>Ga0224531_1000129_pt1 | contig 46502 bp, 36 predicted proteins | sample CBST100metaG_FD_179876 | JGI IMG/M metagenome (GOLD analysis project Ga0224531, IMG submission 179876) | Peat soil microbial communities from Stordalen Mire, Sweden - C.B.S.T100 | ecosystem: Environmental > Terrestrial > Soil > Wetlands > Peat | place: Sweden: Norrbotten County, Stordalen Mire...
GTGCTCGGCAAGATCACCGCCGAGCACATTGACGAAATCTTCGACACCAATGTGAAGGGTACGATCTTCACGGTCCAGAAGGCGCTGCCGCTGATGGGCAAGGGCGGTTCGATCATCCTGACCGGCTCGATCGCCGGCACCACGGGCGCCCCGGCAATGAGCGCCTACAGCGCGAGCAAGGCGGCAGTGCGCAACCTCGCGCGGACCTGGGCGGTGGACCTGAAGGGCACCGGCATCCGGGTAAACGTGCTGTCGCCCGGGGGGACTGCGACCGAACTCGCCAAGGCAGCGCTAGGCGAGGAAGGCATGAAGGTCTACGCCTCGATGAATCCGCTCCAGCGCATGGCCGATCCGGCGGAGATCGGAGCGGTGGCCGCCTTTCTCGCGTCGGACGACAGCAGCTTCATGACCGGCAGCGAGGTCACCGTCGACGGCGGCCTGGCGCAAATCTGACGCACTACGCTTGGCCGTAAATCCAACAGACAAAACGACGAAAAACAAAAGGGAGAAAACATATGAGTAATAATCTTGGCCAAAAATTGGCGGGCAAAGTTGCGGTTATCACAGGCGGAAGCAGCGGGATTGGCTTGGCCACAGCCAAGCGCTTCGTGGAAGAAGGTGCGCACGTCGTGATCACTGGCCGACGAGAGAAAGAGCTGAAGGAGGCCGCAGCCTTCATCAAAGGAGACGTTACGACAGTCGTAGGCGACGTGTCGCGCTTGGAAGATCTCGACCGGCTCTATGCCGTCGTGAAAGAGAAACATGGTCACATCGACGTACTCTTCGCGAACGCGGGCGCGGGTACAATCGCGCCGCTCGCGGTGGCTACTGAAGCACATTTTGATCAGACCTTCGACGTAAACGTGAAGGGAATGTTCTTTACGGTACAGAAGGCCCTTCCCCTCTTCAAAGACGGAGGCTCAATTATCCTGAACTCTTCTGTTTCGAACGTGATGGGGCTCCCAGGGTTTAGCGCCTACGCAGCGAGTAAGGCGGCTGTGCGCAACTTCGCGCGTGGCTGGACTATGGAGCTGAAAGACCGCAAAATCCGCGTGAATGCGATGAGCCCCGGAGCAATCGATACCCCGGCCTTAGAGACGACGACGGGCCTTACTGCTGAACAGGCCAAGCAAGCGGCCGCCCAGTTCACCACGCAGATCCCAATGGGTCGCAGGGGCAAGCCAGAGGAAATCGCGGCTGCCGTTACGTTCCTTGCCTCCGATGAAAGTTCATATATCACCGGCGTGGATCTCGCCGTCGATGGAGGCATGGCGCAGGTCTGACGCCGGCGCGGTCGCTTCTCGAACTTTAGTTCTCACACGAGACCGGAGAAACATGATGAGCTATGCAATTGTAGGATTCGGCAAGATAGGCCAGGCACTCGCCCACGCCTTTGCCCGTAAGAACATCGAAGTCACCGTCGCGAGTCGCCGGTCGGCCGAAGCGTTGGCGCCGCAGGCCCGTGCGATTGGACCCACGGTCGTCGCCAAGTCGCTGCGGGATGCGCTCCAGGCCGACACAATCATCTTGGCGGTTCCGTTCGGGGAACATCGCGAGATTGCGAAGGCCCTGCCGAGTTGGAAAGGCAAGACGGTCATCGACGCGATGAACTCGTTTCCAGTCCCACCTGAGGAGCTGGACGGTCTCCCGTCCTCCGCCTTCGTCGCGAAGTCGTTCACCGGCGCCAAGTTGGTGAAGGGTTTTAACCACCTGGTTGCAGCCACACTGGCTACCAATCCAATCGTCGAGGGCGGCCACCGGGTCGTCTTTCTATCGAGCGATGACGAGGACGCTGTCGCTCCCGTGGCGGATTTGGCCAAACAACTCGGGTTCGCACCCGTCAAGCTGGGAAAGTTCAACGAGGGTGGCGCGCTGGTTCACGCACGCGGCCAAACTTGGGGTCAGCTCATCTTCCAGGATTTGTTCAAGAAGCAGCAGTAGTCGATCTATGACCGCGTGATTTGGCCCTAGAAGGATGATTCCGAAACGTCCGATTAGATCGGACATGCTTGAAGGGAAAAGGAGAGATTTCGATGAGCATCGAAAAGAATGTCGAGATTGTGAAGGAGTTTTTTGCAGCACTCGGCCGCCGCGATAAGCAAGGTCTGCTGGCGTTGTCTGCCGAAGATATTGAGTGGATCGTTCCAGGCGAGGACTGGCCGCTGGCCGGCACGCACCGTGGACACACGGGATTGGCGGATGTGCTCCAGAAGGCTAACGAAACGGTGGAAACTTCGTACCCAGAGCCTCCCGAGTTCATCGCGCAGCGAGACCGGGTTCTGGTAGTCGGCTTCGCTACGGGGAAAATCAAAGCCACGAACAGGACGTTCGAGGACCACTGGGTTTTCGACATTACCGTTCGAAATGGCAAACTGACGAACGTCCGGGAGTATATCGACACGCAAGCACTGGCGCGGGCCTCCGAGATGGCCGCAAGTCCCAGGCTCTGACGCAGGGACACCGACACCACACGATACGATTCGTAAGATCAGCAAATACGTTGAACAGCGGCAATGCTTCTGAATCGTAATCCGCATCGGCAAAATGCTGGTCAGAGAGTTCGTATTAACGTCATTTCCCCTTTCTGCATTATTTCCTTGGCTGCCTGTGGCGCTTGAGCCGCTCGTAGGCAAAGCGAATCGTGCCATCATCGCTGTTTATTCGCTATTATCCCAGGGCTACATGAGGTACGTTTTCCGGGGGGAATGGTCAGCGATTTGCTCCGGTAGATCGCTTCTTGTAACCTCAAACGACTACACTAAACGCGGATTCCGGTGCAATCAAATCTGATCCCAATCCCACCCTATTTACTTGCGCACCCAACGGAATTCCTAGGGGATCTCCCACCTGTGTCCCGGCTTCAATCGCTTCCTATCAGCAAGTTGAGCTAGGAGAATTTCGAACGCCTTTGCTTGCGATTGGCGCGCTTGGATAGCCTCGACGACGACGGGGGTGAATAACATCCCCCAAAGCCGGCCGGTTAAGGAATACGCATTCTGCGGGCAAGGTCAAACTGCGCGATTCTAACATACATTAAATTGCAAAAATTTTGGTATTTAAGGCTTATTGTCAACGCCTCCAAGATATAAATATTAGAATGATTGTATGCATTTTTGTATTTGCAAACCGCCTTTGTTTATTTAAATTGGCACAAAGGCTGCTTTTAAAAATAATATTTTTATCTGTTAAATGATTGACAATGCAGCGTTTTTCCTAAAAACTCATACGATCTTTATTGCTGTTTTATTACTGTTTCCAAAATGGCGCAACGATTGCTCGTAAGATAAGCAATTGCTACGGGAGAGTTCTATTGTGGACACTGTAAACAATTTTGTTTTTTGCGAATCAAGCGTTATCCTCGAATGTTTTAGCGGCTTGTTCTGTTGTTGTTAATATCCTCCCCTTCATCAAAAAATATTGCTGTTGTTGTAAATGATGGAATGCCACAACTTTAAAGGCATCGGAAAATTGTATTTTCCAATGTCTTAACTTAACGTGTATCTGCGCAAGAATAAGGAGACGTGCTTGAAAATCAATCGTTTGAAGATCCCGCTGGCAGTAATATGCCTGATGAGTTTGATTTTTGTGGCGATAGCGGCGGTTTCATGTACGGCGCAAACAGGCGCCCAAACATTCGGCGAGATCACGGGGACTATATCGGATGCCACTGGCGCTGTGGTCGCAAAGGCAGAAGTCAAAGTAACTAACAACAATACTGGGGTAAGTTATAGCACCATTGCGAGCCAAACCGGCGGCTTCACTGTTATCGACCTTCCCGTGGGAGTGTATTCGGTCCGCGCCACCGCACAGGGTTTTGGTACAACCACAAATCCTTTGGTGAAGGTCTCAATCGGATTTACCAGCACCGTGAATCTCGTGCTGAAGATACAAGCAGTAACGGAGGCGATGACCGTTTCGACCGATACGACCGAGGCCCAGGTCGACACTGCCGATGGAAACCTTTCGACTCTGCTGTCGAACAAAGACATCATGGATCTTCCGCTTCAGGACCGCAATTCAGCAAACCTGGTATTGCTCGCGCCCGGTTCCGCCGTCTCCACAACCTATCTTGGCGGGTTCACCATCAATGGTTCCCGCGAACGAAATAACAGCTTTCTGGTGGACGGGTCGGACAATAACGACTCGTTTGGCACTACGCCCAACGGTGGCTTGGCTACGCCCAACATCGATGCCACTTCGGAGTTACGCGTTGTCACCGGCGGCTACGATGCTCAGTATGGCCATTCCGCCGGTTCCACCGTTTTGGTTGCCACAAAGAGTGGAACAAACGTTTTTCACGGAGGGGCTTACTATTACTACCGGTCAAGCAAGTGGGAAGCTTCGCCTTATTTTTCAACTGCTGGACCTGCACCTTTGCAGCACCGGGAATTTGGCGTAAACATCGGCGGGCCGATCATGCGCAACCGCACTTTCTTCTTTGTCAATTACGAGCAGCATAAAGACGTTGACGGCGCTTCCAATTTGCGCTATGTACCCAATCCGAATGCCCTCAGTGGCATCATCACCGGCACATCGTATGGCACGATCAACCTGAGCACGAATCAGCCAGTTGGCCAGAACCTATTGCAGAGCCAGGTGATGAAGGGTATAAGCGCCCTTTACCCAGCGGGAAATGACCATAAAGAGGATTTCTACCCCGGATTTATCGATGCCTACCGCTTCAACTACGGCGATCCCAGCAGCTTGAAGTCTGTCACCACGAGAGTCGATCACCGTTTCTCCGATAAGTATTCTTTATCGGCGAGTTACAACATTAAAAATGGAGATTCGCAGGGCACTCCCACGTTCCCTCTTTGGAAAGACGGCCTGGGCGAACCGTACCGGAATCAGGTGCTTTCGTTGTCCCTGATTTCTAACTTTTCAACGCGTTCTATTAATGATCTGCATACGACGCTCAATCGTACTTCTCCTCGCTTCGAGGGGGTTGGAACAGGCGAAGTTTCGGGATATCTCCCGACCGCGGTTCAAGGTGCTTTCCAGGCTGCAGGCATATCTGTTTCCCCGACGTTTTCAGGAGAATCGCTGAATGAGCAGATGATTGATTTCGATAGTGGCCCTTATACCAGCGTGAGTTCTTATAAGTCGGACTACCGGGCAACAGGCACCTACTCGGTGGCCGATAATTTCACGCGCGTTCTCGGCAACCACACCTTGGTATTCGGTGGCCAATACGACTGGATCTATGAAAACACGGCCAACAACTTCAACTATTCAGAAGAACTTGGCATGAACTACCCCGGAACCGAATCCCAGTCCATCGTAAACGACAATAACGGGAATCCGATCAGTCCCTATGACACCAGCGGGGGCGGGTCCTACATCGATCAGGCCGCCAGTTGGTACTGGGGTCTGGTGGGAAATCAATATGAGAACCAGTTCTTCAATAAAGCAGGAACCCGCACTCCCACCGATGAACGCGGCTTTCGAATGCGATCCGGCGGATTGTTCCTGCAAGATACCTGGAAGGTCCGCTCCAATCTCATCTTGAGCTATGGATTGCGCTGGCAGGCAAACGGCGTTCCCTGGGATATACATGGCAACTTGAGCAACCTGCTACAGAACCCCAACGGAACCATGCCATCTGGCGGTTATGTCTTCCAAGTGGTCGGAAAGAATTCTGGGGGGCATCAGAATCTTTATGCTAACGATTGGCGGGATTATGGCCCTCGATTCGGCTTTGCCTGGGATCCCTATCGTAACGGGAAGACTGCTGTCCGCGGCGGCTATGGGATTTTCTACGACAGGGCGTACGGCAACCTGTATGGCAATGCGCGCGCCAATCCACCATTTCAAGATACTTCCAGTATTTATCCGACCTTGCAGACGATCGATACTTTGTCGCGTCCGGCAACTTTAACGCCCAGCTCAGCCGTCAACCAGGACTATACATACCAGGAGCCTACACTGTTTCCACTCCCGGGGAACAATCCGTTTCAGAGCGTAATGCGCATGCCTCTGGAGCAGCACTTCAGCTTAGGCGTGCAGCAGCAACTGGCGCCGGGATTCCTCCTGGACCTTTCGTATGTGGGCAGCAATGGACAGCACGAATTTACCTTGCTCGATGCCGATCAGACCAGCGTGACGCGCGCGAATGCCCTTACCGGAAGCTCGAATGCGATCTCAACCAACACCTTCACCAATTGGGACAACGGGGTTCTAAGTCATGCGTTTTACTTGCCGTATTTGCAGGCAACCACGGCAAGGTCGGATTACAACTCACTCCAGACCAAAATAACAGAGCGGTTGGCCAGCAAGAGTTATGGCAATGCTTTCATCCAGGGAAGCTATACCTGGAGTCACTCGATCGACGATGGCACCGATCCTATAGCAGCAGCGTCCGGGGAAGCCAGTTTCCCGATGGATTCATCGGGCTATGTTGGCGGGCCGAAGGCGGAAAAGGGCAATTCGGGCTTCGATATTCGCCAGATAGCGATTATTGATTTTACTTACGAGTTGCCGCCTCTCTTCAAATCCGGTTGGCAAGACCGCGCCTTCGGGCACTTCGAGCTATCGGGGATATTTTCCGAGCACACAGGCAACGCCTATAGCATTTTCGACACGGTAGACAGCGCCGGCACTGGCCAGAGCCAAAGAGCTTCCTGGGCAAGCAGCACAAACCCTGCATTAAGTCCTGCTAGTCGGACGTCCAATGACCCGGTCGTTGGGCCTTCCATGACTAGATTCGGGCATTCAGTACCGGTGGGAGACACTTTCGACGAAGTTAATGGCGTATTTGTGGGCGGTAGCGGCATCGGGAGTCAGGGTACTGTCGGACGTAACTATTTTCATGGGCCGCACTGGGAGAATTTCGATGTTTCCGTACTCAAGCGGATTCCGATTAAGGAAGGGGTATTTTTCCGCGTGGAAGCAAGCGCCTTCAACGTCTTCAACCATCCGGTCATGGGACTTCCGAATGCGACGATCGACCAAGCAAACTTCGGGGAGTCGACCTCTCAAGCGAACAGTCCGCGCAGCCTTCAGATAGCGGGACGGTTAGAATTCTAGCGCGGGGTATTTTTGATGATAATAAAGGCGACGGATTTTCCGCTCAGATCCCGGTTGAACTCGTTGACACCGTCCCTGCTATCCTGCGCTAAATTGCCAACGATATTGAAAAATCGCTGCCAAATCCATAGTTTTGGTACAACACTACGCGCGCGAGGTAGGAAAGCTGGTAATCCGCTGGGATCATACCCCAGAGATCGCTGGTTCGAATCCAGCCCTCGCCACCAACTTGGTGCTGTGTGAAGAATAGCGGGATTCTGAGAAGACGAAAAGTCGTGGCGTGTCGTTTCCACTCGCCGCCAAGCCAAAACTCGTTCAGATCAGCACGGCCTACGGCACGCCAAAGGATAACAGCGCCGTCGTGCCGCGCAACAAGTATGCCGAAATTTGCAGCGAGAAGCCGACCAATCCCAAACAGCGCAATTGGCAGGAATACAAAACCTGCAAATTCACCACCGAGGCCATCGTCATCGAAGGCAATGAGAAAGGCGAGTTGCGCAATGTGTGCGCCAATCCCGATTGCCAGATTCACCATGCCCGCAAGCAGAAACCCGCGCACGATGCGCAATTCAAGTCCGAGCAGGAGAAGCGACGCAGGGAGGAAACCATCGCCAGCACAACCGGCTTGCGTGTACTGGCCGCAATTGGCGAGGCTGTCCCGGTTCGGCTAATGAAACGCGACCTGCTGTTTCTGGCCGAGCGTCTGGCAAACCTGCTGGACGATAACCGCGCGGTGATTCTTGCTAAGCAACACGGCATCAAGAAGACCAAGGAGAACGACGCCATCGGTAAGCTCTTCGCAGCTTTTCTTCGCCGCGCCGACGAAAGCACCTCGGGCCGCGCCGTGGTCGAGGCGGTCGTCTTGCTCACTGTCTCGCGCGGCAATGCCTTGCACGCTCTGCGCGATGCCGTCGAATTTTACAAGGTGGACGTGGCCGCAATCTCGGCACAGATCAAGCCGGAGTTCGCGGAGAAGTAGGAAGCTAAAGCCGCCAAGAAGGCCGCATCCAAACCGCCCGCAAAAGCTATGGCAAAGACCACAAAGAGAAGGGCAGCGTAACGAATCAACTCAAGCAATAAACAATTGCTTTACGGGATCTAAATACCGCCTTGAACGAGAAAGACCGCATGTTGGCGCTCGACAAGGAATTCCTCGCGCACGACCGGGAGATTCGAGATCTAATTGCGGCGCGGAACCTTTATATTACCGACATCTTCGATGTAAAAGAGGATGGACGAACGGCCAAGCCCTTCGGCCGCATCTTCTATACAAAAGACAAATCCCTGGTCTTCTATGGATACGATCTCGACAAGCAGGCTGGCTATAAGCAGTCTGTTGCGTTTCAAGCGTGGGGAAGCGGCGAAGCGCTGCCGGATGTTAGCTTGGGTTTGTTCTACCAGGAAGGAACGCAGAAACGATGGATCTTGCGGTTCGGCGACACCAGAACGCTGGCGCGCTTGAATAAGGTTTTCGTGACCGTTGAGCCGCAAGGCGGAAGCGCCAAACCGACAGGCAAACAGATTCTCATGGCCTACCTTCGCGTGCAGCCCAATCATCCGTAAAGACCGGAGATGTTGATACAACTCGCGGCGGCGGGCTGGGACGACATGCAATGTCGATGGGCGGAGGCTTGATCCGTCGTCAATATACATACAACGGCAGTGCGTATGGATTGGGCTATTGGACGGTGAGCGACTTGCCTAGCTTGTTGCAAGGGGAATTCACCTCGGTACAGCGCAGTCTCGATCTGGTCCAGCCGCACTACCGCACCTGGGAACCTTCCGGCTACTTCGCGGACGACTGGAACATCATCCACAATCTAACCATCAGTTGGGGCGTGCGCTACGACGTATATACCACGCTGGCCGATGGCTTGCCGATTCCCAGCACACCGAGCATTACGAATCCCTCGGGCAACATTCAAGAGGCACGCTCGAAGAATCTGAAGAACATTTATCTGGAGCAGTTCAACCTGGGCGTGGATCGCTCGCTTAGCAAATATGACAGCTTCCGCGTTTCCTATGTCGGATCGCTGGGCCGTCACGTCACTCGTCAATTCCCGGATTTGAATGCGCCGCCGCCGAACACCTCGTCCACTCCGAATACGCTTCGCCCCTACTATTCGGTCGATCCGAATCTGACCACGGTCTCGTACATCGATTCCGAAGGTAGTTCTTCGTATAACGCATTGCAGGCAGGCTATCTGCATACCACAAAGTTTGGCGTAAATGCCAGCTTTAACTACACACTCGCGCACAGTTTGGATAATGCCCGTCCCTGGGCCTATGACACGTCGGGCTTCGGTACCGTTGTCAGTAAATTCAGCACGCTCGACTATGGCAACAGCACCTTCGACGTGCGCCACCACGTGGTTTCGACCGTCATGTATAAGTTGCCCTTCGGACAGTCGGCAACCGGCGCACGCCAGATTGCCGAAAAGGGATGGCAGTTTAACGTGATCGAAGTTTGGGGCACGGGTTTGCCGTTTACCGTCGTGAATGCTACGGACGTCAGCAATACCAATCCTGGCGCCAGCTCGTCCGACCGTCCGAATGTGGTCGGTAATCCCAACCTGTCGACGAAGGGCGTAAACAAATTTTTCAATACTGCGGCCTTCTCGGCACAAACCTCCGGAACACTCGGCAACGAGCGCAGAAACCAGTACTACGGACCGCATAGTCGACATACTGATGTCTCGCTCTTCAAGGACTTTCAGCTTCCGCGTGCCATGACCATGCAGTTCCGCACCGAGTGCTTCAACGTAACAAACACTGCAAACTTTGCGACTCCCGCAGCGGCGCTCAACGGAGCTAACTTCGGGCAGTTAACGCAAATCACGAGTGGCTACACGCCACGCGAAATTCAGTTCGCTTTGCGAGCAGTGGCCAATCTGGAAGGATTATATTTTTCAGGATGCGGGCCCCAGTGAAGATTGTCTTTACCTGAATGTCTACACGCCTGCCACGATCAAGGCCGGTAGCCGACTTCCGGTGATGTTCTGGATTCATGGCGGCGGCTACACTGCGGGTTCCGGTTCCGAGCCGCGCTATACCAATCCCGCATTGGTTCATCACGACGTGATCGTGGTGACGATCAACTATCGGTTGGGAGTTTTCGGCTTTCTCGCTTCGTCCGATCTGGCTAAAGAAAGCGACGGAAAAGCCGGAAACTACGGCCTGATGGATATGGTTGCCGCATTGCACTGGGTACAGAACAACATTGCACAATTCGGTGGCAATCCGAAGAACGTAACGATCTTCGGCGAAAGCGCCGGTTCATTTGCCGTGAGCACGTTGATGGCAGTACCTGCCGCGCAAGGCCTTTTCGCAAAAGTGATCGGCGAAAGCGGTGCGCCGTTTGGCAGTGTTTTACCGGTTACGCCGCTGGTGAAACAAGCTTCGCAGGATCAAGCATGGGTCGAATCGCTCGGCATTCATAATTTGGCAGAATTACGATCCATGCCAGCCGACAAACTGCTCGCGGCAGCCGAAAAAAAAGGTGTGCTCAGTTTTGCACCGGTTGTCGATGGCCGTCTTTTGACTGAGCCCGTGCCTCAACTCTATGCCGAGGGCAAACAGGCGCACGCACCGTTGCTGGCCGGATGGAATCGCGACGAGCGGACCAACACCGTGTCGAAAGGCATTACGCCGGAAAAGTGGAGAGCTTTCGCCGAGCAGCATTACGGTGTCAAAGCCGATGAATTTCTCAAACACTTTTCGGGGAATACCACCGAAGAAGCAGTGCGCTCTGCCGACGCCTATACAACTGCGGGATTCATCGCCTACGGTTCGTGGGCCTGGATCGAAGCACAGACGAAGACCGGCCAAGCGCCCGTCTATCGCTATCGCTTCGATCTGCCGGCAACACCAAGCGACATGCATCCGGAAGGTAAATACGCTTTTCACTCCGATGATCTCGAATATGTCTTTGGCACGCTGGATACGCGACATGGCGCCCAGTGGCGCCCGGAAGACCACCGGCTTAGTCAGCAAATGATTCTTTACTGGACGAACTTTGCCCGCACCGGCAATCCGAACGGTGCGGGGCTGCCGCAATGGCCTCGCTATGATCGAAAAAGAATGCTTCTCCATCTGGACAGCAAGATCGCGGTGACTCCAGATACTTCCCGTTCGCAATTTGAGTTTCTACAGTCCGAATCGTCACACTGATTCACGAGAGTAACAGACCGAGACTTTCCTGTTTGATGCTGTTCAGCCAAAGCAGGAGAGTTTCGATTTTCTAATCATTTTTTCACTTTTTCAACCAGCTTACTAAACCTCGCATAATGTAGTGACAAGTTGGTCATATAGCAGTACAGTATCGAGAACCCTGCTGCTGTTCTACGGTGGCTTGCTTGCTGCTCATTTTGCAATAGCGCTTTTTCTTTGAGGAGGATTCGACATGGTACGGCAAACATTTTTCAGCTTCCACTACGAGCGGGACGCATGGCGAGCCGGACAGGTCCGGAATTGCAATCTGCTCCCCACAAACGATCAACACGGATTCATTGATTCTGTAGATTGGGAATCCATCAAACGGCAGGGCAATGACGCCATCAAGCGCTGGATCAATAAGCAACTGACCATGGCCGACAAGGATGACTTCGCCACTCTATGCAAACGGCTATACTCGTGCAGACTCAGACCACTCCGCACAAAAAATTCATACAGCGCTTACTCTTCGCTCCGTATACGACGAGGCGCTTCTGATAATTGATCGCTCATGACGATAGTCAATCACGAGGAATGGCCTTCGAAAAGAATGGACTTGCACGGCGGGATACGAAATATCGGTACAAGATCCCGCGCGGGGAAGTGGCGGAGCGAGCGCGGGATGTAATTCGGCGGCTATGCCAGTCGTGGGAGGGGACGATCGTGCGCGGTTCGGTGTCGCCGGATCACATCCATCTTCTGGTGTCGGCACCGCCACTGCTGTCGCCGGCCAAGTTGCCTAAATCAAACCGCCGTTCACGCGCAGCGTTTGGCCATTGACCCAGCCCGCCTCGTTGCCCACAAGAAACGCGACCACGCCCGCAATGTCCTCTGGAGTGCCCAGCCGTTCGAGCGGAGGCATCTTGGCCAGATGCTCGACCTGCTCCGGCGTCTTGTCCTTGAGAAAAAGTTCCGTCGCCGTCGGTCCCGGCGCAACGGCATTGACCGTGATGCTGCGCCCGCGCAGTTCCTTGGCGAAGATGTTGGTCATCGTCTCGACCGCGGCCTTGGTTGCCGCGTAGATGGAGTAGCCCGCGAAGCCAAGCGTTTTTACACTGCTCGAAAAGTTCACAATCCTTCCGCCGGTGCGGAGTTTCTTCGCCGCGATGCGCAGGGTGTTGAAGGTGCCCTTAACGTTGATAGCCATCAGACGGTCAAAGAGCGCGTCGTCGGTCTCGGTCAGAGTCGTCAGTCCCGGCTGCATGATTCCGGCGTTGTTGACGAGGATGTCCACTCCGCCGAAGAGCGTCTCTGCTTGATCGAAGAGTGCGGCGGCCTGTGCGGGAACGGAAATATCTGCCTGAATAGCGGCAGCCTTACCGCCCTTGTTCTCGATCTCTTCGACTACGGCCTGCGCATCTGCCGCGCGTCCCGCGTAGTTAATCACCACGGTGATTCCATCGGCGGCCAAACGGCGGGCAATAGCCGCGCCAATGCCGCGCGACGAACCGGTGACAATGGCTACTTTGCTGCTGGTCTGCTTCTTGTCGCTCATATCATTCTCTCCTTGAAGGTGCTTTTCTAACTCGACAATCCCATACTCGCACCGTATTGGAGTGGTTGGTAGATGTATAAGATGAATATCGGCTATACAATATCTGTATGGGTGTCTACGACGATCTCGGAATCCTGCGTGCCTTCGTTTGCATCGTCGAAAGCGGCAGTATCTCTGCCGCCGCGCGCAAACTCCACGTGACCCAGCCGACCCTGAGCCGCCAGTTGCAGTCGCTTGAGGCTGCCTGTGGCACTTCGCTTTTGCGCCGCGATACGCACCGCATGCACCTGACGGATGCGGGCCATCGCTTTGCCGAGGATGCGCGCGGCCTTCTTTCACTGGCCGAAGAATCCGAGCAGCGCCTGCATCACAATCAGAGCGAGTTGCGCGGCAACATTCGCATCTTCTCCACCATCGACTTTGGACAGAGCGTCGTCAGCCGTCTCTGTGCCTCGTTTCTGCAGGCGCATCCAGCGGTAATCATCGATCTGGCTTATAGCAATCGCCCGCTGCGCATGATTGAGGAGGGATGCGACGCGGGTATCATTGCCGGTCGCATCGCGGACGAAAGCATCATCGCCCGTTCGCTTGGTCCAATTCGCCGTTGCCCGGTTGCGGCGCCTGCTTACCTGCACGGCCGCCATCCAGTTACTCGTCCCGAACAGATCAAGGACTGGGCGTGGCTGGCGCTTTCCAGTGCCAGCTTCGACGGGGCGAAAGAGGTCACGCTCTTCTCTACGAAGGGCGAAGAGCGCTTTTCCATTTCGCCCATCATGATCTCCGAAGGTGTGACCAGTTTGCGCGAGGCCGTGCGCATGGGGACGGGCATTGCGGTGCTTCCGTTTTGGCTGATTGAAGAAGATCTGCTTTCAGGCAGGCTGATTCGCATCCTGCCGAAGTGGCGGGCCAGAGAACTTCCGGCCCACATCGTTTATCCCGTGCAGCGCAGGCTGCCGCAGCGCGTGCGCGCCTTCATCGACTTTGCGGTCGAGTACATGACACCAGTGCTCGGGCCTGCCACGAAGTCTTCGAAATAGGGGAATCACCTCTTCCGTCTCGACCTCCTTCGCCATGAGCACACCGTTCCAGCCTTTGCTCATGCGGTCCAGTTGCACCAACTTATTCGTTCGGTTGGTATTGCTGCTGAAACCGGCGTACGACAAACCGCGGATCAATGGCCCATTCATTGAGCCTTGGATGTCGCGGCTGCTTGTTGGACGAGTCCGTCCGACGTTTTTGCTACCGGCAATGCCAGTCAGGTTTGGAATGCCTTGTCTCATACAAAGAACGCATTAGCCATGTCAACATCGGACAGATAGGTGTCAATGCGCGCAATCTTTTCGTCACGTAGGGAAAGCACCGTGGCCAGATGTTCATCCAGTATTTTCCCTTGGCGTTCGGCGGTATTGTTCAGTGAAAGCGCTACCCCATACTGCCCAATCAATACATGCTTGAGCGTAAAAGTGAGGTTATAGCTGGTGATGAGTTGGGCGCGCGTAACCACGGCATCAGCGCCGTGTGCCTCACCGGAGATCAAACTGCTTCCAGGAAGTGACCAAACAGCATCCTCCGTAAACAGCGTGCGTAGCAGCTTCCAATTCTGATCGCGCAATACCTTAATAAAGTTTTCTGCAATGCTGGATTTTTCCGTCTTGGTTGCCATGGTGTTTTGACCTCGAGTGCTTGCCTGCTTATCCCAAAGGGTTGCAGTCGCAGCGTTGTTCAACTATTGTTGAACATATCATGATGTGCCGTATCGTTCAATGATGGCTGAACAATATTCTTATAGGGCAGGATGACTCCAAATGAAGACAAAGATGCAACTCGATCTTTCACTTGTGTTGAACGCGCTGAGCGATCCGACCAGACGGCTCATCCTCTTACGTTTACGTAAGAGAGAATGCCGCTGCTCAGAGTTTGCGGATTTAGGCCCGAAAACCAGGCTGAGCTATCACTTTGCATTTCTTGAAAAAGCTGGTCTGGTCACGATCCGAAAAGAAGGCGTCGGAAAATATCTGTCACTGGCGCAGGAAACCGCTGAAGCGAATTTCCCGGGACTCTTGCAGTCTGTACTTCGCGCGACGCGTGCATGAAAAATGCGAGTTGATCGGGATCTGACGCGCATCGCCCCACGCTTATGCCGTCGAGATGAAAGAAATCCAATCGTGAAGCATTCGCGCAGTTCTCAATGGACTTGGCCGACTCTTGCAGCTTACACGCTGTTGCAGATGTGGGCGGCACATGCCTGTGTCTTTTTTTGCGCATGAATACCCGCCTGGTGAGTTCCAGTTGCCGCATTCACATATCCAAGCCGTAGCAGTGCCGAATGCAAATGGCGTTACTGCATAGAGGGCGCCGTTCAGATATCGCTCATCCCACAACTGATTTTGGAATGACATTCTCACCACGTTCCAAGGGCTCCGTCGCGCTTCACCCGGAGTTATTTTCATCCCGCCTTTTCTTGTCCGCCAATCCAGACATCCGAGACTGTGCTTCCTGCATTTGCATCCTCCAGGAACGGGCATATGCGCCATTCAAAATCACTAATTCTGCATGGGTTCCCGATTCCACCACGCGGCCTTTATCAAGGACATGAATGATGTCGGCATACATGGCCGTGGTGAAGCGATGCGTAATCATCAATCCGGTTTTGTTTTCCGTGAGCCGGCGAAAACGGCGTAACCAATCCTGTTCCGCCCAGGAATCCATGACACTGGTAGGTTCATCCAGGATGATCAGCGAGGCATGACGGAAGAAGGTTCGCGCCAGGGCAATGCGTTGCCATTCTCCCCCGCTCAGTTCGGCTCCGCCAAACCACTTGCCCAGCAAGGCATCGAATCCATCCGGCAGGCCTTCGGTTAAAGACTGCGCGCCGGCTGCTTGTGCCGCCTGTTGTACGCGCTCTTTGTCGAAAATGCCATCCACATCCCCGAAAGCGATATTTTCTGCCACCGTTGCCTGATAGCGCACCGGCTCCTGAAAGAGGATGGCTATTTGTCGGTGCAAGACCTCCGGATCGAAACTGCGCAGGTCTACGCCATCCAGAAGCCACGCGTACCGATTGCGAGCGGCACTTTCAACAGGTGCGGGAGGAGACGGCCAACCAGCTAGCCAGGAAACAAGCAGCAACCAGCTATCGAAAAGATTGTGATTCCCCTCCTGCCGTGCGCGTTCCCTGGCTTGAGTCAGGCTGGCTGCATCCAATCTGCGTAAAAGCATTGCCTGATCGGCGATCCACTTCCACCTTTCCCAGCCATGCCGGGAAGCGTGAACGCCCAGGAAATGAATCAGGTCCGTATTGCCCAGAATCGGAACCTGCTCTTTACCTACGGCAACCCATTCACGTGCTTCCCACAACGCGTCAAAGTCGGTGCGGATCGAATGTGTATTTTGATAAAAAACGTGATGCCGCTCGACTACTACGCCCGTCTCAGTTTGATAGAACTTGCGATGATGGAGGAAGCGGGCAAGAATCTTTTCCTGCTTCGCGGAAAGCTGTGGTCCGTGTTCTTCTGGCTTGCATCCGGCGGCTAACAGAAGTTCATCGAAGCGCACAATGTCTTCTGGATGAACAAGAAAATCAAGGTCGTAAGCTTCGCGAATAAATGGGTCTTTGTAAAGATGCAGAGAAAGGGCTACACCCTTCATGGCAAAAACGCGTAGTCCAAGCGCATTGGCTTGCGCGGCCAACTCACCAAGCAGTTGTAACTGCCGCATGGTCCTGATGGAAGAGGCGCGCTCATCCTTTTCCATTGCCGATCGAATTTCGGCGGGAACATGGGGCCAGCCTGCCTCACGCAGTGTCGCCGCCATCATGGGACGAATTTTGTATTGCCGGGCAAGGTTGAGAATCTTCGGCCAATGGATGCCGTCAAACAAGGCCGCATCCCAGGAGCGCTTTTTTCCCGAAGACCAGTCGGCCCCGAGACCGTAACACTGTCGGTGGCTCAAATTCCCTCTCATACCCATACGTTGAATGGAACGACGGCAAACGCTACTTCGAATAACCCACCCGCGGCCTTGCTTGCGGATACCTCTACGGGGAATGCTCCAGATACCGCTGCCTATCTCACGTCGACTCCCACCGAGACCACCAAAATATATCCAATGGGACCAACCGCGGTCGATTTTACCGGGGCGGGTGGTTCGCATTTGAATATGATGCAGACGATTGCAATCAACTACATCATCTGTTTGGTGGGCGATTACCCGTCTCATTCCTAGGAGGTTCTACATGGACGGATTTATTGGAGAAATTCGCGTATTCCCCTATGGCTATGCGCCAGAGGGTTGGCTCCGTTGTGATGGATCGACGTACAGCGTCGCTACATACCAGGCGCTAGCGGCTGTGCTTGGCTCTACCTACGGCGGCAACTCAACAACCTTTCAGGTTCCGAACTTGCTTGGCACGGAAGACAATCCGAACCCCGGTAGAGCGGCCATGGGGGCAGGCGCAGCTCCAGGCCTTACCTCGCGCGCACTGGGCGATACCATCGGAAGCTCGGCTGTTTCACTCACGGCGAATAACATTGCTGGTCACAATCATGTTTTCGATACAACTGTTGACACTGGAATCGTTGATATGAAAACCACACCCAACAAAAACAATCTGGCCCACGGATTGTCGGTCTCGGAAAACAAAAACTTCATGATGTTTGGACCGGATGCTGGGAACAAAACCGTGATGAACTCGAACATGCTGGGAGCAACTGGTGCCGGAACCGCTCATAGCAATCTGCAACCGTATGTCGCCTTTGGATTCTTCATCTGCTGGGACGGCATCTGGCCACAGCAGCCTTAATTTCGCGTGGTTAAGCAAATGACGCAAGCTCCTCCACGCAACGGCATACAAGACCGGCCAGTGATCTGGCCGGTTCATCTGAGGCTTCTGTCATGCTTGAATGCTCTGTCGCTACGAATGCCTTGCACATCACGTTGCGTCCGCAACAGGAGGCCGATTATCCGTTTCTGCAGCAGCTTTATTGCAATGTGCGCGAGCCGGAACTTGCCGTCGTGCCCTGGCCGCCCGAGGCCAAGACTGCATTCCTGCTCAGCCAGTGCGACTTGCAATGGAGGCACTACAGCACCTGCTACAAGGATGCTGAATTCCTGATCGTTGAGCATAAAGGTAAGCCGGTCGGTCGTATTTATCTCTATCGAGGAGAGAAGGATCTGCGCATCGTGGATATCTCTATCCTCTCCGCGTTGCGCAATCGCGGAATAGGCTCGGCATTGTTGCAATCTGTTCTCAATGTGGCCAACCTGTCTGGGAACACCGTGAGCATGCACGTTGAAAAATTCAATCCAGCGCAAAATCTATATCGTCGTTTGGGCTTTTGCGAAATCGGCGAAAACGGACCCTATTGGCTGATGAAATGGCCGCGGCAGGAATGAAGCCGCGCGCAGATACCGATCCGATTCGTGGTTAGTGCGAGAGTTGAATGTTATGCCGTTGCAAAAGGTCGCCGGTGGCGCGATCCAGATTTGCCAAAGCCTGTTGGTAATTCACTTCCGCCTGCACGAGTGAGGCTTCCGCCTGGGCAAGTTCGGTCTGGGCCTCCAAAACAAAAAAAACCGACTCGTCTCCCAATTGCTGTTTACGCTCTTCCGCGTGCGAACTCTTGCGGGCAAGATCGGTCGAAATTTTCGCCGCCGCGATGGAGAGCTCGGCCTGCTCGACGCGATGCGCGGCGTTGCTTACATCCAGCAGAATGCCTTGCGTAATGCCGCGCTGATGGTACTGGTCTGTCTTTCGATTGACCATGGCGTTGCCGAGGTTGGCTTCGGCGGTGCGATTTCTGATGGGCAAGTTCAGCGACAACGAGACACTATAAGTCGGATAGCTGAAATGGAACGCCTGACTTACGCTGTTGGAGAAGCCGCCCTGCGATAGAAGCGCCGGGGGAGTTACGCTCAGATCGTACTCCGTGCCTCCGATTCCACTGCCGCCATAAGAGCCGGAAAGCTCGAGATCGGGACGCAGGTTGTTGTGGGCCAGACGAAGATTCGATTCGTCGTTTTCAAGTTGCAAGCGCGCCTGCTCCAGTTCAGGACGATTCGCCAGCGCGCGGGTTTGCGACGCTCCGATGTCAACCGCGGTCAGTTCGCCCGAGGGGTCCGGATTCTCCGTCAATTGCATTTCCATGACGCGCACGGACGAGTCGAGATCCGCGCCGATAATCCGCCGCAAGGTATCCTCGTCCTGCTTCAGCGTGTACTCGGCCTGAATGAAGGAGAGCCGGCGGGAAGCGACCTGTGCTTCCGATCGATACGTGTCCACAATGGCCACGGCGCCAAGGCTCAACTCTTTTTTGTCGCGGTCGTTGCTTCTTTGCGCGTCGTCCAGAGACTTGTGCTGCACGGCAAGATTTTCACGATCGAAGACCACGGTCCAATATTGCGTCACGAGATTCAGTACAACGGTATTGACTTCAATCTCGAACTCCGCGTGGCTTTGCCGTAGCGCGCGTCGGGCAATGAGGATGGGCGCGCGATTGGGAGTCAATCCGAAGTCGCGCAGCAGCGGCTGTGTGACGGTGAACTGCAAAGTGGTGTTGAACGATGGATTCAGAAAGTAGTAGTCGCTGTTGGTGGAATACTTGTCGACATAAAAACTGGTTTGAAAATTCGTCCCTGTCTGGAATTCTTCCGAGTAACTAAACTCTGTTTCCTGCGAAAGAGAGTTTTCAACCGCGGCACCCTGGAGCTGCGAAGTGGTCGGCGTCTTGGTGCGGGTCGAGTTAAAACTCGACAAGAGCTGCGGATCGAATGGACTATACGCGCCGTGCAGTGTGTTCTGCGCCAGTTGTACGGGAGCGTTGGCAATCTTGATGTCGGTATTGTTCTGGAGCGCCAGACTGATCGCGTCGTCGAGCGAGAGCACCAGATTGCCGTTCTTGACGTGCGCCTGCAATCCCCGCGGAGGCGGCAGCGGCGCAGCCGATACAACGCGAACGGGGATGCCGGTCAGCCGCTCAAGGCGCGCGGATGTTTGCGCATAAACCACACCGGCGCAGCACACCGCGAAGAGGCAAAATGCCAGGAACGATTTGCTCAGGATCAATTGATCTTTTCCGATTGCAGGGCGCGATCCAGGCATCTATCCACCTACCCTCTGTTCCACCCCAGCCAGCGCCTCTGTTCGTTGCACGATTCTGCCGTCGAAGAGATGAACAGTGCGCTCCGCATGGTCCGCATAGCGCGGATCGTGCGTCACCATGCAGATGGTCGATCCGTTGCAATGCAGCTCCTTGAGCAGGTCCATCACTGCATCGCCATTCTTCGAGTCGAGGTTGCCTGTAGGTTCGTCGGCCAGCAGGATGAGCGGATCGCCGACCAGCGCGCGGGCTACCGCGACGCGCTGCTGCTGCCCGCCCGAAAGCTGCGCGGGATAGTGCTTCGCGCGGTGTGACATCTCGACGCGATCGAGCGCGCTTTGCACTCTCCGTTTCCGTTCCGCCGGGCCGATACCGCGATAAGTCAGGGGTAACTCGACGTTTTCAAAGACGGTCAGATCGCCAATCAGATTGAAGGCCTGAAAGATGAATCCGATTTCGCAGTTGCGAATCCGCGTGCGCTCCTTGCGCGTGAAACTCGACACGGATCTCCCGTTAAGCACATAGCTGCCATTTGTGGGAGAGTCGAGCAGTCCCAGAATCGCCAGCAGCGTAGATTTTCCGCATCCCGAAGGTCCGGCGACGGCAACATATTCGCCCTGCCTGATCTCCAGTTCAATCTTGGACAAGGCGTGCGTCTCGACCTTTTCCGTCAAAAAGATCTTCTCAAGATTCTCAAGACGAATCAGCGTTTCATTGGATGAAGTCATAAGTCCCTCGTACAGAATGGTTGTGATTACTTCAGTTTGATACGGTCGAAAGTGTCCCACGCCGACATATCGGAGAGGACGACTTTGTCTCCTTCTTTCAGGCCCTCGACAACTTCAATCTTGTCCGCGGAGCTTCTGCCCAGCTTCACATTGCGGCGCAATGCCGACGCGCCGTCGTCCGCCAATTGGAACAACGAGATGGTGGTGTTGTCCTGCCCGCGCACGGGGCGTCCCACGTAGAGAACATTCTGCAGCTTCGCAATTTCAATGCTGGCGTCCACGCTCAGATCGGGCCGCGCGCCCTCCGGCAGCGGATCGACAATCTCGATATCGACCGCGACCGTTCCGCCAACCACCGTCGGCGCAATGCGCGTTATGCGACCGGCCACGATTCCGTTATGTGTGTCGATCGAAACCTTCTGGCCCACGAGAACATCCTTGGCCATCGTCTCGGCAACCGTGATCTCCGCCTGAAGTTTTTTAGGATTGGCGACGCGCGCCAGATTCACTCCCGACGCCACCTGCTGGCCTACTTCGGGCGAGACTTCTTCGAGCACGCCTTCCGTGCCTGCGCGAACATGAAGCGCGTCCAGTTTTGCTTTCTTCAGTTCGTACATCAACCTCTGCTGATCGACCTTGGACTGCGCGGCCTGTATCCGCGCTTTGGTCGAGTCCGCGGAGCTTTTGACGGTGCTTTCCTGCATTTGGAGCTGAATCGCGAGTTGTTCCACACTGCCCTTGGATAGCTTGGCCTTGAGGTCGGAACCCAGGCCCTCCTGACGGAACTGCTCGTCCACATTGCTCTGCAATTTGGCCTGCTCGTATTGGCTGCGCGTCGTTGCCGCCGTGGCCTTCTGTTTGAGCAGATCGCTGTTCAACTGCGCCTTTAGATCTTCAAAATCCGCCTGCGCGCCTTTCAGTTGATACTCGGCGGTCTGCACGTCGCGTTGCAGCTCGGGATTCGTCAACTCCAGAATGACGGTCTCCGGCTTGACGATTGCTCCGGGATGAATCAGGATGCGATCGACGCGCCCATCGGTCTGCGAAGGAATCCAGCGAATCTCCTCGGGGACCAGTGAGCCGTTCCCCCGCACCTCGCGCAGAATGGAGCCGCGCTTTACGTCGTCGGTCCAGATGGACGACTTATCGACGACGGGAGCAGCGGGGCGCAAGCGCGAAACTCCATAAACGGCGCCCGCCACGGCGACAAGCGCAACCGCGAGATAAACAGCGCGGCGTATGTTTTTCTGCCGCGTATTCGAGGGCCTTTCAATATCCATGATCTTGTTTACTCCCTGCTGTGCAATCCCTTTGCCGGGTGACGGAAGTGGCTGTTTGCATCACCCGGCGATAAAACTCAGCCGCCAAAACTCATCCGTCGTAGCGCAGTGCGGTTGAGGGGTCTGTGGTTGCTGCGCGCAGAGCCGGCCACAGGCTTGCGACCAGCGCGATGACTAGCAGAACGGCGGCGCTGGTCAGGTAACTCAGTGGATCGGAGGCGCTGACTTGGAAGAGCCAGTGCGAGAGGTTGCGGCCAAGCAGCCACGCACCTAGAGCTCCCACCGGCAGTCCCAGCAGCGCCAGTCGCAGACTGCGCCACAGGGTGAGCCAGCCAACCTGCTCCGCGCTTGCGCCAATGGCGAGACGAATGCCTGTCTCTCGCGTGCGCGAGGCGGACATCAGCGTTGCCGTGGCGTAGACGCCCAGTCCGGCTACAACGATGCCCAGAACAGAGAAGCAGCTCAACAGCGCCAGAGCGATGCGCAAATTGCCCAGCGACTCTTGCAGTGGCAGTACGGTTTGCGGCGCTGCATCGGCGTCGCCGGGCGGCAGAGCTTTTTTCAAGTCCGAAAGCCTCGTGCCGCGACGCATCTTGACAAGAAAAGTGACTGGACCAGCAGCCAAAGTCGTACTTGCCGTATACGGTTCGTAGCGCGTCGGAACGATCGTGGGAATCTCTCTGCTCTCATGGATGTCCGCAACCACGCCTACGACTTTCACAGGGAAGTAATTCTTGAAGGTCTTGCCGATGGGATTCTGGTTCGGCCAGACATGGCGTGCAAAAGCCTCATTCACAATCACTGCTTGGGTGCGTCTGGGCGTATTGTCGTTCTCGTGATAAAGCCACACCTTCCAGTCATCGAGAGTTGGAATATCGCTGGGCAGAAAGTCGCGCCCAGCCAATATATGCATACCCAAGAGAGGGAATGCGCCGATGCTTACACTGCGTTTAAATCCCCACGCCACAATATCTTGAGACCGGGCATAATCGCGAGGCGAAGAATCAAACTGTCCCAGTCCCATACGGAAGTCGAACACCCCCTTGGTGAACGGCGGTATGTTTATGACGGCAACAGAAACGACTCCCTGCACTTCCTTCAACCGGCGAGTGGCCTCTTGATAGAATTGCTCCTGCACGGCGATCATCGCTTCGTTCGTAGGTTCGGTAGCTTTTTGCATTTCCTCTTCCGCGGCATGGGTGCGAGGGCTTCTGTAGTTGTGCTGCTTCCAATACTTTTCATTTGCCGCTCGAAGGTTAGCCGGGTAGGGATAAACAGCGCGAACCACGGCGATGTTGTTCGGATCGAAACCCAGAGGATAGTCGAGCTTGGCCTTCATGCTGTGCAGCAAAAGACCGGTTGAGATCAGCAGCACCATAGCCAGAACAAGCTGCCCTCCGGCAAAGAATTCATGCGTAGAGAATCGATGGCGGCGAACCATAAAGGTGCTCGATGCGCTGTTTCCAGCCTTGAGTGAAGAGTTCAGATCCGCGCCCGTGGCATGGAATGCCGGGGCCGCGCCGCAGAGAACCGTCACAGCCAGAGTCAGTAGAGCGACCAGCGCGATGGTTGCCGGCGAAAAACCGGCGGCGTCCTTCATCATCTCCGGAACCAGCAACTGCAAGCCATAGCGCGCCAGTGCGGCGAAGCCGAGTCCGAGCAATCCGCCCGCGGCGGCCAGCAGCAGCGTCTCGGTCAAAAGCTGGCGGATCAGCCTGCCCCGCTCCGCGCCCAGAACCGCGCGCACCACCATCTCAGGACGTCGGCGGACGCCGCGCGCCAGCAGTAGATTGGCTACGCCGGCGCAGGCCAGCGCCAGAAACAGAATGGACACCGCGCTCAGAATCCACAACAGCGGCTTGCGGTCGCCCAGCAGATAGTCATGCAGCGGTTCCACTGTCACATCAGATGTGTGATTGGATGTGTGATTATCTTTGCTGCTGCTATCCAATGTCCTCAGGCCGGCCTGGGCTTGCGTCATGGATAACCCAGGGTTCATGCGGCCGACCTGTGTGAAATTTCCGCCGAGCTGCCCCACTCTCCAAACCTGAACACCCGATGGAAAGTCAAACTCCGGCGGCATCACGCCGACTACGGCGGAGCGGCCGCCATCCAGGGTGATGAAAGCGTTGCTTAAGTCGTGCGTACTGTGCAGGCGCGTGCGCCACAGTTGATCGCTGACGACAACCTTCGAAATATCGGATGAGTCGTAGTAATAGTTGACTTTGCGATCGACAGGGAATCCGGCTCCCAGCTTGGGCTGCACGCCGAGCGTCGAGAAAAACTCCTGCGTCACCGTAGCGGTGTCGATTTGTTCGGTAGGGCCGTTGCCGGACAAAGTGTCTGTGCCGACGTTATAGCCCATCAGATCGGAAAAGATTGGATCGTAGGAGCGCCGGTTATTGAAGTAAGTATGCAAGGCGTACACATCGATTCGAAATACGCCGCCGTCGATCCGCACCAGTCGCTCCGGGTGCGTAAATGGAAGCGGCTTCAGCACCAGCGAGTAGAGCGGCCCAAAGAGCGCCATCACTCCGCCCATGCCCAGAGCCAGCAGCAGCACCATCACCAGCGCCGAGCCGGGCGCGCGCTTGATGCCGCGCCATGACCAGCGCATGTCTTGCAGAAAGCGATCGAGCCAGCTCCATCCCCAGGCCTCTTGCGCCTGCTCGCGCAAGCGCAGCATGTTGCCGAAGTTGTTGCAGCCCTGGCGCGCGGCCATCTCGCGATGAAATTCCATATCGTTCTCAAGCTCCGCATCCAGGCGGCGGCGATGCAGCAGATAGTGGATGCGGCGTAAAAGTTCGCCCACTGTGGTTCTCCTGTTTGGTTGAGTGCCGGGTTATGCGGTGCGCAGAATCTCTTGAATGGCTTGCGTGACGCGCTCGTAGCCGGCCAGTTCCGCCTGCAACTGCTTGCGGCCCGCGGTCGTGAGGTGATAGAAGCGGACCTTGCGATTGGTCTCCGAGATACCCCACTCGGCTGTCACCCAGCCTTTCACCAGCATCTTTTGCAGCGTGGGATAGAGAACCCCCTCCTCCACGCCCAGCACCTCGCTGGAGAGCATGTGTATCCGCTGCGCAATCGCATACCCGTGCAGGGAGCCGGAGCGCAGCACGCGCAAAATCAGCATGGGGAGCGCGCCGGAAGGCATTTCTTTTTGAGGTGTATTTTTCATAGGCATAGAATACATATGCCTGTGGCCGGTGTCAACAATTGGCGTCGAAAGCCTGGCTACCCAAAGCTGCTCGGGGGCATAAAAAAAAGTGGGAAGCAAAGAACGCTTCCCACTTTTCTACTATTGCTGCAATTAAAGGTGCTGCTGGATTACGACTTCTTATCTCCGACACACGCCTAGAAGCTGAACTTTGCCACCAGTTGGATGAGTCGTGGAGAAGCATCGCCGCCCAGACCCGATCCGAGAATCGAAGTTGGTGCGCTTACTCCGGAGGTGATGGTTCCGATAGTGCCCGGCGAAGCAAGATCGTTAGCCGGCGATGCGAAGTTCGGGTGGTTGAAGAGGTTGAAGAACTGCACGCCGACCGTTACCTTGCCCGTCTGCCATTTGGGGATCTGAAAGCCCTTGATAATGCTTAGATCGACATCGGTATAGTTGGGGCCACGTAGCTGGTTGCGGCGAGACTGGCCGAAGTCAGTCGCGGATGTGTAGTCATTCACAAAGGAGCACGCGATTCCTTGCGCGGCTCCTTTTCCGCCGCATTGCGTGTGACCGCTGATGGACGCGGACTGTTTCGCAAAGAGCGGGCCGCCGTAATTGCTCAAGTTTAGGGCGGTCGTGCCGTCTACCACGGAGAAAGGCAAACCGGTGCTGTGGAAGACCGTTCCCGCCGCCTGCCAGTTATCGACCAGCAACTTCGGTCCCCAGAAGTGCGGGAGCGAGTAGACATAGCTGGAACTGACGTAATGGCGGATATCGTAATCCGCGTTGCCGTAGTTTTTGCGCAGGTCGTAGGGGTCCGTAGGATTTACGGAGTTATTTCCGTAGGCCTCGAGTCCGCCGTTGGAAGTTTCGTCGAGCGTGTGGCTCCACTGGTAGTTGAAGGTAAGTGTTAAGGTCTTCGACCGATGCTGAACGGCTACGGCGAGACCGTTATAATTCGAGACGCCGGAGCTCGATAGCTCGGTGACTTTGGAGAAGCTAGGATTGGCCGCGGTGGTGGGAACTTCTGGGAAGAAGCCCGTTCCGGCGGAGGCGCTGTAGGTGTTGAGGCCGTTATTCTGCACCAGCTCGTGATAGCCATGGTTGCCGACGTACTCGACGGCGAGGCTGTTGAACTCGCCTAATTGTTGCTCGATGGCCAAGCTCCACATCTCATAGGTCGGGTACTTCATGACCATTTGCGGGCTGGTGATGCTGGGCGGGGTAAAGACAGAAATCGCACTGGAAATCGAGGTATAGCTGCCGTTAATCGGAGGCAGAAAGTCCGCTGCCAGCTTGGTGTTGGAGGAGGAGGCGACGGCGCTGGCGCTGCCGGGGCAACCTGCGGGGTTGCTGCAGGAGGTAGACGTAGTCGTGGCGCCGGGTACGAGCAAATAGTTCGGGCCGCTGTAAGCCGGTCCATAGAGGGAAAATGTATTCTCTGTGGGTACATTCAGCATGACAGAGTCGATAAATTTTCCGGGAAAAGCATCCGAGAACATGCCAAATCCGCCGCGAATCGTGGTCCTACTGTTGATGCCAAAAGGGAGATAGGCAAATCCTATGCGCGGCTCCCAAGAGAGCGACTGATAGTTGTTCATCGCCTTGGTTTGGTTATAGCTGATCAGCGAATCGTACGGCGTATCCGGCGCGGAGCTTAGGTCGACAAAGTTGTTGCTGAGGCGCGCAAAGCAATTCTTGCGGCAGATTACATTTGAGTCGTGCTCCATGCGCAGTCCGAGCGTGAGAGTGAAGCTAGGGCTAATCTTCCACTGATCCTGTCCGTACCAGCCCATGTCGTAGAGCGCCGCCGGCTGCGAAGGACGCGCCGAATAGGTCTGCATCCATTCGTCGACCAAGCCCTGCTCGAAGCTGCTGTTGGTCGCAATGGCTTCCGGAAAGTTGTATTCCCCAGGGTCGAAGTCGGTGATGTCGTTGCGCCGCATCGTCCATCCCACGCTCAGCGTATGCTTGCCCTTGGTCCAGCTCAGATCGTCGCCGAAGGTGTAGCCGAGGACGTTGCGTCCCCCGGGATATGCATAATTCATGCCACCGGGATACCCGTTGCCGCCCAGACGGCTGCCGCTGGTGTTTGATTCTTCACCGTCAGCGAAAATGAGGGTAAACGGCACACCCCCTTTAGTGGTATTTTCGGCCGTTGCCAAATTCGGATTACGGAAGACGCATTGGTAGTAGTTAATAGTCGCGAGGAACTGGTTGGAGAGCGCCGGTGAAAAGATGTGCGTCTCGCCAACTTGACCTTCATAGATGGGGTTACTGAGCGTCACGTTGAACATGGAGTTCAGCGTGTTGAGAGAAGAAGCCGACTGCCAGCCATGATCGATGGTTCCATGGGCGAAGAGGTGGTCGTTCTCGCCGATGTTCCAGTCTCCGCGCGGATTGATCAGGTACTCATGAATGTAACTATCCGCATGTCCGTTGAAGGTCCAGGTGCAGTACGGAGCGGTGGTGCAATTGGGAGTTTCTGTTCCGGAGGAGTAATTCGGAGCGTTATTGTAGAGGGCAAAAATGTTCTTGTAGACGGTCAGCTCCGAGGCTAGCCCGTTCGCTGTCAGGTTAGACAGCACATTTGCCTGATAGGTTGGGTCCGGGGCGTAGATCGTGGTACGGACGGGCAGAAGAAGGTTGAGCCCCTCAAAGTTGACGAAAAAGAAAAGCTTGTTGCGCTTGATGGGGCCGCCGAAAGCGCCGACATATTGATTCGCATTGTCGAAGAGGCGCGGGGTGACCGTAGGGGAGGTATAGGTGTCTTTGTTGAAGTAGTCGTTGGCGTTCATCACCGAGCCGTTCCACCAGTAGGCGGCGTTGCCGTGGAACTGGTTTCCGCCGGAGCGTGTGATTTCGTTCACCTGCGCGCCGCCAAAGCCGCCGAACGATGCGTTATAGGCGTTGCTGATCACCGTCTCGGTGGCAACGTCATTTTGCCCCAGAAGCAGATTGGTGGCTCCGGTGAGGTTTAGGTTATTCCACATATCGTTCTCGAATCCGCCATTGATGGTGTAGGTGTTGGATGTGGCGGGGAGGCCGAACGAGGAAAAGTTTCCATATCCGCCCTGGGTGTTCATCATGCTGCCAGGCGCGGTTTGGGCAACGAAGGTCAGGTCGTTTCCAGGGTTAGGGAGCAACAGAATCTGCTCCTCCGTATAGGTGGTGGAGATCTGAGCGTCATCCACGTGCAGCAATGGCACCGCGCCACCGCTCACCTCGACCGTCGCGCTGGTTGTACCGATCGGCAACGTGATATTGGCCGAATCGACGGTGCCTGCGCCTACGTCGAAGTTCCGATTGGCTTTTTCAAAGCCAGGAGCCGTGACGGTGATCGAATATCTTCCCGGAGACAACTGGGAGACGCGATACTCGCCGGTGGCGCTGGTGGTAACAACGTGGGTTGCGCCGTTTGCCTGGTTGGTGATGGTTACGGTCGCGCTGGGGACGAATGCGCCCGTGGAATCGGAGATGACTCCAACCACGGCGCCGGTGATATTGGTTTGGGCGTGAGCAATTGGGGCGGTGGTGTCCGCCACAAAGCACGATAAGGCCATTAAAATAAACGCTAAAGTTAAATTATGCAGCCGAAACAAAGGCACTGATCTCCTCCAAATAATCTGTGGGAATCGGAAGCGCAGTTCCTAGGAACTTCTCAATTCTCTTTTTTCGTAAAGTTAACGTGGCCAACAGAAAGCTGCGATTTTGTGATTTTCTAGTGGCTACACGATTTTTAGAAAACACCGCAGCCCTCGGGATGTCTATCACACCCGTTCGCATGCAGCGTTCTGCTCGGGACGATATCGATAATCCGAATAAACTAATTAATTTTTACATTTGTGTCATAAGAATAGAATGAGGGGCCTTAAATGAGGATCTGGTTTCCACTTCTCGACGCAAGCATCAGCAAGCGGCGACCCTGTCGGAGGTCAAGATGGGGATAGCTTTCCTGGAACCGTTAAGCTGCCGCGGCGGATCGCTCGATTGCGCGGCGCTTTTTACGGCTCGTCGTTGTAGATTCCAATCTCCAGCTTGCCGCCTTTTCTTAGTCGGGCGCGGAACATTCCGGGAGTATTGAAACTCCAGGCCAACTGGCCATCCGGGGTGATGGCGATGACGCCGCCGTCGCCGTGCAGCTCTTCCAATTCCTTGTGGATGACCTGATCGGCAGCCTGTTGCAACGACATGCCCTTGAAGGCCACCAGGTTGCAAACTTCGCGCGCCACGCCAAGGCGGATGAAATACTCGCCAGTGCCGGTGGCGGAAACGGCGCAAGAGTGGTTAGAAGCGTAGGTGCCCGCGCCGATGATGGGCGAGTCGCCTACGCGGCCCGGCGTCTTGTCTTGCAGGCCGCCGGTAGAAGTGCCGGCGGCGATGTTGCCCCTCTGGTCGAGCGCCACTACGCCCACTGTGCCGTAGCTGTGGGTCTTGGCCGATTCCTCGATTTGAGCAACCGGCGTCGCTGCTCCTGGCGGAGGCACGCCAGCGGGCCTGGGCGGTATCGGACGGCCTTCCTCCTTGAGTTGTTTGACCAGTGACTGCCAGCGTTTCTCGGTGAAGAAGAAGCTGGGGTCCACCTGCTCCAGCCCGGTTTTAAGGGCAAAGTCGTCGGCCCCCGCGCCAATCAGCATGACGTTAGACGACTTTTCCATGACGGCCCGCGCCAGGCTGATCGGGTGGCGGGTGCGCGTTACTCCGGCTACGGCGCCGGCCTTCAGATTCGAGCCATCCATGATGGCCGCATCTAATTCATTTTTTCCTTCGGCGGTGAAAACCGCGCCCCGGCCAGCGTTGAAGAGCGGATCATCCTCAAGAATCTGGATGGCGGCTTCTACTGCATCGAGAGAAGTGCCGCCCTGCTCAAGCACCTTTGCGCCGGCTTTTGCGGCCTGCGCCAACGTGGCGCGATAAGCGGCTTCTGCCGCCGGAGTCATGCCCGAACGTTCAATGACTCCCGCTCCGCCGTGTAGCTCAATCGCCCAATTGGCAGTGGCCGAGTTGGACGGCGCCTGTGCCGCCAGTAAGCCAGTCGCTCCGGCGGACATCGCTGCCAACACACAAACCCGCAATGCGGTTTTCATCGCTTTGACTCTCCTCTTTTTGCTCTTTGCTTACTCCAGCAGCAACGATCTACTGTCGCACAACCGCCCCGCCCTTCATCACGAAGCGGACGCGCTCCACCACTGAAATATCATCCAGTGGATTGCCGGGAACAGCGACAATGTCAGCCAGGTATCCGGGCTTAAGCTGGCCGATCTGGTTTTCCCAGCCGAGCAGCTTCGCCCCCTGGATCATGTCAGCCTGTAAAACGGCCAGAGGCTTCATTCCGTAACGAACCATCAGTTCCATCTCCCGGGCCTGTGTGCCGTGCGGGAAGGGCCCCGCGTCCGACCCCACGGCAAAAGGAATGCCGGCGGCAATCTGACGCTTGAACTCGCGCTTCTTGTACTCCAGCAGAGCCTGCTCGCGCGCGGCGATGGCGGGCGATGGAGAGTTTTGCGCAAAATACTCGAAGACGATAAACGTGGGCACGGCGGGAATCTGTTTTTCACGCATCAACCGCATGGTTTCATCGCTGAGCTGTGTGGCGTGCTCAATGGAGGCCACGCCGGCCTGCGCGGCAAAAAGCGTGCCCGGCTCGCCATCGGCATGAACGCCCACACTCTCTCCAATGCGGTGCGCCTCCGCGACAGCGGCGGCCAGTTCGGCCGCGGTGTACTGGTAGGGCGTATGCAGCTCATTTTCAACAAGCTGCTCGGAACCGGTTTGGTAGATCTTTACGGTGTCCGCGCCTTCCTTGTGCTGTGCGCGAATCACCTGAACGAGTTGATCGGCGGAGTTGGCGTAGTCTGCGTTGGACAGAATGTGCTGCGCGGGATTGAAGTGAATCGCGTCTTCGTGGCCGCCCAGAATGCTGATGGCATTGCCGGTGATGCGCAGGCGGGGCCCTGAAATGAGGCCTTGGTCAATGGCGTTGCGAATCGCGGTATCTGCGGAACCTGCGCCCTCTGTGCCCATGTCGCGCTCGGCGGTGAATCCAGCCAGAAGATCGGCCTTGGCGGCTTGCTCGGCGAGAATGGTGCGCCAGGGAACGGACTCATCGACAGTTTGCAGATCTTCAGCGCCGGGATGCAGAAAAAGGTGAACGTGAACATCGATCAGGCCGGGAAGCAGCGTGGCATCGCCGAGGTCGATTACTTTGGCGCCCCGCGGATGATCCACGGATGTGCCTACAGCACGAATGTGGTCGCCCTCGACAAGAATTTCGCCAGGCGCAAGCAGCGCGCCGGTGTCGACCTGAAGAAGGCGGGCAGCGTGGAGCACGATCGGCGTCGATGGGGGAATTGCCGGCTGCTGCGCGGCAACCGCATTGGCAAAAGACAAAGCTGCGACGCATCCAAGCGCAAGAGATGCCCGAAACAACTGCCGAAAACAGGAAATAATATTCACCATGAATAAAACTATGTTACATCGAATTTAGTTTGTCGATTGCGACCAGCCTTTCAACCCACGGTGTAGGCCTTAACCTCGCGAAGGCGTAAAAAGCGGCAAAATATTCTCCTTCTGGTCAGCGGTTGGCTGCTAGCGCGGGAGACACGGGCGGTGATTTCGTGACGAAATTTCTTGTAGGTGTAGAGTGGCTTTGAAGGGGCACGGCTTTAGCCATGCCGCAAAAAATCCCATAAATCGAGGGCTTTAGCCACCGAGGGACGATTTTCCCCTCTATACCATAAGGCGATTTTCTCTAGGCCTTCATCGCGCGGCTGTTTTGCGCGATACTTTTGTAGCGCTCAGCGCTTCGTGAATGATCATCTTGAGATAGGTTTGGTAGCGCAATCCGCGCTCTTCGGCCTGTACGCGCGCCTCGGCAATGTCATTGGGATCGAGGCGAATCGTCGTGGTGGGCATGGCAGCGCGCTTGGCGACAGTACCAATGCCAACGCGGCCTTCGACTGTCGCTTTCTCGAACTCGTCGGCGAGATCATCTTCATGCGCTTCCCACCACGCGGCTTCTTCCGCTTCATTAGCGAAGGTCTTCTCTTTCAATTCTTCCAACATGGCCGCCCCTCTTCTGTGTCAGAAAATAACGCCGTAGCCGTTCCTTTGCGGGCCAAGCCGTTACCACTCTGATTTTCTCGTCTTGCATCGTTGTGACCACGATCAAGATTCTTCCGGCATTGGTTTCGCCTACCTGCGACATGCGCTCTTCACAATTGCGAAGATGCGATTCCAAATCGCACGGCCGGTTCTGGATAACCTCTTCGGCCTCGGCGGGCAAAATCTGATGCCGCACTAAATGACGAACATTTTCATTGTTCCAATCAAAAACTGCTGTGTTCATGGCTTCTCACAATCTAGACAAGTAACCCTATCTTGTTGTCGAGGCCATGCTTGTTCTTCTCAAGAAGAGAAGAGGGCAGGAAACTCTACCATCCAATGTTTTCGGTCACCTTCGACTCTTAAGAATACCCATTCCACGAGGAATTCGAAGGTCCGACGTTTTTCTTTGTTTAGCGTAGCTACAACGTAGCTATTTGTCAACTACTGCCTTAGCTCGACCAGCGTCGCCCCTTGCCCGCCTTCGTTTTGCGGGGCTTCTTCAATGCCGGCGACGTGGGGATGGTTGCGCAGAAACTCGCGAACGCCGCGACGCAAAATACCCGCGCCGTGGCCGTGAATAATGCGCACGCGCTCGAGGCCGGCGAGAAAGGCGCGGTCGAGATACTTTTCCAACTCGCCGGTGGCTTCGTCTACCGTACGGCCGATCAGGTTGATCTCCGAGCGCAGATCGTCGGTGTTGGCGCTGATGACCGAGACGTGGATATTCTTCTGCCGGCGCAGGGCGTCGAGCGGCGTCGAGCGTTTCTGTTCAGGCGTGGGGCCCGTGGGTGCTGCGCAATCGTCGCGCTTGACGCGCATTTTGATCGGGCCGAGAGAAACTTCGAAAAGATCTTGTTCGATTTCGCGCTCGACGATGCCGACCCGGCCCATCGATTTGATGAGCACGCGATCGCCTACGGCGATGTGGCGCAGCAGATGCGGCTGCGCATTCGGGTCGCCCTGATCGGCGCCGGTATGGTGCGCGACAACGGTTTGGTTGAAGCTCTCTTCAAATTCGCGCCGCAGGCGTGTGATGCGCCGCTCGGCTTCTTTTGAAAGTTTTTGCTGCGCCACGCGCTCCTCGACAGCGCGCACGTTTTCGCGCATCTGAAACTCGAACTCCTTCATCAACGAGTTGAGCTTGGCTTCGAGCTCGCGCACGCGGACGCGCATCTCCTGGTCGCCCTCGCGCTCGAGTTTTTTGCGTTCGATATTGAGCGCGTACTGCTGCTCGCGCGCGCTTTTCTTGGCGACTTCAAGCTCGGCCAGCTCGCTATGCAACTTATCGAGGAATTTGGAAATGTCGGCGTGCTGCGAGCCGAGGCGAGAGCGGGCGGCGGCGACAATTTCAGCGTTGAGGCCAAGGCGCTCGGCGGTTTGAATGCCGGCCGAAGCGCCGGGCACGCCGAGATGAAAATGATAGTCGGGGGCCAGCGTGTGCTCGTCAAAACCGGCGGCGGCATTGCATACGCCGGCGGTGTTGGCCGCGTAGACCTTGAGCGAAGTGTGGTGGGTAGATATCAGCGCCCATGCGCCGGCGCGGAGAAAATATTCGGCGACGGCGACGGCCAGCGCCGCGCCTTCTTCAGGATCGGTGGCCGAACCGAGCTCGTCGAGCAGAACCAGCGAGCGATCGTTGGCCAGCCGCGAAAGCCGGTCGAGGTTGGTGATGTGCGCCGAAAAGGTTGAGAGCGCCGCCTCGATCGATTGCGCATCGCCAATGTCGGCCAGAAACGCGGTGAAGACGGGAAAGCTGGCGCCGGCGGCGGGAACGGGAATGCCGGCCTGAGCCATCATTGCCAGCAGCGCCGTGGTTTTCAGGGCGACGGTTTTGCCGCCGGTGTTCGGACCGCTGATGATGAGCTGACGCGCGTCGGCGCTGAGCTCGAGAATGAGCGGAATAACGCTGCCGCCGCTTGCGCGCAAACGCTTTTCAAGCAGCGGGTGGCGCGCCTGGTCGAGATGCAGTCGATCGGAACTGAGCGTGGGCGCGACGCAGTTAAAGTCGCGCGCGAAACGGGCGCGGGCCATCAGGCTGTCAACCAGCGCCAGAACGCGCGCGCCGGCAACGAGGCTCTGCGCGTAGCCGCCGATTTGGCGTGTAAGCGCGATGAAGATGCGATGGATTTCTTCCTGCTCCTCTTCGATCAGGCGCACCAGTTCGTTGTTTTGCTCGATGGTTTCGAGTGGCTCAACGTAGACGGTGAGTCCCGATGAGCTGGCGCCGTGAATGACGCCTGTGACGCGGCGCTTGAGCTCGGCGCGTACGGGAATCACGAAGCGCTCGCCGCGAATGGTGATCAGATCTTCTTGCGTAGAACCTTCGCCGGTGAGTTTGCGCAAAGCAGAGCGCAGGCTGTTTTCAATCTGGCGCTGCTGGCGCTCCTGTTCGTGGCGTATGCGGCGCAACTCGGGCGAAGCGTCGTCGGCCAGCGTGCCGTCGGGCTGAATCGTGCGCTCGATCGCTTCGACCAGAGGACGCAGATCCATCGTCAGCGCCGAAGAAAGTTCCGACAGCCCCATCAGTTTGCCCACCAATCGTGTGGGCGGCTCGCGCAACAGCGACTGCCAGGCGGCGATGTCGCGGGCCAGCCGTGCGACGGCCTGCAATTCTTCGGCTTCAAGCGCCGCGCCTTCGATGCGCGACTTGGCGGCCAGTTGCGTAGGGTCGAAAAGTCCGCCGAGCGGAATGGAGACCTGATCTTGAAGCAGCAGGCGCAGCTCGGCCGTGAGCCGGTGCTGGCGCGCGATCCAAGGTTCGTCAGAAGACGGGTGAAGGGCGAGAATGGCCTCGCGGCCTACGGAAGAGGCGGCGTAGCCTGAGACCAGCTCAAGCAACGGCCGCCACTCGAGCGTGACCAGATCGGCGTGCTCAACCGGCGATGGAATGGGATCGAATAGAGACATGACAAAGAAGAGCCTTCAGCAACCATGGTATCGTTCGATGGCTTGTCTACGCGGCGGTCACTTAGCCGCCGCGGCGCGGCGCAGCGCCGCCCGCGCCAGCAGGCAGGTGGAGTTGAGCGTCGGCAGCGGAGAGTTTTGATCGTTCATGATCAGCGGAATCTCGGTGCAGCCCAAAACTACGGCATCGCAACCCGCCGCTTTCATCCTGCCAATGATGCGCTGGAAGGCGACGACCGCTTCGGGTTTAAAGATGCCGTAAGTCAGCTCATCCATAATAATGCGGTTGATTTCCTGGCGTTCATCGGCCTCCGGGCGCATGTAGGCGATGCCACGCGCCGCCAGCTTTTCCGGATAGACCTCGCCTTCCACAAGCCAGCGCGTGCCGGTCAGCGCCAGGCGGTGGAATCCGCGAGCGGCGGCCTCGTCGGCCACAACTTCGGCGATATGCAGCCACGGACGCGGGGAGCGCGACGCGATCAGCGGCAGCGCCTGATGAATCGTATTGTCAGGACAAATAAGAAAGTCGGCTCCGGCCTGCGCCAATTTATGCGCCGAGGCGAGCATCATCTCGCCGACTCCGGGCCAGTCGCCGCCTTCGATCAGTTCCATATACGTGGCGAATGAAGGCGTGTGGAGCGTTATCTCGGGATGCGCGTGCGCGCCGAGCATCTCCGCGCCTTCCGCGCAGATCGTCCTATAGCAGAGCGCCGCCCCTTCGGAAGAACAGGCAACAATACCGATGTGTTCAGGCATAGACCGATTCTAGACGACGCAGGCAGAACTTCGCCGCGCCGTTTTCCGTCCGCGAAGGCGAATCAGTGAGTGGTATTAGCCGCGGCTGCCGGGCAAGCCGCGCCACAGTTTCCACCACAAGGGGTAGCGGGCTTGGCGGCAGGCTTGGCGGCGGGTTTGCTCTCCGGCGGCATCGTCGATTCGCCGGCCGGCGCGCTGCTGTGGTGCGCGTAGTCGGTAACGTACCAGCCCGAGCCTTTGAACTGCAGGCCCGGCACGGTCAAAACCCGTTCCAGAGCGCCACCGCATTGGGGGCACTTCTTCTCCAGCTCGGAATTGAAATGCTGAATCTTTTCAAATTGATAGCCGCACTTGGTGCAGCGATAGGGATACAACGGCAAGGTTTATTTCACCTCGATAAAAGATAGATCAACATCTCTATTGTATCGGCTCGGCGGTAAATCGCTGCAAAGGCGGACGAGCATCCCCAGGAAGAAATGCTCTATCTCTTTAGCATTAAAACGTTTAATACGCATTTTTTCGATGCGCTTCCACGCCCCGCTGCGGCCCGCCTCGCGCCTTAACTGTTGAGTAGAGCGCGAGCGATCGAGTCAAGCACGCCGTTAAGAAAGTTGATCGATTCGGGAGCCGAGTAGCGGCGGCCAATCTCCAACGCCTCATTGATGACGACGGGAAAGGGTGTGGACTTGAAGCCGATCAGCTCGGCGACGGCCATGCGCAGCAGGTTGCGGTCGACGGCCGGCATACGGTCCAGCCGCCAGTGGGTCGAGTGCTTTGCAATCAACTCGTCGATCTCCGGCAGTCGCTCCAGAGCCATGCGGAAAAGATCTTCGGCGAAGCCCTGCACCTCGGGCTCGACCGGGTCGCCGGCCTTCCAGAAGGTGGCGCGCACCTGGTCGTCAGTCTGCCGGCCCATGTCGGCCTGAAAGAGCATTTGCATCGCGAGCTCGCGGGATTTGCGTCGGTGGCGACTGTTCAAACGGTGCCGCCTTGCCGCAGCTTGCGGCGCAAGCTGACCATTTCGATAGCGGCCGTGGCGGCCTCGAAGCCTTTGTTGCCGGCCTTGATGCCGGCGCGGTTCAACGCCTGCTCCAGATTCTCGCAGGTGAGCACGCCAAAGCTGTGGGGAATGCCGGTTTCCTGCTGCGACTGGCCAATGCCGCGGGCGACCTCATTATAGATGGCCTCATAGTGCGCGGTTTCGCCGCGTAGCAGGCAACCCAGCGTCACAATGGCGTCTACCTTGCCGGCTTCGGCAATCGTGCGGGCGGCGGCGGGAATCTCCCAGGCGCCGGGTACGCGGACGACCGCGATGGCGGAGCGCGCGGCGCCGCTGCGCAGCAGGGCGTCCAAAGCGGCGTCGAGCAGGCGGTCGGTCACAACGGCATTCCAGCGCGAGACCACGATGGCGAAGTTCATGCCTTCGGCCGAGAGATCGCCTTCCACGGCGACCGGCTTGCCCTTAAGCGGATCGGAGTAGGCCCAGAAGCAAAAGCTAAAGCCCGGCTCTGGCTCGACGGTAAATACGCGGGCCGTCCAATCGGCTTTCTCAAAGATAGCCGAAAGGCGCTTTAGGGCCTCATCGCCGCCGCGTTCGCGCAGCCAGGCTTCGGCCGCCTGATGGACGGAATCGAGCGAAGTAACTTCGATCAGCAGGTCAGAGGTGAACGGAAAGCTGCCGTCGGCAAACTCCAGTTTGCCGAGCGGGGTCGTAAACGATGTGCCGCGACTGCCGTCTTGCCGCCAGTCTTTGCCGGAGGCGAAACCGAGGGCGGCAAAAAAGCCAGCCAGCCCTTCGAAAGTTTTCGCGTCGCCGACAGGGCGCAATATCGAAATTCCCTTAATCATAAGTAGATTTTAGCTTGGAGGGCCGGGGGGCAGTGTCGATGCGTAAGCCGCAAAAGCGGCGGGGGGAAGTGCCTCTGTCCCTGTTTGATCCCTGAATGATGCTTCCTTGCGGCGCAAAAAAAATCTTTGCGCCCGCATGAGGCAAACTTTTTTGCGGATTTTTTGTCCGCTGATGTTGGGGTATGCGACCCGCCGCGGCGGGTCGCACTCAGGCTACGTGATCGAACGCGGTTTAACAACAATAACCGTAGCGGGAACGTAGGTGCTGCTTGTACTGGTGCCGGTGTAAGTGCATCCCGAATCGGTGCTTGAGTCGCAAGCCGGCAGATTGGGGCTGATCGTTGGAACGTAATTAGAACCATCCGCTGCGCTGGTCGATTCATGCGGCGGATCGGAGGCGCTTACATCGGTGGGAATCTTGATGACGTGAACCAAATTGTCACCGGATGTGGAAACGAAGAAGTAGCGGTTGTCGGGCGAGAACGCGCCGGCCAGCGGAGCCGTGGGCGTCGTCGAGGAGGCGCTGCTGGTGAAGCTCACCTCGCCGTGGGCGCCGATGCCGCTCGACTGGGGGAAGTAGTAGGGCAATTGCGCGGCGGTGGTCGAAGTGCTTGGAGCGCTGTAGGTCACAAAAGCGATTTGCGCCGCCGTAGCGACGGAAGCCGTCGTTGGCGCCATGCCGGTCACAACTTGATTGACCGCCGTGGCGTTGGTGACGCCGCTCAAAGACGCCGTTCCGTTAATCGAGGGGCTGGTGGTGAGCGGCAACAGGGCGCCGCCGCTGGCCGGTGTGGTCGGGCCGGTGACTCCTGGGCAAATCGTCGTCGGAATCGTCACGCCGATGTCGGTCAGGTTGATACTGTTGCCGTTCAGCGTTGCGCCGAGGATGTGCGCGCCATCCGGCGTGGCACCCAAAACGCTGGTCTGTACGTTGACCGAATCGCTTTGCGGAAAATAGTTGATCGTGCCGCCTACCGTGCCCGACGGGCACCAGCCATGAGAAACCGTGGAATTGCCGGCTAAATAGGCAGTGGTAGCGGGAATGGTAATCGCCACGCTCTGCGAACCGCCGGAGTTAGTCAAATCGTAGGTGCTCCAAATCGCGGTATTGGTGTTGTAGACGTAAAGCATGTCTTTGTGATCGCCGCCCAGCGATTTGCTATCGGTGATGTAGAGCGTGCTGCCATCGGGAGTCCAGGCAGCGGCGGCGCCCAGGCCTCCGTAAGAAGTCGCGGAGGAGCCTGAAACCGCGTAAAGGTAGAAAAGTTCGCGCGACTGATCGTTGACCAGCACTTTGGAGTTATCCGGCGATACCGCCAGCACCACACCCGGCAGCGAAGTGTTCTGCGTGGTGATGGAGTTGCTGGACGTCGAGTAGGCCATCAGCTCGTATGAAGAGCCAAAGTAGATGGTGGAGGCGTTTTTGTCCATCACCATCGAATTAGGCACGTAGGGCAGCTTCACCGTCGAGCCGGGGTTGCCGGTAATCATGGAGATGGAGGCGAAATACTGCGATTGATTCGGCGCTCCAAACCAAACGTAGTCGCTGGTGCTGCCGGGGACGATGACGGTAACCGGATTGGAGGCGATCGACAGACCTGTGCCATACAAACCGAACTTGTCGGTGGGCGCCGGATTGCAGTTTGAAGGCTGGCAGGTGGCCACGAGCGACGAAACACCGGGATAAGAGGTCGTAATCGAGCTGCCGGAGTCGCTTACGGCGACCGGGTTGGTGGATTCGTAGGTCAGCGAAAGTCCGGAAATGGCATTGCCCCGCGTGTCGGTAACCGCGCTGGTCAAACTCTGTGTCGTGCCCTGGGTGACCGTGCCCTTGGTGCCGCCACCGGACAGGGTGAGAGCGATTGACTCCGGCGGGCAGGTGGAAAAATATCCGGCCGACGAGGTCGTTTGCGAAAGCGTCGCGGTGATGAGCGTCGTACCCGGCAAATTCGCCGTGATGACGTTGGTGGTGGAATCAATGGTAGCCACCGACGAAGAGCTTACCGCGTAGCTCATGGTGCCGACCGAGGAGCTGCAAGTGGGAACCGAAGTCACGCCCGAAGCCAACCCGTCCGCACAGGCATAGTTTGCGGAGGTGACCGTCGAGGGAGCGCACAATTCGTATTGCTTTCCACCACTCTCGTAGCAGGCCTGCGCATCCAATTGCGCCGACTGGTTCTGCGAATAGCAACTGGTCGAGGAGACCGAACTGGAGGATGGCGTCGTCACCAAATCGATGTTGGTGATGGGGGAATGGACATAAACCGCCACGGGGTTGGAGGTAATCGAATAGGCGGTGGCCGTAATATAGGCAACGCTATAGGGCAGATTGCTGGTAGAAGCCGTGGTCGTAGACGGTGCCGTGCAGAAGGTGTAATCGGATATTCCGCCGCCCGTATTGCGGTTCCAGGTGCCGGCGCAGAGATAGCCGCTGGGCGAGATGTCGGCGATCTGGTTGTTGGTGGTGCCGTAACTGATCGCCGATGAACTTAGCGCCACCGTGTTGCTCTTGCAATCGTAGCCGCTGGGCGTCGTCACCTGAGAGGTCTGCCCATAAGCCAGCGAAATGCCGGCCGTCTGCGGCTGCAGCGTGATTTTAGTCAGCGTGCCGATCTTCGTACCGTAGCCCAGGCCGTTGCAATAGTTTTCGCCGGGATTACGCGTGCAGCCGGTGATGGTGACCCCGGCTGGTATGGCCATGCATAACAAACAGACAAGCGTCAAGAACCGCCGCATGAATCCTCCCCGCCCCACGCCATCAAACCGCGGAACGGTCGCTAAGAGCATTGAGTGAAGATGAGTTTAAATCACCACTATTCGCAGCCAAAAACCGGTTCACAATCCGTGAATCCAGCTCGAACCGCGAACTCCGGCGGTACATAACCGCATCCGGCCGGAGAGGCGAAACACACCCTTGAACTCCAAGAAAAAAGTGTATCAGGGCGGGGCTACCTCTGGCTTTGCACAGAAACCGCCCCCCACCTTCACCGATAGACTCGGCCAGCGCGGAATGGAAAGCAGCTAAAATCACTGCGGCGGCATAAAGCGGTCGAACCAGCCGACGGCCCGCTCCAAAACGTCGCGACGGTGCCCCGAATCGATGAAGCCGTGGCCTTCATTAGGGTAAACCACCAGTTGCGACGGTACATGAAGATCGCGCAGCGCGTGCCAGAATTCGAATGATTGCGGCGCCGGACACTCGCCGTCGCGGTCGCCTACCACCGTCAGGGTGGGCGTGGCGACGCCTTTTATAAAATTAATGGCCGAACTCCGCCCGTAGACCGCCGGGGCGTCGTAGGCCGAGGCCCCAAAATACGGGATCATCCACTGGTCGATCGAATTCTCACCATAATAGGAGAGCCAGTCGGAGATTCCCGCCCCGGCCACCGCCGCGCGAAAGCGATGCGTCTGGGTCACGGCGAACATCGACATGAAGCCTCCGTAGCTCCAGCCGGTGATGCCCACGCGGTGGGGATCGACCGGATAGCGCGCCAGCACCGCGTCAACCCCGGCCAGAATGTCGCGCAGGTCGCCATAGCCGAAATCCTGGCGATTGGCCTGCGTAAAGGCTTCGCCCTGTCCGAAGCTGCCGCGAGGATTGGGCAGCAATACAAAATAGTCGAGCGCGGAAAAGGCCGTGGAACTGATGCCGCCCGCCCCTCCGTTCCAACGGGAGAGCGTCGCCGAGGCCGGGCCGCCGTGCACATGCACCAGCAGCGGATATTTTTTCGCCGGGTTGTAGTGTGCCGGCAGCAGCAGCCAGCCCTGCACATGAAAGCCCTCGTTGCTCCATTCGAGCGAAACAGCCTTGCCCCAGGCGGGTTTTACGCCGTCGTTGAAGTGCGAGATCTGCGTGGCGGGCGTGGCAAAAGAGGTATTGCGCAGGGCGAAGATCTCCGGCGCATGGTCGAAGCTGCTTTTTTCAAAAACAAATAAGGAGCGGTCGGCGGTAGAAGAAAAATTCATTTCCTCGCGTCCGTCGCTGACCGTGCCTTCGGCGCTGTAGACGCTTTCGAAGGCTTCGCCGGCGCTCTCGCCGTCGCTCCGCAGGCGAAGGCGGACAAGCTGGCTATTGGCTTGGGCCAACTCGCTGAAATAAAGCGTTCGCGCATCGGCCCAGGCCATCCACGCCACTGAAGCCGGACGTTTGGGCGTCAGGTTGCGCGGCTGGCCGCCGCGCGCGGGAACCATCCACAGGTCGCCGCCGGTTGCCCCCTGATCGCTCATCAGCCCGCCGATGAAGGCGATCCATTTGCCGTCTGGCGACCAGCGCGGCACGGCGATTTGCAGGCCGTGCAGCGGGCCGGAAACTTCGGCGGGAGCAAGAATCGCCGCCGGAGCGCCGCCGATCGGCTGCGTGTAGAGCTTGGCTGTCCACCAGTTGTTTTCGCCCGGCGGTTCGGCGGCCACGTAGGCCAATGAGCGCGAGTCGGCCGACCAGTCGAATTCGTAGACGTGAAGATTAGCGGGCGTGGCGAAGGCTAAAGCGGCGAAGACTGGCTTGGCGGAGGCTGCATTAGCTGAGGCTGGATTAGCTGAGGCTGGAACCGTTGGCTGATTGGCGGCGGGCTGCGCGGCAGCGACCGGGACCACGGCCACACGCTCAATCTCGGCCCGCTCCTCGCCGATCACTCCGGCCGGGGCATTCTGCGCGGCCAGCGCTCCGGCGGGCCGCGTCGCGCCTTCTACATAAAGGAAGGCGATGGATTTGCCGTCGGGCGAAAAGGCTGGCGAATCCACATAGCCATGCAGCGCGGTCAGCCGCCGCGCCGCCGCGCCGTCGAACCGGGAAAGATAAAGCTCCGTCTGCTCGGCGCAATCGGAAAAGAAGGCCAGCGCGGTGGAATCGGGCGACCAGGCGAACTCCGAGTCGTGGCACGATGTACCGGCCTCGACGAGACGCTGAGCCTTCTCCGGCTCGCCAACGGGGGCGACGCGGATCTTGTTCTGCTCGATCCAGGCCAGACGCTTGCCGTCGGGCGATACGGCCACCTGATCGAAGAAATGGCCGCGATGCAGGCTTAAGAGAATCTCGCTCAGATGCGCGTCGGCAGGCTTCTGGGCGTGGACAGGGAGAAGGGCAAACGCGGCGGCCAGCACAGCGGCTGCCACCAGCCGGAATCTGCAATGCAAGGAGAACATAGCCAAAATGCTAACAGCTAAATCCGGCTGTACAAGCCCGGCATCCGCTGATAATGGCCTCATTTGGGAAACGAGTTTCCAGGACCGGATGCAAAGCCGCCATGCCCGGCCCCGTAACATTGGATAATGTGTATGTCCACGTTGCATATTCTTCGATTGCCGATGGAACTCATCCCCGGGTGCAGGCGGTCGATTCTTAGCGCCAGTTTTTCCAGGAGGCTGAAAGGTTGATCGAAGATACATTGTCCCCCGAAGAATTCCCCGCGGAAGAGCGCCAGAAAAACATTCGTCTGCTGCATAACGGCAATATCCGGCGGTTATTGGCGCAATATTCCATTCCCGCGGTTATCGCCATGACGACGGCTTCGCTCTATAACATCATTGACCGGATCTTTATCGGGCACGGTGTGGGCGCGATGGCGATCGCCGGGCTGGCGCTGACCCTGCCGTTGATGAACATGGCGGCGGCCTTCGGCTCTTTGGTCGGCATCGGCGGCGCCGCTCTGGTTTCAATCCGGCTGGGCGAGCGCAAAAACAATGAAGCGGCTGAAATTCTCGGGAATACGCTTTTTCTCAATTTCGTTCTGGGCCTCGGCTACGCCTTCGCGTGCGCCCCGCTGCTCGGCCCGCTATTGCGCCTGATCGGCGCCAGCCAGCAAACGCTTCCCTATGCCCAGCAATTCATGCAGATCATTCTCTTCGGCAATGTATTCACGCATCTGTATCTGGGACTGAACAGCGTAACGCGCGCTTCGGGCTATCCGCGCGGCGCCATGATCAATACGCTGGAGACGGTCGCCGTCAATTGCGCGCTGGCGCCCTTGTTTATCTTCGGCTTTCACTGGGGAATTCGCGGCGCGGCCTGGGCGACGGTTCTGGCCCAGGCCTCCGGCGTATTGCTGGCCTTTCCGCATTTTTTGCGCCGCGAAAGCGCCGTGCGATTTCACCGGAAATATCTTTATCCCCGGCTGCCGATCATTCGGGGCATTTTTTCCATCGGCATGCCGAACTTCGCCATGATGCTCTGCGCCAGCATGACCGCCGTACTTTTCAACGTGCGCATGGCGCGCTACGGGGGCGATTACGCGGTTGGAGCCTTTGGCATCGTCAACACGCTCTCCATGTTCTTTGTCATGGTGAGCGTGGGCATTAACCAGGGCATGCAGCCCATCGCCGGCTATAACTATGGCGCGCGCCAATTTGACCGCGTAAAAGCCGTCTTCCGCGACACCGTCGTCGGAACCTCCGGCGCCATGGCTTGCGGCTTTCTGCTGGCCGAAATTTTTCCGCGCGTCGTTGCCTCCGCATTCACGCGTGATGCGCGGCTTGTGGCGCAAACCGTCGTCGGCATGCGGCTCTTTATCCTCATGTTTCCCCTCGACGGATTTCAGATGACGACCTCGGTCTTCTTTCAATCCATCGGCAAGGCGAAAATTTCTCTCTTGCTGACGCTTTCGCGGCAGGTGCTGTTTCTCGCGCCGTTTCTAATCTTTCTACCCTGGTGCTGGGGACTGACGGGGGCATGGCTGGCCGGCCCGGCCGCGGATCTGGTTGCGTTTTTGACGACATGGATCGTGCTCAAGCGCGTACGGATCGCATAACGCGCGCCGAGGGGGCACGGCGTTTTCTACCGGCAATATGCACGCGATCGTCCTCCCGCAAATGAATCTCGGCTTCATCGACCGGGAAGGTTTCGGCGATGAAGCGAAAACGGCAGTTTCATAGGAAAAGTTCAGAGCTTTCTTAAACATTTGCCGCTGAATGGTCTCTAGCGTGCCATGGATAAAGTGACGCGCTCTCACTTGCCGCGTACGAGAGCCATTGCGCAACCATGGATAGCCATAAGTTTCTCCGAAGCAAGGCTCTGAATAAGGGCGCGCACGAGCATCCCAACGCATTGCCCCTCAGCGATGCCGTGCCTGATTTGTTGAGCAAAGCCGCACCGGCCCAAGACGCCCCGCGGCCGGCGCCCGTCGATGCGCTGTCGAGCCGCGGCTATCCTCTCTTCTCCCAGGGCAAAATAGAAGAAGCGCGCAACTGCTTTTGTACCGCGCTCAAGCAAAATTCCCAGTCGATTGACGCCCTTGATGGGTTAGGGCTCTGCGCCTATCAGCAGGGAGTTTACGAGCAGGCGGTTCACTATCATCAAAATGCGCTGAGCATCATGCCGCGCAGCATTAACTCGCTCTATTACAAAGGCAGGGCCTTGCGGGCGCAGGGGGAAGCGTCGCAGGCCATTGCATGTTATATAAGCGCCCTGCGGCTCAATCCTCATTTTGTCGAGGCCTATGGCGCTTTGGCCAACGCGCTCTGCGCGCTGCATAAACCGCGGGAGGCGCAAAGGGTTCTTGAAGTCGCCTTGACCATCGATGACCGTTTCGCCGGCATCCACAATACGCTGGGCGTTGTCTATGAAGCGGAGGGGCAAACCGAGCTGGCCAAGCAGCATCTGCGGCGAGCCATGTGTTTGCAGCCGGAGTTCGCCGAGCTCTACAACAACTACGGCCTCATCTGCTGGAAAGAAGGAAACTTTACCGAAGCGCGCCGTTACTACGAGCGGACGCTGGCGCTCGATCGGCAAAATGTGGAGGCGCAGTGGAATCTGGGAATCGCTCTGCTCCTTGCAGGACGTTACAAAGAAGGCTGGCCGTATTACGAATTGCGTTGGAAGCGAAAAAACGCGCCGCGCAATTTTCCTCGGCCGCTTTGGCAGGGAGAAGCGCTGTGGGGCAGGCGCATCCTGCTGCATGCCGAGCAGGGGTTGGGTGACACGTTGCAGTTTCTGCGCTTCGTTCCTCTGGTCGTCGCCGCCGGCGGCCGCGTCATTCTCGATGTGCCGCACACGCTGGGCCGGCTGGCCAGCCAGATTCCTGGCCTTGACGCATTAACGCTCGGCGGCGGCTCGCTACCGGAATTCGATCTGCACTCTCCGTTGATGAGCCTGCCGCGCGTACTCGGCATCACGCTCGAAAATCTTCCCATCGCCGTATCGTATCTGGAAGCGCCTCAGCCGGCGCGGCAAAAGGCCGCCGCTCTCGACTGGCCCGCGGAGGGGCTGCGGGTCGGAGTGGCCTGGATGGGCAGCCCGCGGCAAGCCAGCAACCAGCAGCGCTCGATACGGCTGACCGAGCTTGCGCCGTTGCTTGGCCTTGCCGGAACGCACTTCTTCTCCTTGCAACTTGGCGATGGCGTTGAGCAGTTAGCCGATGCGCCGTTGCCGATTTTCGACTTGGCGCCGTACACCGCCGATATGGCCGATACGGCGGCGCAAATGGAGCAGTTGGACCTGGTGATCACCGTGGATACGGCGGTTGCCCACATGGCCGGCGTGCTGGGTCGCCCGGTGTGGCTCCTGCTGCCGCGCGTGCCCGACTGGCGCTGGATGCTGGAGCGCGATGACAGCCCCTGGTACCCCAGCATGAAGCTCTTTCGCCAGCAGAAAAGCGGCGATTGGGCGTCGGTTGTCGATCGCGTCAGAGACCAGCTACAGAAACTCGCGCATCAGGTGAAAACACCTTCGCGGTAGCGCTGAAGAGATGCCTTGAAATTGCCGGGGAGAGCGGCTTTGAAGCTCCGGCGCTGCTCTCTGCCTAACGGCCTATTCTTAAAAAAATCCCTGCCTAAAAGGGCATTGCATAAGCGCTGGGCGCCTGGAGTGCCCGGCTGTTTTTGTACCAGAGGAAGAGCGAGAAACTGGTATAGAAGGAGCCCTGAATGGCGCAGAGGAAGAAGTACACGCCGGAGCAG
>Ga0224531_1000130_pt1 | contig 46431 bp, 43 predicted proteins | sample CBST100metaG_FD_179876 | JGI IMG/M metagenome (GOLD analysis project Ga0224531, IMG submission 179876) | Peat soil microbial communities from Stordalen Mire, Sweden - C.B.S.T100 | ecosystem: Environmental > Terrestrial > Soil > Wetlands > Peat | place: Sweden: Norrbotten County, Stordalen Mire...
GAATCCAGCCCAGGAAGAGGCTCTCTGGGTGGAGATCGCCGGGCAGGATCGCTCGTTGGCCACGCTGCTGGAGGGTCCGCGCCACCGCCTTGCCGCCTTGGCCATGGAGGCTCATGGTCTGATCTGCGCCTACGCACCACGTTTTCTGCAAAAATCGGCACGAGGCGCCTGGCAGCAGGACGCGGCGTCCTTCAGTGCCTGGCTTACTGCTTTTGACGAAAGCTGCCGCGCTGCGAGCCTCCTCAGCCCCAGCCGCCTGCCGCTCGAATTGATTCCTATGCTCGAAGCGGATGCGAGCCCGCGCCTGCCCCTGCTTCTAGCCGGATTCGACCGCATTCTGCCCCCCCAGCGCGCGCTTTTCGACGCGTGGGGCAAATGGAAGGAGGCTGAGCCGGCATCTGCGGCTGCCGAAGTTCATTTCCACGCTGCCCCCGACGCCCAGACCGAACTCAAAGCTTGCTCTCTTTGGGCGGGCCGAAGGCTGGCCTCCGACCCGCAATGCCGCCTGCTGATCGTCACTCAGGATGCTCGCGCCTGCCGCGGCGAACTGGAACGCGCCTTTCTTGAGCTTTCCGCCGCCGGAACCGCACCGCTCTTCGAGTTTTCTCTCGGGATTCCGCTCATCCAGGTGGCCCCGGCCCGCGCCGCACACCTACTGCTGCGCTGGCTTTCTGCACCGCTCCGAGAGGACGAGCTGGACTGGCTGCTTTCCACAGGTTTCGCCGCCAACTCCGAGGAGACCGCCGCGCTGCAGGCAACCATGCGCGCCCTGCGCCAGCGCGGTCTGGAACGCACGCGGTGGACTCTGGACGCCTTCGTTGACCAGCGCCTTGCCTCCAGCATGGTTCCCGCGGCCTGGGTTCAGCGCGTGCTTCAGGCGCGCCGCCTTCTGCAGGCCGCCTCGCACCGTCCACAGAGCCCCATCGAGTGGGCGGAACTGGTTCCCGAGCTGCTCAATGCAATAGGCTTTGCCCGGACTCGTCCACTGTCGAGCGCCGAGTTTCAGGCCACCCGACGGTGGCAACAGGCCCTGGAGACCTGCGGCTCTCTGGGCTTCGACGGCCGACGCATGAGTTGGACGGAGTTTCTTTCCCAGCTTGATCGCACGCTCAACGAAACCCTCTTCGCTCCCGAGTCGCGCGACGCGCACCTTCAGATCGCCGGTCCCGCAGAGTCCGCCGGCCTCACCGCCGACGCCGTCTGGTTCCTGGGAGCAAATGAAGAGGCTTGGCCGGCCACAGGGCCTCTGCACCCACTGCTTCCGCCCGACGTGCAGCGCGAAGCGGGAATGCCCCATGCCGCGCCGCAGCTCGATTGGGATTTGGCTCAGGCCATCACCATGCGCCTGCTGGCCTCCGCGCCCGAGGTCCACTTCAGCTTTGCCCGCCAGACCGCGGAGACTGAAATGCGCCCTTCGCGGCTTGCGGTCCAGTTCGCCGGACAGCCCAAAGCCTTACCGGACGAACTGTGCCTGGCAGGTACTTCGACTCCACAGACCGTCCTTTTCGAAGACTTCAGCCGCGTGCCGTTTCCTGCCGGCAAAGCCGAGGGCGGTTCCAGCGTGTTGACTTCGCAGTCGCAATGTCCCTTCAAGGCCTTTGCGACGGCGCGGCTCGCTGCACGCGGCTGGAATCCTGCAGAAGCCGGTCTGACGCCCTCGCAACGCGGCCAACTGCTCCACGCCGTCCTGCACTCGGTCTGGTCAGGGCCGCCGGATGGAATTCGGACTTCCAACGAGCTTCAAAGCCTGAGCGACCGACGGTCCTTCGTTGCGGGCCACGTCGGAACTGTGCTGCAGAAGGAGATGCCCCGTGCGGCCCGCGAGCAAATGCCGCGCCGCTACTTGGAACTCGAAGAGCAGCGCCTGATTCGGCTGGTGACAGAGTGGCTAGAGTACGAAGCTGCGCGCGTACCTTTTTCTGTGGCAGCAACTGAGGTGGACCGGACGATCGAACTCACAGGTCTGGCTCTGAGGCTGCGTCTGGACCGCATAGATGAGCTTAACGACGGATCCATGCTGGTGATCGACTACAAAACCGGCAACGTGGCTCCGAGCGCTTGGGATCCGCCTCGGCCCGACGACGTGCAACTGCCGCTCTACGCCGGATTCGCCCTGGAAGACGAGGAACTGCTGGGCGGGCTGGTCTTCGCCAAGGTGCGACCCGGCGAACTGGCCTTTGCGGGTCGCGTGGGCGATGCAGCGGCTACGCTCTTCCCCGGGCTGGCAAAAAGCAACGCGCTGATGAGAAACCCTTTGACCGCCGAGATGCTCCTTGACTGGCGGGATTGCATCGAGCAGCTCACAGAAAACTTTCTGGCCGGAAACGCCGACGTGGACCCGCGCGAGTACCCGAAGACCTGCGAACGCTGCGATTTGCAGTCGCTTTGCCGCATTCAGGAGCATCAAGTGGAATTCGAAGACGAGAGCGAGAACGGAGAGGCCACAGATGAGTAGCTCCACAAGGCCCCTGCCTCCCGATCAGCCGGAGCGCCAGCGCGCGCTCGACGCCGAACGCTCCATCCTGGTGCAGGCCCCGGCCGGCTCGGGCAAGACCGACCTGCTGACCCGGCGCTTTCTCCGCCTGCTTGCAGAAGTGGAGGAGCCCGGACAGGTTGTTGCTATTACCTTCACCAAAGCCGCCGCGGCCGAGATGCGGCACCGCATTCTGGCCGAACTGGAAAAGGCAGCAGGCAACGACACTCTGGCACCGGCAGCAGATGCGTTTTCAATGGACGCTCTGGCGCAGCGCGCGCTGAACCACTCGCGCGCGCTGGGCTGGAACCTGCTTGACCTGCCCGCGCAACTGCGCATCTCTACCATCGACTCCTTCTGCCGCGATCTGGCCCAGCAACTGCCGTTGCTCTCAGGCCTGGGCGGCGGCCTGGACATCTTCGACCAGTCCGCCGAACTCTATCGCCGCGCTGCCCGTCAGACGCTGCGGAAGATCGATCAGACCGGCTCCGTTCTGAGGCAGGCTATTGAGGATCTGCTGCTGTGGCGCGACAACAACTGGCAGGAAATGGAAGGGTTGCTGGTGGAGATGCTCAGCAACCGCGACCGTTGGATGCACGAATTTGTGCTTGAACGCGAACCCGACTGGGAAGCGCTGCGCGAGCGGCTGGAGCGGCCCTTTGCCAATGCGGTCCGCGCAACGCTCGAGCGGCTTGGCCGGCTTCTCGACCAGGTTGCCGGAGTGCGCGAAGAAGCCCTTGTTCTGGCGCGATTTGCCTGCGCCCAGACCGGCGGCCAGCGTCACCGGGAACTGGCCGAGCTGGCCGAGTTCCCAGCTGCGCCTCTCACTGCCAGCGAGAACGTCGAGGAATCACGCCAGGCCCACATGGCTCTCGCCGAACTGCTTCTCACCGACGGCGGCACGTTCCGCAAAGCTGTCGACAAGCGTCTGGGCTTCCCAACTGACCGGAAGCGCGAGAAGGCGCAGCTGCTCGAACTGATCGCCGCTCTCGGCGCTGTTCCCGGCCTTGAATCCACGCTCGCCGCGATGCGTGGGCTGCCACCCGCGCGTTATCCAGAGGATGACTGGAAGATTGTCCGCGCCTGTTTCACGCTTCTGCGCCAGGCCGCCGGCGAACTGAAGATTGTTTTTGCTGAAGCCGGCGCGGTGGATTACATCGAAGTGGCGCAGATTGCCCAACAGGTTCTGACCGGTGCGGACGGCCTGCCCACCGACGCAGCGCTGGCGATCTCGGACCAGATCCGGCACTTGCTGGTGGATGAGTTCCAGGACACCAGCCGCCGCCAGCACCGGTTGCTCTCGAGCCTGATCGCCGCGTGGCCGGAACGCCCTGGCCGCACCTGCTTCGTGGTGGGCGACCCGATGCAGTCGATTTACTCTTTTCGCGACGCCGACGCCGAGCTTTTTCCGCGCGTCCAGGACAACGGCCTGGAGATTCACGAGGACGAGCCGCTGCTGTTTGACTCCGTGCGGCTTTCCGCCAATTTCCGCGCCGCGCACGCGTTGGTGGAGCGGCTCAACGATGTTTTTGCCCAGGTCTTTGGGGCGGACGACGGCAGCGGCGTTTTCTTCTCGTCCGCCGAGCCGTCACGAAGCGAGACGGATGCGCGGGATGGCGCGCCCAGCCTTGAGCTCCATCTGGAGTTCGCGGCCCCGACCCCCCGCGGAGCGAACGCCGAGTCGGGCGGGGACGACGACCGCGAGACCGCACGCGACGCTCAGGTGGAAGAGATTGTGGCCCTGATTCGGAGCCACCAAGCCGCCATCGATGAAGCTCGTCAGGCACGCGAGGGCGGCGAGGACAAGAAATTTCGCATCGCGGTTCTGGGCAGGGCCAAGAAGCACCTGGCGCCCATCGCGGCGGCCTTGCGCGCGGCGGCAATTCCCTTCCGCGCCGTCGATCTGGAAAAGCTCGCCGCACGGCCCGAAGTTCTGGACGCGCTGGCGCTGGCGCGGGCACTGCTCAATCCACAGGATCGCGTGGCTTGGCTGGGCGTGCTGCGCGCGCCGTGGTGTGGGCTTTCGCTCGAGGACCTGCAAACGCTGGCCGGCGACTTGGAGTCTTATGCGCGGCCTGTTCCCGAGCTGCTCACGGAGCGGCTTCCTCTGCTCAGCGAAGAAGGACGGCCGGCTGCGCACCGCGTGCTTCAGGCTGTGGCTGCTGCGCGCGCGCTGCGTGCGGCTCAACCGGCAGCACGCGTGGGAACGTGGCTGGAGCAGGTCTGGATTCTGCTGGGCGGAGAGGATTGTGCGGACGCGGCGGCGCGGGCCAACCTGAACCTGCTCTGGAGCCGCCTGGACCGGCTGCCCGGTGGCGAAGAGGATTTGCTCGGCTCGGCTCTGTCCGCGGCGCTGGACCAGCTCACCGCCCTGCCCGACCCTGCAGCTTCGAGCGATTGCGGCGTGCAGTTGATGACCATCCACAAATCCAAGGGACTGGAGTTCGAGGTGGTGATCGTTCCGGAATTGCAGGCCGGCGGCGGGCGCGGCACGCGCAGGATGCTTTCCTGGCTGGAGCGCGGACTGGCCGAACCCGGCGAGAGCGGCGAGATTACCGAGTTCCTGGTCGCACCCCTGCAATCCAAAGGCGGCGACAGCGGCAAGGCCAAACAATGGGTCGATCGGGTCTATCACGAGCGGGAATCGCAGGAGATGCGGCGGATTCTCTATGTCGCCTCGACCCGCGCGCGCGAGGAGCTGCATCTGTTCGCGCGTCCCGCGTGCAGGAAGGACAAGGACGATTCATGGGTTTTGGCTGAGCCTTCCGGAAGCCTGCTGGCCACGGCTTGGCCGGCGCTGGAGGAAGAGGTGCGCGGACGGTTCGATTCGTGGATAGACGACACAAAAGGGAAAGAGACCCAAGATGAGTCGGCCACGCTGGAGTCCATCGCAGCTGTTGGTGAAAGCAACTTGCTCACGATGCCTGCCCCAATCCGGCCCACGCTGCTGCGACGGCTGCCTGCGGATTACCGGCGCGCGCAGGGCGCGACCTTCTTGCTGGACGCCGCGGAATCGGCCGTCTTCGGACAAGGCACGGGAACGACCGAGACTCAATCTGCGCTCAGGCTCGTGTCGGCCGACACGCAGGCTCTTTATTCCCGCCACGAAGGCGGGTTGCTTTCGCGTGCGCTGGGTAACGCGGTCCACTCGCTGCTCGAAGAGCTGGCCCGGCTGCGGATGAGCCACGATTGGGACTCCGCCCGCGCGGCTCTCGAACGCGTCGAGCCGCGCATCGCGGCGCAAGTGCGCGCAACCGGCGTGGATTTGGGCCAGGCCGCACGGATCGCCACAGAAGCCATGCGGCTGGCGCTCCAAGCCTCGAAAGATCACAACGGCGCGTGGATTCTTTCGCCGCACGCTGAAGCGGCCAGCGAGGCTGGCTGGGCTGGAGTCGTTGCCGGCAGCGTGCGGACCGTGCGGCCGGACCGCGTCTTCCTGGGCGGAGCTGCGCCGCTCAGCGAGGGAGACGATTGCTGGTGGATCGTGGACTACAAGACTGCGCACGCTGGCGGCGACGATCCGGCTGCGGAAGTGGCGGCTCTGCGCGGGATGTTTCGGCCACAGCTCGAAGCGTATGCGGAGGTTTTGCGGCGGCTGCATGGAGAGAGCAAGCCGCTGCGCGCAGGGCTTTACTACCCGCGGATGTTGCTGCTGGACTGGTGGGAAATGTAGTGCTTCCGACGATTGGAAGGACTGGAGCAATTCTCCTATTGGCGTAGCGTTGACGATTTGGTGGCGGCTCGAAACGCGGGCTGGCGATTCAATGGCACGTCTCGCTGAAAAATGGGCGGAAAAGGAGCAAAAATCCTCGAACCTTGCCGCTCCGCCGCGGTGTCGAAGGAGGACCATTCAGCCTCCGGGTCGAGCCATCCTGGTCTTGATCGAGAGCGCCGTCAAGCACTGATTCTTCGCTTGTTGCATGACGGTGGTCAAACTGCGGTACGACCATCTCAATGATAGAAACAGCGTCTCATGAATTGACATGCTGTCCCAACTTCTGCAAACTGCATATAGAACCATTACACGAAATAAAGGACCGCAATGCGAGATGTAGCACCGCAGGGAACCTACAAGGTTCAAGCCCTGGACCGGGCATTTGCCGTATTGGATTTGTTGTCGGAAAGCGATTTGCCATTGGGATTAGCGCAGGTTGCCTCGTCCCTGCAACTGCACAAAAGCACCGCGCACCGCTTTCTGATGGTGTTGGAGCGGCACCGCATGGTCGAGCGCACCAGTGCCGGCAAGTTCCGCTTGGGCCTCCGGCTATTCGATTATGGCAATCGTGCCATTGAGCAGTACGACCTGCGGGATCGCGCGCAGCCGCACCTTCGGCGCCTGGTGGGAGAGACCGAGGAAACCGCGCATCTGTGCATTCTGGAGGGCGCGCGCGTGGTTTACATCGACAAGATCGAGCCGGCGCGCTCGGTGCGTATGATCACCCGGATCGGCGCAAGCAATCCGGTCCATTGCACCTCGGTGGGCAAAGCAATTCTGGCATTTATGCCCGAAGACAAAGTGGCCGATGTGTTGCGGCGCACTCGCTTTGAACGCTTTACGCACCGCACCGTGGCAACGCCCGAAGCTTTGCGCGGGGAAATCGAGAAGACTCGCCGGCGTGGCTATGCGGTCGACGACGAGGAGTTGGAAGAAGGACTGCGCTGCATCGCGGTACCGGTGCTCGATGCACAACGGCAACCGGTGGCGGCAGTCAGTGTTTCCGGACCGTCCTTTCGCGTGACAGCGCAGAAACTTCCTTCCATCGCCAACCACCTATTGCACTGTGTGCGCGGGATTTCGGTGGACATGGGATTCGTATCCACCGGGCGCGCCAACCGGGCGACTTGGTCGGCCTGACACCGGTCTGATCCAAAGGCGTCACCGCCCTGCCGAAGCTGTATTCGGGAAGGGGCGGTGACGCCTGCACGCACATCCGTCCTTTCACATACACTCGTAATGTTGCTGAAGCAATCCGAACTTCGCGCGGGTCTGCGCGCTTGGTGCTGCAGACTGCGGGAGGCGCAGATGCGCGGGGCGGCACGCAAGAGCGAGGCATTCCGGAGCGAGATGCATGGGTTGTGAGGCTATCTACAGGCGTCTGTATGAGACAGCGCAGGATGGAATCCTGATTCTCAACGCCGAGACAGGGAAAGTGGTCGATGCGAATCCCGCGCTGGAAGAGTTGCTGAGATACTCACGCGGTGAATTGCTGGGCAAAGCGATCTGGGAGATTGGTCTGTTCGAAGATGCAGTCGGAACCAGACGGGCATTTTGCGATTTGCTGGATAAGCTGCACGTTCGTTATGAGAATCTTTTGCTGGTGGCCAAAGGTGGGGAAAGCGTAGCGGTCAGGCTCACCGGACATGTCCATCGCATCAACGACGAAGAGATCATTGCGTGCAATATTCGCCTCATGAACCGGCAGGACGATGCCGACGAGATGGAGCAGCAGATTCGCCAGGCGCAAAGAATGGAAGCCGTGGGCAAGCTTGCCGGAGGAGTGGCTCACGACCTGAATAACCTGGTGGCGGGAGTTCTCAGGTATTGCGAGCTGCTGCATGAAGAGGAGAATCTGCCCGAACCCGTGCAGGGGATGATCGCGGAGATTCACAACACAGGAACGTCCGCCAAGAATCTCGTTGAGATGCTGCTTGCCTTCAGCTCTGGGCAGGAATTGGCATCCGTGCCCTTGGATTTGAATGAGACCGTGAGCCGGATGGAGAAGATGTTGGACTTGCTGGTCGGCGAAAGAGTCCAACTGGTGAGTTTGCCCGGGCGCAGCCTGGGAAGAATCAATGCGAACCCGAGTCAGATCGACCAGGTGCTGATGAATCTGGTGATTAACGCGCGCGATGCCATGCCCAAGGGTGGGGAAATCGACATTGCGACGATGAATACCGATATAGATGAAAGCGATTCCAGGCAGTCCTCATCAACAAAGCCTGGTCGATACGTGATGCTGACGGTGAGCGATACGGGGGCCGGCATGGACCAGAAGACACAGTCTCGCATCTTCGAGCCTTTCTTCAGCACAAAACCTCTCGGGCAAGGGACGGGACTTGGATTGTCCACAGTATTTGGGATCGTCGAGCAATGTGGGGGTACCATTGCTGTATACAGCGAGCCGGGCGCGGGATCCGCATTCAAGATTCTTTTTCCCCGCTTGAACGAAGCCCCGGGCGCGAGGAAGCAGGAGGAGGCGGATCCAGTGCGCGGAGGAACAGAGACGATTCTGGTGGTCGATGATTCCCTTCCGCTACGAAAGCTGATGCGCCGGTTTCTTGCAGACAGCGGATACACAGTGCTTGATTCAGGCGATCCAGACGAGGCCCTTCGCGAAGCGGCAGAGTACTCTGGGCCTATTCCTCTGGTCATTACGGATATGGTGTTGCCCGGTTTCAGTGGATCTGTTCTTGCAGAGAAAGTTACGGCGGCAAGACCAGAAACCAAGGTCCTTTACGCGTCGGGGTTCAAGCGCGATTTGATCGTTCCATCGTCTGTGCAGGGTCCGGACCATGCATTTCTAGCCAAGCCTTTCACGCAAGAGGAGTTGTTAAGGACGGTGCGTCGGCTCCTGGATTCACCGCTCAAGCCGACGCCCGGGACGGCGCTTTAAGGGGCTTTGGCTCACTTTCAGAGGATTTGGCAGAATGAGAGATCTCTCAACGGGAAACGGAGTTCTTGCGCGCCCTGGAAGGGCTGTCAATAGGATCGCGCCAATCCTCCATGGCTTGAGTTGAACGAGACGCCAGCAGATGCCGATGGAAAGGAAGCAGCTTTTGTCGTTCATCACGTGGGATTTGGTGCGAAACCAGAGGAAGTCTGTCCTGTGTTGCGCGGCGTAGTCGTGCACTCATGGCTGCGTCGACTTGAATTCAGAGCTTGCGGGATGCGTTGACCCTGATTTCGTTAGATTGGCTTCCAGGCCAACTGGAATGAAGCAAAAGTTCTTTTTCAGACGAGGTGGAATAGAGAATGACTTCAATCGGCGGAATAATTCTTGTCTTCGTCTGTGTGATCGCCGGATTCCTGATGGAAAAGGGCCAGATCGCCGTCCTCATGCAGCCGGCCGAATTGCTCATTATCGGCGGCGCGGCGATTGGGACCGTGTTGACGGCCAACCCGATTCGAATTCTGAAGAAGATCGTCTCCGGGCTCGCGGGTATCCTCAAAGGATCCCCTTTCCCGAGAGCGCGATATTTGGACACACTCAAGATGATGTTCGACCTCCTCGCAAAGTCCAGAAAAGAGGGGGCAATTGCCATTGAAGCCGATGTGGAAGACCCGGCACAGAGCGTAATCTTTTCGAGGTATCCGCAGTTTCTGAAGGATCATCACGTCCGCGACTTCGTATGCGACACAATGCGCATGGTGATTACCGGCGGGGTCAGTGCGTTCGACCTGGACCAGATGATGGAGCTTGATATGGATGTCCATCACCATACGGCCACCCAGCCCAGCGAAGCCTTAACCACCATGGCTGATGCGCTGCCGGGGTTGGGGATCGTTGCCGCTGTACTTGGGATTGTTGTCACCATGGGAGCACTAGGTGGACCGCCCGAGGAAATTGGCAAAAAGGTAGCTTCCGCGCTGGTCGGTACGTTTCTCGGTATCCTTCTGTGCTACGGACTGGTCGGGCCGCTTTCATCCAACATGTCCAAGATCGTGGACGAAGAGCACAGCTATTACCAGGTGCTGCGCGTCATGATGATTGCCTTCATCAAAGGAACTTCTCCCATGCTGGCGGTTGAAATGGGCCGCCGAGCCATTCCCGAACATCTTCGTCCCAGCTTCCTTGAAGTGGAAAAGGCATGCCGGGAGAAAGCTGGAGAGCCTGCAGCGGTGTCCGCCGCCGCATAGGCTTAGAAAACCATGGATCGCGACGATCAAGTCATTATCGTTAAGAAAAAAGGCCAGCACAAAGGCCACCACGGCGGCGCGTGGAAGGTGGCCTACGCAGATTTTGTCACTGCGCTGATGGCGCTGTTCATCGTGCTGTGGCTGATGAACAGCAGCAAGCCTGTGCAAGAAGCTGTTGGAGGATATTTTCGCGATCCAAATGGCACGGCGCAGAAGACGGGTACGCAGTTGGGAGGGGCCGGCGATGCGGGCGCTCTGAAAAAGCAGGACATGAACAAGTTAAAGGAAGATCTGATGAGGGCCATGGGGAAAATGGCCAACTTCGAAAAGCTGAACAAGCTGATCGAGATGACTGTCACCCCGGAAGGCCTGCAGATTGAATTGATGGAAGATCCCAGAGGGACTTTCTTCGAGAATGGAAGTGCGCAACCAACCGCTACGATGCAGAGCTTGTTGAGAATACTATCTGGCGAGGCGGGAAAACTGCCGAATCCGATTTCAATTGAGGGGCACACCGACTCCAAACCCTATTCTGACTCGAAGGTTTACGGCAACTGGGAGTTGTCGACAGATCGGGCCAACGCAGCCAGACGCGTCATGGAGGACAGCGGCCTTCGCACGGGACAGATTGTCCAGGTGCGTGGCTATGCCGATCGCAAGTTGCGCAAGCCGTTGCAGCCAGAGGATGCTTCCAACCGGAGGATCACGGTCCTCATTCAGTACATGCCCGAAACTAAAACGCCAACAGTGACCGTCACCAATGGCGCCTTGCCGGCAGTGAAGTGAAGGAATAAAGCAACAGGCAGCCAGAGACCTATACGAATCGAACCACCAGTGGATCGGCTTCGTAATTTGCAATGGAAGCCATATAGTCGATGGCCTTTGCAGACTCCCAGGGCGTCCTGAAAAGAAACACGAGTCCGACATGGTGCTTCTCGATGTAGGCGACCTGCGCGTCAAGCTCGAGTATGCCGATCGGATGGCGAAGGGTGAGTCGCCCGGCTCCGCCGACGGTCACAGAATCGTCGAGCGTCGCGCGAATGCCCGAATCGCTCACATCTCTGCATGCGCCGTGGAATACATCTTCACCCACCACAAAATCGATCTCAAAGCCTGTTGAAATGCGACAGGGCCGATATTCGAATTTTCGGATACTGCTCGGGTCTGTCATTTCTGTGGGTCCTCGTGTTTCTAGAGAATGTGCTCACGTCCAAGCCAGACACGTGATTATACCTATCGGAAGAGATGCCGCGGAATTTCAGTTTCGTGCCGACGAGTCGCTTGCGTTTGAACAAAGTTCTCAGAAAGGCGTTGTGATGGCCACTCCAGAGAGAAAAGATGAGAAAGATCTGTCTTGCATCGCGGTTGTGCAGGGAGGATGAATGCTGGAGTGTGAGCATTTCCTTTGGAATCAACAAAGCGTCAGTGCCAAATCCACCGCTTGGAATCATCGAGTATTGTTGTAGTATTAGAGAAAAGGTCCGTTCAATGAGTTTGCCATTCGAATCGCCAAAGGCGTCAAATAATCCAATACGCCCTGGCGAATCATCAGGGGTGTATCCGGCCGACAAGCCATTCCAGGAACAAATGAAAACGTCGGAAGGTCAGAAGATCCTGGTGGTAGATGATGATATTCCCCTGGGCAAGTTTCTCAGTCGCGAACTGAAGCGCAGACATTATTCAGTAGAGGTGCGCCACGATGGCGAGACCGCTTGCGCTGAACTTCAGCAATCCTCCTGCGATCTGGTCATTCTCGATCTGAACCTGCCCAAAATGAGCGGGATGGCGGTGATGAAGCAGATTCGTCCAAGCCAGCCTCGTCTGCCGATCCTGGTGTTGACGGCCCGAAATCGTACGGAAGATATGGTCTTGGCCTTGGAACAGGGAGCCGACGATTGTTTAATCAAGCCGTTCTCGTTTCTGGAGTTGCTGGCGCGAGTACGCTGTCTGCTGCGGCGCAATTCCGCTCCGGCGGCACAGGTGAGTGCATCGAATGTGGGCAATTTGAGTATCAACCGCGAGGAACACTGGGTGATGCGCGGCGAGCGGCGAATCGATCTGACAGCGCGTGAGTTCGCGTTACTTGAGTATTTGATGAATAACGTGGGAAAACCGGTATCGCGCGCGACGCTGATGAGAGAAGTGTGGAACATCGCAATCGATTCCACATCGAACATCGTCGACGTTTATATGAAGTACTTGCGTGACAAAATCGACTCTAGCGAAGAAGTGAAATTAATCCGTACTGTCCGTGGTGTGGGGTATGTTTTGAGCAATGACTAGTGAAGGCGAATCCAAAGAACCATCGGTGCAGAGAGCTACATCGGAGACACTTTGCAAGAATCTGTCGCAAGGCATACATGCAGCCGCGCAGCCACTTGCCATTCTTCGGGCGAGCTTCGGCAATCCTTATATAGATCGGATGAGCGCTGAAGAACTGCGAGAGCTTGCGGCAAGCGCAGCTTTGGAGATTGAGCGCGTCTGCGGTCTCTTCAGTTGTCTCCAGCAGCTAGTGAGTGCCGAGAGCATCGAACCGAGTCTGTCAGCAACGCCAACCTTGCCTTTGCTTGCTTACGTGGTCGATGGAGTCAAGCTGGTTTTCGACGATGACGGGATGTTTCTTCGTTCGATAGTACCCAATACATGTCCCCGAGTCTTGATCAATCGGACGCGAACGCTTCAGGCTTTGACGAGCGTACTGCTGATTGCTCATGCCATTTCTCGGCCACAGGACACGGTCGAGCTGATCACTTCGTGTCCCTCTACGAATACGGTTCGGATCGTAGCGCGCAACATGAACGCGCACGTCGATGCACTGAACGCGGCACAGAGCCTGAACATGGCGCTCGCCGAGTCGAATATTCGGAGTCAGCAGGGCGGCTTTATTTGGAGCCAGCAGCCATTCAACGTGCAGATTGAGTTGCAGAGGGCGCAACCTGAACATTAGAGATGGACGGATTCTTAACATCACACGAATGCAATTGAAATCATGGCAGCGACTAAAGGTGGATTGATGAGCGCCCCCCCTATCCCGAAGTTCCGTTTGGACGAAAGCGCCACCATTGGCGTGCTACTGGTGAGTCCAAACAGCAGGTTGCGCCGCGAACTTCGTGAGAAACTTCACCAGGCACGCTGGAAGCTCTCAGAAGCGGCAAGCGGCGCCGAAGCGCTCGAGTGCCTGCACGAGAGTCCCAGCGAGATTCTGCTGCTTGATCCATTGCTTCCGGACCTCGAGTCCAACGAATTCTGTGCCATGGTGGGGGAACAGTTCCCGAATGTGCAGATTCTCTCGGTGAATTCGCATACTGGGCAACTTGTTTTAGGCACCTCATCGCCCACGATCCTGTCGTCTCAGCTGATGGAGATGCTCTATCGCGGCGGCACGGCGCAGTCCAACGCCATTTCTCCAGAGCAGTTGCAGCAAATGAGGGCGCGAAGCGACGGAAGGGTCGGGGTTCGTGGCATGATCGGAGACTCGCAGCCGATGCAGCGTGTCTACGAACTGACCCATATGGTCGCTCGGCGGGACACGACAGTACTGGTGACCGGGGAGAGCGGTACCGGCAAGGACCTGGTTGCGCAGGCAATCCATCTCATCAGCCTGCGCCAGAAGCAGCCTCTGGTGGTGATCAACTGTGCTGCGATCCCCGAGTCGCTTCTTGAGGCCGAGCTGTTTGGATATGCAAAAGGAGCATTCACGGGTGCTGTCCAATCGCGGATTGGGCGCATCCATGCCGCACATGGGGGGACGCTGTTCCTGGATGAGATTGGCGATATGCCGCTCTCGCTGCAAAGCAAGATTCTGCGTTTTCTTGAACAGGGCGAAGTGCAGCGCATCGGTGGCAACGACAACCTGAAGGTCGATGTCCGGGTGGTGGCTGCGACCAACGCCGATCTGAAGAAACTCGTTAAGCTGAACCTGTTCCGTGAGGACCTATATTACCGCCTCGCGATTTTCCCGATCAGACTTCCCCCCTTGCGCGAACGCCTTGAAGATGTGGAGAATCTCGCCCAGGCATTTCTGGCGAAGTTCTCTCCTGGCGTCACTCTGAGCGCGGGAGCACTCGAAGTTTTGTTGCAGCACGACTGGCCAGGGAACGTACGCGAGTTGCGTAACGTGATCGAGAGGTCGAGCATCGTTGCCGGTAGCGGGCGGGAGATCCTTGCCGACCATATCATCATTTAGCGTTCGCAACTGATTCCTCCGTTTTCCGCATACATATGTATGGAGGCGATTTGTGCCCTGCCTGTTTTCTTTCCACAGGCGCGAATCAGGTTGGCCATCATCGTGCTTCTTGAATAGGCAGATGCTGCCTAGTTCTCATTTCGAGCCAATAAATCTCCAACTCGCCGATGGCCAGAGTGATGGTCACCTGTGGGAACGAGCCGATGAAGTCGAAATCGACCGTGGCCTGCGTTGGCCAGAAGGCTCGAAGAACGGCTCAGAGATGCAGGCCCGCAGCACCGCGCTGCTGGCCAGCGAATTCTCCGAATTCATCTCGGCCGCATCGCGACTGGAGCATTCCTACCGGCAACTGCAACAGGAAGTGTCCGAGCTTGGGCTGGAGTTGTCGGAGCGGAATGCAGCCCTGAACACCAGCTTGGGTGAGATCGAGCGGATGCGGCTTGCGCTTCAACAGATTGTGGACTCAATGCCCTGCGGGGTGCTGGTCCTGGATTGTAACGGACAGGTCACGATGATCAATCCAGAGAGCAAGCGGCTCCTCGGACTTGATCGATTGGGTCTGGGCGACGCATCGAAGGCGAATCTGCGCCAAATCTCGATGTGGAGCGGGGTAAATCTCGAATCATCTTACGAAAGCACCTCCGGCAGTGACTCTGAACAGCAGTTTTGCATCCGGGACGCACAAGGAAAACGTTGGATCGCAGTTCGCAATCGCAGGCTGTTCAATCCTTCGGATGCGAGCGGTGCATCAGACAAGAGCATATTGATTCTGCGCGACATAACAGCTCAGAAACGCGCCGAAGATGAGCGCGAAGCCGGACGCAAAGCGATGGCTCTGGCGGAGATCAGCTCGATTCTCGCTCATGAAATTAGAAACCCATTAGCGAGCCTGGAACTGTTTGCAGAACTGATAGAGCAGGACGAAGCACGGCGTGATGAGTGGGTTTCCAATCTGCGCGCTGGAATCCGCTCGCTTTCCGGGACGGTGAACAACGTCTTGAGCTTTCACGGATCCGGGCCGATGGTGCTCGTCCCTGTTGTGCTCTCTGCCGTGATTGATCATGCGATCCGGTTCGTACGACCGCTTGCAGACCAGGCAGAAATCTCATTGGAGTTTGAGGCCAACGACGACCAGGCACGAGTGATGGCGAGCGAAAGCGCGCTACAACAAGTGGTTCTGAACCTGATTTCGAACGCTATTCGCCATACGCCGGCAGGAGGAAGCGTCACTGTGTCGCTTCGGCGCGAAAAAAATGCGGCAGACGTTAAAAGCCGTGACGAGGTCGGAGTTGAGTTTTCCGACACCGGCTGTGGGCTTCGGCCGGATCAGATCGGCCACATCTTTGCGCCGGGCTTCAGCGGCAGTGGCGATACCTCCGGGCTGGGCCTTGCGGTTTGCCAGCAGATCATGAAACAGCACGGTGGCTGGATAGCGGCCTCCAACGGCGTCGTTTCTGGCGCCTCATTCACGCTTCATTTTCCATTACTTCAATTGGAAGTGGTCACGGCATGAACAGTGTTCCTTCTGACGGCAGCAACTCGACTGTATTGGTAGTTGACGACGAACCCGGTATGCGTACTGCGTTGCAGGCCAATTTTCTCCGCCATGGCTGGTGCGTGGAAACCGCCAGCGGCGTTCGCGATGCCGAGCGCGCCTGCGAACTGAAGAGTTTTGACTTAGTGGTGAGCGACATTCACATGCGGGATGGCGACGGCTTTGAGGTGATGTGCTCGGTGCAGAAGACCTCGCCGACCACGGCGGTCATTCTGCTGACCGCCTTTGGAAGCGTACCTGAAGCGGTGGAGTCGATGCGCGGCGGGGCGTTCGATTACCTGACAAAGCCAGTTTCGTTTGAGCAGCTTCAGGCTGCTGCCGCGCGTGTAATCCAGCGGATGAATGAGGCGCCGATCGGCAACAAGCTTGCCAAGACGATGGCAAACCAAAGTGTCGCGAGTTGCGGGATCGTGGGTCGCTCTCCTGTGCTGTTGCAGGCGCTGCAACGTGCGCGAGCTGCTGCAAGTACGGACGCGGACGTGCTGATTGAAGCGGAGAGCGGTACCGGCAAGGAATTGCTGGCGAAGTTCATTCACCAGAACAGCAATCGGCGCGGCAAGCCGTTTATCGCCGTCAATTGCGCGGCCGTGCCGGAGCACCTGCTGGAGAGCGAACTCTTCGGGCACGCCAAGGGAGCCTTCACAGGCGCTAATGCAGCCAAAGCGGGCAAGTTCGAACTGGCGAACGGTGGCACGCTCCTCTTGGACGAAATCGGCGAGATGCCGCTGAACCTGCAGCCCAAGTTGCTGCGTATTCTCCAGGAACGCGAATTCGAGAGGCTCGGCGATACCCGATCTATCCACGTCAACATCCGGGTTATTGCAACAACCAACGCCTCCCTTGCCTCGATGGTAGAACAGGGAAGCTTCCGTAACGATTTGTACTATCGGCTGAATGTTATTCCTCTTTCAATCCCCGGTCTTCGCGACCGGTTGGAAGACATTCCGGCGCTGGCCAAGCACTTTGCCGAGAACTTTGCCAATGAGCTTTCCTGTGCGGAGCCCGAGATCGACCCTAGTTTCATCGAGAAGCTTCAAGCCTATAACTGGCCGGGCAACATCCGCGAGCTGGCTAACTTCATGCGACGCGTGCTCTCCTTGCACCAGGGCGAGCTCATCGACGCGGAATGCTTTGACAAGGAATTTCAGCCGTTAGGAAGGCCGCAACCTGCGCAGCCGGCGATGCCGGCTCCTGGAATGCCCATTTCCGTGCTGGAGAAAATGCATCTTGAAAACACGCTTGCTCTGGCCCATGGGAACCGGACCCACGCAGCAGTGATGCTAGGGATCAGCCTTCGCACGATGCGCAACAAAATCAGGGAGTACGGCCTCCCTCCAAGGAGATATGCATGACGCAGACCACACCATTACTTCCGACACTAGAAACGTTTCTCAGGCTCACAAATAGCCGCGAACAGGCGATCTCGGCGAATATGGCCAACGTTGATACGCCTGGCTACCACACGCAGGATATTGACTTTCAGGGCGAGTTAAGAAGGGCCATGAACGGAGTGCTGAGTGAGTCCGGGTACGGCTCGCCAAGCGCGCAAATAACCCCTGTGGTGCAGAACGTCAAAGGATTGATGGAGCGTCCCGACGGTAACAATGTGGACATTGATCGAGAAGGAATGCTGATGGCTGAGACGCAATTGCAATACCAGGTCGGCGTTCAGCTGATAAAGCACCAGTTCCACGAGATACTTAGCGCCATCTCCGGCGGAGGTCAATCATGAATCTATTCGATTCACTGTCGATTAGCGGGTCGGCGCTGTCAGCCGAACGTCAGCGCTCCGAGATTATCGCGGCCAACATGGCGAACGCGGAGACCACACACACCGAAGCCGGTGGACCATATCGCCGGAGGGAAGTGGTTTTCCAGGCGCCAGGGGCCTCGACTTTTAAGTTTGCACTGGCTCGAACGAGCGCTTCGAATGAACCGGTCCCTGGTGGCGTGCAGATCTCTGACGTGGTCGATGACCCCACGCCTCCAGTCATGCGCTACGAACCAGGCCATCCCGATGCCAATAAGGACGGGTATGTCGCGTACCCGGCAATCAATCCAGTGATGGAAATGGTGGATCTAATGAGTTCGGTCCGTTCTTATCAACTTAATGCTTCGGCAGTGGCCGCGGCCAAGCAGATGATTCAGCAATCGATCGACATTCTCAAAAGCTAGGTAGGAAATTCAAAAGATGAGCAGCTCAATTTCAGGCCTTGGCGCCATTGGTTCAATTGGTTCTCTCCCTAAATTGTCACCGCTGGAATCTGCGAACGCGGAAGGGAGTTTCAGCGGTGTTCTCACCAATGCACTTCAACAGGTGAACCAGCTCAACAGTGGCGCAGAACAACAGATTGGCAGCCTTCTCAACGGCGGTAACACAGATGTCAGTACTGTGATGATTGCGGTGGAGAAGGCCGACGTTGCCTTTCAGTTGATGATGCAGGTTCGCAACAAGATCGTGAGTGCCTACCAGGACATCGAGAAAATGCAGTTCTAGGTGATACGCATTTTTGAGCTCATGACCGTAAATGTGTAGTTCCAGGAATGTAGTTCTGTGCAGTCGTTTCAGAGAACGCAGTGAGAATGGGAATGTATGGCGGCCAAGAACCAAATAGCGGCTACGAAACAAACTGCCGGTACCGGCCCAGTAATGGACCGCGCCAAGGCGTTTTGGGCAGGACTTCGCCCGCAGCAACGAATCTATCTTGGCGTGGGTCTCGGCATTACCCTGGCAGCGGCAGTCTTCTTCGTGAAGATGATTGCAAACCCTGACTATAAAACACTCATGACAGGGCTTGAGAGCGCCGATACCCAGGCAATTTCCGCCCAGTTGGCAGCCAAGAAGATACCCTATGTCGTGGGTCCGGACGGCACATCGATCAGCGTTCCCAAAGATCAGCTTGACGCAGCGCGACTCGAGGTATCGTCACATGACTCACCGCATAGCGGGCGCATCGGTTTTGAAATCTTCGACAAGGTTTCTTGGGGGCAAACGGAGTTCGATGAGAAGGTGAACTATCAGCGTGCGCTCGAAGGCGAACTTGAGCGTACGATTCAGACCATGAGCAATGTCAAGAGTGCCCGTGTGCATCTCGTGATGGCAAGCGATTCGGTCTTCTTGGACAGAGAACGGGGCGCAAAAGCCTCGGTGACGCTGCGTCTGAAACGTGGCGCCCTGTCCAGGGAAGATGCGTCGTCCATCTCGCGGCTGATCTCCGGGGCGGTTGATGAGCTCAAGCCGACGGACGTCGTCATAGTGGATGCGGATTCGCACCAGTCCCTGGGGCAGAACAACGGCTCTCCCGACGGAGGGGACAGCGTAGATCAGGAATTGACACGGCGTCTGATGGCAACGCTCGCACCCGTGGTCGGAGCCGATCGGGTGCGAGCGACGGTCAATGTGGAGTATGAGACTGCAAGCAGCGAACAAAGCGACGAGAAATACGATCCAGCGGTCAGCGCCACGCTTACCATGCAGCATTCAGAAGAATTCTCAGGTTCGGGAGCCGGAGTTGGTGGTGTGCCTGGAACCTCAAGCAACGTGGCCAGCGCCAAGAAAGGTGCAGCAACAGCTGTCGCCAAAGATCAAGGTCAGTCGTCGAGAACGGATAACAACACATATGGCGTGAACAAGACTACACGCCATGTAATTGAACCTGCGGGTGGGATTCGACGCCTCACGGCTGCGGTAGTTCTCGACGATGCGGTGGAACGGCATCAACAGAATGGCAAGTGGGTCGAGACTCGCCATAGGCGGACCCCCGACGAAATTCGGATGATTGGGGATCTGGCACAGGCGGCCATCGGGTTCAACACGGCTCGCGGCGATGTAATCAGCGTACAAAACCTCACGTTTGACCGCCCTGAGGCGGATGACCTGGAGCCTGTCACCGTGGTTGATCGGGTGCGGAAGGGCTTGAACGACTACTCGTCGGTGATTCGATATTCAGCTTTGCTGGCCCTGTTCATACTCATCTATCTGCTGATGATCCGGCCTTTGAAAAAGCGCGTTCTCGCAACCCAGGTTCCAGCACTGGCTACCACGACGGCTCCTTCGCTTCCCGGACCTGAAGAGGGGACAGGTGCTGACGCCGTGACCAACCTCGCGCAACGTTCCGCGACTCTGAAAAAGCAACTGACCGACTTTGTCCGGGCTGAGCCCGATAGCAGCACAACCGCTGTGCGTGCGTGGCTGCGGGAAGAGGCTCGATGACAAACGCACTTGAAAGGGTCAAACTCAGCGGTCCTAGGAAAGCCGCAATTCTGCTCACGATTCTCGACGAAGAGACTGCCGCGACAGTCTTTCGGGATCTGAACGAGCAAGAGCTTCAGTGCGTTGCAGACGAAGTCGCGGGTCTTGGGACCATACCGGTGGAAGTATCGATCCAGGTGATCGAAGAGTACCAGCGGATGGCCCAAGGGAACGATTACCTGGTTCAGGGCGGATATGAGACGGCTCGGCGCTTGTTGGTCAAGGCTTTTGGTCAGGCCGAGGCAGAAAGCATCTTGGGGAGACTAACCAAGGCTCGCGAGCTTAAACCTCTTGAGTCGTTACAGCGGGCCGACCCGCAGAAGCTGGCAAGGTTTTTGGAGGTTGAGCACCCGCAGGCGATTGCCTTGATACTCGGCCAAGTGGGCGATCGCCAGGCATCGGCGCTGCTGATGAACTTGCCCCCCGAACTTCGGGCTGAAGCGGTGAAAAGATTGGCAAATCTCCGGCGTTTCTCACCAGCCATGGCGGAGAAGGTCTCGTCGCTGATAAGTCAGCGACTGAAAACAGTCGGAGAGCAGGGCAAGAGGGCGTATTCAGGCTTCCAAAGTGTGGCCGACATCATGAATTGCATCGACACGACTGTAGCGCAGGAGATTCTAGAGAGTATTGAGAGCGAGGAACCGACGCTGGCGATCAGCATTCGCGATCTGATGTTCACGTTTGAAGACCTTCTTCAGGTTGGCGAAGCACACATACGCGAACTGATGGCGGCGATTGACAAGAGAGTTTTGGCGACCGCCCTGAAGGGGACGGGCGAAGAGTTGAAGAATCACTTCTACAGGACCATGTCTACACGTGCTGTGGATATGCTCAAGGAAGATGTGGAGTTACTTGGGCCGGTGCGCAGTAGAGACGTAATCAAGGCGCAGACGGAAATCGTTGCGATTGCACGTCAACTTGAGGCCGAAGGAAGAATTGTACTGAAGGGCGAGTCGAATGACGAATTCCTTGTTTAGCGAAGTAAGCGATTGTGAATTCCCGGACCCGATCACCTCGTTCATGTACCGGGATATGGATAAGTCCTCTTTGGCCCGGTTCGAGGAGGCGAGGCAGCAAGAGAGCGCAGCGGGGCACGCGCGACAGCAGGTGGCACCAGGCCAATCGGCAGAAGAGGTCAATGCTCTTGTGAATCAAGCGCGCGCTGAGGCAGCGGCTGAGACCGAGAAGCGCCTGCGCGGCGAATACGAAGCAAGGGCGGCAGCAGAGGCGGCCAAGATCCACGAGGCGTTGGATCGTTTCGTGGTCGAGCGGAAGGACTATTTCTCCCGTGTTGAGTCCGACGTGGTTCAACTTGCTCTGGCGATATCGGCCAAGATCCTACATCGTGAAGCCCAGGTGGACCCGATGTTGGTCGCGGCCCTGGTGCGCGTGGCCGTGGAGAAGCTTCACGACGGTTCGAGCGTAACGGTGCGCGTATCGCCGCAGAAAGCGGGGAAGTGGCGCGAATACCTGGCCAATCCGCTGAATGGTTCAACAATTACTGTTGTCGAGGACGCGCATCTCAGCCAAAGTGATTGCATGCTTGAAACAGATCTAGGTTCGGCGGACTTCAGCATCGACGCGCAGTTGAAAGAGGTTGAGCAGGGATTCTTTGATCTGCTCGCACAGAGGCCACAGGTCAAGTGAATCCTTCGCGTCCACTCGCTCCTTACTTCGACCGCCTCGATCGAGGTTCGACGCTGCGTTGGCGCGGACGGGTGCTGCAGGTGGTAGGGAACCTGGTGGAGTCGGAAGGGCCGTTCTGTTCGATCGGAGAGTCCTGCGAGATTACCAATGCGGCGGGAAAGAAATACTCCGGCGAAGTGGTAGGCTTTCGCGGCTCGACCTTGTTGTCGATGGCGGTTCAGAATCCCCAAGGCATCCGCTTCGGAGACCGGATCGTTGCTTGGGGAACGCGACCATCGATCAGGGTTGGCAGCGACATGCTGGGCAGAGTCATCGACGCAACCGGCGCACCCATCGATTCGAAGGGCGAATATCGAGGGGAACGGACAGTGTGGGTGGATGGGTCGGCGCCGATGCCGCTCGATCGCGTACCTATTCGCGAGGCGCTCGGTTGCGGTATTCGCGCACTTGACGCGTTTGTGACGTGTGGACGCGGTCAGCGTCTCGGAATTTTTGGGGGCAGCGGCGTCGGAAAGAGCACGTTGCTGGGCATGATGGCCCGCGGAACCAGCGCCGACATGACGGTGCTCGCACTGGTCGGCGAGCGCGGACGCGAGGTTGGGGAGTTTCTCGAAGTGATCGGCGACGAGGGGCGAAAGCGTTCCGTCGTGGTAGTTTCCACTTCAGATCAATCTCCGCTTTTACGTCTGCGCGCGGCATTGTCAGCAACGGCCATTGCCGAATACTTTGCCAGCACGGGGAAGAATGTGCTGCTGGTTGTCGACTCGCTTACCCGATTTGCAATGGCGCAACGAGAGATCGGTCTGTCGGCGGGCGAACCTCCTACGGCGAAGGGGTATACGCCCTCGGTGCTGAACATGCTTGCACGGCTGGTGGAACGGGCTGGCTGCTTCAAAGGGGGAAGCATTACGGCTTTTTACACGGTTCTGATGGAAGGCGATGATCAGCAGGATCCGGTTGCGGATACCGTGCGATCGTTGCTTGACGGACACATTATCCTGGACAGGAATCTGGCCATGAGAAACCACTACCCGCCCATCTCGGTGCTCGAGAGCCTGAGCCGCTTGATGCCCAATATTACATCAGAAGAGCACATGCAAAAGGCCAAGGCGCTGCGACTGCTGATGGCATCCTATGCACGGTCTGAAGATTTGATTCGCATTGGCGCGTACCAGAAGGGAGCCGATCCAACTCTCGACCGGGCCGTGGAAATACTGCCGCAACTCAACGCCTTCCTGCACCAGCGTCCCGAGCAGATTGTCGCTTTTCCGAATGTAGTTAAGTCTCTTCTGGAGATTCCGAGCTAGTATGGGATTTCAATTTTCACTCGCTGCAGTGCTTCGGGTGCGCGGAATTCTTGAGGAGCAAGAAGAACGCATGCTGCAAAGAATACTGTTTGAGATCACACAGACCCGCGAGGCTCTCGCCTGCACCGATTCGGCCCTTGGCAAAGTGGATGTTGCTCGCCGCGAAGATGTCTTCAAATCCATCGTCGGACACAACATTCATGCTGCCTACGGAGAGATAGAAGAACTCAAACAGAATAAAAATGACTTGGAAGAGAAGATGGCGAAGCTCGAGCAGTTGCGAGACCAGCAAGTCAAGATCTACGAAAAAGCGCGTCGCAATCGCGAGATGCTTACCGACATGCGCGATGAGAAACGTAGTGCATACGACTCGGATATGTCCCGCCTTGAACAGAAGACTCTGGACGACGTTTTCATCTCCCGGCGAGGACGCAACTGACCGCTCGGTCTAGGTTGCAACATTTCTGCCATAAACCACAGAGCAGACTCAAACGACACGGGGTCAGGACCATTCATTTTGAATGTCTTCCATTTGAAAGGGGGATATTTGCGTTCATTTCTGCCTACATCATCGCGCCCAAAACTTTATAAACCCGCAACTCTTCTGCCCAGTCTCGCTCCCATATCCTGCTGCGCTACGCGAATAGCTTGAGCAGATGTGTGCGCCCTGAGGAGACAGCTCTCCTGAAATGCGCCACGCTCGCGGCAATCACAATCCCGCATGAGTTTCAACCCGGCAAGATTTGCCGATATGTGTTCCGGCAAATCTTGCCGAGTTGAGTCTGAGGGCCACGCTTGGCATTCCGACGGAATACGCATACCATTGATTCCATTAAGCATTGAAGGGCAGATGGGTCGACAATGGATGCGTTTTGTTTGGCCCATCAAGTGCCATATAGAGAGCGTGATTGCTACTGTCAATATCGAAAAGACATCTCCCGCGCAATGGGACACTTCCGGCACAGCGGCGGCGCAGGGCTCCGGCGGTGTCGCGCAGGCATTCAGTGACACCCTTTTGGCGGTGTCGAAGGCAACCTCTGAATCCGACAGTGTGAACGACGGCAGCACCGGGGCCGCCCGCCGGAAGAAGCCTGAAGATGCGCAAGCGCCCAGTGCTGCTTCGGATGGCAACGCATTTCTGTCGCAAATGAATTCGCAGCAGACCGTGCCGGTGCAGCAGACTGCGCCTATGCAGCAGGCGCACGTGGCCAAGTCGATCAGCAGCACACCGGACACCACCTTTGGCGGAGTGATTGCTGCTCAGGACGCTTCGACCGCGGCCGCGGCGCAGCTAACGGGCAATCAGTCGAATGTCGCCCAGCCGGTGACCGGCTCTTTCCAGATTGCTTCAGCGTCGACGGAAGCTCTAGATCTGCGCACAAATTCACCGATCGTACCGCTATCGCAGACACAGAATCGCGCCTCTGGCGCAGTTGCAGGTGTCGTCGCCAATACGGCTCAAGATTCGATTCCGGCCCCCGTTTTGAATGCAGGGCCGAAAATGTCCACTACCATCGACGCAATTCCTGCTGTTCACGCTGCAATGGACGCTCCCGCTGTTGGCGCCCAGCCGGTCATTGCTCAGCCGAGTGTCATCCAGCCGGAGAGCGGCTCGTCACAGGCTGAATCAATATTGCGGGGGACTGGAGATCAGCGCGCAAATACACCGATCGAGTCCTTGTCGCAGTCATGGAACGGCGTTTCAACTGAAGGTGCGAACGGAGTGCAGGTTTTGCCTGCGAATGCGGTGTCCGATGCAACCGCGACAGGTGCTGCCAGGACGGACGCGGATCGAGCTTCAAATCCGGCGCCAAGCGGAGTTGCCGACCCAACGGTGAACTCGCTCTCCAAAGCCGTTGTGAATGGAGTCTCGAACACCGTTGTGAACGCCGATTCGGCTCCGCTTCCCCAGCCCGCCGTGAACGTAGGCGGGGTGAACAAGCAAGCTGTCGATGATCAGGCGAGTATCTCACCGGCGGAGAGTGGTTTCTCGCAAACTGCATCGAAGCTGCCGGAAGCTGGAAGTTTGAGCACCGATAAACCGATCGAAACTCTATCGCACTCAGGGAAGAATATCTCAGACGCTGACGTGAACAAAGCTCCAGTGACCTCGACGAATGAGTTGCAAGTCCCGGATTCAAATGCAGCGCATCATGCAACTGCGAAGGCCGGCGACACGGACGCAGACACTGCTCCGAGTCAGGCGCCAAGCGTTCTCACCAACGCTGCACAGAATTCAATTCCGACAGCAGTTCTGGCTGCGTTGAACGCCGTTGTAAGTGCCGAAGGCGCCCCAGTTCTGCACGCGTCTCTGAACGCATCCACAAAGGGAGCCCTTCCTGCAGCGTCGAAGGGCTCATTGGGAGATCAGGCAGTGCCAGCGGCGATTGCGCCCAATCAGAGCGTGTCCGCAACGAGCGTCGGTTTTGCCGACGGCACAGCCAGCCAATTTGTCGCGGTGAATCAGCCGGGTGCCGGACTACCCGGAATGGCTAAGGCCGGCGTATCGAGTCTGAGTTCAACTTCGGCGACGAAACCATCTTCCAACTCTGTCACCAATGGTAAGGACACAGTCAGCGACGCCTCTGGAGTCAAGCAACATACGCAGTCCGCATCGGACCAGACAGGTTCTCAATCCGCCTCAACATCGGGGGATCAAAGTCAGAGCGTCCCCTCTTCGCAAGGGGTAAATGCGCCGCCGGTTCAGATGAACTTCGCAACTCACACGGTTGCGGCAACGATTCCCGTGCAGAACACGGTAGTTGTTTCTCCTGCGCCGGGTGCTCCAGCGCATGCGGGAATCAGTGGATCCGCTAACCAGACGGCAGATCGTGCCGTTACTGTTTCGAGTGCCACACCGCAGGCCCAGCCGATCATCAATTCCGCCAAGCTGATTCAGAGTATGGGCCAGAGCGAGATGCGAGTGGGCATGCGGTCGAACGAGTTCGGCAATATTTCGATCAGTACTTCCACGACGCGGGACTCGATTTCGGCCCAGATTTCACTGGATCACGGCGAACTGGCCAAGGAATTGACGGCGCATTTGCCGGAAATGCAGGCAAGATTGGGCGGCGATCAGGCAGTCAACGTGCGCATCGATATGAACGGGGGAATGGCCGGGCAAGGAACAGCAACGTCCGGTGGTATGTCAAACGGATCGTCTGAGCAATCGCGCGGCGGCAGACATCAATCGAGCGACGCGGCTTCAAGTTATGCGAGCAACAATATGGCCGAGCGGCAGCTCTCTTCTGCCACTGCGGCAGCGACAACAGGGTATGGAAGACTCAATGCCCGTCTCGACATCAGGGTTTAAGTAGGATCCAAAGACGGCAACGCAATCGAGGAGGAACGATCTTGCACAGTGTATTAGCAAACTATACGATGCCAACAGTTTTGAACTCGCTGAAGCCGACGGCCAGCAATGGGCTCGCAAAACCTGCGACCGCCAAGGCCAAAGCCGCCGATTCGAGCAGCTCCACATCGACCAGCGGTGCAAGCGGCCTGGGTACTACCTTCCTGAGCCTTTTGGCGCAGGAACTGCAGAATCAGGATCCAACTGCCCCCGTGGATCCCACCGCGATGGTCGGTCAGATGATCTCACTGAACCAGCTGGAACAGCTGATCAGCATTAATCAGGACATTACCAGCGCCTCGTCCTCGACAGGAACAGGGAGCTCAGGCGCGGTGCAGGGAGCGGGTACGGCCAGCAATGTTGCCTCCGCCAGCGGGGGCGCCACTGCCATGCTTTCTCCTTCGGCCGCGGCGGCGGCCACCACCCAACTACCGTTTGATCCCAACACGATGATGCCGGCCGGCTTTGCCAATTCCGGAGCCATGGCAGCCACGATCAACTCATCCATCAATGCCGTAAACATGAACTTTTCCGGCAACAACAACAATATGTCAGGAGGCAAGTAATGGGCGCTTTTTCAACACCACTGTCAGGACTCACGGCCGCTTCGGAACAGCTGCAATCGGTTTCCAATAATTTGGCCAATATCGACACGGATGGCTACAAGGACCAAACTTTAACCTTTAGCGATGTCTTTGCACAGACCGGCACCAGGAACGGGGCGGGCGACCCCGTCCAGACAGGATCGGGCGTCTCCGTCTCCGCCACGGACGCGGACTTCACCGAAGGAACTCTGAGCTCGACGAGTGTCTCATCCAATATGGCCATCTCTGGAAATGGGTTCTTTGTCGTTCAGAATGGTTCGCAAGTCGCCTACACACGCACCGGCGACTTTACCACCAACACCGCTGGGGAGATCACTTCGCCTGCAGGAGGAAAGGTGTTGGGATATCCCGCGGTCAACGGTGTAGTGAGCAGTGGGGCGGCTTTGCAGCCGTTGCAGGTTGGTACTGCGCCCGCAGCGAGCACAACAATCGATATTTCGGGCAATCTCGCTTCCGGAACCGCGGTGAATGGTACGGTTACCGGCGCAGCTACGGTTTATGACTCTCTTGGAAATTCGTATCCAATGACTGTTACTTATACGGAGACAGCGGCAAATACTTGGAGCTACGCCGTTACCGCTACGGGGAGTACTCCGACGGTGGCTGGAGGCACGGGCACCTTGACGTTCAGTTCTACGGGTGCGATGACCGCGACGACTTCTACTCCCCTCACTCTCACTGGCCTTGCCACAGGTGCGACTTCTCCGCAATCGGTCGATCTCTCCTTTGGAACTGTCTCCAGTCCCACCATTACCCAGACGTCGGCGGCAAGCGCCACTAGTGCCACCACGGATGGTGCCTTGGCCGAAAAGATCTCAACCTATGCTGTAGCCACGGACGGTACCATCACAGGTACTTTTGCAAACGGAAATACGGCGGTGCTGGGGCAAGTCGCCGTCGCCAACTTTGCGAACGTTCAGGGGCTTGTCGACATTGGCGGCAACAATTACCAAGCAACCAAGAGCTCTGGTGCTGCGACTACCGGAGTCCCTGGAACCAACGGAGCAGGCACGGTGATCGGAGGCGATGTCGAGGGGTCCAACGTGGATATCGCCAAAGAATTCGCCAAGCTGATCGTGGCGCAGCAAGCCTACTCGGCAAATGCAAAATCGATCACCACACTCAATTCTGTCTCTCAGGCTACACTCGCAATGATCCAGTGAGCCTCTGTACCCCTGATTCTTAGCTTTGCATGAGGAGCTGTCCGTTCGGCGAGACTGCCGGGCGGATGGCTCTGGTTCCGACAAGCCCTTCTCATATCCGCCTCACCAACGCGTTGCAGTTCCGGACCGATGCTGGCTCCGTCGAAGCTGCGGAGCCGCGCTTCGAGGCTCCTCTTCTCCTTGCAGAATGGCCACTTAGGGCGCTTTTCCTATGCCTGACAGGCGTCACGTCTCTTCCTTCCCCAACAACGGCCTCTCGATTGCTTTCACACTATCGAGAGGCCGGTGTGCGTGGCCTCCACTGAGCAACTTCATCTGCATGATCCGGAAACGGGCGGGGCGTCCGCCGAGCCGAATCGCGGTGGAAATCAGACAGTCGGGGAAGAGAGACCAATGAATACGGCAATGAGCAACACGATGCCGGCGACGGAGACAAAGCCACTGCAGGGCCCAAAGCTGGTGGAAAAAGCCCAGGAACGGGATCCGGCTGAGCTTCTCCCTTGGCTACCCTGCACACTGGTGCTGGACATTCCGGTGATTAAATTCACGGTTGGCGATTTGCTGAACCTCACGAAGGGTTCCGTCGTCGAGACCGCATATCACCAAAGCAGTGATCTACCGCTGCGCGTGAACGGGCAACTGGTCGGCTGGACAGAATTTGAAGTCGTTGGCGAACGCCTTGCCGTACGACTGACGGACCTTTCATGAAGACACAGCGATCAAGGGCACAAGTCTCCACAGAGCGTGTTGCGCCGGTCCCAGTTCAGAGCCTGGCACGGCCGCTGCTGGTTTTTCCCGGCGAAGCCAACTCAAAGACTCATCCGAAGGCCAACGGCCAAGTCTCCGCTGTGTGGAAGAAAGTCCAAAAGCAGCTCCTAGGCGCATGGGGAAACACCGCCAGGTTGCTTTCGTGCGCGGGGAAAGGCGCAAAAGAGCAAATCTCTCGCTCATGGAAAAATCTCCGAGCGCAGCAAATCGCCCGATCCAGTTCCAAACGGTTGCAGGTGGTCACTACGGTTTCGCTCGGCGAGAAAAGATTTGTAGCCGTGATCCAGGTGGACGGTAAGGAGTTCCTTGTTGGTGGAGGTGCCACAAACGTCGCACTTCTGGCGCATTTGGGCCCAGGGAAGTCGTTTGATGGTGTGCTGACAGAGACGATGAACCTCTCCGAAGGACTTGTTCCCGAGAAGCAACCCACGAAGCGGGTCAGAAAGAAGATGGTAGCGGCGGTAGAGAAGGTGGGAGAGGAGGCGTGAAATTCAGGCTAATCATTCCAGCCCTCCTCTGTCTTTTGGTGTCACTCGCGGCGACATCCGCAGAGGCTTTGTCGTGGCCCGTGAATGCACAAGCGGACGTGCTGGCGCGCTCACTCTCTGCGCCCATGCTGCTGGCGCAGGCGTTCATGCCGCTAAGTCCAGCGCTGCCCGCACAACCGAGTTCCTTCGCACACGGTCAGTCCAGCCCCGCTGCACCGGATCCGAATGAACTCCGAATTACCGGATTAGGCGGCGGTTCGGCGCAGTGGACAATTTTTGTTCTGCTGACTGTCCTAACCATTGTCCCTTCACTCCTTATATGTATGACGCCGTTTGCTCGGCTGCTGATCGTTTTTCACTTTCTCAGGCAGGCCCTCGGGCTTCAAACCACCCCGTCCAACCAAACTCTCATCGGTTTATCGGTGATCATGACGTTCTTCATCATGCAGCCAGTGGGCCTGGTCATTTACCGCGACTCGGTCGTGCCCCTGCAGGCGGGCAAGATCACTGCCATCGATGCGGTAGTGCGTGCCGGTGCACCGATGCGCCAGTTCATGTCCCATTACGTTCGTGAGAAGGATGCTGCACTCTTTCTGGAGATGGCCAAGGAGCCACGTCCAGCGACCATCAACGATCTGTCGTTTCGCGTGCTGTTGCCGGCATACATTCTGTCGGAGTTGAAGGCCGGGTTTCAGATCGGCGCCGTGCTCTTTCTTCCATTTCTGGTGGTCGACATGGTCGTCGCGTCGATTACCACCTCTGTTGGCATGATGCAGTTGCCGCCAGTTGTCATTTCCACGCCACTCAAGTTGCTGCTGTTTCTCATGGTGGACGGCTGGCACCTTCTTATCGGCGCTTTGATGAGGAGTTTCAACTAATGGGCACCGACCAGGTAGTTCAATTAGCTCGATTGATGCTGCAGGAAGTCGTCATCCTGGTCGCGCCCATTCTGCTGGCTGCCATCCTTGTCAGCCTGGTGGTCAATGTCCTACAGGTGCTGACTTCTCTGCAGGACCAGACCCTTTCGCAAGTGCCTCGCCTGCTAGTGACCGGCGGAGCTCTCTTTCTGATGATGCCGTGGATGTGGCGGCACCTGGCGCATTACACCATCAACTTGCTAACTGACTTTCACTCGGTTCTGCAATGAACATCTCCCTGGTTCAGATCTTCGGAGCTTTCTTGACGATCGGCGTCCGACTCACCGGCATCATGATCTTTGCGCCTTTCTTTGGCAGCGTGGTGATTCCCGCGCGCGTGAAGGCGGTGTTGGTGATGTCCCTGACCGCTCTACTTTATCCGATGATCTCTCCCAAGATTCCGCCCATGAATATCACCCAGTGGCCGACCGTGGTCTTCGGCGAGTTGCTGATTGGAGTCGCTCTCGGAGTCGCCACAAATATCGTATTCGATGGCGTGCAGATGGCCGGCAGTGTATTGAGCGTGCAGATGGGCTACTCGCTGGTGAATATCCTGGATCCACAGACGCAGGTGGAATCGACAGTGATGGCCACATTTCATCAGACCATTGCGATGCTGATCTTCCTGCGCCTCAATGTCCATTTTTGGATATTGGGAGCACTGGCGCGCAGCTTCGACTATTTGCCGCCTTCATCGGGCCACTTCGGGGCAGCGTTCACATCGGCAGCGCTTGATGCGGGTGCGAGCGTCTTTGCCATTGGCATCCAGATTGCTGCACCAGTGCTTGCCGCTACGTTAGTTGCCGACATCGCTCTCGGACTGTTGGGCAAGGCTTCTCCGCAACTTCCGCTGATGCTGCTGGGGCCAGCGGTAAAGAGCATTCTCGGCCTGTTGGTTCTGATCTCGGCACTAACGTATTGGCCAGGTCTGTTTGAACATCTGTTTCTCAACTCGATGGGCCAAGCAGACCATCTTCTCCACTTGGCTCGATCGTCACAGCCGCAGTAGGAACCCATGGCCGACAGTAGCAAAACCGAAGAGGCAACGCCAAAAAAGCGCAACAAGGCGCGAGAGCAGGGACAGATTGCGCGTTCGCGCGAACTCCCTGGCATCCTTGCCCTCGGTGCGGTACTTGCGGTGATGGTGGTGATGGCGCCTACGGCCATCACGCACTGGACAGTCCTTTACCGCAATACGCTCTATGCCGCAGCCTCGGGCGATATCGGAACCAGCGGGCCGGTGCTGTTCTGGAGCGCTGTGGAAGTGATGCGGTGGATTGTTCCCATCCTGATGGCGGGAATGGTGGTCTCGTTGTTTGCAGGCCTGGCGCAGGGTGGAGTCAATTTTGCGCCCGAAGCGCTGTCGTTGAAGTTCGATCGGTTCAATCCCGCCAGCAAATTGGGACAGATCTTCTCGCCCATGGGCCTGAGCAATCTGCTCAAGTCGCTACTTCCGTTTTCCGCCATCATGTGGATTACAGTGAGCGTCGTTCAAGAGCATTGGGACTCGATGGTGCACGCGTCCAGCCTGGGAATGAGAATGTTTGCCACCTTTGTCGGATCGATGGTGTTTGAGTTGACCTGGAAATCTGGTCTCGTCCTTGTGGCGTGGTCGGGGGTCGATTATCTGTTCACCTGGAAGAAGATCGAGAGCGACATGAAGATGACCAAGCAGGAGGTGCGCGAGGAATACAAGGATACCGACGGCAATCCTCTCATCAAGTCGCGTATTCGCCAGTTGCAGAGAGCCATGCGCAAGAAGCAGTCCCTCAAGGCCGCAGCAACCGCCACCGTCATCGTGACCAACCCGACTCACTTTGCGGTAGCCCTGCGCTATGAAACTGACATGCCCGCGCCTCTGGTCGTCGCTAAAGGAAAAAATATTCTGGCGGAAAAGATCAAACAACTGGCGCGCGACAACGGCATCATGCTGGTGGAAAACCGGCCACTCGCGCAGGCGCTCTATAAGAGTGTTGAAGTTGGGGACGCCATCCCGTCGAAACTGTACCAGGCGGTCGCCGAAATTCTTGCGATGGTCTTCCGTGCGCAGGCAGAAGTGCGCAGGGGTGAGGCGGAGCGGCGCTCCAGGAACGCCTCTGGCCAGAAGACACAAAACCAATCCAATTCATCCAATCCGCGGCCGGGGGTAAAGCAGTGATGGAACGAATCATGACGATCCTTCGGAAGTGCAGCGAGTGGATTGCGCCGATTTCCGCAGTGGCCATTGTTTTTGTGATGCTGGTGCCGTTGCCCAGCTTTATTCTCGATTTGCTGCTGACCGTCAGCATCACACTATCCATCCTGGTGTTGCTTACAGCAATCCAGGTGCTCCGTCCGCTGCAATTTTCGGTTTTTCCCAGCCTTATTCTGATGCTCACGTTGCTACGCCTTTCACTCGATCTGGCCAGTTCGCGGCGCATTCTGTTGCATGGCAATGAAGGCACCTCGGCCGCGGGCAAAGTGATCGAGGCATTCGGCCAGTTCGTGGTGGGAGGCAACTACATTGTTGGCTTCGTCCTCTTCCTGGCTTTGATTGCGATTCAATTCCTTGTCATCAGTCACGGCACGGTGCGTACGGCTGAAGTTACGGCTCGCTTTACTTTGGATGCCATGCCGGGCAAGCAGATGGCAATCGATGCGGATCTGAATGCCGGCATTATTAATGAGCAGCAGGCTCGAACAAGGCGTGAGCGGGTGGCGCGCGAGGCGGAGTTCTGCGGCGCCATGGACGGTGCGGCGCGCTTTAGCCAACGCGATTCGCTGGCCACCATCCTGGTCATGGCCATCAATATCATTGCCGGGTTCCTGATCGGAGTCTTTCAACAGGGCGTGCCCTTCCAGGAAGCCTTAAAGACCTACACCATCCTCACTGTCGGTGACGGCCTGGTGTCCATCCTGCCTTCATTGCTTGTTTCCGTCGCCGCCGGCATCGTCGTGACCAGGGCTGCGTCGAAGGAATCTCTCGGCATCAATATCAACAAGCAGCTTTTCAGCAGTCCGCGTCTGCTTTGGATTGCCGGCGGCGCGCTGGCGGCCTTGGGGCTCATTCCTGGACTTCCGAAGCTTTCCTTCTTCAGCCTGGCCGCCGTGCTGATGCTCGTGGCGTGGAAGATGAAGCCGCAAGTCGTAAAAGATGAAGCGGAAGAGCTGGAAGCGCTGGGAAAGACTGCATTGCCAGGCGGGGCGGCTGCCCCGGCAGTCGATCCGATGGATGCAATCTTAAAGTTGGATGAGCTGATGCTCGAAGTCGGTGTAGGGTTGGTGCCTCTGGTTGACGCGCAAAAAGGCGGACAGCTTCTTGCCCGCGTGAAGTCGATGCGCAAGAATCTGGCCCAGCAATTAGGCTTCCTGGTTCCCTCCATCCACATCACGGACAACCTCTCTCTGCGAGAGAGGGAATATGTGATCTACCTGCGTGGGATAGAGGTTGCGCGGTGGGAACTTCGCCGGGACTGCCTGCTGGCGATCAGCTCTAATCCAGATGCGCCCGATCTGCCGGGCCAGGACACCCGCGAACCGGCCTTCGATGTGCCGGCAAAGTGGATCGCTCCGCAGACGCAGGGCCAAGCCATTGCGGCTGGGTATGCGGTCGTGGACTCGACTTCAGTGTTGGCCGCTCATCTGGCTGAGGTGATCAAGCACAACGCGCATGAACTGCTTTCGCGGCATGAGACCAGACGACTGATCGACAAGCTAAGTGAGTCGCATCCGAAGCTCGCCGATGAATTGATTCCAAAGCTCATGAGCTTGGGTGAAGTGCAGAAAGTGCTTCAGCAACTCTTGCGCGAGCAGGTGTCGATTCGCGATTTGGGCACAATCCTTGAGACCCTTGTCGAGAGCGCCGCATACAACAAGAACCCAATTGCATTGGTTGAAGCCGTCCGGCATACGCAGGGAAGGGCGCTGATTCGTCCGCTGCTGAACGATCAGGGCCAGCTCAAGGTCGTTACGCTCGACACTTCGATCGAAGACGAATGCCTGCGCGGATCAAACCTGCCAGCGAACCAGAGTATCTCGACTCCTCAACAGGTCACATTGGCACGCCGCGTGCTAGATGGATTACGTACAGAATTTGGAAGAGACATTCAAGCCGCGCCGCCCGTTTTGCTGTGTTCGTCTCCTGGCCGCTATTACCTTCGCCGACTGTTGGAGCCGTTCATTCCCAAGATTGTGGTGATTTCTCCGGGAGAGATTCCGCCATTGACGCCGGTGCAGTCCGTGGGGGTGATCCATTGAAGCGATCAGGAAGAGAGCCGAAGATGGGCAGACAATTTGCGAGAAACAGGAAACAAGGTCCCGAATATAGCAGCAAGAGTGAGTTCCTCACAGAGGGAGTAACGCAATGACAACAGCAGAACTGGCATACCGTGCGAGTGGCGATTGCATGGAGGAACGCAACGATCTTGTGATGCGCGAGTTGCCGCAGGTCTATTATGTTGCCGCGAGAATCCGCGAGCGGTTGCCTAAAAATGTCGACATGGAAGATCTGGTGCAGGCTGGGGTGATTGGCCTGATCGATGCCTGCCGCAACTACGACAGTTCAAAGGATGCGCAGTTCTCGACCTTCGCGAAGTTTCGCATCCGCGGCGCGATTCTGGACAGTCTGCGCATGTTGGACTGGGGGTCTCGCACACTTCGCAAGAAAGGCCGCGAGATCACTGCATCGGTCGCCAGACTGGAAGCGAAGCTGGGACGACAGCCTCAGGAAGAAGAGATAGCCGCCGAAATGCGGATTGGGCTGGACGAATTGCAGAGCACCATGACCCAGTTGGACGGACTCTACCTGGTGGGGCAGCGATCGGATCCTTCGCACGACCGTTCGGAGTCCTATGACCTGATCGAATCTGCGCCGGGACCGGATGACGCCAATCCCTTTGATCTTTGCCTGCAAGGCGAAAGAAAAGAGCAGCTTGCCGAGGCCGTGTCGAAGATGTCTGAGAGGGAGCAGCTCATCCTTTCGTTGTATTACAAGGAAGAGCTGACCATGAAAGAGATATCTCAGGTGGTTGGTATTGTGGTATCACGGGTCTCGCAAATCCACGCCGCTGCGATGGTCAAGCTGCGCGCCTCGCTTAGTCATCTTGACGGGAAAGCAAGAGCGCGGAATAACTTCCTGAATCCGACTTTGAAGCGCGTGGAAAGCCGCCAAACCGGGGGGCAGTTGTGAGCACTTCATCTGCTGTGGAGGGACTCGCCAAGGCAGGAAAAGGCAGCACGCCGCAGGCGAAGCAGCGCAACATTCAATCCTGCAACTTCCGCTCTGCGGGCAGGCTCTCAAATGAGAATGTGCGTGCTTTGACCGCCTTGCATGAGAAGTTTGCCCTTAACGTCGCCAACTCACTGGGGCTGTTCTTGGGTGCTTCCCTTCGGTTGAAGCTGGCTGCTCTGGAGCAGGTGGTTAGCACCGAATACTCCAGCAGGGCGGCTATTGACAGCTACCTTGTGCCCTGTTCACTGAGCGTGATGGAGACCAATATCCTGCTGGAGATGGATGTTGATCTGATCTTTCCCATCATTGATCTTCTTCTCGGTGGCGCAGGAACCGCATCGGCCGAAGCACGCGAGATGACCGAGATCGACGAAGAGATATTGCAGAGTGTCACCGTTCTCATTGTCAAGGAACTGGAGCGCTCGTGGCAGGCCCTTGCCTTGTCACTGACACAGAGCCGCTGCATCAAGCCGGCCGCGATTCCACAAGTTTTTCTGGCCAATGAAAAGCTGGTGCTGCTGATCTTCGAGATGGAGCTTGGGAGTACCAACGGGTGCGTCACCATGGTGCTGCCAACCTCGTTTGTAGGTTTTCTATTGAGGCACTTGAATGCGGCGCAGTCGAAGAAGGTATCGAGTATTCGCCCTCTCCACGGTCCCAGTCTTCGCGAGCGGATTCTGGACTGCGACTTTGTGGTTTCCGCAGATATAACGCATATGCAGGTTCACGTGAAGGACCTGATCGACCTAAGAGTGGGAACAATCCTGAAGATGAATTCACCGGTGAAAAGACCTGGACGCCTTACCGTGGAAGGCGTGGAAATCTTTGAGGCATTGCCGGTTAGAAACGGTGAGCGGAAGGCTGCGCAGCTCACAGCACGTTTACAGGATCCGGATGGGACAAAGGAATAGCATGACGAACAATCAGACTGACGATAAGAATATTCAGCCCTTTTCCGACGCCTTCTTCGCCGCCCTGGCGGCTACTATGACCGCGGGCACTGGATCGGCGTGGGCGACCGTTGCCATGAAGGATGAGAACCTGGCTTCAGAGGGATCCGGGCAGGTACGGATCAAGTGCATGCTCGGTGGCACGATTCGCGGGGAGTTCCTGCTGGAGTTTCGCCATGCCGAGGCAATGCCGTTGGTGTCGAAGTTGCTTCAAAAGCCGGTGGATCAATTCGGAGTGGAGGAAAGCGAAGCCCTGAAGAAATTGGTTGATGGGGCAGCGAGAAAGTTTCATACCACACTGGAACGTGAGTATGGGACCTTCACGATAGAGACTTCCTCTGCTTCCGAGCCGATGTCCGAACGCGCGAGCGCCGTCCAGGTCGCCGTTGTTGATGGGGATGCGAATCGAGTATCGGTTTCGATGTCCTTCAATCCGGAGCTGATGGAGTCGGTTCTGCTTCATTACCGGGCTGTGCATTCGGTTGTGGGCACAAGAGGCGTAATGAAAGTGGTCGCGGGAAACATGATACTGGATCCGGTAAATCTGGACCTGGTGATGGACGTTGAATTACATGTCACTCTCCGCTTTGGACAGCGCCAGCTTACCCTGCGCGAAGTGATGGACCTGACCAGCGGATCTGTGGTTGAGCTTGACCGTCAGGTAGAGGAGCCAATCGAACTTCTTCTCAACGGCATAGTCATCGCCAGGGGCGAAGCAGTTGTGATCGATGGAAACTATGGTCTGCGCGTGACAGAGGTTTCGCAACCCGTCTCTTCCTTGACTCTCCATTGAGTGCCGAAGAAATGAATGCAGCGGACGAAATAACAAGAGAGGAGCAATGGAACAAATGAGGCTGATTCAATCAATCACAACGCAAGCTTGGTCTGCCGGGTTCAGGGCCATTAGCGCCCGATGTGAATTCTGCGAGAGGTCGATGACCTTGCGGCATTTCTCTGCGCAAAAGGCCGGGATCAGGATGCACGGCCGCTGGTATTGCAGCTCCTCCTGTTTTGCATCGGCAGCGGAAGAGAAACTTTCAGAATTGGCGACATCTTGGCCGGAGCCGGCGAGCCGCTTGGAGCGTATGCCGTTGGGACTGATGCTGGTCAGTCAGGGCCTCTTGAGCAGTACCGAGTTCAAGGCAGCGATGGGTGAGCAGAGAGAAGCGGGAGTCGAGATTGGCGAACTCCTGGTGCGGCGCGGTTCGGTGAGCGAAAAGCAGATCACGGCGGTCCGCGCCACGCAATGGGGTTGCCCTGTATTTGCAGCACCGAAGTACCCGATGCAGTCCAAGATCAACATTCCATCGGCGCTTATGCGACTCTACTCCATGATTCCTCTGCATTATGTAGCTGCGACCAATATGTTGCTGGTGGGCTTCGTTCATAACGTCGAGTACGGGCTGCTTTACGCTATCGAGAAGATGACCGAGTGCAAGACCCAGCCTTGTTTTGTGACGCCGAGCGACTACCAGACCCAGATGCAGGAGATTGAACAGGCCAAGGAAAGAAGCGGCGGGACGACTGCGAGCGAGCTGAAATTCGAAAGCGTCCATTCCTCCGCCGAAATGGCACGAATTCTCTGCAATTATGGTGCGCACCTGGAGGCGGATGAGGCCATTATTGGAAAGTGCAAGGAGTATCTGTGGGCGCGTCTGAAGTGCGGCCCCAGGGATGTCGACCTGCTTTTCAGGGCCGGGTGAGGCTTCCTTGCTGGCGTTCGCCAACTGCTCCTCTTGTTACTTCGGTGTTTCGGAAATGGTTCTCGGGTAATGGATAAACCCCCGGATTCGTTTGCACAGATCGCCCAGAGGTGCCGATAAGGACACAGCAGGTGGAAACCAGTGTTCAATCAAACTTTAGACCCGGAAGTCGATTTTGGCTGGATTCCGTCGTCCACATGGCGCAGCTTCGACCTCTTGGAGCAGAAGGTAAACCCGCCGGGAAAGCCGGGTTTTCTGGATATCGTGCCGGTGATGTCGGCAACAGTACTTGGCCTTGACATGCTCCTGCAGGAGCCTTATATCGATCTGCGGATGGCCTCCGAACTCGTTTTGAGCGATGTAGGCGCCACGATCAAAATTTTGCGGCTGATCGGCAGAGAATACGAAAATGTTGCGGAACGTCCCAGCCGGATGGGCGACTGCATAGCGAGCCTGGACGTAAATGTCTGGTTTGGTGCGATCTCCTCACGAAGCTTCGCGAGCGACAGAAGACATAAGGCGACGACTGAGGTTTGGAAGCACTCGCGCTTGGTGGCCCAGTACGCTCAGCTTGTTGCCGAGTCTCTCGAAGGCATCTCTCCTGAGGATGCATATATGGTCGGACTGCTTCACGGAATCGGAGAGATTCCAGCAGCTTTGGGTTGGCCATATGGCGACCGAGGCTGCAGAGATCAAGGCGCCTTATTTGAGATTGAGCGGACGCTGCCGCTGTTCGTCCTGAATGCCATGCACAGCATGAGTGATTCTTCCGCCTCGTCTGTTTGGAGATTCATCCTCAAGTCGGCGCACGAACTGGCTGGGGCCCGGGCCGATTTTGAATCGCGTGCGTCCCGTGGAGTGAGCACTCTGGCCATCAACGCCCACTAGGCCTCTAACCCTTTGATCTCTGGTGTTGTAGCTGAAGTGTCCCGATATCCAAGGTAAGAGAATCCGGACCGAGTACACCCTGCGTTAATAGAGAAAGATACAGTCAGAAACACAACCAATACTTAGACAGATGCAGAGATGAGTGGCTCATCTCATCCGACTCTCATCGATTCCTCATCGCCAGTGAAGCCGATCCGCGAGATTCTCCGTGTTTTGCATTCAAATGAAGTGAAACCTGAGATAAATCAGACCACGCCCAAAATGGCCATCGACGTGCAGATTATCTGCTCGAGGCCACAAAATGAGCAGTGGATACTACGCAGCGTGCACCGGACTCATGACCCGCACCAAAGCGCTTGATACAATTGCCAACAATGTGGCGAACGTGAGCACTGTCGGCTTTCGGGCGAGCCACAATGTTTTTAGTTCCATGCTGGCCAGCACCGGTGATTCGTCTCTCTCCGTTCTCAACCAGGATGCTAACGATTACGGCGTGCTTAGCGGCACTCAACTCGATAATTCACAAGGCGCTCTGACGCGAACAGGCAACGATCTCGACCTTGCCGTGGAGGGCCCAGGCTATTTCTCCGTACAGACCGCATCCGGTACCTCGTACACGCGCGGAGGAAACTTCCGCGTCTCGCCTCAAGGGCAACTGATCACGGCTGTGGGCGATCCTGTCCAGGGAGAAAACGGCGGCCCCATCATGATCGTCGGAGAGCCTGTGTCGATCAGCCCTGATGGCACAATCTCTGTCAATGGCGCGATTTCCGGACGAATGAAGATGGTCGAGTTCGCGCCCGCAGTGCAATTGCAGAGCGAGGGCGGAAGTTATTATACCGCGCCCGTCGGCACCGCCACAGCCGCAACCAAATCCCAAGTGCGCCAGGGAATGATCGAGAGTTCAAACGTCAACCCTGTGACCAGCGCAGTGGAACTGATCTCCGCACAGCGCGAGGTAGAGACCATGCGCCGGGTGTTGACCATGTTCAGTACCGAGTTGGACAAGACGGCTGCCCAGGACCTGCCACGCGTTAGTTAATTCCATGTTGAGTTTGAATCGAACCAGTTTGAGAGGAACCTGATATGTTTCGTGCTCTTTATACGGCTGCCAGCGGCATGACCGCGCAGCAGATGAACCTGGATAATATTGCCAACAATCTCGCCAACTCGAGCACTACTGGATTCCAGCAGCGTCAGGTGAATTTCACTGACCTTCTGTATCAGAATGAAATCATGCCAGGCGCAGCAGCGACCCAGCAGACGACCGTGGCGGCCGGCCTGCAAGTGGGCCTCGGCACCCGGCCCACATCGACTGAGATTATTCAGACGCAGGGAGACCCCACGACGACCAACAATCCTCTCGACTTGATGATTCAAGGTGCGGGATTCTTCCAGATCCTGTTGCCCAATGGACAGATTGGTTATACGCGGGATGGTTCCTTCCATCCGGATTCTCAGGGGCAACTGGTAACCGCCGAGGGCGACCCGTTGCAACCCGCAATTACGATTCCATCGGATGCGCTTAGCGTAACAGTCGGCAGCGATGGGACGGTCAGCGTGACCCAGCCAGGCCAAAATTCAGCTGCGCAGGTAGGCAGCATTCAGACCGCGCTGTTCGTTAATCCCGGCGGCTTGAACAGCGTGGGCAACAATATCTGTCTGCAGACCACCGCGTCTGGTCAACCTGTGGTTGGAAGCCCCGGCGGCTCGGAAGGTCTGGGGTCGATACAGCAGGGCATGCTGGAACAGTCCAACGTGAGCGTGGTGAACCAATTCGTCGCCATGATCTTGGCGCAGCGGTCGTATGAATCCAATTCGCGCGTGGTAAAGGCCGCGGATGAAATGCTGCAGCAACTCAATCAACTCGCTCAGTAAAAATATGGAAAGTCGAAATGAGACGGCGGCAGAGGGCGAAGATGACAGCTAGATGGATAGCGGCTGGGTTGATGGTGTCGATAAGCTTGGTGGGCTGGGGACAGCATGCGCAGAAGCGCTTTGTGCTCACAACGCGCCAGGTGGCTCAGAGCCTCTCCAGCAGCGGAATTCGGGTCGAAGAGGATCAAGTGTCATTGCTTGCGCAAGTCGTCGCTACCGATCCGAATCCCGCGCTCGATATCCTGTCGGTCGCGCCGCTCGACGCTCGGTCAGCCGCGGAGAATCCCGACGCCAGGTCCAGGGTCAAAATGGTCTGTCATCAGCCAACCGCATGTCTCCCTTTCTATGTTGTCGTTCGGTTTCCAAAAGAAGCAGTTGAACAGGAAGCTGGTGCTTCCGGCACCTCGACGGCCTTCGCAAGCGAGCTTTTGAAACCGAAAAAACTGATTACGATGCGGGCCGGTACCCACGCGATGATGGTCATGGACGACGGCCGGTCGCATATTCAAGTTGCAGTCATCAGTCTTGAAAACGGCATTGTCGGCCATAAGATTCGCGTCGCGAGTCCGGACCACAAACAGATTTATGTCGCCGAAGTGGTCGGTGCGAATCTGCTGAAAAGGAGCTTCTAAAATGCGGTCGAGACAGATCGTCCTCAAACGAGCCGCTGCTCTTGCGTTGCTTGGAACACTTTCGACTTTCGCACTCTGGGCGTCTGCCAAGAAGGACAACCCGAAGTCGCCGGAGAACCTTCGGGCAGCCTACCTCGCGCGGTTGCAGCAGAAGTCGGTTTCGGTAACAGACGAGCACACGATGGGGAGTTTATGGTCGCCCGAAAGTTCTCTGGGCGACTTCTCCGTCGATTACAAGGCGCGCCACGTGAACGACACCATCACCATTCAAGTTGCGGTCCAAACCAGTGCCGCGCAGTCGGGCACGTCCGATAGTGAACGAAGCTTTTCAACCACTTCTGCGATTACCGGAGTCATGGGCAGGAGTCCCGCATCTACCAATCCGCTGATGGCGGCGAATTCAGCCCAGGTGCTCAAGGGACAAGGATCGACAGCATCCAATACGACTTTCGCAACCAGTCTTACCGGCAGCGTGATTGCCGTACTCCAGAATGGCAACCTGGTGGTGGAAGCTGAGCGCAAGATCTTCATGAACAATCAACATGAAGACATTATTGTGCGCGGCATGATCCGGCCGGGCGATATCGGACCCGGCAACACGGTCTCATCCACGGCTTTAAGCAATCTCGAGATCGAAATGAAGGGGAAGGGAATTATCTCGGACGGTGTGCGTCCGCTGAATCCCATCTCCAGGGCGGTGTTATGGCTATTGAACTTTTAGTGCGCAGAGCAGGCAGAGTGGGACGGCGGAAGGGCCTCGCCTGGCCGGCGCGGTTCAGCATGTTTGGTGCGCTGTTTCTCCTCGTTGCGTTTCCGCTGTTTGGGTCCGAAGCCGATCGAAAGATGCTGGTTCGCGACATAACGCAGATTGAAGGCGTGCGTGACAACCAACTGGTTGGATATGGCCTTGTGATTGGTCTAAATCGTACTGGCGATACGCAGCAGACCTATTTTACCGTCCAGACGCTGGCCAACTCGTTGGCGCGGATGGGGGTGCAGATCGCACCCAGCGTGGTGGTTGTAAAGGATGTCGCTGCTGTTTTTGTCACAGCGACCCTGCCGCCGTTTTCGCGGCCGGGAATGAAGATCGATGTTACCGCTTCGGCTGTGGGCGATGCCAAGAGCCTATCCGGCGGAGTGTTGCTGCTGACGGCTCTGCGCGCACCGAATGGGCAGGTCTATGCCGTGGCCCAAGGACCGCTGGTTATCGGCGGATACTCTGAAGGTGGAAACGGCAGTTCGAAGACCGTCAACCATTTGACCGTGGGGAGAATTGCTGACGGCGGAATGGTCGAGCGTGACGCGGCCGTCGATTTGAGCCGCTTTCAGACTGTCTCGCTTTTGTTGCAAAACCCCGACTTCACCGCAGCGCGTGATGTTGCGGACGTGATCAACAAGGAATTTGGGAAGGCGATCGCTTCTGCACTGGACAGCCGACGAATCGATATAGATGTAGCCGCCAGCGGCATGGCTTCGGTGCCGGTGCTTATCTCGCGCGTGCAGAACCTCTCTATCGGTGTCCATTCGCCGGCCAAGGTGGTAGTCAACGAGCGTACGGGCACAATCGTCATGGGAGGCGATGTGCGGCTCTCGCCGGTTTCTGTGATCCACGGAAGTCTGACGATTGACGTGGTGACCTCACACGTACTGCTACAGCCTCCCCCGGGAATGAATGCCAAGCCGGAGATACTGACGGAAACAAAAGTCGCAGTGAACGATGCGCCTGCGCAATCGATTCAGATGCAGGAGGGGGCCAACGTGGATGAGTTGATCAGGGGGCTTCACGCGATTGGCGCCACTTCCCATGACATTATTTCGATTCTTCAGGCAATCAAGGCGGCAGGTGGATTGCAGGCCGACCTGGAGGTGATTTAAGTGGCAAGTATCTCATCGTTTGGCAATAACTCCGCAGTTGCCATCGGTCCGCTCACCGCGAATCCAGAGAAACTGCTTCGGCACGCAGCCTCGACCGCCACGGAGAACTCCAAGATCGAGAAGTCTTCGAAGGATTTCGAATCCATTCTTCTAGGCAGTTGGCTGCAGCAGGCGGAGCAGAGTTTTGGCTCGGTGCCTGGCGAAGACGCCGATGAGGATGCGGACAGTGGCAAGGAACAGTTCCAGGGAATCGCGATGCAGTCGCTAGGAGCTTCGCTGACAGCCTCCGGCGGCATCGGCATCGCCAAAATGATTGCCAAGAATCTTCACAAGGCGGAGAACGCAAGTGTGGATGCGGCACAGACAACTAAGCCGGCACATACCGGATAGTGAAGAAAATGATAGCTGATCGCCTGTTTTTTTGACAACTACCGACGAAGAGACTGAAACGTTTGTCCGGAAACGCCGATAGCTGTAACGTTGAGACAGGAGATATTGCAATGAAAGTTGAATTGAACAGTCCGTCAGCGAGTTTGCTGCCAGCAGACCGGGGAGTGAAGCCGGTTTCGACCAGCGACACGACAGCTACCCAGAGTGCGGCGCAGGATCGGACAACGTTCCATTCCGACAGCCTCTCGGTCCAGTCGCTTACCAGTCGAGCACTGAACTCTCCTGAGATCCGTCAGGACAAGGTGGATACGCTGAGCCAGTCCGTGAACAGCGGTGCATACCAGCTTGACGCAACGAAAATCGCCGGCGCAATTATCGATAGCAAGGGCGAGTAAACGGGCATGAACGGCAACTGAAAGCGTTCATTGCCCGGGAATGAAAGTGTTCCAGAAGGGCCTCAAAATGAACGATGAAGCGCTCCAAAAGCGCGATCAGGTCGCCGCCATTTACCTGCAAGAAATGCAGGCGTTGGCGTTTGAGATCACAGTTGCCATGGATGCAATAGCCAGCAACACGTTGTCCAAATTTCAAGAGAGCGTGGCCAGGCAAGAGATGCTTTGCGCAAGCTTGGCTCTGAAGGCAAACGCTGTGAGCGAAGGCGTTCATTCCTCCGAGGAGTCCTTGCTCTCTGGCCTCGATCCCGCAGTAGGTCTCAAGATTCGAGCGGCAGGCAAGGCCATCCGCGCCTTGAATCAGCAGTATGCAGCACTGCTGGCACACTCCGGCAAAACCATCGCTCTGCTCGCCTTGCTGTGCAGAAGCCATTCGGGACGAATCCAGGAGGCTCGCGGGCCCAGGCTGAAACATCAGACCTGGTCCTGTGAGATGTAATCTATGTCGCTGAATACATCGCTTTCCATCGCTGTGCACTCTCTGGGCGTCGCTTCTGGAGAACTGCAAGTAACCAACAACAATATTGCCAACGCGAATACGCCGGGTTATACCCGGCAAGTGGCAGTGCTGCAAGAGGTGGCGCCAACCACCAACGGCAACTTAAGCGTTGGCAACGGCGTGGAGCTGACAGGGTATCAGAGTATCCGGGATGAGCTGCTGCAATCGCAGATCAACCAGGAGACCACTGCCCAGAGTGGAGCGAATGCGCAACTGTCTTCAATGCAGGCGATTCAGCCCACCTTCACCACTTCGACGAACGATATTGGGACAGAGATGTCGGCCCTGTTCTCAAAGCTCTCCAGCCTTTCAACCAATGCCGCTAGTTCCACTTCACGCCAGGCAGTGCTCACTGCCGCGCAGAATCTGGCCACAGCGTTCAACACGGCTTCCAGTACGTTGACCTCGCAGCAGACCGGGCTCAACACCCAGGTAACTCAGGATGTAAGTCAGATCAACCAGCTGAGTACTCAGATTGCCGCGCTGAACCCGCAAATCGCCGCGCTGAAGTCAACCGGGCAAAATGGTGGAACGCTTCAGGATCAACAGGATGAACTTGTTCTCAAGCTGTCGGCCTTGACCAATGTCTCTGTAACCCAGACTCCGACCGGCGAGACGGTGACGACGGGAAACGGAACCACACTCGTCGCGGGTTCACAAAGCTATACGCTGCAGACAGCTACCGGCAGTGATGGCAAGACACAAGAGGTCCTCGACCAGGGAGGAAACAACATTACGTCAACGCTCACGGGCGGCGATCTGGGCGGAACTATTCAGACGCGCGACACGACAATTCCTGGTCTTTTAAAGCAGTTGAACACGCTCGCCAATCAGTTTGCAACCGCGATCAATGCGGCTCAGGCAACTGGCTACGATCAAAACGGAGTAGCCGGAGCAGCCCTTTTCAGCTCCGGAGTGACCACTGGCGTCATCCCAGCCATCACGGCTGGCAACATCACCATGGCGACCACTGATCCTGCGGCGATCGCTGCCAGTTCAGATGGTACGTCGGGAAGCAGCGGCAACCTGACCAATTTGAGCGCAGTGCAGACCACAGCGCTTCCGTCTGGCGAAACTCCCTCGGATGCATACTCGAGCTTGGTTTACCAGGTCGGCAGTCTTACCTCCAACGCCAACTCCGAGTCGACTGCGACCACTGCCAGTCTGTTGCAGCTCAACGACCAGCGCAGCGCTGTTTCCGGGGTATCAATCGACGAAGAGTCCGCCAATCTGATCACATATCAAACCGCCTACGAGGCCGCGGCTCGAGTTGTCTCTACCATTCAAGGGCTGTTCTCGACGCTCATCACCATGGGCACCGCCGCAGCGGAATAAACGATGAGAGGCGCGGCAGACTGCTGCGCAAGAAGGTCACTATGCGCGT
>Ga0224531_1000131_pt1 | contig 46091 bp, 40 predicted proteins | sample CBST100metaG_FD_179876 | JGI IMG/M metagenome (GOLD analysis project Ga0224531, IMG submission 179876) | Peat soil microbial communities from Stordalen Mire, Sweden - C.B.S.T100 | ecosystem: Environmental > Terrestrial > Soil > Wetlands > Peat | place: Sweden: Norrbotten County, Stordalen Mire...
GCGTTGGGGGACTTGAACTCGATCGGCGGCTCGTGCGCGGGCGGGGCGGCGTGAATTTCACTCGATTCCCGGGGTTCGCGCTCCGGGGAGGGATCGGCATCGGGGCGCGGTGTCCCGTCGGAGGTGAACTTGCGGCGGTCGGTAACGACGAAGGGCTTGTTTTGATCGGACATGGTCAACACTCTTTCGGGTGGTTCGGATTCGGATGGTGCAGTCTGCGTGGTGTTTGGATTCTGACAATCGTTTGGGAAAACAGACAACGACGAAATGCGGGGGTTCTTCGCTGCGCTCAGAATGACAATCATTTTTTCAGAATGACAATCATTTCTTCTGAAGCATTCAGGGAACTGCGTAGGGTAAGGCAATGGGGGTTGCGGCGCCTCCGGGATAGGTGAGGGTGAGGTTGCGGGCCTGCGCGTTGGCCAGGGCCTCGCTGCGGACGATGCCGAGGGCAAGCTGAATGGGCGCGGGTTGGTCCGGGAGCGAGATTGCGGCGACGCTGGTGAGCTCGCCGACGGGCGTGGATTCTGCTTCGATTACGGTGCCGGGTGTGGGCAGCGGGCCGGCGAGGACGAAGCCGGAAAAAGCGCGGTGGACACCGCCGCGCGAGTGGATGCGCTCGACGATCTCCTGGCCGAGGTAGCAGCCCTTGGTGAAGTGCAGGGCGCGGGACTGGCCAGTCTCCTGCGGCAGGTTGCGGTCCGTGATGTCTGTGCCGTAGCGGGGCGTGCCTTCGAGGATGCGGAGGTCTTCGAGGGCAACGGGGGAGATCGCGGTGGCTCCGGCGGCGATAAGGTCTGCGGTGAGCGCGGCTATTGTTGCGGCGTCGGCCCATATCTCGTACTTCGGGACAAGCGGACTATGCGCGTGGATGAGATCGACGGTGGCGGAGCGCCAAGTGAGGGGAGTCAGTTGGAGAGGCCCTGTGGCTCCGGCAGAGAGCCCGATGGCGGCGAGAAGGCGGCTTGCGTTTGGGCCTGCCAGGAGGAGACCGCGGCGCTCGGCGGCGATGTCGGCCAGCTCGACGTCGTCCATGACGATGAAGCGATCGAGGTGGGCGAGGAGCTTTGCGATTTGATTGCGGCTGGTTTCAAGCAGGATGGAGTCTTCGAGCAGGAAGGCGGCGAGGTCGGCCTGGATCTGGCCCTGGGCGTTGAGCGCGAAGTTGTAGCATCCGGTGCCGGGGGTGAGCTGCGCGATGTAGTTGGTGACCATGCCGTTGAGCCAGCGGAGGCGGTCGGAGCCGGTGACGCGGAGCCATCCGATGTCGTCGAGCGGCGCGATGGCGGCGGCGCGGAGCAGGGCGGCGAGGGGCGCGTCAGCGGATTGGAGCGGGGTGGTCATTTCGGAGGGTGCGCGGAACTGCGTACACTGTTGATTATAGCGACCGTGTACGAGGTTGCGCGGAGGACAGGCGTGGGTTTGCTGCGGCGGAAGGCCGGGTTGGCGGAGTGGCGCGGCGGGCTGCGTTTGCGCGGGCTGCTGACGGTGGTCGTGGTGATGCTGTGCGCGTGTGCGGGGCGCGCGCAGAGCGCCTCGGAACCGGCAACGGGAGCGAGCGCGGCGACGGCTGCCCAGGGCGCGGCGACGAGTACGCAGAGCGATGCGACGCACGCTCCGCTGACCAAGGCACAGGCCAGCGAGCTGTTTCGCTCGGTGGACGAGATCCTGTCGTTTGCCAGCACGGACACGGGCCTGCCGATTGTGCATAGCGTGAAGCGCAAGTTGATTACGCGCGACGAGGTGAACAAATATCTGCGCGAGAAATTCGACGAGGACGCGGGAGCCAAGCGCCTGGCGCGTGCGGAGATTGTGCTGAAGAAGTTTGGGCTGTTGGACCGCGACTTCCACCTGCAGCCGTTCATGATCGGGCTACTGACCGAGCAGGTGGCTGGATTCTACGACGACAAGACAAAGACGGTGAACCTGCTGGACTGGATCGAGCCGGAGGAGCAGAAGCCGGTGCTGGCGCACGAGTTGACCCATGCGCTACAGGACCAGCGGGTGGGACTGACGAAGTGGGCGGAGGTGGGGTCCGAGGAGATTGCGAAGAACGTGCAGCAGGACAACCAACACATCCAGACGGACGAGGCGGACACGGCGCGCGACGCGGTGACCGAAGGACAGGCGATGGTGGTCTTCCTGGACTACTCGCTGCGGCCGACGGGCAAGACGCTGGCGAGTTCGCCGGAGTTGATGGACCAACTGAAGGACAAGCTGTCGGACACCAGCGGATCGCCAATGATGGCGCGCGCGCCGCTGCTGCTGCAGCGGTCGCTGCTGTTTCCCTATAGCGAAGGGATGAGCTTCGAGGACGCGGTCCTGGTGAAGGGCGGAAAGGAGGCCGCGTTCGGGGCGGTGCTGGCGAACCCGCCGGGTTCGACGTTCGAGATTCTGCACCCGGAGGCGTATATGGCGCACACGCCGGTTCCCGTACTGCGGCTGCCAGACATCCATCCGCTAATCGACGCCGAGTACACGCCGTACGACGTGGGCGTGATGGGCGAGTTCGACGTGCAGATATTGACGGAGCTGTTTGGCGGGGATGCGATTGCGGCGGCGCTGACACCGGAGTGGAGGGGCGGCATCTACTATGCGGCGCAGAAGCGGTCTGCGGTGACGGCGGAGGCGAAGGCATCGACGGCATCGATTGGGCTGCTGTATGAGTCGAAGTGGAGGAATGAGGACTCGGCGCGGTCGTTCCTGCGCGTGTACGCCGGCGAGCTGCCGCGCAAGTACTCTGGGCTGGTGCGGCGGACCAAGGACGAGGCGGACGGGAGCGAGCAGGTCTACTCGACCAACGAGGGCGATGTGCTGCTGACGATCGATGGGACGGGAGTCTTCGTCAGCGAAGGGTTTCCGCTGGAGCTTGCGCGCAAGCTGCGCGACAGCATTGTGAGCGTGCAGTCGGATGGGCCTCTGAAGTTGGCGGGGCTGAAGACGCAGAAGCGGACTGGCCATTCCGAGACTGGAGTGTCTGGCTCCGGGCTGTCGGACCCGGGACTATCGCTGGTGCGACTGATGTCATCGGCGGGAGCGATGAAGGCAGCGATTGGCCGCGGAGAGTAGCGCGCCGGGACGATATACTTTGAATCGGCAGGAGTGAAGTTGTGGATGGAAACGGTGCGCGCGGAGCGGACGGAAGAGGAGCGAAAGACTTGCAGACAGCGGAGATTGGCATCATCGGCGGCAGCGGACTGTACTCCATGCCTGGACTGACGGGAGTGCGCGAACAGCGCGTGGAGACGCCGTTCGGCGACCCGTCGGACGCATTCATCCTGGGCGATCTGGAGGGGCGCAAGGTGGCGTTTCTGGCGCGTCACGGGCGCGGACACAGGATCCTGCCGAGCGAGTTGAACTTCCGCGCGAACATTTACGCGATGAAGGCGCTGGGCGTGGAGCGGATTCTGTCCGTGTCGGCCGTGGGATCGCTGAAGGAAGAGCATAAGCCTACGGATTTTGTGATTCCGGACCAGTTCATCGACCGGACGTTCGCGCGCATGGGGACGTTCTTTGGCGAGGGGATCGTAGCGCATGTGGGGTTTGGCGATCCGGTGTGCGCGACCGTGTGTACGGCGATTGCGGAGGCCTGCGAGGAGGTTGGCGTGGTGGGCAAGCGCGGCGGGACGTACGTGTGCATGGAGGGGCCGCAGTTCTCCACGCGCGCCGAATCGAACCTGTACCGGAGCTGGGGCGCGGACGTGATTGGGATGACCAACCTGCAGGAGGCGAAGCTGGCGCGCGAGGCGGAGATCTGCTACGCCACGATGGCGATGGTGACGGACTACGACTGTTGGCGCGTAGGCCATGACGATGTGACCGTCGAGCAGGTGGTGGCGGTGATGCACCAGAACTCGGACAATGCGGCAAAGGTGGTGAGGACGGCGGTGGCACGGATGCCGAAGGACCGGGGCTGCGCGTGCGCCAGCGCGCTGAAGTATGCGGTGATGACGGACAAGGCGGCGATTCCGCAGGCGGCCCGGGAGCGGCTTGGATTGCTGCTGGGAAAGTATTTGTAGCTTTATTTGTTACGTGTATGGCTTTGATTGGATCAATTGCTTCTTAATGAGTTACATATCCACATAATTATTTCAGCATTAGTTACATATTCGTTTTGGAAAGCGGGAACATGGCGATTCTGGTGGTTGGATCGGTGGCGTTCGACAGCATTCAGACGCCGCATGGCAAGGTGGACCATTGTTTGGGCGGCGCGGCGACGTATTTTTCGCTGGCGGCCAGCTACTTTACCGACGTACGTGTGATCGCGGTGGTTGGCGAGGACTTTCTGCCCAGCCACGAGGCGGTGTTCAAGGCGCGCGGCATCGATATACGAGGCATCGAGCGGTCGAAGGGACTGAGTTTTCATTGGACCGGCGCGTACGCGGGGGCAATGAACGAGGCCGAGACGCTGGGCACGGACCTGAATGTCTTCGAGAAGTTCGAGCCGAAGATTCCCGAGGTTTATACCGACAGCGAATATTTATTTCTGGCGAACATCGACCCGGTGTTGCAGGCGCGGGTGCGCAGCCAGATGCCGAAGGTGCGCATGGTGTGCGGCGACACGATGAACTATTGGATCAGCGCCCACGCGGAGAACCTGGCGCTGGTGTTGCGCGATCTGGATGTGCTGCTGATTAATGATGGCGAGGCGCGGATGCTTTCGGGCGAACAGAACTCGGTGCGCGCGGCGGAGCGGGTGTTGGCGATGGGGCCGCGGTCGCTGGTGATGAAGCATGGGGAGTACGGCGCAACGGGATTTTTTGGGGCGCGATCGTTTGCGGGTGGCGCAGTGCCGAGGCCGTTCCGCGCGCCGGCGCTGCCGCTGGCAGAAGTCGTCGATCCAACCGGCGCGGGCGATTCGTTTGCCGGTGGGTTCTACGGATACATTGCGTCGCAGCCAGAGCTGACGCCGGCGGTCTTCCGGCGGGCGATGTTCTATGGCGGCGTGATGGGGTCGTTTGCGTGCGAGCGCTTCGGCACGGAGCGGTTGCAGACGGTGACGCGCGCGGAGATTGAGGAGCGGTTTGAAGTGTTCCGGGAGATTTCGCATCTTGACGCAGCGGTCTAAATCGGGACGGGCACCCTCGGGACGCACGATGACGGCGCCGCGCGGACCGCTGGCCTTGCGGCTTGGGAGGGCCGGCGCAGGCAAGGCGGTTGCCACGGATTTCTATTCGGACGAGGTGCAGCCGGCGACGGGTGAAGAGATGTACGCCATTGCGATGGGCGCTGTATTGCTCGGCTTTATGGCGCTGATTGTGTGTTTCACGCGCGGGTACGCATTGCTGTATGGCGATGCAGTGGCGCATCTGGGGATTGCGCGGCGGATTCTGGACACGCGCAATCCGGGACTGGTGCAACTGGGCGGGGTATGGCTGCCTCTGCCGCACCTGCTGATGCTGCCGTTTGTGCAGAAGATGGAGTGGTGGCGAAGCGGGCTGGCTGGGGCGTGGCCTTCGCTGATCTGTTATGTGCTGGGCGTGGCGGGGTTCTTCCGGCTGAGCCGGAGGATGCTGGCGCCGCGCTGGGCGCTGGTGGCGACCGCGTTCTACGGGCTGAATCCGAACCTGCTGTATCTTTCGACAACGGCGATGACGGAGCCGCTGTTTCTGGCTCTGCTGATCTGGATGGTGCTGCTGACGGTGGAGTGCGTGGACGCGATACGCGCGGAGCAGCAATCGCGCGTGGCACGGCGGATGATCTGGCTTGGGCTGCTGATCTTTGCGGCGGTGTTTACGCGCTACGACGGATGGGTGCTGGGTGCGGCGGTGTGGTGCGTGGTGACGTGGCAGTTGCGGCGCGCGGGCGGACTGCGGCGGCGCGTGGGCGCGGCGTTCGCGGTGTTTACGCTGCTTGCGGTGGCGGGGCCGGTGCTGTGGCTTTGGTACAACCAGCACTTCTACCACGATCCGCTGGACTTTCTGCGCGGGCCTTACTCGGCCCCGGCGATTGAGAAGAGGACCTCGCCGCCGGGATCGAAGCACTATCGCGGATGGCACAACGTGGGGTGGGCGCTGCTGTTTTATACGCGCACGGCGCAGGTGGTGGCGGCGGCGTGGGAGACCGGCTTTGCGGCGATGGCTGCGGCCGTAGCGGGGCTTTGGATTGCGCTGCGGCGAGGGACCGCGCGCGCGTCGCTGCTGCTGTGGGTCCCGCTGGCTTTCTATGTTTATTCGGTGGCGTATGGGTCGGTGCCGATCTTTATTCCGCAGCTTTATCCGCACTCGTACTACAACGCGCGGTATGGGATGGAGATGCTGCCGGCGCTGGCGCTGTTTGCGCCGGTGGCCGCGGCGGCGTGGGAGCGGCGGTTTGCGAAGCACCGCGTTCGATCGGGAGATGAGGCCGCGGCCAATGCCAGCGCGGGGATTTCAGTACGGCCGCTATTTCTGGTGGCGTTGGCGCTGGTGCTGGTGAATTCGCTGGCAATGGTTTATGGGACGGAACTGGTGCAGCAATGCGCGAAGTCGATCGAGCGTCATCCGAGCAATTTACTGGCGAACTACGCGCCTCCGCTGGTGCTGAAGGAGGCTCTGGTGAACTCGACGACGCGGGTGCCGTTCGAGCAGAACCTGGCGCTGGTGCTGGAGGACCTTCCGCCGGGCGCGGCGATCCTGATGCAGGAGTCGGACCACATTGGGGCGCTCGAGGACGCGGGGATTCCTCTGCGGCAGACGATCAACGAGAGCGACTACGACAGTTGGCACGCGGCGTTAGAGGCACCGGCAGAGCACGCCGCGTATGTGGTTGCGCTGGAGGGGGACGCGGTTGCGAAGGCCGTGGAGGAGCATCCCGAGGGCTTGCAGGAGCTGACGATCCTGTGCGGGACGGGGCAGCCTTGCGCGCGGGTTTATCAGTCGGAGCGATTTGCGGCGGCGGGCGGGACAACCGGGAGGTAATGCATTCCTGCTGATCGTATTTTCTGTCGCACTTCGAGCGAAATGCGGGGATTCTTCGCTACGCTCAGAATGACAATTCATTTCTCTCTACAGCAATAATGAAACTGCTCTAATAAGTGGTGCTACTATCGCAGCGAAGTCAAAAAAATGCTCATGATTGCAACATTACCGATTCACTTCAGCACGATAGAACAGATGGCGTTCTCACAAGGGGCCACCACGCGTCTGTTGATGGCGTGCGCGATGGGCGGCCTGATCGGGGTGGAGCGCGAGTGGCGGCACAAGGCTTCGGGGCTGCGCACGAACCTGCTGCTGTGCATGGGATGCGCGCTGTTCACGGTGCTTTCGGGCGTACTGGCAGGGCCGGGGACCACGGACAAGAGCCGGGTGGCGTCGAACATCGTGCAGGGGATCGGGTTCCTGGGCGCGGGGCTGATTCTGCATACGAGGAACCGGGTGCTGGGGCTGACCAGCGCGGCTACGGTGTTTGTGGTGGCGTCGATCGGGATGGCGTGCGGGGCGGGGCTGTATGTGGAGGCGGCGATCGCCACAGCGATGGTGCTGGTTGCGCTGCGGCTTGTTGGTGTTCTGGAGACGCGGTCGGGATGGAAGCGGTTCCCGATGCTGTACGAGGTGCGCGGAAACGACGAGAAGACAATGTTCGCGGAGATCCTGGCGGTGCTGGACCGCGAGCATCTGCGGCTGAACGTCACGAAGAGGGACAGGCTGGGCGAGTTGGAGCGGGTGACGTTTACTATTTCAGCGAGCAAGTTGAAACATAAACAACTGCTGGCCGAGCTGGCGGCGGGCGACGCGGCGGACAATGTGGTTGCGTTCAGCGACGACGAGGAGGACTGAGATCAAACAGAGTGGGCAGGCAACGATCCCGTTCGTGAAGGCACATGCGTGCGGCAACGACTTTCTGATTCTGGAGGAGGCGGTCGCGGCAGGCGCTCATGCGGCGCTGGCGCGGAGGCTGTGCTCGCGGAACAGCAGCATTGGCGCGGATGGGATTGAGTTTCTGGATCGCGAACCTGCCCGGCGGGTGAACGGCGAATTTTTCCTGCGGCTGTTCAATGCGGATGGCAGCGAGGCAGAGCTATCGGGCAATGGGACGCGCTGCGTGGCGGCGTGGCTGGCGCGCAGCGAAGGGCTGCGCGAGGTTGCGATAGGAACGCAGGGCGGAGTGCGGGCGTGCCGCGTGATCGAGGCAAACGATCCCGTCTACCGGATTGAGACCGGGATGGGCGTGCCGCGGGTTGCGGCGCGAACGATTGAGATTCCTGGCGTGGGCGCGGTGGCAGGGGCCATGGTGAACGTGGGGAATCCCCACTTCGTTCTGTTTGTGGAGCGAGAGGACTTTGGAGCGCATGGGATGACGTGGCAGGAGCTGGGCGCGAAGATCAGCACCAGTCCGCTGTTTGCGCAGGGGACGAACGTGGAGTTTGTGCAGGTGCGCGCGGCAGGCGAGATTGCGTTTCGGATTTACGAGCGCGGGTGCGGGCCGACGATGTCTTCGGGCACGGGGACGTGCGCGGCCTCTGCGGCCTCGATGGCGCTGCACGGGACGGCACGCGAGTTGACCGCGCTGGCCGAGGGCGGGTCGCAGCGCACGGTTTGGCCCGCGAACGACGCGGCGATGCGGCTGACCGGGCCGGCGGAGATTGTGTGCCAGGGCGAGGCATTTCAGGTCGATGCGGCGGCTGCGGAGGCGGGACTTTGAGTGCGCTGATAAAACCTGCCGCGCTGCGGGCCGGGGCTACGTTGGCCGTGCTGTCGCCGGCCAGCACGCCGAAGCCGGAGCTGGTGCAGGCGGGGCTGGATTGCCTGCATGGGCTTGGATATAAGACCGTGTTGCTGCCTCATGCTCTCGACCGCGGGCCACTCTATTATGCGGGGACGGTGGAGCAGCGGGTTGCGGACCTTCATGCGGCATTCGCGGACGCGGCGATCGATGGGGTTGTGTGTACGCGGGGAGGATGGGGCTCGGCCGAGCTGCTGCCGCATCTGGATGCGGAGCTGGTCCGCGCCAACCCGAAGGTCTTTGTGGGATACAGCGACCACACCTCGCTGCACGTGTGGCTGGCGCGCGAGGCGGGGCTGGTGACGTTCTATGGGCCGATGGCGGCGGCGGACTTTGCACGGACGGAGGGGTTCGATCGCGCGAGCTGGGGCCATGCGATGGGCGGCGACGCGGGTTGGTCGCTTACCGCGAGCGATGGGCTGCGCGTACTGCGAGCGGGAACTGCTGAAGGGACGCTGGTGGGCGGATGCCTTTCGATCCTCGCTGAGGCCTTGGGCACGCCGTACGCGATGCTGCCGGCGAGCGCGGAGGAGCCGCGCATTTTATATTTAGAGGACATTGGGACCAAGCCGTACCAGTGGGACCGGATGCTGCTGCATCTGCGCTACGCGGGGGTGCTGGAGCATGTGAGCGGAATCGTTTTCGGCGACATGCGGCAGTGCGTCGAGCCGGAGGAAGAGATATGGCTGGAGGCTTCGATCCTTCATGCGCTCGCGGATTTCGCGGGGCCGGTGGCGATCGGGCTGCGCTCGGGGCATGTGGATACACCGAATGTTACGGTGCCGCTAGGCGTGCGCGCGCGGCTGGAGTTGAGCGTGGCGGAGAATCCGCGGATAGAGTTTCTGGAAGCGGCGGTGAAGAAACAGTGATAAGTGGTCAGTGATAAGTGGTCAGTAGTAAGTGGTCAGTAAGAAACGTTGGAGTTAGGTTTGACGAAGCATATACATCTGATTGGGATCTGCGGGACGGCGATGGCGTCGCTGGCGGGGATGCTGCAGGCGCGGGGACACCGGATTACGGGCTCGGACGCGGCGGCGTATCCGCCGATGAGCGATGTGCTGGCTGGGTTGGGGATTCCGCTGAAGCAGCCTTATGCCGAGGCAAACCTCGTACCGCGACCGGACCTCGTGATTGTGGGCAATGCAATCTCGCGCGGCAACGTGGAGCTGGAGTTTGTGCTGGACGCGCGGATTCCGTTTACGTCGATGGCTGCGGTGCTGCACGACGAGTTTTTGGCGGGCCGCGAGTCGCTGGTGGTGGCCGGCACGCATGGCAAGACAACGACGACCAGCATGTTGGCGTGGATCTATGAGGTAGCCTCAAGGACGCGGCCGGAGCTGGCGCCGTCGTTTTTGATCGGCGGCGTGGCGGAGAACTTTGGCACCAGCTTCATGGTGCGGCCCGAGAGCGTGGGAGTGAGGCAGCCGTTTCTGCTGGAGGGCGATGAGTACGATACGGCCTTCTTCGACAAAGGGCCGAAGTTCCTGCACTACTTTCCCGACGCGGCGATTCTGACCCATGTGGAGTTCGACCACGCGGACATCTACGTGGACCTGGCGGCGGTGAAGACGGCGTTCAAGCGGCTGGTGAATTTGATCCCACGGCGCGGGCGGCTGGTGGCATTCGATGGCAGCGAGAACGTGAGCGAGTGCGTGGCGCGGGCGTTCTGCGCGGTGGAGCGGTACGGATTTCACGCAGAGTCGCAGTGGCGACTGACGGATTTGCGGCATGAGGGCACGGAGTCGCGCTGGACGCTCCTGCGTGCGGGCGAACCATTTGCCGAGCTGCGGCTGCCGATGGCGGGCGAGCACAATGCGCTGAATGCGACGGCGGCGGCGGCGCTGGCGGCGGGACAGGGTGTGCCGGCGGCGGCGATTGTGGAGGCGCTGGCAACGTTCCGCTCGGTGAAGCGGCGGCTGGAGGTGCGCGCCGAGGTGAATGGCGTGACGATCATCGAGGACTTCGCGCACCATCCGACGGCGGTCCGCGAGACACTGCGCGCGCTGCGCGGGGCTTATCCGGGGCGCAGATTGTGGGCGGTGCTGGAGCCGCGGTCGAATACGCTGCGGCGGAATGTTTTTGAGCACGAGCTGGTGGAGAGCCTTGCGCTGGCGGACCGCAGCGTGCTGGCGGAGATTTTCAAGTCGGAGGCGATTCCGGCGGGCGAGCGGCTGCATCCGGAGAACGTAGTTGCGGCGTTGCGCGCGCGCGGGCTGGAGTCGGCGGTGTATGCGGACGCGGACGCGATTGTTGCGGCGATTGCGCCAGAGCTGCGCGCGGGCGACGTGGTGGCAATCCTGTCGAACGGCGGGTTCGGCGGAATCTACGAGAAGCTGCCGAAGGCGATTGCGAGGCTGAACTAAGAGCAGCTTACCCAGAGTTCTATAGCGATAGGAAAGACAAATACAGAGATTCTGGCTTCGCCAGAATGACGACATTTGGGTTGCTTCGCCAGAATGACGACTCATCCATTGGAACTCTACGTCAACAGGCGGCGGCGAGGGTGGATTCGATGGCGTGGGCGACACCGTCGTCGCGGTTGGAGGGTACGATGCTCCATTTGCGCGCGCGGGCGAGGGCTTTGAGGTTCTCCGGCGCGTTGTCCATGAGGACGGCACGGCCCGCGGCCTGGAACATTGTGACGTCGTTCCAGTTGTCGCCGATGGCGAGGATCGCCGCAGGGTCGATGTCGCGCGCGCGGGCGAGCGAGAGTAGAGCGGCACCCTTGGAGCAGTTGGCGGGGAGGATGTCGATGATGGAGAGGTCGCGCGCGGGATACTCAGTGCGGTGCAGGCTGAGTTGGTGATCGGCCTCGTCTGAATTGGACGACTGGCGAACGACCTTGCGGCTCGGCTGTCCGTGGATGTGGGTGGAGGCGGTGACTCCGGGGTACTCCAGCAGGCGGGCCTCGGCGCGGGCCATGCGTTCGAGGGTGCCGCAGAGCATGGCCTGAATGGGCGGGTCGGAGGGGTCGGCGAGGGCGCGCTCGATGGGATTGACCTGGACGAGGTAGGGCTCGTTGGCGGCCATCCAGCGGCCGATGCTGGCGGTGAGCTGGTCGAGGCGCTCGACGACCAGTGCGCCGCGGGAGTCTTCTCCATCGGGGCCGGTGCGGTCGAAGGTGAGGACGAGGGCGTTGCGAAAGTCCTTTACATGAGCGCAGAGCCAGAGGGCCGTGGCGTGGGGGAGGTGGGTGCGGGCGAGGAGTTGGGAGGGGATTTTTTCTGCCCCGAGGGTGCGGGTGATGGTGCCGTTGGAGCTGATGAGGATGGAGTCTGGGTGGAGGCCGAGCGGGCGTAGGACGCGCATGGCGAAGCTGTGACGGCGTCCGGTGGCGACGACAAGCTGGACTCCGTGTGACTCGGCGGCGCGGAGGGAGGCGAGGTTGCGCGGGCTGACGCGGCCATCGTCGCCGAGCAGGGTACCGTCCATGTCGATTGCGATCAGGCGGATGGAGTTGTTATGAGCTGCTGCCGGCAAGTGGCCCCCGAGATTTCAGTATAGAAGGTTCAGAATGCCGATGTGACATATGGCACACACGGGGTGGGGTATAGTTGCTATTCTGGAATGGACGCGATGGAACTGCGAGAAAAACTCGAGGAGTTGCGCGGGGCGCTGGGGACGCTGGATTCGCTGATGGTGGCGTACTCCGGCGGCACCGACTCGGCGTACCTGGCTTATGAGGCGCACCGGGCGCTGGGCGAACGGATGCTGGCGGTGATTGCCGATTCGCCTTCGCTGCCGCGCGGAGAGCTGGCTGCGGCGCTCGAGTTTGCGACTGAACACGGGATTCCGGTGCATATTTTACAGACGCGCGAGCTGGACGACCCAAATTACACGCGCAACGACAGCAATCGCTGCTTCCACTGCAAGGACGAGCTGTTCACCCAGATGGAGGCGGCGCGGGTGAAGCTGGGGTTCATGCGAATTGCGTACGGCAGGAACTTGGACGACGACGGCGATCTGCGGCCCGGTCAGAGGGCTGCCGCGATGCACCATGCGCTGGCTCCGCTGGCCGAGGCGAAGCTGACGAAGTTGGAGATTCGCAGGCTGGCGCGCGAGGCCGGGTTGAAGGTGGCAGACAAGCCAGCCAGCGCATGCCTCGCGTCACGCATCGAGTATGGGCGGCGGGTGACGGCGGAGAATTTGAGCCAGGTGGAACGCGCCGAGGATGCGATGCACGCGCTGGGCTTTCTGCATGTGCGGGTGCGCCATCACGGCGAGCTGGCACGGGTGGAGATTGCGCGCGAGGACCTGCCAAGAGCGCTGACGCTGCCAATGCTGGACCGCATTACGGAGGCGCTGCGGCCGCTGGGATTTGTGTATGTCACGCTGGACACCGAGGGCTACCGGACGGGATCGATGAACGACGTGCTGCCGGTTTCGGCGATTGGGTCGGCGCGGTAGGGCTTACGAACCGCACGGACACGGTAGAGTTCCAAGAGAGAGAGTTTATGCGCGTTGCGTACATTGACTGTTTTGCCGGGATTGCGGGCGACATGCTGCTGGGGGCGCTGGTGGATGCCGGAGTTCCGGTCGAGGTGCTGGCGGACGCAACCGCAGCGCTCAATATAGGAGCAAGCCTGCGAATCGAACGGGTGGACCGCAGCGGGATCAGTTGCACCAAGGTCCATGTGCTGGTGGACGGCCATCTGGCGGAGGCCCACGCGGAGCCAGAGCAGGAACACGCGCACAGCCACGATCATGAACGTGGACACGAAAATTCGCACGCAGAGGGCAATGCGCACGCGCACGAGGCGCATGAGCATTCGCATGAGGCCCATGGGCACGGCGGCGAGGCGCATTCGCACGACAACGAACATTCCCACATGCACGGGCGTTCGCTGACGGCGATCCGCGGCTTGATTCAGGCGGCGGCGCTGGACGGGCCAGTGAAGCAGACGGCGATCCGCGCCTTCGAGCTGCTGGGCCACGCGGAGGCGAAGATTCACAATGTTCCGGTGGAGGAGATCCACTTCCATGAGGTGGGCGCCGTGGACGCGATCGTGGACATTGTGGCATCCAGCGCGGGCGTTCACCACCTGAACGTCGCGGCGTGGCACTCGTCGGCGATCAACGTCGGCGGCGGTACGGTGGTCTGCGCGCATGGAACTTTCCCAGTGCCGGCGCCGGCGACCGCCGACCTGCTGCGCGGGTTGCCAACTTATTCGGCGCACGTAATGCAGGAGCTGGTGACGCCGACGGGAGCAGCGCTGCTGCGCGCGATTAACCCGGAATTTGGCCCGCAGCCGGCGATGCGCGTGGAGCGGATCGGATATGGGGCTGGCACGCGCAACTCGAAGGACTTTCCCAATGTGCTGCGGATCAGCATCGGCGAGACGAGCGGTTCGGCGGGACCTCAGCCGGCGGACTGCGAGACGGTGACCGTGATGGAGACGGCGCTGGACGACCTCACGCCGCAGGTGCTGGCGTATGTCGCCGAGACGGCGCTGGCGCGGGGCGCGCTGGACGCGATGCTGACACCGGTGATCATGAAGAAGGGACGGCCGGGCACGCTGCTGACGGTGCTGTGCAATCCGGCCCAGAGCGCGGCGCTGGAACGGCTGATCCTGACCGAGACGAGCACGCTGGGAGTGCGCATCCGGCAGGAGAAGCGGTCTTGCCTGGAGCGAAGACATATTCCTGTTGCTACGGAGTACGGGGAGATTCGCGTCAAGGTGGGATCGCTGGGCGGCGAGACGATGAATGCCGCTCCGGAGTATGAGGACTGCCGCGCGGCGGCGGCCAAACATCGCGTCGCCATCAAGCAGGTGCAGCAGGCGGCCATCGCCGCGTACCTGCGACCGGAGACGGCGAACGAAAGCGGGACACCAACGATATGACAAGCTCCGCTCTGCTGGAACTTCTCGCCGCGGTGGAACGCGGTACGCTGACGCCGGAGGCCGCGGCCGAGCGCCTGGCGACACTGCCGTTCGAGGACCTGGGACATGCGCGCGTGGACCATCACCGCAGCCTGCGCGTCGGGCTGCCGGAGGTGGTGTTCGCGGCGGGCAAGACGTCGGAGCAGACGGTGGCGATCTTCGCGAGCCTGGTGGCCGACGGCGTGGATGTGCTGGCGACACGCGTGGAGCCGGCCACGGCGCAGGCTGTGCTGGCGGCGCATCCGGCGGCGATTTATAACGCAGTGGCGCGCACGGTGGCGCTGCGGCAGTCGGCTGGCGCGAGCGGGCCGCAGGGACATGTCGCGGTCATCTGCGCGGGCACCAGCGACCTGCCGATCGCGGAGGAGGCGGCTGTGACCGCCGAGACCTTCGGGGCACAGGTGACGCGGCTCTACGACGTTGGCGTGGCGGGACTGCACCGTCTGCTGGCGGTGCGCGACGATCTAAAATCGGCGCACGCGATTATTGTGTGCGCGGGGATGGAGGGCGCGCTGCCGTCGGTGGTGGGAGGGCTGGTGGCGGTGCCGGTGATCGCGGTGCCAACATCGGTGGGCTATGGCGCATCGTTCGGCGGGGCGACGGCGCTGCTTGGAATGCTGAACTCGTGCAGCCCCAACGTGACGGTGGTGAACATCGACAATGGATTCGGCGCGGCGTACACGGCGGTGCTGATTGCGCGCGCGTCGGCGCAGAAGCAGCATTAGCGGTTACTTGAGGGGCTTGCCGAACTCCTCGGCGAAGACGGTGCTGCGCATGTCGAAGCGGCCGCCGTCGAACTTGTCCGGCCCCTTGAGGCGGCCGACGGCGAGCAGCGCGACGACCCAGTAGCTGAGCGGCAGGAGCAGAACTTCACGCACCTTTTCCTGCTCGAATCCCTCCATGGGCGCGGTGTCGTATCCCATCGCCTCGGCCATCAGCATCATGTGGGTGAGGGCGATCATCACGTTCTTGTTGAGCCAGCCGTGCATCTCTTCGGTGGAGAAGTGGGAGAGGTAGTTGGGAACAGAGTTGCGTGCCTGGGCGGCGTAGCCCTCGGGCATTCCTCCCTCGAGCCCCTGGTAGATCATGGTGTCGAGGTCCTTGCGCCAGCCGTCGGCGTCTCCGCAGGCCACGATGACGGCGGAGGCCTCCTCGACCTTGCCCTGGTTGTAGGAGGCAGCGCGCAGGCGCTTCTTCTGCTCGTCGCTTTGCACGACGATGAAACGCCAGGGCTGCATGTTGTGACTGCTGGGGGCGCTGAGACCGGCATCGAGGATGCGGTGCAGGTCCTCGGGCGGGATGGGGACACCGTCGAAGCTGGGCGTTGCGCGCCGCTCGCGGACCGCCTGACTCAAAGGCTTTTCGTGTTTTGCTGTCTTTGCTATCATCGCTCTTTCTCGTCCAGACCGCTTCTTCTATAGGCCCCTGGCCGCCGGCTCAATAGCAACATTGAACGACTCAAAGATAACACTCCACGCCCTCATTGCGCATGAAGAGGGCGTTGGGACCCAGGCGCGAACCGCTGGCCAGCAAACCCAGCATCTGCATCGGCTCGCGGAGTTCATGGCCCGCGTTGTTGGCGGGTCTCCCTGGCAGCCAAATGGGCCAGCGGGCATTTATGAGGCCGGTTGTACACCGTACGGGGAGTTTCAAGCCGGAGCCGGAGAGTAACCGGGCGGCAAACAAAACGTTCGCGCGGGAGCTGCGTCCTATACCCTAGAAGACAATGAAACACATCTCTGCAATGCGTCGCGCTGCCCTTCTGCTGTTCGCGGGAGGCGGGCTGGCGTTCGCGCAATCCCCTGCCCTGCCCGCGACGCAGCCCACGGCGGCGCCTGCCTCCGTCCCGGCGGCCGTCGCAGCAGCCGTTCCCGCGCAGCCAGTGGCACACCGCGCCGTGGTTGTCTTCTCCGGCGGCCAGCTTGCGATCACCGCCGACAACTCCAGCCTGAACCAGATTCTGCGCGACGTGTCGCGGCTGACCGGAATGAAGATCACGGGCGGAGTGGCTGACCAACGCGTCTTCGGGAAGTATGGACCAGGCGCTCCGGCCGGGATTCTGGCCAGCCTGCTGGAAGGCACAGGAAGCAATATTCTGTTGCGCGAGAGCGCGACACACACGCCCAAGGAGCTGGTCCTGACACCGCGCGCGGGGGGAATGCCGCCGCCCGGCCCGTTCGCGTCCGGCTCGGACGATGACGCGCCCGCAAGCACTGTAAGCCCGACGCAGCCGGCCGCTCCGCCCAGCCCGCAGAGCGAGGCCCCAGCGCAGCCTTTCGCTCCACAGACGCAGCCGGCCGCTCCGCAGACGCAGCCGGCAGCCGGATTTGCCGGCGCGCCGGTGGTGACGCCAGTGAACGGGACAGGGGCCGCTCCCAGCACACCGCCTCCATCTACATCTACAGTCCCCAGCAACCCGCAGTCGCCCAACGGCGTTCTGACGCCGCAGCAGATCTTTCAGCAGTTGCAGCAGATGCAACAGCAGCAGCCAAGCTCAAAATAAGCGAAGTTCCGCCTTGCTTCGTACAAAATGCGGGGATTCTTCGCTGCGCTCAGAATGACAATTCCTATCCCACTGCCTTGATTGAGAAGATGCTCTAGCGGCGCTGGCTGCGGGCGATGGCGGCCTTGGCCTCGTTGTCTGCCTCTCGCTTGCGTTCGGTGGCGCGCTTGTCCCACTCCTGCTTGCCCTTGGCGAGGGCGAGTTCGCACTTGACGCGTCCGCGGCGGAAGTAGAGCCGCGTGGGGATGAGGGTAAAGCCCTTCTGCCGGGAGGCCACCTCCAGCTTGCGAACTTCGCTTTTGTGCAGCAGCAGCTTGCGCGTGCGCAGCGAATCGTGGTTCATGGCGTTGCCGTGCGAGAACGGGCCGATGTGCGCGTTCAGCAGGAAGCATTCGCCGTCCTTCAGCAGGCCGTACGAGTCCTTCAGGTTGGCCTTGCCCTCGCGAATGCTCTTGACCTCGGTGCCGCGCAGGGCGACGCCGGCCTCGAAGCGGTCGAAGAGCGCGTAGTTGAAGCTGGCCGAGCGGTTATAGGCGGCATCGCGCACGCCCGAGGCCACCGGGTCGCGGTCCTTCGGCTTCGCGGCGGGTTTGGGCTGCGCGGCAACGGTCGGATTGGAGAGCGAGCGGGGCATGGGGAAACATCTCAGTTTAACATGCGGATGAAAATCCGACTCACTTGTCCGCACTGGCAACGTCTAACCAACACCCCGCAGGCGCAGTGCAGGATCTGGGCGGGGAAGAACCATCCGAAGACAGGGGATATGGCGCACAACTTGAAGAGGCCCATCGTGTTCCGAATGTTATACTCGCCACAGTTCCACAAGTCCGAGGAGTGCGACCGTCTGGCAAACGGCAACCCAGAGCGCGGCTCTATTCCTGCCGCATTGCAGTTTTGGCGGTTGGGGGCGAGTGGTCTCGCCATCCGGAACAACGCCTCATCCAGCGGGGCGATCCAACGGAGACTTAACTTCGGCTCGACACAGAATTTTGGCGCAAAGGAAGCAGACAGCATCGGCATGACTCGCAGGCACCCATTCTTGCTCCCCCGACTCTCATTCTTCTTGCATCGCGGATGCGCCGCCGCGCTGACGGTCCTGTTCACGGCGCTCTTCGCGGCTTCGGTCTTCATCGGCCCATCGGCCGAGGCCCAGATGGCGAGTACATGGAACCGGCGCGGCCAGACAGCCGAACTGCGCCAGGACTACGACACGGCCTACGAGGACTACCTGCACGCCCACCAGAAGAACCCCGGCGACATGCGCTACCAGGAGCGGCTGGCCCGCATGCGCTTCCAGGCCGCCGCAGTACATGTGGACCGCGGCCGCGTGCTGCGCCAGAGCGGAGACATTGCGGGGGCGCTGAACCAGTTCACGCGCGCCTTGCAGATCGATCCCGGCAACGAGTCGGCGGCGCAGGAGGTGCAGATCACACAGCACCAGGACCAGACACCGGGCGCCTCCAACGCACCTGTGGGAGCCCTCGATGACAGTGCCGCACAGAAAGAGATCGCCGACATCTCGGCCCCGCTGGAGATGAAGCCCGTCTCCGACGACCCCATCACGCTGCACATGGTGGAGGACTGCAAGAACATCTATCTGGCCATCGGCAAGATGGCCGGGCTCAACGTGATCTTCGATCCCGACTACGTCTCCAAGCGCATCCCGGTGGACCTGACCAACGTCAGCCTCACCGACGCGCTGCGCATCGTGGGCACCGTCTCGGGCACCTTCTATAAGCCGGTGACCGCGGACACCATCTTCGTTGCGCAGAACAACACCAGCAAGCATAAGGACCTGGACGATCTGGCGGTGCAGACCTTCTACCTGACCAATGTCAGCCAGCAGAACGATGGCAACGAGATCGTGACCGCGCTGCGCAACCTGTTGCCCGCCGACGATAAGATATATCTGATTGCTTCGCAGAATGCGATTATCATGCGCGCCCCGCAGGAGCATCTTGTGCTGGCCGAGAAGCTGCTGAACGACCTGGACCGCACCAAGGCCGAGGTGGTGGTCGATGTCGCCATCCTGGAGGTGAACAAGGACAAGATGCGCAACCTGGGCATCAGTCTGCCGCAGTCGTTCGGCATCACCCCGCAGTCCAGCAACGTCGTTACCACTACAGCCTCCGGCACCACCAGTAACTCTGCGTTCACGCTGAACACGCTGGCCAACATGAACGCCACCAACTTCGCGGTGACCATCGGAGGAGGCACGCTGAACGCGCTGCTGAGCGACACCGACACCAAGGTGCTACAGAACCCCAGCATCCGCGCCACCGACGGGCAGACGGCCACCATGAAGATCGGCTCCAAGATCCCGGTGGCCACGGGCAGCTACTCGGCGGGCGCGGCCACCGGCATCACGGCGGGCATTGGCGTTCAGACCCAGTTCACATACATCGATATCGGGGTCAACATCGACATGACGCCGACCATCCATCTGGATCGCGAGGTCACGCTCAAGCTCTCGGTCGAGGTCTCGACGGAGAGCGGCAACGTCACGATCTCGGGGGTCACGGAGCCGATCATCGGGCAGCGCTCTGACAAGACGACGATTCAGCTCAAGGACGGGGAGCCATGCCTGCTGGCCGGCATCCTCACCAAGCTGGACAACTACAGCAACAGCGGAACGCCAGGGCTCTCCAGCATTCCCCTGATCAAATACCTTTTCGGCACGATCGACAAAGAGGTGCAGGACGACGAGGTGGTCTTCATCCTGATCCCGCACATTGTCCGCGAGTCGGTGCTGACGCGGCTGAATACGCGCGCTATTGACACGGGTACAGGCGCCACCATCGAACTGCGCCGCGCTCCCATCGACGAGGTCCTGGCGGAGAGCACGAACCAGGCCAGCGCCGCGCCGGCCTCGAATACCACAGCCGCCAACGCGGCAATCGCCATGGTGCCGCAGATGAGGCAACAGGCCATGCCGGCCAGGGCAGGAGGCAATCCGCCAGCCGCGAAGAAGACCCCCGCCGCCCCGACCGGCCCGGCGGTGACGCTTACCATGGTTCCGGCCAACTCCACCCAGGCGGTGGGCAGCACCTTCAGTGCCTCGGTTTTTCTCTCCAACGCGCACGATGTATTCAGCGTGCCGCTGGAGATCCAGTTCGATCCCAAGATACTGCAACTGGTGAACGTAGACACCGGAGGACTGCTGGGCGGCGACGGCCAGGCTGTCGCCCTGGTGCACCGCGACGGAGGCAACGGCCACGTCACGGTCTCCGCCTCGCGGCCGCCCGGCGTCAATGGCGTCAACGGACAGGGTCAGGTGTGCATCTTTACCTTCAAGGCGCTCGCTGTGGGCGACAGCAATATCGCCCTGGTCAAGGTCGGCGCCCGGAACAGCCTACAGGCCAGCCTGCCCGCGGTCGGCTCCCAGGCTGTGGTCCATGTGAAGTGAGGTTCAAGGGGCCAGGTTCAAGGTTCGAGGTGCAAGCTGTGAGGTGCCTGGTGAAGAGGAAAGGTTCAAGGGACAAGGCTCAAGGTTCAAGGCGCTGGTTGCGAGGCCGATTTCTCGAACCTCGCACCTCGAACCTCGGACCCGACTCTGGCCTCACCCTGGTCGAACTGATCATCTGCGTGACCATTATCAGCATACTGGCCTGTGCCGCGCTGCCGGTAGCGCGCTTCCAGGTGAAGCGGCAGCGGGAGCGCGAACTGCGCCGCGACCTGTGGGAGATGCGCGACGCCATCGACAAGTACAAGGACGCATCCGACCGCGGAGGAATCCAGATCAAACTCGACAGCATGGGCTATCCTACCGACTTGCAGACCTTGGTCGACGGCGTGGATATTGAGGATAAGAAGGTGCGCTTCCTGCGCGAGATCCCGGTCGATCCCATGACCAAAACCAACGAGTGGGGCCTGCGCTCCAACCAGGACGACGCCGACTCCACCTCCTGGGGCGGCCAGAACGTCTTTGACGTCTACACTAAGAGCGATGGCACCGCGCTCGACGGGACAAAGTACAGCACATGGTAAGCCTCAGACAACTCGGCTCCAGCTCCTCGCCCACCAGGTACGAGGTTCAAGGTTCAAGGTTCAAGCTGCCACCAGCCAGACGCATGCCGCCCTCGAACCTTGAACCTCGTACCTTGTACCACGACTCCGGCTTCACGCTGATGGAGCTGATGATCGTCATGCTGATTATCGGCATCCTGGCCGCCATGGCCATCCCCATCTTCAGCCGCAACGTGCAGGCCGCCAAGGAGGCCGTTCTGCGCGAAGACCTGCAGGTGATGCGCACGGCCATCGGATCGTATACGGTGGACAAACAGAAGGCGCCGCAATCGCTGGAGGACCTGGTCACCGGCGGCTACCTGAAGGCCGTCCCCAAAGACCCCCTCACGGGCCGCACCGACACCTGGATCACTGCCCAGTCGGACACGCTAAGCTCCATCGACCAGACCGACTCGGGCGGCATCGACGATGTGCATTCCGGCGCGCAGGTAACGGCGACCGACGGCAGTTCCTGTAACACATGGTAGGAGGCGCGCGCCCGCCAACCCCAGGCGCGGCACAACAAAATGGCGCATACTACGTCTAACAGAGTGTGGGGGCGCGTCTGTTCGCAGGCAGCGCGGCCCGGCGGAGAAGAAACTTTATGCGTCCTGGAATCCACATCGGTCTTGCCGTCCTGCTTGCCGCAGTCCTGCTTGCCCGCGGAGCCTCCGCGCAGCAACCCGCGCCTTCCTCGACGACCCCAGCGACCACGCCATCGACGACCACGCCATCGGATTCGACGGCAACTGCTCCGGCAGACACCGCAGCGCAGCCCACGCCGCAGGCAGGAACTCCCGCAGCGCCCACGCAACCAGCCGCTGCGTCCACGCAACCAGCCGCAGCATCCACGCAGCCAGCCGCCAACAGTTCGGACCGGCCGGCCTTTGGGGTTCCCAACGATACCAGCGCGAAGACCGACGCCAAGACCGACACCGCATCCAAGCCGCCGGCCGCCAAGGGCACCGAGGCTGCAAAGACCGACGTTCTTCCCTCCCCCGGCGAGGCGCTCGACCCGCACATCAAGAAGGGCAGCGAGGACGACGTAGACTCCATCGGCACGCGCAACATCGGCGGACGCGGCGTCACCAACTGGTACTCCACCAACTGGGAGATCGGCACCGGCAAGCAGTACTCGATGGAGATCGAGAAGTCCGCCCACCTCATCACCGATCCGGTGGTGGTCGAGTACGTCAACCGCGTCGGCCAGAACATCGTGAAGAACTCCGACTGCAAGGTGCCGTTCACCATCAAGATCATCGACTCGGACGAGATCAACGCCATGGCTCTGCCGGGCGGATTTTTCTATGTCAACTCCGGGCTGATCCTGGCCGCCGACGAGGAGGCCGAACTGGCCGGCGTGATGGCGCATGAGACGGCCCACGTCTGCGCCCACCACGCCGCGCGCGGGCAGACCAAGGTGAACTTCGCGGAGATTGCCTCCATCCCGATCATGATCCTCGCCCAGGGAAGCTGGACCGGCTACGGCGTATACGAGGCATCGCAGCTCGCCATTCCGATGGGTCTGCTGGAGTTTTCGCGAGAGTACGAGGCGGAGGCAGACTGGCTCGGCGTGCAGTACATGTACCGGGCGGGCTACGATCCGCAGGCCTTCATCCAGATCTTCGAGAAGCTGGACGCGCTGGAGAAGCACAAGCCGGGCACGCTGGCCAAGGTCTTCGCCGACCATCCGCAGACGCCGGACCGCATCGCCCACTCCGAGGAAGAGATTGCGACCATCCTGCCCGCGCGGCCGGACTACATGGTGACTACCAGCGAGTTTGACGACATCAAGGCGCGCCTGGCGCGCATCGAGAACCGGCGCAAGCTCAACGACAAGGGAAACCCCAACGCGCCCACCCTGCGCCGCACCGGCGGCACCAACAACGACCCCAACTCCACCAGCGGAACCTCCACCACCGACGGCAGCGACCGCCCGACCCTGGGCCGCCGCGACTAGAATAGAACCCATGCAGACGCAGAAGACCGGCTACACCGACACGCACGCCGCCGCAGGGCTGGACACGAAGTTTCCCTCCATCGACACCTGGGCCAACCAGTTTCGCGGCTACGAGATCGTGGTCGACGACCCGGAGTTCACTTCGGTCTGCCCCAAGACCGGCCTGCCCGACTTCGGCCACCTGACCATCCGCTACATGCCGCGCAAGCGCTGCCTGGAGCTGAAGAGCCTGAAGGAGTATCTCTTCACCTACCGCAACCTGGGCATCTTTCAGGAGAACGTGGTGAACCAGGTGCTGGACGACGTGGTGAAGGCCTGCAACCCGGTCTGGGCCAAGGTCGTAGGCGACTTCCGCCCGCGCGGCGGTATTTCGACGATCATCGAAGCCAGCTACCCCAGGCCGAAGGGGAAGTAAGCGCGGCGAGCTGAGTTGCCGCCTGCTATTCTCGCCACAGATGCCTGCGCCGCCCAATCCCCCTGCCAACACTCAGCCAGCTCCCGAAGCGAGGAAATATGACTATAGCAATTGGTATGCTGTGCGGCGGTGGCGCGATTATTGCGGCAGACACGAAAAGCATCAATAGCGTAAGTGGAACCTCCGCGCACGGCAGAAAACTGGCCGTAGTCGACCTCAAACATATTGCATTTGCAATAGCGCAATCTTCGGAGGATGGAAACGCGTCGGAAACTCTAGTCCGCAAGATTGCATCACGGTTGGGAAAACAGAAAATAGGCGATTGGGGGGAAATCGAATCTGTGATTACCGGGGCGATGGGCGAATGGGATGCCTCGTTTACGCAGAAATCTCCGTATACTCAATTGATCGCGGGAATCACGATGCCTGGCACTGGTACAAGACTATATTTTTGCGAACCTCCCAGCACAATTCTTCCAAAACTAGAAGGATATGTATCTGCCGGATGGGGAGCCGAAGTGGCAAACCCCCTATTCAAAACGTTATTCAATCCATCTCCTCAATCGCAAAATCCCCAAGTCGTTCTTCGTGAGATTGCCTATTTGATGTATCGGACTAAAGGAATTCCCGGCCACGCATATACCGGGGGCATCACAGACGCCGCATTCTTAGATACACGTAAAGCATCGGTCACATGGATAGACCCGCGCGATCTAAAAGAGCAGGAAAAAGCCTCATTCCAGCTAGATTTGATCCTCAATACGGCGGCGACAGTGGCATTAGGCCAATCGAATGAATGGTTTGAGCATAACATAGAAAGCGTCGGCGCAGTGATTCGACAGTGCGAAAACCTGCGAAAAACAGTATTTCACGATCTTGGTGGAAGAATTTTGGGTGAAAGCGAATATACTGGCCCGCAGTCAAACAATGATCCTCGGAGTTTGCATGAGTAATTTCGATTCGGTACCACCACCCCCTCCTCCCAGTCCAAAGAGCGGACTTTCCATAGGCTGGTGGTTATTCATTGGTGCATGCATTATACTTGTGCCGGTTATCATCCACAGCGTATCCTCCGTAGACTCCAGCACACAGTCGTTCTCCAGTACTTCTGTATCCAGTCCTGTAAACGCCAGCCCCCCATCGTCCTCCCAAACTTCTGTTCCCTCTACTGTTGAAACCAAGCCAGCTGAAATATCAATAAATGTGAGTGCCCTGCAACTTTGGTCAGATTATCAAGCGAATGAAGTAGCTGCCGATGCTCGATATAAGGGCAAAGTGTTATGGGTTCACGGAATTGTTGTGAAGATCCGTAAAACTTTCACAGATAGCATAGTCATCGAACTTGCCACACCGGACGAATTCAGGAATGTTGACGCTTACCTACAGGACTCTGAGTCACAGAAGGCCGCAGCACTATCAAAGGGAGACGAAATCATCGTTCTCTGCCGTGGTAATGGGATGGCTGTAGAAAGCCCAATGCTCTCTGACTGCCAGATTCAATAGTCTGGACGCAAACTCCTGCTATTCTCGGCAGAGATGCAAGAGCTGCCGCCCAATCTGACGCCTGCCGCGCGCCGCCTGCCCTCGGTGGCTGGGGCCGCGACCGCGCTGGCGCTGCTGACCGCGCTGAACTTCGTCAACTACATCGACCGCTACATCCTGCCCGGCGTGCAGGAGCAGGTGAAGCGCGAGTTCCATGTGTCGGACGCGGCGCTGGGCTCGATCACCTTCTGGTTCTTCGTCACCTACATGCTGGCCGCGCCGCTGACCGGATGGCTGGGCGACCGGCTGCCGCGCAAGCCGCTGATCGTGCTGTGCGCGCTGATGATCTCGGCTGTGAACGTGCTGACCGGCACGGTCCATGCGTTTGACTCGCTGCTCCTGCGCCACGCGGTTCTGGGCATCGGCGAGGCCAGCCTGGGCATCTACGCGCCCGCTCTGCTGGCCGACTTCTATCCCGAAGAGGATCGCAACCGCATCCTGACGATCTTCTACACCGCGATCCCGGTGGGCGCGGCGATCGGCTACCTGATCGGCGAGATGGTGGGCGGGCGCTGGGGCTGGCGCATGCCGTTCTACGTCTCCGCGGTGCCGGGGCTGCTGATCGCTGTGCTGATCCTGGTCTTCCTGCACGAGCCGGAGCGCGGGGCATCGGACGCGAAGCCTACGGGGCGCGAGCATAGGGCGCGCGCACTTTCGCTGGCGCGCAACGCGCCGTACCTGTACGCGACGCTGGGCATGGCGATGACGACTTTCTCTTTGGGCGGGATCTCGGCGTGGATGCCGAGCTTTCTGGAGCGCGCGGGGTTTTCGCACTCCACCGTCGGGCTGACGCTGGGCGGAATTACGGCGGGCGCGGGACTGGGCGGAACGGCCGTCGGCGGATGGATTGCACAACGCTGGCTGCGCATAAACCATCGCGCGCTGTACCTGGTGTCGGCGTGGTCGGCGCTGATTACGGTGCCGTTCGGAGTGGTCTGCTTCTTCGGGCCGCGCGCGATGATGCTGCCCGCGCTGGCGCTGGCAATGTTCTCCATCTTCCTGGGGACGGGGCCGCTGAACGCGGCGATTGTGAACGCTGTTCCGGCTCAGGTGCGCGCAACGGCCATCGCTGTTGAGTTGTTTCTGATTCACGCGCTGGGCGATACGCCTTCGCCACGGCTGATCGGGATGGTCAGCGACCACACGACGCTGAGCACCGGACTGGGGCTGACGCTGGTGTCGATGCTGATTGCGACCGCGCTGTTGTTCGCGGGCGCGCGCACCGTGCCGCGACACGCGCTCAAGTGATAAGTAGCCAGTGGTAAGTGGTAAGTCGCTTCGGTACAGGTGCAGAAAAACACTGAACTCGGCAGCGTTCCGACGTGCACAATCTCGATCCTGCTACTACGCCGGGCAAGCGCTTAGGTTGAGTAGTCTGCGTTGATGCGGACGTACTCGGCGGTGAGGTCGCAGGTGAGAAAGAGGCACTCGCCCGAGCCTGCGCCGAGGTCGATCGCGATGGTGTACTCGGGCTGCATCATTGCCTGGTGCGCGGCGGCTTCGTCAAAGCTGGGGGCGCGGACACCGTACTCGAAGACCGGCTGGCCGGCGATCCAGATGCACACGCGCGCGGGATCGAAGGTGGCTCCGCTATAGCCTGCGGCGGCCAGAAGACGGCCCCAGTTGGGGTCGGCGCTGGACCAGGCCGTCTTGCAGAGCGGGCTGTGCGCGATGGCCTTGGCGACTAGCTTGGCATCCACCGCAGTCGCCGCGCCGCGAATGTCGAGCGTGACGGAGTGGCTGACGCCTTCGCCGTCGGCGACAATCTGACGGGCAAGCGAGCGGCATACCTCGCCCAAAGCAGCCTCGAACTTCGGAACCAGATCGCCGCGCAGCGGCAACCCGCTGGCGCCGCTGGCGAGGAGCAGCACGGTGTCGTTGGTGGAGGTGTCGCCGTCGATGGAGATGGAGTTGAAGCTGGGTTCGACCGCAGTGGCAAGCGCTGCCTGAAGATGCTCCGCGCAGGCCGCGACATCGGTGAAGAGATAGACCAGCATGGTGGCGTGCGGCGGTGCGGGCGGCGCGCCCAGTTGGGGATGGATCATTCCCGCACCTTTGGCCGCGCCCCAGATGCGCACCTCGACGCTCTTGCCTGCGTCCTGCGCAGGATCGACCGAGACTACTGCGTGGGCCGTCTTGACGCGTGTGTCCGTGGTCATTATGGCGCGCACAAAAGACTCGGCGTGCTGCCCGGTGCTGCCCAGCGAGGCCTTCAACTCGGGTATTGCTGCGACGACTTTCTGCGCCGGAAAGGGGACGCCGATGATTCCGGTGGACGAGGGAAAGACCTCGTCGAAGATGCAGCCGAAGCTCTCGGCGGCGGCGACGCAGGTGGCGACGCAGCCCTCAATGCCCGGCTCGCCGTTGGCGCAGTTGGCGTTGCCTGCGTTGACCAGCACGGCCGCGACGCGTCCTCCGGTGGCCGCGAGATGCCGCCGCCCAACCGTTACGGGGGCCGCAACCACGCGGTTGGCGGTAAACATGGCCGCGCCAACCGCCGCGCCCGTTGCCCCTCCCGTGCCGTGCGCAATCGCCACCGCCAGATCCAGGTTTCCGCTGGCCTTGATTCCCGCGCGCACCGCTCCCCACTGGAACCCGGCCGGCAGATGGGACGCCGTTAACTCCGCATCATCCTTCATCCCTTTACTTTACCAAGCTAGGGGAGCCTTGCGCTTCCGTTCCATTGATAATCCGCACTCGCGGAGCGCAACCAATTGGCGTATCTTGGGTCTAATTCAGCAGGAGTTCATAGGGCAGCCGTGGCGAGAATGACGCAAGCGGGCCGGATGAACTCGAGCGGTTGTGCAGTCCGCGCAACCCGCAGTTTGAAGGCTGCAACGGGCAGGCGAAGGACCGGCAGAACGAGGAGATGAAGATGAAGATCACGCGGGTGTTGATGAGTACGATTCTTGCGGTTGCGATCGCCGGAGCGCTTCTGATGACCCCAGCCGCAGCCAACGCACGGGGGTTCGTCTCGGTCGGCTTTGCGCCTCCACTGATCCCGGTTTACGACCAGCCGATCTGCCCCGGCTACGGCTATATCTGGACGCCTGGCTACTGGGCGTATGGCGACGACGGCTACTACTGGGTGGACGGGGCGTGGGTCGATCCACCCTACGAGGGCGCGCTTTGGACCCCCGGCTACTGGGGCTGGGGCGACGGCGTGTACTTCTGGAACGCCGGCTACTGGGGACGCCATATCGGCTACTACGGCGGCATCAACTACGGCTTTGGCTACTTCGGCACCGGCTTCTGGGGCGGCTACTGGCGCGGCGGACGTTTCTTCTATAACGGGGAGTACAACCACCTGGGCTTCCACGACGGCACGGTCTACAACCATCGAGTTGCCGGATTCGACGGACGGCCCGGCGGCGCGGGTTTCGCGCGCGGCACAGTTGCGGGATTGAACGGCAGACCTGTTGCGGAGAACCGCGGCTCTGGCATCAACGGCAACAGCATTGCCAACCGCGGAACCGCAACAACCTATAACAGCGGAGCACGCGGCTACTCCGGCGCTACAACTGCACGTGGTTACTCGGGAGCGCCAACTGCACGTGGTTACTCCGGCGCGCCAACTGCACGCGGTTACTCCGGCGGCGGAAGCTATGGCGGAGGCGCACGCGGAAGCTACGGCGGAGGCGCTCGCTCCTACTCCGGTGGTGGCGGACGCACAGGTGGTGGCGGAGGCGGACGCAGCGGTGGAGGCGGACGCCGGTAAACAGAGGAATTAATCCATCTGAAACAACGAAGGGCTGAGGCAAACAATCCTCAGCCCTTTGATTTTTTTTGCTGAAGGACGAAAGCTCGCAGCGACAGACAACAAACAACCTGCAGTGTTCAATTTCTGCGCGCGAGTTCCACAACCATCGATGCGATCTGGCGCGCGGCGTCTGGCCGGGCCAGCGTGCGGGCGCGCTCGCCCATTGCGCGCAGCGTCTGCGGATCGGCGAGCAACGCTGACAGCTCATTCAGCAGGCGCTCGGGATCGGCCAGGTCCGCCTCGGTCAACATGCGGGCCGCGCCGGCCTGGACGAAGACCTCCGCGTTGCGTCGCTGGTGGTCGTCCGCGGCCAGGGCAAACGGGACAAGCAGCGAGGCCCTGCCGGCCGCGCCAAGCTCCGCCATGGTGCTGGCGCCACTGCGGCAGAGAAGCAGATCGGCGGCGGCGAACTCTTGCGGCATCTGGTCCAGATACGGCTGCACGCGGATGCGCTGCTGGCCAGCCAGGCCGGCTCGCGCGTAGGCCTCGGCGGTCGGCTGCGCGGCCCGCGCACCCGCCTGATGAACAATTTCCAGATTTGCAAACCGATCGAGCAGCCGTTGCGCGATCTTCGGCATTGCCTCATTCAGGACGCGCGCGCCCTGGCTTCCTCCGAAGACCAGAAGGCGCGGCGGCGCGGCGGCGGATTTCGGCGCAATTGCAAAAAAATCTGCCCGCACGGGAATGCCGGTGACGCGCGCATTGCGGAAGTAGCGTTGGGTCTGCGTGAAGTTCACTGCCGCCGCGCTCACCCATCGCCCGACCAGCCGGTTTGCCAACCCTGGAACGGCGTTGGGCTCAAAGGCCAGCGTGGGCAGGCGCAGGAGAATTGCAGCCATCATTCCCGGACCGCTCGCATAGCCACCCACGCCGACAACGGCCTGCGGGCGAAACTCGCGCAGCAGACGCACGCACTCCATCACGCCCAGCGGAAGATCGATCGCGGTGCGCAGGCGTGTTGCCAGGCTGACATTCTTCAACTGGCCGGAGCGCACCAGATCGAGCCGGAAGCCCCCCTCCGGGACCAGGCGCGTCTCCAGCCCGCGCGCCGTGCCCACAAAGCGCACCTCGGCTGCGTGCGCGTCGCGCAGCTCGCGGGCAATGGCCAGCGCGGGAATCACATGGCCGCCAGTGCCTCCGCCTGCAATCAGAACACGCAGCGGGCCTGCTGTTCCCTGTTCCCTGTTCTCTGTCTCCTGCATCAATCGATCTCACGCGTAATGTTCAACAGCACACCCATTCCGGCCAGGGTGAAGAAGAGCGAGGTGCCGCCGAAGGAGATGAACGGAAGCGTGATTCCCTTGGTGGGAACCAGCGCAATGGCGACGCTAATGTTGAAGAAGGCCTGGATGAGCACCGCGCTGGTGAGTCCGAAGGCCAGAAAGCGGGCGAAGGGATCGGTGGAGAGGAAGGCGGCGCGCAAACCGCGATAGCCGAAGTAGCAGAAGAGCGCGACCAACGCCAGCGCGCCCAGCAGGCCCAGCTCCTCGGAGATGTTGGCGAAGATGAAGTCAGTCCACGCCTCGGGCAGGAAGTAGAGCTTCTGCCGGCCCTCCATCAGACCCAGGCCGGTGACCCCGCCTGTGCCCACCGCGATCAGCGACTGCGTGATGTGGAAGCCCTTGCCCAGCGGGTCCAGCTCGGGATGGAAGAATATCTCCATGCGCGCGCGGCGGAAGGGAACCATCCAGAGCATGTAGTAGAGCACGGGCGAGGACGCCAGCATGCCGACGCCGATCCACTTCACCTGCATTCCGGCGAGATAGAGCATGGCCATGGTGACCGCTGCGCATACCAGCGCGGTACCCAGGTCCGGCTCCTTCAGGATCAGTCCGATAAAGACCAGCGGAGGGAGTGCCGCGCGCAGGATGGTTCTCTTCCAGTCGTCCATGGCGTGGATGCGCGTTTGCAGGAAGTATGCGAGAAAGAGCACCAGCACGGGCTTTGCCAGCTCCGAGGGCTGGAAGGTGAAGAAGCTGCCAAGACGGAACCAGCGGTGGGTGTGGTTCAGCGCAGGCATGGCGAAGACGGCCACCAGAAGCATGGTGGTGAGGGCGACCGCGGAGCCGACAAAGGGATAGCTGTTATATCGGCGGTAGTCCACGCGCATCAGCGCGAAGAGCGCAGCCATCCCAAAGATGGCGTACATTCCCTGCTTGGCGACGTACTTATACGGCGAGCCCGACTCCGCCTGCGACATCACGGCCGAGGCCGAGAAGACCATCACCAGTCCGAAGAGCACCAGCAGCAGCACGGTGCCGAACAGCCATTTGTCGACGCCTACGCGCTTTGCCATTCCACCCGCTTCCCTGCTTAAACTGAGCCGCTCGCAAGATCCTTGACCAGTTTCTTGAAGACGCGGCCGCGATGCTCATAACTGGTGAACTGGTCGAAGCTCGAACAGGCCGGTGCAAGCAGCACTACGTCGCCGGCAACGGCGACCTGCGCGGCCTGGCGCACGGCTGCATCCAGCGTGCCCGCTGAGACTATCTTGACGACTCCCGCCAGGTGGCGCTCGATCTTCTCCGCCGCCGAACCAATTGTGTAAACAGTTTTGACGCGGGCGCGGAGCAGGTCGGCAAGCTCGGTGTAGTCGGAGTTCTTGTCCTTTCCCCCAAGAATCAAATGCACGCCGCCGGGGAAGGCCTCCAGGGCCTTCTTTGTCGCGTCCACATTGGTCGCCTTGGAGTCGTTGTAGAACGCGACGCCGCGCACGGTGGCGACAAACTCCAGGCGATGCTCGACGGCCTTGAAGCTGGCGACCGAGGCGCGGATCGACTCGGCGGAGACGCCGCCCAGCCGCGCCGCGCAGACCGCCGCGAGGACGTTCTCCACATTGTGCGCGCCCTTGAGCGGAATCTCCGCCAACGGCAGTACCGGCTCCGGCTTCGCGCCCTCGCGCGGAAGGAAGACGATGCTCTCGCCATGCACAAACGCGCCCTGCTTGATGGCGCGCCGCCCGCTGAACCAGAAGACCTGCGCCTTGGTCCGCGCGGCAAGCATCTGGGTTGGCTTGTCCTCGGCGTTGAGGACGAAGAAATCTTCCGCAGTCTGTTGCGCTGTGATGCGGGCCTTCATGGCGGCGTAGTTCTCGAAGGTGCCGTGGCGATCGAGGTGGTCCTGCGTAATGTTCAGCACCACGGCGATGTGGGGGCGGAACTTGTCGACCGTCTCCAACTGGAAGCTGGAGACCTCGAGCACGCTGGTTGTCTGCGGCGTACTCTGCGCGATGAGGTCGATGACCGGTGTGCCGATGTTGCCGCCAACCAGCGTTGGCACGCCCGCGTCAGCGAAGATCTGGCCCAGCAGGGAGGTTGTGGTGGTCTTGCCGTTGGAGCCGGTGATGGCGACGATCTGGCCTTCGAGAAAGCGGCTGGCCAGCTCCAGTTCGCCGATGATGGGAAGGCCGAAGGCGCGCGCCTGCTTCAGCTCCGGCGTGTCGTAGGGAACGCCGGGCGAGACGACGATGAGGTCCTGGCGGCGGAAGGTGAGCAGGCCGTGACCGCCCGTCTCCACCATGACGCCCGCATCGAGCAGCGCGGGAATCTCGCCAGCGAGAGCCTCCGCGCTGCGCGAGTCCGAAACCGTAACCTGCGCTCCGAGCGCGCGCAGAAAGAGCGCAGCCGACTTCCCCGACTTGCCCAGGCCAACCACCAACACGCGTTTATTCTTCAGTTCCATTCTTTCCACCTTACCTGAGCCTCTAAATATTGCTTCATCGTCGTCAGAGCAAACACTAACAGTCTACTGGTATCATCTCAACAGGAATGGCGGGGGTAAACCATGACGCGGACCATTGAAGTCGAGATCGACGAAGCGGGCGCGATTCACCCACTCGACCCGGCCCTGAAGCTGCCACCGGGTAGAGCCGTCCTGGCCTGGCCTGAGAGCGAAGAAATCTATCCGGCTCTCATGTCGGAGAAGGCGCTTGCCGATTGGCTTCGCCCCGAAGAGGACGTGGCATGGGCCCATTTGCAGTAGGTCAAGTAGCTCGCCTTTGATCCGTGTTCATCCGTGTAAATCCGTGGTTGTCTTTTGTCTTACCGCAGCTTTAGTGTAGTCAGGGCGAAGAGGGCGAAGACGAGGGCCATGATCCAGAAGCGGACGATGACCTTGGACTCGCTCCATCCGAGCAGCTCGAAGTGGTGGTGCAGCGGGGCCATGCGGAAGATGCGCTTGCCGCCGCGCAGCTTGTAGCTACCCACTTGGAGGATGACGCTGGCAGCCTCCAGGATGAAGACGCCGCCAATAAAGGGCAGCAGCAACTCCTGCTTGATGATGACGGCGACGGTGCCGATGGCGCCGCCCAGGGCGAGCGAGCCGACGTCGCCCATGAAAATCTCGGCGGGGTGGGCGTTGTACCAGAGGAAGCCAATGGAAGCGCCGACCATGGCCCCGCAGAAGACGGTGAGTTCGCTGACCAGCGGCATGCGCTGCAGTTCGAGGTAGTCCGCGAAGACGACGTGGCCGGAGACGTAGGTGAGCACGGCCAGTGCGCCCGCGGCGATGATGGTGCATCCGATGGCCAGGCCGTCGAGACCGTCGGTCAGGTTGACAGCATTACTGGTGAGCGTGATGACCAGCATGACGAAGATGACGAACGGCAGGTACGCGATCCAGTGCGCGTGCGGGACGTGGCCCATCCACTGCCAGACCAGGTCTGGGCGGAATTTCTTGACGAAGGGGACCATCAGCTTGGTGGAGTAGCTGCCGCGAATGTCCAGGCGCACCAGGGTGGCGGCGACCGCGGCGCTGGCCGCGAACTGCAGACCGATCTTCTGCCAGAAGGTGAGGCCCTTGCTCTGCTTGCGCACGACCTTGATGTAGTCGTCGGCAAAACCGATGCCGCCGAAGGCAAGCGTGGAGAGCACCACAACCCATACAAAGGGGTTGGAAAGATCGGCCCATAGCAGCGTGGGAACGAGGATCGAGATCGAGATGAGCACGCCGCCCATGGTGGGTGTTCCACCCTTCTTGAGGTGGGACTGCGGGCCGTCGTCGCGCACATACTGGCCGATCTGGAACTCGCGCAGCTTGTCAATCACATAGGGGCCGATCAACATGCCGATCAGCAGCGCCGTGAGACTGGCAAAGACCGTGCGAAAGGTCAGATACCGGAAGATCCGGAAGACCCTGAAGTATGGAAACAGCTTCTGATAGAGCAGCCAATAGAGCAATCCGCGCCCGCCTTTTAGAGCGCAGGCCATCGCGGCCCGCGCTCTGCACACATGGCTATGTTAACAGGCCCTGCGGAAACCCGGTGAATTACGGCGTGGTGGAATCCGGCGCGGCACGGCTCATGAGGATACGCACGTCGGTGGAGTTGTTGATGGAGAAGGCAGGCGGCGTACTGGGGGCGGTGATGGCGAAGAAGTCCGCGCGGTGCACGTCGTCGAGATAGATGGCGGGGCGGGCGTCGGGCGCGATGGGAGTGACCTCGACGTGGCTCATCTCCAGCCGGTTGACATGGCGGAAGTAGAAGCCGTACGCGGGCAGGTTGCCCAGCATTCCCGGCTCGGGGTAGGCATTCTCTTTCTCCGGCACCACGATCCTGGCCTGCTCGGCAGTGCCTCCGCCGACGCCCTCGACGAAGACATCGGAGATCTTGAGGTCTTCGACCGGGAACCCGGGGATGCCTGTGATGTTGGAGCCGTACCGCGCCAGGCAGTTATGCGCAGCGATACCGGAGATCAGCACGCGCTTCAGTGTGCCGACCACGGTGCTCTGGTCTGTTCCGGCAGCGCCCTTGGGGCCGCGCAGGCGCGCGCCAAGCCGCAAGTAGATGGGACAGGTGAGCACGTCGCGCATGGCAATATTGGTGATGGTAACGTCTTCCAGAAGCGCTCCGTCGACCGTCTCCAGCGCCAGTCCCTGGCAACCCTCGAAGGTGCAGTTGGAGATGACCATGTTCTTGAAGCCGCCGTTGGATTCCGTGCCGAACTTAATGCGTCCGGTGCCACCGGTTGCCCTCCTCTTCCATGTACCGTCGAGTACGCTGCCCAGCTCCCAGCAGCCGGAGACGTAGCAGTTGGTGATGGCGACATTCTCGCAGGCGCGGTTGTAGCCCAGCGCGAAGCTGGCCTTGGGAACGATGGCGTCGTCCCACGGCGAGTTGACCGTGCAGTTCGACACGCGCACGTTCCGGCAGCAGTCGATGTCCATGCCGTCGCGGTCGGTGTCGATCTTCAGGTTGTCGATGGTGAGGTTGTCGACGCCGGTGACCAGAATCGCGAAGTGCCCGCCCTTGAGCATGGAAAAGTCCCGCAGAACTACGTTGCGGCAGTTCTTCAGGCCGAAGATCTTGTTGCCCACGCCCGCCTGCTCGGCCTGGAACTGGGTATAGTTACCGCGTCCCGGACGTGGTGACTGTCCACCCGCTCCGCCACCCCTGCCACCTGCGACCGCTACGCCAGTTGCAACGGGTGCGGCTGCTGCTCCAGGTGCAGCTGCACCAGGTGCGCCACCAGCCCGGCCAGGTCCAAAGCCTGCGCCAGAGGCGCCTGCGCCGGCGGGAGCACGTCCAGGGCCTGCGCCAAAGCTCAGCCCCTTGCCCCAGATAAGGCCGGGCCCGGTGATGGAGAAGTCGCTGATGCCTTCGCCCCAGAGCAGCGAGTTGTGCCAGTGGTTGTGGCCGTAGTCCTGGTAGGCGTCCCACGCGGTCTTGGGCTCGGCAGCATCATAGGTGCCACCCATGTAGCCGGTGGTCTCACCGGGCTTGGGCGAGTCCGCGGCAATGATCGCGCAACCCTGTGTAAGGTACAGATCGACATGGCTCTTGAGCCGGATCGAGAAGCTGAGGTAGTTGCCTGCGGGGAAGATGACAGTCCCTCCACCGGCTGCCGCGGCTGCTTCGATTGCCTTGTTGATGGCGGGCGAATCGACGGTCTTGCCATCGCCCGTGGCGCCGAAGGTGCGCACGTCGAAGAGGAGTGGCGAGAGCGCCGGTGCAGCGGAGGGTTTTTTTGACGCAGCAAACGCGGGAATGGCGGAGACGGCGGAGGCGGCAAGACCCATGCTGCTGAGTCTCAAAAGATCGCGGCGGGCGGAATCGAAGGTTTTCATATCGCCCGCCATGCTAGCAGAGCCGATGGACGGTTGAAAAATATTTCCGGCGGGGAGCCTTCGTCAGGGATGAATCTGTAGAGCTGCGTGGTCGCAGGACCTCCAGAGTTCGAGGTACGCCACCAAGCGCACGACGTGGAAGAGATCCGATGCAATGAGATATAGGACGGTGACCCCGGCATACCACGAGGCCATGAACTGCGTCGTGGCCACGCTCTCGAAGGGCAGAGGGCAGGCGGAAGCCACCATTGCCAGAACGATGAGCGCGATCTTGACGATTCCCATGACCAGGTTGATCTCAACCAGCTTGGAGCGCAGCGGCCCAAGGCGAAACGCGGCGGCCAGGCTGGCGGCCGCGCCCAGATTGCCGAGCATCGCAAGCAGCGGGGCAACCGAGAACACCCAACTGACGATGGCCCATAGGGTAAACATTCCCAGCGTGGCAACAATGACGATGGCACAGTAGAGCACAAGGTTCGGCTCGTTGCCCGCCGCGATCGGACCATTCAACGCGACCACCGCAGCCGCCTGCAGCGACACAAACCACAGCGCAAAGCTGCCCAGCAACGCCGCCATGCGCGCCGCCTGCAGCAGCATCAGCGTGGCTGGGCGCGCGTGAAGCTGCGCATCGAAACGGCGCAGCACCGCGACGCGGCCAAACGAGGAGACGACGATCCACGCGACCAGAAGCAGCGGGGCCAGCCACTCGGCCACGCGCAAGAGCGGCGGCAGCAACTGCATGGCCGCCTGCGTCAACGTCGCGGCGGCACTCATCGGGTCGAGCAGCGAGATCTGCCGGAGCGCCGTTGTATCGATCTGCGCTTTGCGCCACACGCCGAGCGCCTGGGTTGCCATCAACGCCAATGCCGGCGCGCCGAACGCCCAGCGCCACAGCACCTCCAGCGCAGTCAGCGAAGGCCGCTTCCAGCACGCCACAAGCGTATGCACAAATGACTGCGTTCCACGCACCGGCGCGGCGCGGTCGGCTGCCATCTACCTCACCACAATATTTACGAGCTTGCCCGGCACCACGATCACCTTGACCACGGCCTTGCCGGCAATGCGCGCGGCAACCTTCGCGTCGGCCTGCGCCGCGGCCTGGATCGTTGCCTCATCGCTGCCCGCAGGCACGGTAACAACATTGGCGAGTTTGCCGTTGACCTGGACGGGAATTTCGATCTCGGCCTCGCGTGCAAGCTCTGGATCGGCGATGGGCCAGGCGGTACGGAAGACCGCTCCCTGGCCGCCGAGTTGCTCCCAAAGTTCGGCTGCAAGGAATGGCGCAAACGGCGCGAGCAGCAGCGTGAGTGTGCGGAAGACATCCGCAATGATGGAGCTGGAGATCTTCCCCTCATCCATCAACGGCTCTTCCGCTGCAATTTCATTGACCAGAATCATGATGGCGGCGATGCATGTGTTGAAGTGCCATCGACCGCTGAAGTCGTCGGTGATCTTGGCGATGGTCTGGTGCAGCGTGCGCAGGAGCTTCGCCTCAGCCTCGGGGGCAGAGCCCGTTCCATCCTTCGCGGTCGTGGCAAACTTCGTGGTCAGGCGATAGACGCGACCGAGGAAGCGGCTGATGCCGGCGACGCCTTCCTCCTGCCACTCCAGGTCGCGGTCGGGCGGCGCGGCGAAGAGCGCGTACATGCGCGTCGCGTCCGCGCCGTAGCGCTCGATCATCAGGTCGGGCGAGACGACGTTGCCCTTGGACTTCGACATCTTGGCGCCGTCTTTAATCACCATTCCCTGGGTAAAGAGGCGGGCCGCGGGCTCGTCGTTCTGGATGAGGCCGAGATCGCGCATGACTTTGGTCCAGAAACGCGAGTAGATCAGATGCAGTATGGCATGCTCCACTCCGCCGATGTACTGGTCGATGGGGAACCAGTAGTTTGCCTTCGCGGAATCGAAGGGCGCGGCGGAGTTCTTCGCGTCGGTGTAGCGGTAGAAGTACCAACTGGAATCGACGAAGGTGTCCATGGTGTCGGTCTCGCGACGGGCCGGGCCACCGCAGACCGGGCAGGTGGTGTTGACGAACTCCGCGACGCGGCCCAGCGGCGAGCCGCCCTGCTGGGTGATCTCCACCTGCGCGGGAAGCAGCACGGGAAGCGCGCTTTCGGGCAGCGGGACCACTCCGCCCGGCTGCGTGCCCGCGTGACCGTTGGTGCAATAGACCATGGGGATGGGCGTACCCCAGTAGCGCTGGCGGCTTACGCCCCAATCCTTCAGGCGATATGTAACTGTTGCAGTGCCAAATCCATTTGTCTTGGCGAATTCCGCCATCTTTTGCTGTGCCTTAGCGCACGATTCGCCCGTCCATTGGCCGGAATCGGCCAGCGTGGCATCGTCTTCGACGACGAACGGCAACACCTGCGAATCATCTGTAACTTGATTGGGAACAATTATGCGGCGCACGGGAAGGCCGTATTTATTGGCGAATTCGAAGTCGCGCTCGTCGTGCGCGGGAACGCTCATGATGGCGCCCGTGCCGTAGTCGGCCAAAATGTAATTTGCAACCCAGATCGGCACAAGTTCGCCGTTGAAGGGATTGATTGCGAACCGGCCTGTATCGACGCCGTGTTTTTCAATCGCGCCGAGGTCGCCGGCCTCGCGCGCGGCCTTCTGCTGCGCCAGCATCTCGTCGATCTGCGCGGCCAAGACCGGATTGCTATCGGCAAAGCTCCTCGCCAGCGGATGTTCCGGCGCAAGCTGCACGCTGGTAGCGCCGAAGATGGTGTCGACGCGCGTGGTGAAGACGGTGATCTTCTGCACACTCTGCTCGTTCGCCGCAACCACGAAGTCCACCAGCGCGCCTTCGCTGCGGCCGATCCAGTTGCGCTGCATGGTGCGGACCTTCTCCGGCCAGCCGTCCATCCGGTCGAGGCCGTTGAGCAGCTCGTCCGCATATTTCGTGATGCGCAGGAACCACTGGGTGAGGTCGCGCTGCTCGACGAGCGTGTCGTCGTGCCGCCAACACCTGCCGTCGATCACCTGCTCGTTGGCCAGCACGGTCTGGCACTGGGGACACCAGTTGACCTTGCTCTTCTTGCGATACGCCAACCCCGCGTTGAACATCTTCAAAAAGAACCACTGGTTCCAGCGGTAGTACTCGGGCAGGCAGGTGGTGACTTCGGTCGCCCAGTCGTAGCTGAGGCCCATGCGCCGCATCTGCCGCCGCATGGCAGCGATGTTTGCCAGCGTCCACTCGGCTGGCGGCGTGTTGTTCTTGAGCGCGGCGTTCTCGGCGGGAAGGCCGAAGGAGTCCCAGCCCATGGGGTGCAGCACGTTCGAGCCGCGCATCCACATGAAGCGGGCCAGCGCGTCACCGATGGCGTAGTTGCGCACATGGCCCATGTGCAACTGTCCGCTGGGATAGGGCAGCATCTCGATGCAATAGAACTTGGGCTTGCCGCAGTCGTGGCCCTCGGCGGCGTAGAGGGATGGATCGGCGTCCCAGCGCGCCTGCCACTTCGGTTCAATCTCCGCAGGGTTATACCGCTGCTGCTCTTCAATCGTGTTCTGTGCTGACTCTTCCATATCAATGATTGTAAAGAAAGAGCCAAAATCTCGCTGTCCGTCCACTATATTTGCTAAGCCAACGCCTGACCTAATCTGCATCGCTTGCTGAGTGCGACTTCATATATTCACAATGAGCGTTGTGTGCCCATGTTCCTTCAGGGGGAATCCGATCCTTTCCTATACGGTAAGTGTTCCCAGCATATCCATAGGATAAGAGCTGTAGAGCGTCCCCATCGAACAGGCAATCATTTCCATAAGTCACTTGGGTCTTCCCTGCCTTGTAATGAAGATCGGCAAACTCTGTTTCCCCATGCTCATTACATGCCCAAGTGCAGTCGATTTCACAAGATGTGCATTTAATATCGACAAAGTGCTCCCGATAAAAGTCGTTGAGTTCATACCAGGGACCTTGACCGGTCCGCTGTTCAAGCAACGCTGGAACTCGCTTGATGGCCTCATATGCAATCTGTCTCTGTTGGTCAATCTTTGGACTCTTCGCATTAATTGCTACAGCGATTAAGACAATAACTACTACCAAAACAATGAATTCCATTACTCAAACCCCCTACGGAAATTTGAAATTCACGCCGCGACTTTCTAACAGTGGGATTAGGGATGCGCTGCGGACACTCGAATCCGAACAAATCACGATTACCTCACCGTATACTTCGTCACCACGTCCCATCAAATCGAGGGCGAGAATTTCGCTCCGCAGCTTATTATCCAGCTCATTAGCACTATCGACAGAAAAAGTCCAAATAGGCATATTTCACCTCTAATCGGCTTACATGATAGCCTTGCTTCGTCAAGATAACAAAAACTAACGACTTTCTGATCGCTAATCACATATTGATTGGGTCACCCTGCCGCCAGGGCCGTGAGGGTGGCGACGTTGCGGGCCTCGTCGCCGGGGACGTCGACGGGGGTTTCGGCGATAAAGGCGCAGTGGGCGAAGCGAGGGTCGTGCAGCAGGCGGCGGAAGGGCGCCGCGCCGATGGTGCCCTCGCCGATGTGCTGATGGCGGTCGAGTTTGGAGCCGAAGGCGGCCTTGGCGTCGTTGCAGTGCCAGACGCGAACGGTGTCGAAGCCGAGGGTTGCGCCGACCTGCTGCATGGTGTCGTCGTAGCCCGCATCGGAGACGATGTCGTAGCCGGCGACGTGGATGTGGCACGTGTCGAGGCAGACGGCGACCGGCGCGCAGAGGCGCAGGCGCTCCACCAGCTCGGCGACCTGTTCCAGCTTTCCGCCGAGAGAGAACTCCGCGCCCGCCGTGTTCTCGATCAGAATATTGAAGTCCTTGCCCGCAAAGTCGATCCCGGTGACGGCGCTCTCGATGGACTGGGCCGCCAAGCGCAGGCCCTCCTCGCGGGTGAGTCCCTTCCAGCTTCCGGGATGCAGGACGAGGGACTCAGCGCCAAGGGCCAGGGCGCGCTCGACCTCTCCCCGAAAGGCCGCGACGGAGTTGGTACGCACGGTTTCGGTCTGGCTGCAGACGTTGATGAGATAGCTGGCGTGGATGGCCACGGGGCCGACGTCGAACTGGGCGCGCAGATCGCGCATCTTCTTCGCGTCGGCTGGCTTGACCGCCGAGGCGCGCCACATGCGCGGGCTGGAGGAGAATATCTGGAAGGTGTTGGCGCCAATCTCGACGGCGCGGTTGACCGCCGTCCAGCTTCCGCCGGTGGTGCCGAGATGTACGCCGATGCGCCGAGCTTTGCCGTCTTTCGCCATGTCTTCGAGCCTCCCCGAGAAGATTATGCAGCGCACGGTCAATCCGCGCGAGTATCATCACCTACACCCGGAACTTCAACCGTTCGCCGTCCGGCCAATGTACCGCGAATTTGCGAATTCTGGAAGACAGAAAGGACCGAACCGATGTCTGCTGCACAAAGTTACAAGAACCACGTACGCCAGGATCCAGCATGGAACTTCTTCCTGGTGGTGCTGATGCTCAACATCGTCTTTGCCGCCTACAAGCTGGTGCATGACTGGCACTTGCCTTCGAACCACCACTTCCTGTTTGGTTGGTGGGTCGTCATGGCGATCGTCCTGTTCATGGTCGCGATGAAGATCCGCGCATACGCGCTGAAGGTGCAGGACCGCGTCATCCGGCTGGAAGAGCGGCTGCGGCTCAAGGCGCTACTTTCCGCCGAAGACCTGGCCAGCAGCCTTGTGCTGACGGAGTCGCAACTGATCGGGCTGCGCTTTGCCTCCGACACCGAACTGCCGGCGCTGGTGGCGCGCACACTGAAAGAGAAGCTGACCCGGGACCAGATCAAGCAGGCCATCGTCGACTGGAAGCCGGACACCTTCCGCGTGTAGCGGAGATTGCCGAGCGACTGGAATGTGTACGCTCTGCTTCGCGGAGGACGGGAGAGGATGGAGTGTGCGCCGATTCTGCCTAGGCTTGGATGACGCGGCGGGGCTAGTAGATGTCGCGGCGATAGCGTTTCTGCTGCTTCATCGTGGCAAGATACTCCGCCGCGTGGTCGAGTGTACCGTTCGATCCCATGGCGATCGCATCGAGCAGGGCCTGCTCGACGTCCTTGGCCATGCGGAGGGCATCTCCACAGACATAGAAATAGGCTCCGCGCTGTAGCCATGCGTAGAGTTCCCCGGCGTTTTCGCGGATGCGGTCCTGCACGTAGATCTTGTTTGCCTGGTCGCGCGAGAAGGCGGTATCCAGGCGGGTCAGAGTCCCATCGCGCTGTAGCTCGGACCACAGATCCTCGTAGAGGAAGTCGGACGCGCGATGCTGGTCGCCAAAGATGAGCCAGTTCTTGCCGAAGTGTCCCTTGGCGCGGCGCTCCTCCAGGAAGGCTCGGAAGGGCGCAATCCCTGTGCCAGGGCCGATCATGATCGCCGGAGCAGAGCTGTCCTCGGGCAGGCGGAAGTTCTGGTTGGAATGCAGGAAGATGGGCAGGATGGCACCGACATGGGCGCGCTCGCCCAAGTGCCCGCTGGCGACACCCAGGCGGTTGCGGCCATGGGCGCTGTAGCGCACGACGCGCACCGTCAGCTCGACGGTATCGGGATGGACGGCCTGGCTGGAGGCGATGGAATAGAGGCGCGGCGCGAGGCGGGGCAGGACGTTGAAGAGCTCCTGCGGGTTGGCGATGGCTCCGGGAAAGTCGGTGATGAGGTCGATGAACTCGCGGCCCCAGCAGTACTCGTCGGCGAGCAACTTGTTCTCCGGGCCGCTGAGCCGCTGGAGCGCCTCGGGGCCGCGGCCGCTAACGCCGGCCGCACCGGGCAGCCTGGCATACTGGCTGACGGCGCCACGCGCCAGCTTACCGATGGCGAGCCATGTGCGCAACGCCTCGGCTAAGCCGATCTCCACTTTATAGTGGTCGAGTACGCGCTCCTCGCCGGTAAATCCGAGCGCATCCAGGACCTCCGCGACCACCTCGGCGCGGTTCTCCGGAACCACGCCAACCGCGTCGCCGGGCGCATAGGTCATGCCCTCTTCCAGCGAGAAGGCGAAGTGCCGCATCTCCTTCTCGGAGCCCGTACCGCTCAGAAGGAGATTGACCAGCACGGTCGAGTTGTATGGGTTGTTGCGCGTGTACCTAGGGCGCACAACAACCTCCGAGGGCGCCTGATCGGCAGGTGCCCCGGGCTCTTGAAGCTCACTCATGGCTGTATTGTAACCTGTACGCGCGGAACACAGTCCCGATCTGTGCTGGCCAATATTGTTGTCCGCGATGCCCTCCTCCGGCGCTGATAAAATCAGTCCATGACTCAGCTTGGCGTTCTATACCATTATGGAGTTGTTCCCAGCGAGCGCACCCTGCTTGCGCTCTCGAAGGTCCGGGACGTCTATGGCGTGCGCCTGGTGGAGGTGCGCGAGGCCGAAAAGACGGTGTGCGTGGAGTATGACGCCAGCCGGCTGACCGGCGCGGTGATCCACCAACTGCTGCGCCGCGCCGGGCTTGACATCGCCGAGACAGTTCCCGGAAGTGCGCAGCCAGAGGAGACCGCGGGCGCGGCCCTGGGATAGACCGGTTGGCGAGACGCCTGAAGACCGGCCCTGTAAAATCAATTTGCGGTTATTATTCTTCACAGCGTGCGCCCGTAGCTCAGTTGGATAGAGCATTTGGCTTCGAACCAAAGGGTCGGGAGTTCGAATCTCTCCGGGCGCACCATAGAATCAATTTCTTATACTGCCGCAATATGCGGTCTGCTCTTGCCCCTTGCCGATGACGGTGATGGGCATCACTGATCGGGGTGACGTTCGAGGCGAACAATCGGAGTTGGTTGTGGGCGCGACGGTGCGGCTGGCGGAATTGCCGAAGCTGCTGCGTCTGCTGTTGTAGCCGATGCGTCTACTGGAGCGGCTGCCGCGTCTCTGGTAATGGATGTGGCTGGGACCGGATGGACCAGGTGCGTTGGCGCGGAGGGAGTTGGTGGTGCGAGCCATGTTGGCGAGATTCCGGATGGGACGATGGTTCGCGGGAGAGCGGGGCCGAGGGCCTCGGGTGGTGGCGTTGCGGCGGGCGTCGCAGGTCTTCTTTCTGCTGCTGTTTCTGTTCCTTCTGCTGCGGACGGAGTTTCGCGGGACGGTGGGCACAGGCGGCGACGTGCGGATGCGGTGGCCGGTGCGGCTGTTCTTCGAGCTTGACCCGCTGGTGGCGCTCAGCAATGCGCTGGCGACCCATGCGCTCTATCGCGGTCTGCTGTGGAGCTTAATCATTCTTCTGCCGGTGATGTTTCTGGGGCGGTTCTTCTGCGGGTGGATCTGCCCGATAGGAACGCTGCACCACTTCTTCGGCAACTTCAAGTCGGAGAGCAAGCGCGGCAAGCAAGGCATCGAGGCGAACCGCTATAAGCCGTGGCAGAGGACGAAGTACGTCCTATTGATTGTGGTGCTGGCGGCGGCGGTCTGCGGGACGGGACTGGTGGGTTGGTTCGACCCGTTCAGCCTGCTGGTGCGGTCGATGGGGCTGTCGATCCTGCCGGGGGCGAACTACGCGGCCAATGCGGGGTTGAACGGGCTGGGGCACAGCGGCGTGGGCTTCGTGCAGGCGGCAGGCGCGGGACTTCACACCGCGCTGGCGGCGACGGTGTTGAACTTCAAGCAGCCGCACTTCCGCCAGGGGATATTTCTTGGGCTGATTTTTTTAATTCTGCTGGCGGCGAACCTGCGGGTGACGCGCTTCTGGTGCCGCGCGATTTGTCCGCTGGGCGCGCTGCTGGGCGCGGCTTCGCAGTGGTCGGTCTTTGGACTGCACAAGGACGCGGAGGTCTGCAACCAATGCAATCGCTGTCTGATGCACTGCCAGGGCGGCGACAACCCGATCGGCGCCCAGCCATGGCATAAGGCCGAGTGCCTGATGTGCATGAACTGCGTGGACGTCTGTCCGCAGCATAGTCTGGAGTTCCGCTTCTTCCGCAAGGAGCCGGAGGTTGCGGGGCCGAACCTGCCGCGGCGCAAGGTACTGACCGGGCTGGCGGTGGGGGTTGCGGCGGTGCCGCTGCTGCGGGCCAATACGGCACTGGGCAAGAGCCGGAACGAGCGGCTGATCCGCCCGCCGGGGGCGCTGACTGAGACAGATTTCCTATCGCGCTGCATTCGCTGCGGCGAGTGCATGAAGGTGTGTCCCAACAATGCACTGCAGCCGGCGCTGACCGAGGGCGGGTTGGAGGGCATCTGGTCGCCGGTGCTGACGCCGAGGATTGGGTACTGCGAGCCGAGCTGCGTGCTGTGCTCGGAGGTGTGTCCGACGGGGGCGATCTGGAAGCTGACGCCGCAGGCGAAGGGCTGGGTGGTGGGCGTGGGCCAGGGCAATGCTCCGCCGGTGCGGCTGGGGACGGCGTTCTACGACCGCGGACGATGCCTGCCGTGGGCCATGGCTACCGACTGCATCGTGTGCGAGGAGTGGTGCCCCGTGTCGCCCAAGGCGATCTATCTGCAGGAGGTTGAGGTCATCGACGCGGACGGCAACAAGAAGCTGCTGAAGCAGCCGCACGTCGATCCCAGCCGCTGCGTGGGATGCGGAGCGTGCGAGTACGCCTGCCCGCTACAGGAACATCCGGCGGTGTATGTGACCAGCATCGGAGAGAGCCGGTCGGTGGACAGCCAGATTTTGTTGACCAGAAGAAAGGGAAAGGCACAGTCGTGATGAAGATGAGAATTCAGAGGACCAGCTTGGTAGCAATCGCCGCACTGTTGACCGTGGTTGTAATGGCTGGCGTGGGATGCAAAAAGAAGATTGTGGACCCCTTCCCTGCCTCGGGGGCTGTGGCTGGTTGGGAGAAGAGCGGCAAGACGCAGACGTTCGATGCGGCGAACCTGTATGAGTACATCGACGGCGGGGCGGAGCAGTACATCAGCGCCGGCGTGGTGGGCGTGGCAACCTCGGACTACAAGTTCCAGGGAAGCCTGGAGGCGACGGTGGACGTTTATACGATGAAGACGGCGGACGGTGCGAAGACGATCTTCGAGGCCGATCCGGCGACCTCCGACAGCAAGAGCGTGCAGTTGGGCGATGCGGCGCGGCTGTATGGGCAGAGCGTGGTCTTTCGCAAGGGGCCGACCCTGGTGCGGATCACAGCCTTCGAGGCGGCGCCGGGCGAGAGCGACGCGCTGCTGGCGCTGGCGCATGGAGTCGAGGGCAAGCTGTAGGACAGGTTGCAGCGAAGAGAAAGACGGACTGAAGGGCCAGAAGCACGGAGGAGCAGGATGCAAAGCCGGCGTGAGTTTGTGAAAGAGATGGTGGCGGGGGCCGCTGTACTGGGGGCGG
>Ga0224531_1000134_pt1 | contig 45526 bp, 32 predicted proteins | sample CBST100metaG_FD_179876 | JGI IMG/M metagenome (GOLD analysis project Ga0224531, IMG submission 179876) | Peat soil microbial communities from Stordalen Mire, Sweden - C.B.S.T100 | ecosystem: Environmental > Terrestrial > Soil > Wetlands > Peat | place: Sweden: Norrbotten County, Stordalen Mire...
GGCGGGAAGGGAATTCTGTTGAGCCTTCTTTCTGGAGTGCTGATGGGCTGCTTTTATCCCTTCGTGGCAAAAGCGATGTCAGTTCCAGAAACGCCGGGGCCTTACGCGGTGGCGTTTTGTTTTGCTCTCGGCGTAGCAGCGTGCGCGGTCCCGGCAAACTACCTGCTTATGCGCAAGCCGGTGGATGGTTTGCCGGCGGTCGATTTCTCGGGCTATTTCACCGCTCCCAAGCAATGGCATATAGCTGGAATCTTTGGCGGGGTGATCTGGTGCACCGGAGCCATCTTCAACTATGTCGCATCCGGAACCCATTTTGTTGGTCCAGCGGTTTCCTACTCCCTTGGCCAGGGCGCAACCATGGTTTCTGCCGCGTGGGGAGTGTTCGTGTGGCGAGAATTTGCAGGCACATCCTCGCGCATCAAGAAACTGCTGACGCTCATGTTCATTTTCTTCCTTCTTGGACTGTCCGCGATAGCCGCGGCTCCCCTGCTTATTGCCCACTAGTTATTTCTGGAGACCTTCATGCAAAGCGATCAGCGCCCTATTGTCGTGGTTGGCAGCATCAATATGGACTTAGTCTCAAACGTGCCGCACATTCCTCGGGCAGGTGAGACAGTTCTTGGGCATCACTTTCAGATGCACGCGGGTGGGAAAGGCGCCAATCAGGCAGTGGGCGTGGCTCGGCTGGAGTATCCCGTAAAAATGATCGGGATGGTGGGGAATGATGCGTTCGGCAAACAAATGCTGGAGCAGTTGAAGAAAGAGGGTGTAGACACAACTCATGTCGGCGAGGCTCCCGCTGCCACAGGCATTGCGATGATCCAGGTGGACGCCGCGGCTGAAAACAGCATTGTTGTTGCGCCTGGGGCGAATCTGTCCCTCACTCCAGAGGTATTACGCGATAAGAAGGAGATCCTTCGTACGGCAGGAATCGTTCTGGCGCAGTTGGAAATCCCCATCGAAACCATCCAATGTCTTGCCGAGATATGTTCTGAATTGCATGTGCCGCTGATCCTGGACCCTGCTCCAGCGCATACGTTGCCAGAAGGGGTGTTGAACGCCGTGACGTGGCTTACGCCCAACGAGACAGAAGCGCAATTCTATGCAAAAGGAACCTCCTCGGACGAGGAGATGTTGGCGATGCTTCTCCGCTCAGGAGTGCAAGGCATCATTCTGAAGCGCGGCGCTCTCGGATGTGTGCTGGCGGGCAGCGATGGCGTAGCGCACAATCTCCCCGCGTACAAGGTGCGGGCAGTGGACACAACGGCCGCGGGCGATGCTTTCAACGCGGCCTTTGCAGTCGGTCTGCTGCTGGGCTATGGATCCGTTAAAAGTGCCCGATTTGCCATAGCCGCTGCCTCCATTTCTGTTACGCGAGCTGGCGCGCAGCCGTCCCTGGCGACAAGAAAAGAAGTGCTTTTAGCGCTTGAATCTGTACAGGTTTAAGATGACGCCAGAAGATAGCGAATGTCACACTCTCTGGCGTTATCGTCTCTGTCTCATTCACGGATGAATGGGTTCGGATTCCTATTTTGCCTGGCCGATTTCCTCGCGGACCTGGGCCACAAGTTTCAAATAGGCGCGGGCGGATTCGGTAATAACTTCCGGGGTTCCGGCGTCGATGGCGGCAAGGTTGACCAGGTCACTGCCAACGCCGAGGGCGCGGGCGCCGGCGCGGAGAAGGTTCGCTGCGGTTTGCTGGGTAACGCCGCCGGTGGGGATCAGCTTGAGCTGCGGGAAGGGCGCCAGCAAAGCCTTCAAATAGCTCGCGCCGCCCACAGCTGAACAGGGGAAGATTTTCACGTAGTCAGCGCCAGCGTTCCAGGCCGTGATGGCCTCGGTGGGAGTGAGCGCGCCGGGAATGGAAAGCTTCTTCATGCTCTTGGTCATGGCGATGACTTCTGGATGCAGACTGGGACTGACAACAAACTCCGCGCCGGCCTCGATGGTGGCTTTCGCTTGTTCGGCGGTGGTGACGGTGCCGGAGCCGAGCAGGAGTTTCGCGCCGTACTCCTGCTTGAGTTCTTTCAGCACATCCAAAGCGCCGGGGACGGTCATGGTGACTTCAACGACCGTGACGCCGCCGGCGATCATGGCCTGGACTACGGCGCGAGCCTGGGCGGCGTTGCGCGCGCGCAGGACGGGAATCAGGCCGATGCGTTCAAGGGTTTGTGCTGTGGTTTCGGACATTCGTTTCCCTTTCATACAGGGCGGAGCTAGCGGGCGATGCGCGCGGAGCCGCCTTTGATGATTCGTTCAACTTCTGCCAGAGTGACCATGCTGGTGTCGCCGGGGGTGGTCATGGCGAGCGCGCCGTGGGCCACGCCGCAGCGGACGGCCCAGTCAATGGGTTTGGCGGCGATCAGGCCGTAGATAAGGCCGGAAGCAAAGCTGTCGCCACCGCCGACGCGGTCGCAGATATCAATCTCGCGCTGAGGAACGTGGACGATCTGGTCTTCGTAAAGAGCGATTGCACCCCAGGCGTTGCGGCTGGCGGTTTGGGCGGTGCGCAGGGTGCTGGCGATCAGCTTCAGATTCGGATAGCTGGCTGCCACTTCGCGGAGCATCTCTTCGTAGCCGGCAATGGGCAGTTCGGCAAAGTCTTCGCTGACGCCCTTGATCTTGACGCCGAGCATGGCGGAGAAGTCTTCTTCGTTGCCCAGCAGCAGATCGACCTTGCGAGCCAGTTCGCGGTTCACCTCCTGGGCTTTGGCTTTGCCGCCGATGCTCTTCCAGAGGGATTCGCGATAGTTGAGGTCGTAGGAAACGGGCGTCGCATGGCGGCGTGCAGCGTCCATGGCTTCGGCAGCCACCTCGGCCGTGGAGGCGGAGAGCGCGGCGAAGATACCACCGGTGTGGAACCAGCGCGCCCCGTTGGGAGCCGAGAAGATCACTTCCCAATCGAAGTCGCCCGACTTGAGCTGACTGATGGCGGTGTGGCCGCGGTCGGAGCAGCCGACAGCCGCGCGCACGCCAAAGCCACGCTCAGTGAAGTTGAGGCCGTTCCGCACCTGGCGGCCAACGCCGTCGAATGGAACCCACCGGAGCAGCGATGGATCGACGCCGCCTTGCAGGATGAGGTCTTCGATCAGGCGGCCGACTGGATTGTCGGCTAGGGCCGTGGCAATCGCAGTGCGCAAGCCGAAGCAGCGGCGCAGACCGCGAGCTACGTTGTATTCGCCGCCCCCTTCCCATACCTGGAAGTGCCGCGTGGTGTGGATGCGGCTCTCGCCCGGATCGAGGCGGAGCATGACTTCGCCCAGGCTCAGGCAATCCCAGCGGCTGGAAGAATCGGGAACATAAATTGGGTTCATGGTTATGTGGATACCTTCCAGTAACACTTTATCGCATCCCGGTGCGACGGCAGGCCAAGGATCGGGATGCGTTTTACTGCCCTGAATAGAGTCCCAGCACGCCAGCCGTACCGCCGCATCAGGCTGGCGTGTATGGTCCGGAAACTGTGGAAGTTCTTGTTGCTGGGCCATATGTGCCGATTCCGTTCGTAGATGGCCGGTTGTGTCCAGAGTACGGGCCTTCTGACCGGCCACCGTTTACGAGTCAGAACGTGCCCCAAGCACGGTGGGCAGAATTTGCTGGGAGCCGCAGGAGAAAATGCCAGCAATCGGAGAAAATTAAAAACGCGCTGAATCCGATGTATCTTATAGATGTAGGACATTTATTAATATATTTTTTACATCTCTCTATGGCACATCGTCGGACTTCCGACGTGCGGCAGTGCATGATTCTGTGCTGCTGGAAGATGAGCGCGCGCATATTTTGAAATCGGACTCTCATGTCCGTAAGCGTCAGGCCGTTCCCTCTGCGTAAGAAAGCTGCATCTTCGATTGCACCCCGTGGCTGCTCCTTTTATTTGTTGTCCTTACGTCTCATAATGAGTCATAATTGGCTAGCCGGAGCGCAAGGCGATGAGAGAAGCCCAGCGCTGGCAGGACTTCGATTCGCAAAGTCCGGTTTGAGCGATCACTGCATGGACGAGGCCGGCCAACTGCCGCAAACTTTCCGCTGGAGTAATGGGGAGGGTTTTTCAAAGAGGCTTGCGTAGTTTCTGCACAGGTTTGCGCTTAACCGTAAAGCGCGGATTCTGTTTTGTACGTGAGGTTCACGCATGAGCGAGGTATCCATCTCTGGGCAGCCAGTCATACTTTTCGCCGAGGAATGTGATCGCGGCACCCTGCGCAAAGAGAACCAGAACTCTGTCCTCCATGTCCACATCGCCTTGGGGGACCTGATGATTGTCGCCGATGGCATCGGCGACGACGGAGGTGCCACCGCATCACGAATGGTGGTGGAGGATTTTTACACGCATCTGGCGGCTCTGCCACACGACTACCAGGTCGGTAATGCGATCCGCGAAGCTGCGGCGCGCTCCAATTCAAATCTGCTTGCGGCTGCCAAAGCGCCCGACTCGCCGCACGTGCGCTTGAGTTCTTCGGTAGTGTTGGCCCTGTTGCAACAGGAAGCCGAGGGAACCAACGCCTGGATCGGCCACATCGGCGATAGCCGCGCCTATCTCGTGCGCGCTGGCCATTTGCAGTGCCTTACCACCGACCACTCCGCCGCGCAGGTTCTGCTTAGCCGTAACCTCATCACTCCGGAAGAGGCTCAGCACCATCCCGACTCCGCGGTGCTGACCCGCAGTCTGGGCCATCAACCCGAGGTCGAGATCGACATCGAGGAACTCCCCCTGGCCAGCGGAGATACGCTACTTCTCTGTTCTGACGGCCTCTGGGAATTCGTTCCGGAGAGGGATATTCATAGGGTGGCGGAGGCTCTCGATCTTACAGTGGAAGCTGCTGCCCACAATCTGCTCGAGCTGGCCCTGGCTGCTGGCGGCCACGACAATGTCGGCATCGAGATGGCGCGGCTGATTCCGCCTCCTGACCCTCCCCCGCCTCCTCGATCCGAGAACTACCTCGCACTCAAGATCGTGATGGTTATGCTCCTGGTAGCCGTCGCGGCTCTGTGTGTGCTGGCCTACCTCACCTTTTGGTACTACTAATCGCGCTGCTGCTGCGGTGCCCCATCGCCGGGTGTAACGGACGATCCATGCGATGGACGGGCTAGGATTTCCGCGTTGGCAGGAGACCTTGCGTCCCTCAGGGCGTTTCTACCTTGGCAGATTTCTGGCCTGCGGGAGTCATCAATATGAAGGAAGTTGCGATCATCTCAGCGGTACGTATCCCAGTGGGCCGGTTCCAGGGTTCGCTTCAGTCCTTTTCTGCCCCGCGGCTGGGGGCGCTTGTGGTGCGCGAGGCGGTGCGCCGCGCTGGCGTCGAATCCTCACGAATTGACGAGTGCATCATGGGCTGCGTCCTGCAGGCCGGTCTCGGCCAGAACCCCGCGCGTCAGGCGGCGCTCTTGGGAGGATTGCCGCCTGCGGCAGGGGCGCTCACCATCAACAAGGTTTGCGGCTCGGGGTTGAAGGCCGTGGCCCTGGCCGCGCAGGCCATTCAAACGGAAAACGCTGAGATGGTTGTCGCCGGCGGTATGGAGTCGATGACCAATGCGCCTTATTTGCTGCCCCAGGCCAGGGCCGGCTATCGCATGGGCAACGGCGTCCTGGTGGACGAGATGATTCAGGACGGCCTTTGGGACGTCTACAACAACTTTCACATGGGCATTGGGGCTGAGATGATTGCGGCCCGCTACGGCATCACCCGCGAGCAGCAGGACGCCTTTGCGGCCGAGTCGCACCGCCGCGCCGCCACGGCTACGACGGAGGGTTTCTTCCGGGAAGAGATTCTGCCTGTCGAGACTCCGCCGGCCAAAAAAGGCGCTGCTCCGCTGCTCTTCGATGCCGACGAATCGGTCCGCTCCGAGACAACCGTCGAAATCCTTTCCCGGCTCAAGCCAGCCTTTCAGCTGGAAGGCACGGTGACCGCCGGCAATTCTCCCGGTGTGAACGACGGCGCCGCGGCCCTGGTGGTCGCCAGCACAGAGCGTGCCCGGCAATTGGGTCTCGCTCCGCTGGCTGTGATTCGTGCCCAGGCCACCAGCGGAGGCGCGCCGGAGTGGTTTGGCCTTGCGCCCATCGAAGCCGTGCGCAAGGTGGCGGCAAAGGCAGGTTGGCCGCTTGACAGCGTCGATCTGTTTGAGCTGAACGAGGCATTCAGCGCGCAGGCGCTGGCCGTCAATCGCGACCTGGGCCTCGATCCGGCGAAGGTCAACGTGCAGGGCGGAGCCGTCGCCATCGGTCACCCCATCGGCGCTAGTGGGGCGCGTCTGCTGACTACGCTGCTCTATGCCTTGCGCCGCCTCGGCAAGACCCGGGGCATCGCCGCGCTGTGCCTGGGGGGCGGTAATGCGGTGGCGCTGGCCGTCGAGCGCATTTAAATGGTTACAGCGGAATCAAGATTCTCTGGAAAAATCTCAATCTGAGCGCTGTTCACCGGATTCCGCTTCAATTGCAGAACGGCGTCTCGTGCGGGAAGCCTGCGGCCGCATCGTCTTCGGGCGTTTGGCCGGAATCCGCATTGGAGTCAGCGCCACCCGCAGCTTGGGCGCTGAAGAACGCGTCCACCTGGGCCAGCACCTCGGCGCCGGTCCTCGCGTGGTAGATGTCGCCTCTCAGCTTGGCTCCGCCCGGCACGCCGTGAGTAAACCAGGTGGCGAATTGCTTCATTTTGCCAGCCGTCTCGCCCAGCCGCGCGGCCTTGGGCAGATCTTTCGTGGCCTCGGCTTCGTCCAGGAGCATCTGAAAATAGGCGCGAATCATGCGGTAGCGGTCTTCCACCGTGGGACGCTCGTAGCTGCCGGTGGCTGTGTACTGTGCGATCTGTCTGAAAATCCACGGATTCTCTGGCGCGGCCCGGCCGATCATCACTGCGTCGCAGCCGGTTTCGGCTACCATGGCCGCGGCGGCTTCTGGAGTGCAGATGTCCCCGTTGCCAATGACCGGAATCCCCACTGCCTGCTTTACACGCGCAATCCACTCCCAGCGCGCCTGGCCGCTATAGCCCTGCTCGCGGGTGCGGGCGTGCAGCGTCACTCCGTTCAGTCCTTCGGCCTCGGCCATTCGCGCCAACTCCAGGCAAACAATCTCGGCGTCGTTCCAGCCCAGCCGGAACTTTACGGTGAAGGGAATTGTGACCGTGTTGCGAACGGCGCGGAAGATCTCGCCGATGCGCGGCAGGTCGCGCAGCAGGCCAGAGCCGCCGTTTGACCCCACAACCCGCTTGGCCGGGCAGCCCAGGTTCAGATCCACCAGGTCGAAGCCGGTCTCCTCCACAATCCGCGCCGCCTCGGCCAGCGTTTCCGGATTGGCCCCGAAGAGTTGCGCCCCGATAGGGTGTTCGTCCTCGTAGAAGGTCAAATAGCGCTGGCGCTTGGTCTCCCGCATCCTGGCCAAGCCGTCGGCTGAGGTGAACTCGGTCATCAACAGCCCGCAGCCGGACTGCTCATTGGTGACGGTGGCGTCGATTGATGAGTCAGTATCTTTCAGGAGTGCCCCAGATCTCGATTCTGAGACTTGGGACGCGGTGAACAAGCTGGCGTGGCGGATGAATCGCCGGAAGACCGTGTCCGTGACCCCCGCCATGGGAGCTAGCACAGTGGCCGGGGCCACCACCACAGTTCCCAGGCGCACCTCGGCCGGCACTCGCGCCTCCGCGGGCATCGCGTACTCCCTGGGATTGTCCCAGTTTTTCTTCACAGTAAAGCCTTTGCCCGCCATGAGAACCTCGTCCACAACAAGCCACGGATCAGCCGGGAAGCTCATTCACTTCATAGACATACGGCTTGCCTCGCGACTCCGGATCCCAGCCCGCATTCATCGCCTGCCGAATATGAGCCTCAACCTTCGCGGGCGCGATATTCTGCAGGACAAAGTCAGTCCTCGTGTAGCCGACCTTATGCGTCTGGACCGCTGGGTATTCCAGATAAAGCTCCCGGTGCGCGCCTTCGGCAACCATGACATGAATAGCCACGCCCTTCCACCCCCCCGCAGTGCACCATTGCTGCTCGCGGTGCAGACGCCAGATAAGCGGGACGCCGTCGATCTTCGTTGCGAACTGAATCGAGCGTTTAGCGCGTGGCATGGTTTGTTATACCCCTGATTCGGAACGTATGGCGCGTAACATTCTTGTGTTTGTTGCAACACAACGAGGCCTCCGCCGTGGCGGAGGCCCCAATCCTGCTGGCCGCGTACCGCGTGCCGGTTACTTGGCCTTAGCTGCTGCTGCCGCTGCCACGGCACTGTCGGACTTGGCGTACTTGCGGCGGAAGCGCTCGACGCGGCCCGCCGTATCCACCAGGCGCTGCTTGCCGGTAAAGAACGGGTGGCAAACCGAGCAGATTTCCACGTGAATGTCGCCCTTGTGGGTCGACCGGGTCTCAAAATTGTTTCCGCAGGCGCAGATAACATGCACCGCGTCATAGTTGGGATGAATCTTTTCCTTCGGCATCGCTCTAGACAGACCTTTCCTGCAATGCTCCTATTGTAGGGGGATTCGGGCGGTTTAGCAATTCAGGGAACAGGGATTAGGGGGTAAGGATTAGAAAGCAGGGCCGTTGCGCAGGTTCGGCCCTCATAAAACCTGAACGCGAAAATCCCTTTACTCGTTGAGGAAATGCGTATTCTTCGATGAATCGCATAGTTCCTAACCCCAACCCCCTTAATCCCTAACCCCCTACTGTTTCAACGCCTTCTTGATCCCAGCCTCCACCAGCGGAGCCATGACCGCGTAGCCGGCCGGCAGCGGATGCACTCCGTCTTCGCTCAACGTAGCCGGAAGCCCGTCGCGCTGGTCCTTCATCGCCGTGTGGAAGTCCACGTAGGGGTAGCCCTTTTCTGCTGCGTAGGCCTTGATCCATGCGTTTAGCGCCAGCACCTTGGGCGCGGGTGTAAGGCCCGGGCTCCAGGAAAAATCAAAAGCTGGCAGCACTGAACAGAGCACCACGCGAATGTGGTTGGCTGTGGCCAGCTCGGCCATCGAGGCCAGGTTGTCTTCGATCTGTTCCAGCGTCTCCGGGCCGGTGTTGCCGGCAATGTCGTTGATGCCGGCCAGAATCACCACCACCTTGGGTTTGAGCGCGATCACGTCTTGGTGAAAGCGCAAGACCATCTGCGGCGTGGTCTGTCCGCTGATGCCACGATTGATATAGGGCTTGCCGGGGAATAATCCCTCCGGTCCCTCGATCTTCCAGAATTCCGTGATCGAGTCGCCCATGAAGACCACGCGGTCTTCACCAGCGGCGGGTGGACCCAGCTTCAAATCAGCCTCCTTGAACTTCGCCAGCCAGGGAAAATCGTCCTTCATCTGCGCGTCGCGCGCTTTTTGCCAGGCGGAAACCTCCGGTGGTTTGGGCGTCACGCAGGGAGTCTTGGCCTCCGGCGCCGGGGAGGCGGTCTGCGCGGGCAGGGTGGCCGCCTGCGGAAAGGTGAAAAGGGCAACGAGGGCGAAAACGGCGCGCAATACCATTCGATTCATGAGCGAGTCTCCATCTCTTCGCGGGCCAAAGGCGATTTTCTCCGCGTGGTTCCGATTGTAGGCAATAGCGCTTCAGGCATACCAATGTCTTTTCCACAATAAGGGACCAGACCTGCACCGACGCACACCGTGGCGATTGCGCTACGCTTGAGTTCAGATGAATGAATGTAAAATTTGCGATGGAGTCGGACTGGTGCGGGTGGTCAACGCAGAAGGCCAATGGGTTTCGCGCGCCTGCGAGTGCCAGCAGAGGGAGCGCGAGGAGCGCCGCCTGGCCGCCGCTCACATTCCCGAGCGCTACCGCCCTTGCTCGTTGGACACCTATGAAACCGCCTTTCGCGGCGCCGACCCCTCGTTGAGCCGCGCACACCTGACCGCCCGCAAGTTTGTCGAGGCCTTTCCGGTCGATACCGCCGGCAAGGGGCTGCTCTTCACCGGCTCCATCGGCGTAGGCAAGACCCACTTGGCCGTAGGCGTGCTCCAGCGGTTGGTGCGGGAGCGTGGCGTCCACGGTCTCTTCTGCGACTACCGCGAATTGCTCAAAAACATCCAGAACAGCTACAACTCCCAAGTGCAGACCACTGAACTGGAACTCCTCAAGCCTGTCTTTGAAGCCGAAGTGCTGGTCCTGGATGATCTGGGTGCGCAGAAGCCCAATGAATGGGTCTGGGACACGGTCGCGCTGATTCTCAACACCCGCTACAACGACAAGCTGTCTACCATTATCACCACCAACTGGCGAGACCTGCCGGCAGGCGCCGGGTTCAAAGCCGATGAGAAAGGCAACAAGCCCGCCAAAAGCGAAGACACCCTCGGCGACCGCATTGGTGACCGCATGAGGTCACGCCTGGCTGAGATGTGCGTCCGCGTCGAGATGACCGGCGAAGACTTCCGCCAGAGCGTCAAGAAAGCGCGGGGATTCAGCTAGTGCTCTTCGGAACCGTCGCCTGGTTCATTGTTGGGATGCGCCGGGCAGCGCACACAAAATAGTTCTCATAGCGTACCGGTCGCACCCGTCAACAGCCGGCTCCAGCCCTCAAAATAAACAAAGGCTGGCCAGCACCAACAGGATAGCGGCGATAGTGACGGCATGGTACACAAGATCGTCAGGTTCCCTGGAGCGCCTTCGTTCTCCGGCAGGCGCTGCCATGAACTCGGATGCGGTTGGGGAGTCACGCTGCATCGCTGGCCTGCCTTTCAGTGCCTTGCGGCAAAGGTTACGCATTCTGGATCTGGCCGGTTCTCACCACCGCATCCCTCGACACCAAATCTCCTCGAAAGAGGCGGAACAAAGGTGAAGAACCCACAGATTGTGACGCTACTTTGCTTATCGGTCAAGGATTAAAAAGCATCTGCTTGATGACAGGAATCGAGAAGGCCACAAGATTCCTTTTCTAACGAGTGAAAAATCACGTTCCCGAGCAGTGGTTTGGAACTCATTTTTCCACCGGAAAAGAAGCAACTGGCTGTCCCTGGCCGTGGCTGTCACCCTCGTCCTCTCAGAATCTGCCACAAACCGAGCGTCTCAAAGTTTTCTGCGGATTGCAGAGAATTTCCCTGCTTGGATGCACACTGATAAGTGGCAGAGTTATGGCCCACCCGAGAACAAGTGCTTGGGGGCGTCCCGTAACTCCTTATCCTGGAAGATTTTGCAGGGAACTTCATTGTTATCAGGATTTTACAGCACAACCATGCCCGTAACCTCAAGAAAACAAGGAATTTGTTTACAAAATAGGGGTGGGGGTATCCGGCATCCATACGCCCCTGTTTGCCTCTCGCTCGGCACGTAGGGGACGCACCCTTGCAAAATAGCTACAGCAAAACCAGGGATGGTGTATCCCGGAACCATGCACTCAAGTCGACGCGACCAACAGGGAGTGGCGACCTTCAACGAAGCAAATCAGGATACAGGTTCCCTGGTTTTGCTCTAGTTTATGGACAGACTCTCAGCATCCGCCGTGCCTGCCTTGAGCATGGAACGAGGAAACTTCCTTGTCAGAAGCGTGCGGCCCGAGAATCACTTGATCAAGCGCCAGATCCACTCCCGAGTGCGAGTAAACCATCCAGGCTGGGGCGGAACCGTCTCCAATGCTATTTCTGCGGCTAACAGTTCCTCTGGTGTCATGAATGTAGGTGAATATCCGGTGTAGCCGGGGCAGTTATCTTCCTGCGAATCAAGTATTTCGGCCACAATCGGGTCGCCGCCCTCGCCTCTGGCTGCCTTCTCGAACTCATCTGCCCTCTCTCGCCGCGCCTTCGACAGATCAATCAATAACTTGGCCTCTTCTTGCCGGCCCTCGGCCAACGACTCGTTTGCGCGGTCAAGCAGTTCTTTCGCCTCCTTGTAATGGATGCGGGCAATTTCGTGGAGTTCGTCGGCTGGCGAGTCGCCCTGAAATGTGTAGACCAGCGGTTTGTCTTTGGGATTGTCGTCTGGCATTCTTTCCTCCTGGCTGGCAAGCATTCTTCAAGCGAGTGGTCTTTCGTTGAGCGCCGCGTCATCCAACATTATTCCTCAAATCATGGAAACTAGGGGATTATCTTCGCTCGCGGGTGTAAAATTCTGCTCGTGAGCATTGGTCCTGAACTCGTTCCATCCGCCGAGAAAGAAACACGCAACTGGCTGCCGCTGGTTGTGGCTGTTGCTGTTGTCCTGTCGATTGCCGCTGTGGCGATCCTCAGCCTGGAACACAAAAACACGCGCGGCAAGGGCGCGGTTACGCCCATCTCCGCGCCACTTGATCCCTATGCGGGGAATCTCTCGCTAACCCGCCTGGCCATGAGCGAATCCGGCAATCTGTCTGGAGGCAAGGTCACCTACCTGGATGGCTATATTACCAACCAAGGATCCCGTATTGTCACCGCCGTTACTGTTCAGGTTCTCTTTCGCGATTACGCCCACGAGGTGGCGCAGAATGAGACCCTTCCGCTCAAGCTCATCCGCGTGCGCGAACCGTATATCGATGTGGAACCGATCTCCGCAGCCCCTCTCAAGCCCGGCAGTGGGCAGGATTTCCGCCTGATCTTCGATGCGGTCTCGCGCGACTGGGATGGCGCCTATCCGGAGATTCGCATCCTCCACGTCGAGACGAAATAGTTTGCCCCGTTCGGAGCAATATTTCCGTTCTGCGATAATCGCCCGTTTCAACCACACACCACCCACTAAAATCATCTCTGTATGCAGTCAGCCAACCCTAATTCCGCCGAATCCATTTCCGCGGCGATTCCCGGCGGCAGCCGCTTCATCCGCGCCTGTCTGCGTCGCCCGGTGGATCGCACGCCGGTCTGGTTTTTGCGCCAGGCTGGCCGCTATATGCAGGAGTATCGCGAGGTCCGCAAGCACCACACGTTGGTGGAAATCTGCAAACAGCCGGAGTTGGCCGCTGAAGTCACCATCACCGCCGCTGAGAAGCTCGGCGTGGACGCGGCCATTATCTTCGCCGACCTGCTGCTGCCGCTCGAGCCGATGGGCCTGGACTTCGAGTTTCAGGCTGGAGAAGGACCGGTGGTCCATCACCCCGTTCGCACGGTCGACGACGTTCGCGCCCTGCGCACCGACCGCGCCGATGACTTGGCTTACGTTGCCCGCGCCATTGAGAAGGTGGCCGCCCACTTCCGCGACCGCTTGGGCATCATCGGCTTCTGCGGCGCGCCTTACACCCTGGCCAGCTACATGATCGAGGGCGGCGGCTCACGCAATTACATCCACACCAAGCAGATGATGTACTCCGACCCCGCCTCCTGGCGCCTGCTGCTCGACAAAATCGTCGTGGTCCTCGAAGAGTATTGCCGCCTTCAGGTTCAGGCTGGCGCGGATGTCATTCAGATCTTCGACAGTTGGGTTGGTTCGCTGGGCCTGGCCGACTATCGCGACTACGCTTTCGATGCCTCCAAGCGCCTGGTCCGCGCCGTGCAGCAAATGGGCGTTCCAGTCATCTATTTTGGCGTCGAAACCGCGGGCCTTTTGTCTGAAATGGCCTTGACCGGAGCCGACGTTATCGGCTTGGACTGGCGGCAGCCCCTCGATGAAGGCTGGCGCGCCGTGGGCTCCGGCCACGCGGTGCAAGGCAACCTGGACCCCATCACGCTCTTCGCGCCGCCTGAAGTTTTGGAACTCCGCGTCAAGGAGATTTTGCGTGCCGCCAACGGTCGCCCTGGCCACATCTTCAACCTCGGCCACGGCATCGTTCCCGGCACGCCAGTCGAGAATGTGCAAGCCGTCGTCCGCATGGTCAAGGAGTTCCGGCTCTCGTCACCAATTGAGTAAATCAGTGGAGTGAACCCAGTTCCGATCTACGGTTTAGAAACGGCAAATCCGGAAGGTATCCGCAATAAGGACTCATCTGGTTCCTGTCCGATGGCCACATCCGACAACTCGTGAACCACACTGCCTCCATTGTCGAGTGTGCTTTTCATGCGAACAATGATATCCGACGATCGATCGGCGAACCAGATCTCCTCCACAGCCTTCTTGGTGACCGGATCGAGGGTGTTGTATCCTGTCGCCGCCACTCCGCCAATCACTTCATGTCCGATGGGATCCGTGCGTGGCAGGTGTTTGACTCTGCCGAGATTGACCGTTCGTCTAATTACCCGCTGTGCCTGGTAATCGATGCAGTAGGAAAGATTCTCGCCAGGCAGGCTCAACGTGCCTTTTTCCGGCTTCATCGAGTTAGGCAAGAAGCTCTCCTCTATCCGCGCTCCATTTGAACTTTGCATCACGATTCCCTGATGCTGAATGACTGTTCGTTCGCCGTTGGCGTTCACGTTCTGAATGGTTTCGGTAAACTTGGCGGTATAAGGAATCCAACGTTCTTGTGAAAAGGCAGCCACCGCGCAGGTAAGACTGCCGATGATCAACAAAGATACGGCTTTACGCATGGGTACTCCTTTTTGAGAACGGAATCAGAATAGAATCTTCTTTCCGCCCGCGCAATAGACGGGATTTCGGCATGAGAGAGATCAACTATGGAGCATTTTTCAGAGATCGAGCGAAGAAATGAGTGCCACACCTTCGCCGTGTCTTTGTATTTGCTGCTAGGGTAGGATACGAATCACCCCTCATGTGAGGTCGTATATGCCTAAACAAGCCGTTCTTCTGCTGGCCCACGGTACTCCCGAGACCGTCGAGCAGATTCCCGAGTATCTGCGCAACGTGACCAGCGGGCGTCCGCTGCCCCAGCCGGTCATCGAGGAGATCCAGCGCCGTTACGCGCTCATTGGCCACAGTCCGCTCACTGAAATCACCATGGAGCAGGGTCGGCTTGTGGAAGCGGAACTAGCCGCCGCGGGACTGCCCGTGCCCGTCTATGTAGCTATGCGCAACTGGCGCCCAACCATTCCTTACGTGATGCGGAAGATGCGCGCCGATGGCGTTGAAGAGGCCGCAGTCCTTTGCCTTGCGCCGCAAAACTCACGCACCAGCGTGGGCCTTTATCGCCGTGCCGTAGAAGCTGAGGCCGACGGTCTGCGCATCGATTTTACCGAGGGCTGGGCGCAGCATCCGTTGCTGATCGAGGCCTTTGCCGCGCGGCTCCGCCCGGCCTGGACCAAACTGAGCGAAGAAGTCGGCGCTCCGGTTCCAGTACTGTTCACGGCGCATAGCGTTCCGTGCAGGACCATTCAGGCTTCCGAAGGCCAGGCCGCCGATCCTTACGCCGAGGAGGCCAGGCGCACTGCGGCGCTGGTTGCCGAGCGCGTGCCGGAGATTTCCCAGTGGAGTTCCGCCTTCCAAAGCCAGGGCGCCAGCGGCGGACCCTGGCTTGGTCCCACCGTCGAGCAGAGCCTGGAATCCATCGCCGCCTCGGACGTTCGGACGCTTCTGCTTCAGCCCATTGGCTTTCTCTGTGATCACGTCGAAATCCTTTACGACGTGGATATTCTCTTCCGCGAGTTTGCCGCCAAGCTGCATCTGCGGCTGGAGCGGCCGGAGTCGCTGAATGCCTCAATCCCCCTCGCTAGAGCGGTTGCGGATCTGGCGCAGCAGGGATTGGCACGGCTCAACAGCCTGCGGAGCTGATGACCGGGTGGCTTTGTCGACCGATTGGGATAAGCCGCCGGAGAATCACTTCAGGTGATAGTCCTGGGCAACAACCCATAAAGATCTGAAACGACAAGAGAAAGCAAACAGCGACGAATCCAGCGAAATGAGCTGTCCGAAATGACGAAACCCCGTACTCTAACCATTGAACTACGGGCAAAATCCCCAGTAAATGTTGTATTATGTTTATATTACGCGGCTTTTTAAGCCGTCTATCGAACGCCTTTCAGGGCTGGCGTAACTTCTGTTTTATTTCTTTCGTATGTCTGACATGATTTTTCGGAAGCGCAAACTTGCTAAACTGAATAAAATAAACCCATCGCAGACCAGCATCGGGTTTCCCAAAGCTCGATAAAGAACACTCGGGTCCGGTATACTTTAGCTTCTGCATCCTTGAACGGCCAGATCGGCAGGGAAACCGCGTTAGAGGGGCGTTCTGGCCTGTTCATGCGGTGTTTCGGGAGTTTGAGAAGAGAAAATTGCAATGAGTTTAAATTTCGTTTGACATCTTCGTATGGCTGCGATATATTTCGTTAGCTTTTGTTTCGCGTTTGTATGCGAGGCTAAAGAATGTATTCCCGCAATATGGGAAGCATCGCTTTTGCCTGAGTCGCTGATTTCGGCAGGTATGCAGAGCGAAGAAATGAGTAACGGACGGCTGTTCCCGGCGGGGAAACAGGCGGGTAGTTTTCGGAGGCAATATGCGATCTATGATTCAAAGGGCTCTTCTTATAGTGCTCCTTGCAGTGACCGCAGTCTGGGTTCCCAGACTTTGCAATGCACAGGAGTACCGCGCAACCATCACTGGAACTGTAGCCGATACGGCGAAAGCTGTAATTCCTAAGGCTGCCGTAACAGTACGCAACCTCGACACGGGTGAAGTGATTAACACCTTGACAAGCGCTGCCGGCGCTTACACGGTGCCGTATCTTCGTCCCGCTCAGCGGTATGAAGTCACGGTGGAGGTGCCCGGCTTCAAAAAGACGACGCATCCAGCCGTTGTGCTCAGCATCTCGCAAGTCATTACGCTGGACTTTACCTTACAGGTAGGGAATGCGGCCAGCGAGGTAGTCACGGTTGTCGCCACAGAGAGTCAGGTAGCCCTTGATTCGGATACAGCCGACCGCGGCACCGTTGTTGACAACAAGACCATCACTGAACTGCCGATTGACGGCCGCAACCCGCTGGCGCTGCTTGATGCCGTAGCCGGCGTGACCAATGAAAATGGCCCCGGATCCCAGGGCGTCGCATCCGATATGTATAACGCCTCCTTCTACACCATTAATGGCGGGGCAGCGCAAAACACCGAGTACACCATCGACGGCCAGCCGGATAACTCGATTCCCTGGTATTCCAGCGGTCCGTCCTCCATTCCCTCGGTGGACGCCATTCAGGAATTCAAAATCATCACCAATCCCTACGACGCGCAACTCGGACGCACCTCCGGCGGCGTTGTCAGCATGGAGCTGAAGTCCGGCACCAACAGCTTGCATGGATCAGCCTATGAATTTGCCAAGCGCGGCTATATGGACGCCAATCACTGGGTCAACAATCTTACCGGTACGCCGCGTCCTGCTCACACGGAAGACCAGTACGGCGCCGAAATCGCTGGCCCTGTCCGCATTCCTCGCTTGTACAACGGCCGCGACAAGACCTTCTTCATGTTTAACGCGGAGTTTTATCGGCAGAAGCTGCCCCAGTACGGGATGTACGACGTTCCAAATCCGGCGTGGGTGAACGGCGATTTCTCCGGATTTACAGATAGCAACGGCGATCTCTACCCCGTTTACGATGTCAATACCGCGAACGCCGCGAACGGCTATGCCCGCTCGATCTTCCAGACCGCGAATACCGGGTCAACAACTTGCGGCAACGCGCAGGGATACAACTGCGTACCGACCAGCCGCTTCAATCCGATTGCGGTCAAGATTGTCAACATGGCCATATCTGCCATGACGCCTACACCGAATGCGATTGCCGGCGAACAGCCCTGGGAAAACATCTGGGTGAATCGGCAACCGCAAAACAACACGATGAACAATTACATCGCCAAGGTGGACCAGGTTCTCGGCGCGAAGGATCGGATGTCCTTCAACTACATTCACGACACCAATGTGGTGGACTTCCTTTTCACGCCATCCGGAGTTCCCTGGGCGAACGGCGAGCACTTCCAGGAAAACCACCAGAACGCGGGCATCGACTGGATTCATACGCAGCGTGACAATCTGCTCTTTGACGTGCATACCAGCTATCAGCGGTATTGGAGATCTGACGGCGAGCCGCAGACCTGGGATTACGACACAACCCAACTGGGTTGGTCCTCCGCGTTCATCAACTCACTTCCTCTGAAGACGGGCTTCCCGCAGATCTCCTGGACCATGCAGCAGCCTTACTCGGCTCAAGGGCAGGGGTACGGAAGCTGGCCGCTTATGTCCAGGGATCGCTATTTGATGCCTGATGATACGTTTAGCCTTGCACCGACCGTGACCTGGAACAAGGAAAAGCACTCGCTGCGCGCCGGAATTGACCTGCGCACTACGCACACCTCTGCCGATATGAACGGGACCAATATCATGCAGATCGTATCTGGCGGCGCGGCAACCCAGGAGTACTGGGACCAAGGCAGCTACGACGACGGCGCTCAGTTGCCCGACGGCATGAATTCCGCCGGCCAAAGTGGCAATGCGTTCCTGGACTTCCTGCTCGGTCAGCCTACGGGAGACTCCAGCCATTCCGGTGTCTCCGTGCAGAACTCAGTGTTTCCCACCTACACCTGGCATTACATTGCACCATGGGTGCAGGATGACTGGAAGGTTACGCCCCGGTTTACCGTGAATCTGGGCTTCCGTTATGACCTGGCGTCCGCGCCTACGGCGCGTCACAACTGGTTGAGCACGGGATTTGACCTGAATGCAACGAATCCTCTGGATTCATTGGCGCTCGAATCTCAATTCCCCAACCTGCAGGGCGGAAAACTGGAGGGCGGTTACACCTTTGCCACCTCGGGAGGCCGTTCCGCGGCATGGAACACGGACTACACCAAGTACCAGCCGCGCCTGGGATTTGCGTATCTGCTCCGTCCCACCACGGTCATTCGCGGTGGCGCCGGACGTCTGGTGCAGGCGCAGATGGGCGATTGGCCGTCGTCGGTAGGATTCTCACAGGCTCCGAACTTCGTGAACACGCTCGACAGCGGACGAACGTACGTCAACTCCGACACTCCGGACGGCATGCTGAGCAATCCGTATTTCAACACCGGCGGCATTCCTGCAATTCCCGGCGTCTCCGCCGACCCGGCAACCAAGGTTGGCTTGGGGACCAACGTCGGGTTGAGCGCCAGTTTCATGAATCCGAACCACAAGTGGCCTTACGTCTACCAGTACTCGCTGGGCGTGCAGCAAACCATCGGCAGCACCGGCAAGCTGGACATCAGCTACGTGGGCAGCAGCAGCCGGGCGGGGGATGAAAGCAGCCAAAACCTTGCGATGGACGAAGATCTGCGGGCGACGTGCAATGATCTGCTCTCAACGACGTCGAATCCGGAACCGCGCATAAAATGCCAAGCGCTGGTTCCCAATCCACTCTATGGAGTTACCGGAGTTCAAGGCTCCTGGTATTCTTCTCCAACCAAAAGCATCCTCAATGTGAACTCGAAGTATCCTCTTTTTAACAATTCAGTTACCGAAAATGGCATGAACTGGGGAAAGAGCTGGTATAACTCGCTCCAAACCACTTACTCGCAGCGGACGGACTGGGAGCAGTTCAACGCTTCCTGGACCTGGTCGAAGACCATGCAGTCTGGCGGATATGTGGACCGTGACTACCTGGTTCCCATGCGCTCCATTGCCGGCGCGGATCGCACCCATCGCTTTACTCTGACAGGCGTGGTCAATGCGCCTGTTGGACGTGGCAAAAAGTATTTCTCCAACATAAGCCGCCCGGCGGACGCGGTGGTTGGCGGATGGGAAATCGGTGAGAGCTTCTTCCTGGAAACGGGACAACCCTTCTCAATGCCGAGTGGCTACAATCTAATCGGTGATATTCATGGCCCCAAGATGAATCAGTCGGGCAACTACCTGCAGGATCTGGGCGTGAATCACTGCGTGTGGCAGTGGGTCGCCGCCACGAGTCCAGCAGCCGGTTCAACACCCGGCTATTTCAAGCCCAACCCCAACGTCACCCAGCCCTTCAACTGCAATCAGGGTTCTGGATGGTATCCGACCACGCCGGCCTATTCACCAGTCACCTCACAGCCTTACTCGGCGGCTATCCGTGCGCCGGGAACCAACCAGTTGGATATGAACCTTGCCAAGATGTTCAAACTGGCCGAGCACGTCAATCTACAAACCCGGATGGAAGTTACGAATGTACTCAATCATCCGACGTTTTACTGGGATGTTTCCAACAGTCCTACGGCTTGGGATTTCGGTACGGTCGACAAGAGCTGGGGACAAAGCAATAATCCGCGTTACGTACAGATCGCCGTCAAGGTTCTGTGGTAAACGCAACCAACATCTCATAGAACCGACTCAGTGCCTAGAAGTATTAGGCACTGAGTTTTTTTAGCTCTTGACCGGAAATCCCGGCGTAAGCCACAAACCCTCGACAGGAGTATTGCCCATGAAATTAAGACTTTGCGCACTCACGTGCTTGCTAGTGTTCTGTTTGCTCATCACTCCGTATCCATCGGCCGCTGAGCAGCCATCCACGCTGGTGATCTCCGGCTTTACCGCTTATTCAGAACCCAATCCCGAGGCGCTGGAAATTCCCGAATCGAATCCAATCACGGGCTGGTCTGATGCCGGAGTGACTCTGGCCTGGTATGGGCAGATCAGGACTCCGGGCAAGCTGACTATCGCTGTTCGTCTGCGCCTTCCCAAGGGGAGCCAATCGGCCCTGAGCATGAAGGTTGGCGGCCTAACTTTGGCGACGCGGAAGGTGAGCGGTTCTGCAGACCCTGTTACGGTCTCATTTGGCTCATACAAGATTGAGAAGCCCGGTGATTATCGTTTTGCGCTTACCGGTGTAAAGAAATCCGGGCCGGTCTTTGCCGAGATTGATTCACTGCTGCTTGATGGTCCGGCAGTCAAGGACGCTCTCTTCAATCTGACGCCACAGCGCGGCGCGCCGTCGGTTCATCTTACCTTTCCTGTGCCGGAAGGCGTGCAGGCGAAGTGGTTCTACAACGAAGTTACTGTAAAGAAGGATCCTATCTGGACGTACTACGAAGCCTGCGGTTTTGCTCGCGGTTATTTTGGGATTCAGGTGAATAGCCTTTCCGAGAGGCGCATCATCTTCTCCGTCTGGGACAGCGGCAAGGAACCCGTAAACCGCGATAAAGTGGATGCGGAGAATCGCGTTCAGCTACTCGCGAAGGGCCCGGACGTTGTGGCTGAGAGTTTTGGAAATGAAGGGACCGGCGGCCATAGCCATCTGGTCTATCCCTGGAAGACCGGCGCGACGTATCGGTTTCTAGTCAGTGCACAGCCCGACGGAGCGTCCACAATCTACACCGGCTGGTTCTACTTTCCGGAGAAGCAAGCCTGGGGGATGATTGCGAGCTTCCGCGCGCCGAAGGATGGAAACTACCTGCGCGGCTTGTACTCCTTCAATGAAGACTTCAGCGGCGCCAATGGGCAGCAGCAGCGTCTGGCGGAGTTTGGCAACCAATGGATCAAGACGACGGACGGGCGCTGGATAGAACTGACGAAGGCGCGCTTTACCCATACGGCTCGCGGAATCTACAAAGACCGCATCGATCGTGGGGCGGGTGTGATTGGCGATCGTTTCTATCTGACAAACGGCGGCTTCAAAGCTGAATCCATGGAGTATGGGGACCAAATCAGCCGCCCAGCAAGCGGAATTTCTCCCGACGTGGTGCTTCCCAACACGGCTGGCCAAACTGGCCGCTAGGATGGACTCATAGGCCGCGGCATTTCAATGAGACGATTGATGGGCAACAGAAAGCCGGCTTGCAGATACGCAAGCCGGCTTTCTGTTGGTGCGTCAGGAAATTAGCGCGGTAGAGCTTCGAGGTTGAGCACCTGAAAAGGTTCCAGATGAAAGGTGTGAGGCGTGCCGGCGTCGAACTTGATTGCAGGTTGCGCGGCTGAGTCGGCCCACGGAGAGCGCGCAACATAATGGCGCGGTGCGTTGCTTGGCAGCTCGAAAGTCTGATCAATGTCGAGCGTAATCTCCTGGGCATGATCGCTCGGATTGCGCAGGGTGAGGATTGCCTTCTCAGGAGACCATGCGGCCCATCCATACACCTGAAGCCAGTGCGGATCTCCGCCGATCCAGTGCGTATCCACCAGCGTGGAGGCATTGCGGCGGGACCACTTGGCAGCTTCCGCAAGCACATCCCAATTAGCCGGCGTCAGCAGCGAGGGCGTAATGTACATTTCCTGTAACTGCGTTCCTTCTCCGAAGTAAGAGCGAACCTCGTTGGCGAAGTCATTGCCGGGATCAGTAGAAAGGCCGGCCGCAGTCTCCTGCCGCGCGTAGACGATGCCGTGAAGCATCAGGGAATTGAGAGGATAAAGGCGGCCTTGTTTGACGACCTCGTCATAGGTGTCAGCATCGCGGTAAGTGATCCAGCGTTCGCGTTTTGTTCCCAGACCCTCACCTTCCGTGTCTGAACCACCGCGCCAAATCGAGTCCGCATAAATGAGCCAGAACGGAGAAGGATAGGTCCCGGTAGTCAGATTGACAAAGAGATCGGGTTTCAATTGCCGCAGATCGCTGATCAGGTGAATGGCTGCGTCGAAGTCGCTGCTGAACGCGCTGCCCTTTACCACGTGATCGGCGTTTCCGGTGCCGTCAAATTTGAACTGATTGACGCCGTACCGGGTGACCATCTCTGCTGCTGCGTCGTGGAAGCGCGCGTAATACTTGGGGCCGGAGAGTGCCAGAAGGCCGTCTGCCAGCTCATAACCGCCCTTTTTCGCGGTTGCTACGCGCTCATCCTTTGGATGGCCATAACCGCCCCATGGCGACAGCCAGACACCGGGCGCCGTGCCATATTCGGCTGCGGCCTTTTGCAAGGGTGTAAATCCATCTTTGAAATCAGCGCGTATTTTCCAGAGATCGTTGTGGTCGTCCCAGCCGTCGTCAAACAGAAACGAATCCAGGGTTACGCCGCGCTTTTTGTTCAACTCCTCGCCAATGGCATGAATGCGGTCCAGCGCATCCTCCTGGCTGTAGGGGGTAAAGTAGCCAATGTCGAACCAGCTGTTGTAATGCAGAAAAGTGCGATAGGGGTGCGCTCGCTCGCGTTCGATGTAGGTGAGGAAGTTGCGGCGCATTTGTCCCGCGGGCGCAACGCCCACAACCGCGGAATACTCGGCGGAATGGCCAGCGCCAATCGGCACGCCGCTCTGCAATTCGCTGACAGCGTGGTCACCGACAACGCTGCTTGTCGAGAGTGGTGATTCGAAGCCGAGATAGAAATTGCCAGCGGTCAGTGGAGAGCCTTTTACCGTGCCGGCAATGGCAACTTTGGGTGAATGCACATCGATCATCACGACGCCGCTCACCGGCGCGGGCTTGCTGCCTGCCGTAATGGTCAATACCTGGCGAATGTAGCCCGAGCCCTGGCGAAGAACAAGGGCCCAGTCGGCCTTGAACTGCCCGCCTGGATCTTCAAGCTGATAGTGGACAGCGACACCAGAGAGTCGCTCCGCGTATCGTGAGGCAACCGGGTTCGCTGCCAGATGCTCCACCCTGGCCGCTCCGCGTATCGTGAGGCCTGACGCCCGCAGCACCCCGATTCCCTTGAGATCGATGGAGAATGGGTCGCCGAGTCGCACAGAGGAGTCCTGGGCCGATTCTTCAACGCTCTTGTTACGAATCACCAACCCGGCAAGGTGTCCATCCTGGACCTTCCACTGGGCCGCAATCTGGCGATTCTGGAGCGTGCCGCCGGTTTGCTCATTGACTGATACCACTGGATCGTCCCCGGCAGCCTTTACAGCAGTCTGGGAAAAGGAAGTGAGCGAAGCTGCGGAAGATATGCCAATCAACAGCGCCAGGATTTTTGGCGAAAGGCGGTTAGGCAGCGATAAGCGGAATCGAAATTCCATGGGTCTCTCCTCGTCGAACATATGCGCACAAAGCGTTACAGAACTGGAATGCGGCCATAACGCAATCAAACGTAAGTATAGCAAATCGTTTACATCAAATCGCAGTATAATAAGCGGCGAGAAAAACAAAGAATTAAGGCGGAACCGCGGAATCAGGTTCATCCCTTGCGCCCGTCCTGTTTCTCCCTAGCTCCCAAATGGGGGCTGGGTAGGCATATTCTACGAAACGGTGAGTTCGCCTGTCTGGTGGTTGGCTGGCAACACAGCGCAAGGTCTTTAGTGAAGACAAAGCCTGGAATGTCTTTAGATATAATAGTTTGGTTGCAGTGAAGCGCGATGGGATTGGACTCCAGGCCTCTACCCTGCGGCCGCGCTTTCACAATCAGCGTAGCGTTTTCTATGCTGATATTTAATAAAGCATTTCGTAACATTGCGTATACTTACGTCTTGCTGCTACACTCCGCACAAGTGTTATCCCAGCGCGCGAAGTCCTGAAGATCGCAGGCGGGAAATCAGGAGGGCAAATGAGTTGTATTTCTAGGCCGTGGATACGGGGCCTCATCTTTATGACGTTGTGTTCACCCCTCGCCATGAGCCAGACCGGAGACCTGAAGGTACTCTTGCAGGATGTTCACGCTGTGGGCACACATGCCAATGAAGAAGAGGGGCCGGCCGCAATTGCCGTCATCGGGGAGCAGGCATTTCCTGTAGTCGTGGGCCTCGCGGAGGGTAAGACCGTGCTGCCGGTTGTAGCCGCAGCGCGATTCGGAAAAGGACGCGTGGTTGCGCTGGCTGAGAAGGGCTTGCTGGGCGATGTGAGTGGCGCGCCGGTGCACGACGACGACCGATTCCTCGCCAATGCGATTGCCTGGGTTCGCCCGGCAGGGCAGCGCAATGAAACCACGCGCATTCGGGTTCTCGATCTTCCCGGCATGGCCGAACACTTGCGGGCTGCCGGATATTTGGCGGCGCAAGCGGATTCATCGTGGAACACATCCGGCTGCGACGTGATCGTGGCCGCCGTGGATAAGGTAAGCCCGGCGCAGGCCGCTGCTTTGCGCAAATTTCTCCAGCGCGGCGGCGGTTTAATCCTCGCGGCCTCTGTATCGCACTGGGAAGACCAGAGTTCTGATGGCGTCGATGTGCAGAACTACCCTGGCAATGCGATTCTGGCGCAAGCCGGCATTCTGTGGACCGATGTGGATGTGCAAGGGAGCGCGGATGGCGCTTATGCGGTGCGCCAGGAGATTCCAGCCATGGCCAGCGCCGCTCCGGCATTCGCGGTAATTCGTGCGTTGCGGGAAGGCAAAACGCAATCGGCCGCGGATCTGGCCCAGGCATCGCGAGTTCTGCTGACCACGGCGGGGATCGTACCGGCTGATGATCGTCTCTTTCTGCCGCAGTTTCGCAAAGAAATGGAGGGATTCCATCCCGACCACTATCCTTCAGCGAAGAAGCCGGTTGATAAGGCCGATATGCTGACCCGCCTCGCCATTGCGCTGGACCGTCACGATATGGACATTGCGCATCCTGAAACCATGCGCCCCTATCCATCGGCCGCGGAGTTTCCCGGCGCGGTGCCGGTCGGCACTCCTACTGTTACTCGGCAAATTGCGGTGGATACCAGTCATCCCCGCTGGCACAGCACGGGTCTCTATGCCGCGCCCGGACAGTTGATTACGGTGGATGTACCGGCCAGTATAGCGAACCAGGGTTTCGAGGTGCGGATTGGAGCGCACACTGACACGCTCTGGCATCTGGCCAAGTGGGAGCGGTTCCCCGACATTTCCCTGGCGTTCCCGATTCGCGGGAAGCACGTTCGGATTGCCAGCCCATTCGGTGGCCTGATCTATCTCCAGGTTCCCACCAAGACCACGGTGAGCAGTTTTACAGCAACGATCAGCGGCGCCGTGGAATCGGCTCGGTTCGTTCTGGGCGAAACGACGCCGGAACAGTGGGCGAAGGAGCGGCGCGATGCGGTGGCTCCCTGGGGCGAGGTGGAGTCTGGCAGCTTGATTCTGACCGCGCCTCTGGCGGAGTTGAAGAAATTGGACAATCCCATTGAGCTAATGGGCTTCTGGGGAAAAATCATGGCGGCGCAGGCTGACCTTGCGGGCTGGCCGCCGACGCCGGCTTCACCTGAACGCATCGTCTTTGACCAGCAGATTTCCGCCGGTTATCTTCACTCCGGCTATCCCATCATGGGACCACTTTCGCTGGCAGGCCCATCGCTTTCCACGGCGCACATGGAGCAGTCCAACGATTTCGACGGTGGACGCTGGGGCTATTACCATGAACTGGGGCACAACCACCAGAGCGACGACTGGACCTTCCGGGGCACGGTGGAAGTTACGGTCAACCTATTCTCCCTCTATTCATTTGAAGCGGTGAACGGGATTCCAGTTGCGCAGAATCCGCGCGGCTCCGCTAAGTTCAGAAAAGAAGAGATGCAGCACATCAACTGGAAGACTCCGGATTTCAGCAAGCTCGATGCCTTCCAGGCTCTGGTCATGTACGAGCAGTTGCAGCAGGGCTTTGGCTGGGATACATTCAAGACGCTCTTCCGGAAATACCGCGCGCTGCCTGACGCGGAGCGGCCAAAAACCGATCTGGAAAAACGGGACCGCTGGATGGTGGAGTTCTCGCGCCAGACAGGGAAGAATCTGGGGCCTTTCTTCCAGGCGTGGGGTCTGGAAACTTCGGCCGAAGCGCGGGCTTCAATCCGCAGTCTGCCTTGTTGGGCGCCGGAGGAGTTGCCTGTTCAGCCCTGTGCCGCAAATTGATGTCGATCAGAACCGGTTTCGCGAAGAAATCGCGTTCCGAAACTCAGCTTCGATCTGCGATCATCACCGTAATCGCGGATCGAAGCTACGATTCTGTAGGGGGTTCTTCTCATGCTGAGAATCGTGTGTCCGGGCAGGCCCGTGTTGATGTCGATGGCAGCAGCGCTGTTGGTGGTTCTGGGTTTAGGTTGCAGCTTTGCCGCCCAGCCGCCCGCTTCTTCTTCCGTTGTCCCTGTGCGGGTTTGGCAGGGCACGGTGGATATCCCGGCCTCTGAAATGGGCCTGCCTGACCCCAATCCGCCCTTTGACTATTTCGTTCAGGACTACCGCCACATCTACCCCTACACTTCGCTTTCGAATCTGACGGGGCGTTCTGTTCCGAGACGGTGGCGCACTCTCAATCTGGAAAATGAATTCATCCGCTGCACCGTGTTGCCCGACCTGGGCGGCCATATTGATCGCTGCACGGACAAGCGAAATGGCGCGGAGATGTTTTATGCCAACCCTTCGGTGAAGTTAGCCCGTATCGCATACAGGGGAGCTTGGTCAGCGCGGGGAGTGGAGTTTAACTTTCCTGTTTCGCATAACTGGATGACCGTGTCGCCCGTGGATTTCTCAACGTCTACGGCTCCCGACGGAAGCGCTTCGGTATGGGTTGGGAATCGGGACCGGGTCTACGGCATGCAATGGCAGGTGCAACTCACGCTGCGATCGGGCCAGGCAGTGCTCGAAGAGCATATAACCATCGATAACCCGAGTAACTCGCGCCATCGCTTCTACTGGTGGACCAACGCGGGGGTGCAGTCGTGGGACGACAGCCGGCTTTACTATCCGCAGCAGTATTCAGTCTTCCACGGTTTCACTGATCTCGACACCTGGCCGGTGAATTCGGCGGGGGTTGATCTGAGCGTGGTAGGAAACCATAAATATGGGCCTGTTTCACGATTCAGTTATGGCAGTGCCGAGCCTTATATGGCGATCTATCATCCCCGCACCCATGCAGGACTGGTGCACTACTCTTCCGCCGACGATTTACCTTCGAAAAAAGTATTCTCCTGGGGAAATGACGCGGATGGAATGAACTGGCGCGAGGCCCTTTCTGACAATCACAGCGCCTATGTGGAGTTGCAGGCGGGCTTGTTCCGGGACCAAGAGACGCACGGATTTCTTGAACCTCAGCAGTCGATTCACTTCTCCGAGTACTGGATCCCCATTCAGGATTTGGAGGAAGTCACGCGCGCCAATCGCAACGCCGTACTTTCCATCTCGCGGAAAATGGCGGCGGATTCCAGCAGCGGATCGCTCAAGGTTTCGATGAATGTTACGCGCGAGTTCCCGCAGGCAACCGTAACAGTGCGGGACGGCGCGCGGGTTCTCTCCAGTCAGCGCGTTTCTCTTTCTCCCAAGGACACCTGGCACAAAGTGTACGCGGCCTTGCCCGTGGCGGCAGCTTACACGGTGGTGGTCACTGATCGGGAAGGAAATGTCCTCCTTGAACATACTGAAGGACAGTACGACTTCACCCCCAAATCTGAAATCCCGGCCCGGCTTCCGCCCGCCTACGTCTATCCTCCCGTCAACCAAAGGAGCGAAGACGACTTTGTAGAATTCGGCGCCGATCAGGAAAAAGATGGGAAGTTGCTGGAGGCGAGTTCGACCTACGCGGAAGGCTTGAAGCAGTTTCACGACAGCGTGGCATTGCATCGGTCGCTTGGCCGTCTGGAGGTTGCGCTGATGCGGGATGCCGCGGCTGCCAGCGATTTGCGGTTTGCCCTCGACCGGGTCAGCAACGATCACGAGGTCGCGTATTATCTCGCCCTGGCGCAGTTGAAGCTGGGAGACTCCGGTGGTGCGCGCCGTTCCCTGGAGGCTGCCGAACAATATGGCGTTTATCGTCCGGCAGCGCGGTTTGAGTTGGCCGCGATGGCCAGCCGGCAAGGGCGGCTCGCGGAAGCTCAGCACACACTGGAGAGCATCGCGGCTGAAGCTCCGGGCGAGTACCAGGCCAGTGCGCTCAACGTATCCCTGTTGCGATTAACGAACCAGAAATCGGCAGCCAGGGAACGTCTTGCGGCCCTGCAACATGATTTTCCGACGGACTCCTTTCTACGTCTTGAGGCCGTGCTCCTTGGCCAGCCGGACTCCGCGTTGTGGGCGCATCTCGCCGCCGATCCCGAGCGAATTGTCGAAATCGCCGCGCAATATATGCACTTCGGGTTGTACGGCGAAGCTATCGATTTGCTTGCTCATTCCTATCCTGCCAGTGAGGCGGGCACAAGCGATCCGGGCACTCCCTCGCCGGCGCAGTACCCGTTGATTGCGTACTACCGCGGCTATTGCCGCTATGCCGCGGGACAGGACGGTTCAGCGGACTTTGCTGCCGCGGCCAAGATGCCCACGGATTATGTCTTTCCGAATCGTCCTGAACAACTGGATATTTTTGCGCGCGTGATTGCGGTAAACCCCAAGGACGCCAGCGCCCACTACTTTTTGGGGTCCCTGTACATGACAGGGGGAATGGTAGAGCAGGCCCTGGCGGAGTGGGAACTCACGCGCCAGATTCGCCCAGGGATTCCAACTTTGCTGCGCAGCATGGGTTTCGCCACGCTGGCTTCTCACGGATCGCCACAGCGCGCGCTGGAGCTCTTCACCGAGGGAACCAGGCTCGACGCGAAAAATGCCAGTATTTACCTAGGTCTCGAACAAGCCATGCAACAAGCCGGAAGCCCGATTGAGTCCCGCATTCATGCGATAAGAATGTTTCCATCTGACCAGAACCCACCCTCCGAGTTGGTGTTTCAGTTGGCGCGCGATCTGGCTGAGGCCGGGCGATTCGATGAAGCCGTTCAGCAGATGGCTTCCCACTTTGTAGCGCGTGAGGAAGGCGGCGTCGGCATGCGTCAGGTCTATCTGGACATCCGCATACAGGAAGCGCGTAAGTTATCCAGCCAAAATCAATGCGATGCTGCCCGGAACGTGATTCGGCACTTGAGTGATGCCGCGTCGTCTCTCAGTCTCACGCAGGAAGAACTTGTTCTCGAACTCAAGTCTGAATCCCGGCAGAAGGAACTTGCCTCGATTGAGACGGTATGTGGAAAGTAGCCTGATCCGTCAGCCGCTGCTCAGGCGTGGAGCCTGTCAGCGGCGGCTGGCTTTACTTATGGGGGAATGCCGCTAATGACGCGTGCAACCAGTGTGCCAGATTCGTGGCTAACTACGAACAACAAGTTGCGAGTCTTACTCGAAATCTCTGTTTGCCTCATCGCTCTATCGGTATTTGCTCTTGCCGCTTCCGCGCAGGAAATTCATTACGGGGTTGGAAAATGGGACGCTGACTCCTATGGCAACCACCGCGCCGTGGTGCGCGTGGGCAGCTCCAACGAGGCTGTGTGGGCTCATTTGCCGTGGCGCCGCCGCGACCAGAACCCGGAGAAAAAAGAAGTTCTGGTGGTAGATGCAAAGACGGGGAATCGAGTGCGGAATGTGGTTCGCATCACCGTGAACCGCGAGTACGGGGATTTTGTTTTTGAGCCGGTAAGCGGGCCTGGAGAGTATTACTTCTACTATCTTCCCTACACAGGAACAATTCATTCGCCATATCCCAGGATTACCTATCTAACTCCGGAGCAGACAGCCAGCCCGGATTGGTTGGCGCGCAACAATCTTCTTCACCTTGAAAACGCATCAGCCGAACGCAACAAGTTACAGGTTGCCGAAGTGGTTGAGTTTCAGTCCGTGGACAGATTCAACAGCTTTTATCCCATGGAGGTGATCGCCACCCGCGCGGAAACCGCTCATCTTCTGGACAAATATCGTGAGGCATCGTATCTAGTCTTCCCCGAGGACCGTCGCAACGCCATTCGCATGACCGCCGATCTGCCCAGGGTTTGGATTCAGCGCGGACCTGGCGGGCCGTTTCTCGGACAAGCAGCGCGCGGCGAATTCTATGTCTTTCAGCTCGGAGTGTGGGCAGCGCGCGCACCGCTTTCCGATCTGCGCGTGCACTTTGGCGATCTTCGCTCTGAAAGAGGCGGAACAGCCATTTCTGCCGCCGCGTTTCGCTGCTTTAACCTGGGCGGAGTGGATTGGCAGGGTGCCCGGTTCACGCGCCAGGTGGACGTCAAACAATGCACAGTGGCGCCGCTCTGGTGTGGGGTGCAGGTCCCCGAGGAGATTTCGGCAGGCCTCTACCGCGGGCAGTTGACGGTTGCAGCCGCAGGTAGCACCGAGACCAAAATTCCCATCGATCTTACCGTCGGTTCCGACAAAATTCCCAACTCTGGCGACAACGATCCCTGGCGGTTGTCCAGGCTGCGCTGGCTGGATTCGCAATTGGCGGCGGACGACGAGGTCATTCCGCCTTACACCCCCGTCGAGGTCCGCGGAAACCAGGTCAGCATTCTTGGACGGCGCGTCACCCTTGCTGCCAACGGAATCCCATCCTCCATCGAGAGCTTCTTTGATATCGAAATGACGCATCTCGCGGAATCGCCTCGGGAACTCCTTGCTGCTCCGATTGCTTTGCTGGCCGAGGACGCCAATGGACAGGTTCTGCCGTGGACCAGCGATGGTGTGCTGTTCAATAAACGCGCGCCAGGCGCTGTGGCGTGGGAGTCAGCCAGTCACGCCGGCCCGGTGAAAATGGACCTGCACGCTCAGATGGAATTCGACGGCAACATCGAGTTCAACGTCACCCTGGATTCAACAGCTGTTGTAAAGCTCAACGACTTCCGACTGGAGATCCCGCTGGCAGCCGATGTGGCGCGCTATGTCATGGGATTGGGCCTGAAGGGCGGCGCGCGCCCGGCAAACTTCGAGTGGAAATGGAACGTCAAACGCAACCAGGATAGCGCATGGATTGGCGACGTGAATGCCGGTTTGCAGTTCACTCTGAAGGACGATCATTACATCCGCCCGCTGAATACCAACTTCTACCAGTCTCAGCCGCTGGTCATGCCTGCCTCTGGGACAATCATGGTCAGGGAGGCTGTCGGCTTGCCGAGTCGGGCAGCAAGACTTATCTCATCACCTGTTACAGCGGCCCACGCACGCTGGTTCCGGGGCAAGCGCAGCATTACAACTTCCGCCTGCTCCTCACGCCGTTTCATACCATCGACCCGCAGGCGCAGTGGAGCACGCGCTACTTCCACGCTTTCAAGCCACTCGATGAGGTTGCTGCAACAGGCGCGAACACCCTCAATATTCATCATGCAACCGCTATCAATCCCTTCATCAATTACCCATTTCTCCGCCCCGATGAGATGAAGGCTTACATCGACGACGCTCACCAGCGTGGAATGCGGGTGAAGATCTACTACACGGTTCGCGAACTGACGAATCACGCCCCGGAAATCTTCGCCTTGAAAAGTCTCGGCAGTGAAGTGATCGCTCCTGGCGCGGGTGGCGGTTTTTCGTGGCTGCAGGAACACCTGGATGGAAACTATATCGCGGCCTGGCATGTGCCGGAGTGGAAAGACGCGGCTGTTATCAACACTGGCATCTCCCGCTGGCACAACTTCTATATAGAAGGCTTGCGCTGGCTCGTCGAAAACGAAAAGATCGACGGCCTCTACTTGGATGATGTTGCCTTTGATCGCACAACAATGAAGAGAGTCCGCAAGGTACTCGATCGTGGCCGTCCCGCCGCCCTCATTGATCTGCACTCGGCCAATCAATTTAACCCCAGCGATGGCTTTGCAAGCAGCGCCAATCTATACCTGGAGCATTTTCCGTTTATCAACCGTCTCTGGTTTGGCGAGTACTTCGACTACAACTCGGCGCCTGACTATTGGCTCACGGAGATTTCCGGCATTCCCTTCGGCCTGATGGGAGAAATGCTACAGGATAACGGAAACCCCTGGCGCGGCATGATCTTCGGCATGACCAACCGGCTGCCCCATTCCGGCGATCCGCGCCACTTGTGGCGGCTGTGGGATCAGTTTGGAATGCAGCAAACGCGCATGATCGGCTTCTGGGTGCCAACGGTCCCCATCAAAACAGGAAACCCATCGGTGCTAGCCACGGTTTATCAGGCAGACGGCCGGGCACTGGTCGCGCTCGCCAGTTGGGCGAAAGATCCAGCGGAAGTCAAGCTCAGCATCGACTGGAAGGCTCTTGGAATTGATCCCGCCGGAGCCACCATCACGGCCCCCGCCATCGCGGACTTTCAGGATGCGACCAGCTTCAAACCGGGGCAGTCCATTCCGGTTCTGCCCGGACGTGGATGGCTATTATGGATTGCGGGTCGCACCACGGCAAGTGCGCCCAGACAATCCGCAAACTAGGCGCAGCTTCTTAGCGTGAGGTGGCGTTCAGCAGTTTGAGTGCATTTTCGCGGTACACCTTGCGCAACACATCGTCGGGCAGGAAGATGCCATAGATATTCCAGCGCCCCTGCCGCGACGCATGAGAAGGATACTCAAAGTACTCGTCGTCCGTCTCCAGAAATCGATAGTAGAGACGGTACATTTCCACTTCCGGAATGAGATCGGTGCCGAAGAGAATGCGGTCCGCATACTTCAGCATGAACTTGCGCGCCGTGTAGGGCTGACGCCCAAGTTCCGGAGTGCGCGCGCTGATATCAACATTGAGATTGGGATGGCTGTCCAGCAGCTTTGCCACGTAGCTCAGGTTCTCACTGCTCTCCGCCAGATGCGCGGCGACGAAGGTCGTTTTGGGGTGCCGTGCAAATACCCGGTCCCGCTGTTCGAGCAAGGAGGCCTTGGGGATCGGTGAGCCGTAAAAGCTCCAGTCGGGATGAGCCGCAAGTTCTTCGTAGCGTTCGTTCAATCGATCAATGGGCGTAAAGAACGCATCAGGGTCGGCGGTGTGAAACATCACCGGAATTTTCAGTTCGGCGGCCTTGTCGAAGAGCGGCGCCAGGCGCTGGTCATCGATGCGCAGCAGGGCGCCGCTGGCATCGCGCACCGTGAGGCCCAGGTCTTTCCAGAACTTGATTCCGCAAGCTCCATGTTCCACCAGGCGTTCCAGCCGGTCCATGCTGAGCTGAATGAAGTCCGCACGCTCGATGCCGCTCCAATCCATCCACCCGAAGGAGGCAAAGCGATCGGGAGCCGCGCGATGAAACCGATCAATAGAATCGATGGCGTCCTGCCCGGTCTTCATGGTGATGTTGACCAGCTTCTCCACGCCGCAGGTATCCATCACGCGCAGCATATCTTGCGGTGATTGCGCATCTAGATGGTTATGGTAGTCGATCACCGGGAATCGCGGTTGCTCGATAGTATGAGCCGCGACCTTCAGTTCCGAACGCGGCGTGTAATCGCTGAGGCGGAGATCGACTTCGGCTTTGGCGCTTACCATAGCGACAAATTTGTCATCCTTGTTTGTTTCTTCGCGGCTCATCCTTGCCTCTTTTCCTTTTATTCAGATATACACGAACGGTTCGAGAGTTGATTTTACTTTATGATGGTTATTATTTCAATCCTTTTATCGCTTTTGCTTTCTTATGAGGTACACTTGAGGCAATAAGGCAACAGCACGGAGGAATTCAATGTCAGAAGTTCTTGAGCAGTTAGCCATTGCGCGTCAACAGGGCACGCCGAAGGGAATTTACTCCGTCTGTTCCGCGCATCCCTGGGTTTTGGAGGCAGCGATTGAACAGGCCCTCGAAGATGGGTCGGATCTGTTGATCGAAGCCACGTCCAACCAGGTGAATCACGCGGGCGGTTATACAGGTATGTTGCCCCAGGACTTCCGGCGTCTGGTTGCCAGCATTGCCGCCGCCAAGGGATTCAGCGAGTCGCGTCTGATTCTCGGCGGAGATCATCTGGGGCCGAATCCATGGCAGAAGCAACCGGCCGCGGCGGCCATGCGTGAAGCTGAACTGATGGTTGAAGCTTACGTGCGGGCGGGATTCCAAAAGATCCATCTGGACGCCAGTATGGCTTGCGCGGACGATTCGGCGCCGCTCTCCGACGAGACGATTGCCCGTCGCGCCGCAACTCTCTGCGCTGTTTCTGAACGGGTATGCGGCAGCCAAAAGCCTGTCTACGTGATCGGCACCGAGGTGCCGGTTCCGGGAGGCGCGACGAAAAGTCTGACCGGTCTGGAGGTGACCAGCCGCGAGGCGGCAGCCAGGACATTGGCCGTCCACAAGCAAGTCTTTGCCGAGGCGGGACTTGGGCAGGTTTGGCCGCGAGTAATCGCCCTGGTCGTGCAGCCGGGAGTCGAATTTAATCACGACAGTGTGGTTGACTATGATCCGGCGCAAGCCGTCCATCTGACTGAATTGCTGAAGGACGAGCCGGGCCTGGTCTATGAGGCGCATTCCACCGACTACCAGCGGCCAGAGTCCTATCGCAACCTGGTGCGGGACGGGTTTGCCATCCTCAAAGTTGGCCCGGCGCTCACCTTTGCCCTGCGCGAAGCCCTGGAATCGCTATCGTTGATCGAGACTGAGTTGTTGGGACCGGCGAAATCTTCGCACATGATGGATGTTTTGGAACGCGTGATGAATGCTGACCGGCGATACTGGGAGCCCTATTACACCGGAACTGAACAAGCGGTGCGCCTGCAACGGCGCTACAGCTATAGCGACCGGGTGCGCTACTACTGGACCAATCCGCTGGTAAAGGAAGCAGTGGAGACGCTCTTGTTGAACCTGCGGAAGAAGGCGATTCCCGAAACCATGCTGAGCGCCTTTCTGCCCGAGCAGTATCTGGCGGTCCGTGCCGGAACATTGCAGCCGGATGGACATTCCCTCATCGTGCATCGCATACGGACGGTGCTGCGCGCTTATGCAAACGCCTGCCGTCCTTAGAGTCTGTCCATAAACTCGAGCAAAACCAGGGAACCCGTATCCTGATTTGCTTCGTTGAAGGCCGCCGCTCCCTGTTGGCCACGTTGACTTGAGTGCGTGGTTCCGGGGTACACCATCCCTGGTTTTGCTGTAGCGATTTCGCGAGGGTGCGTCCTCCGGCGTGCCGAACGGGAGGCAAACAGGGGGCGTACCCTGGATGATAGGGTACCCCCACCCCTATTTTGTAAACAAATTCCTTGTTTTCTTGAGGTTACGGGCATGGTTGCGCTGTAAAATCCTCTCAACAAACGACTTACGCGCAAGATATTCCAACAAAAGGAGTTACGGGCCGATCTCCAGTACTTGTTCTCGTGTGGCTCATAGCTCCGCCACTCATTAGTGTGCATCCAAGCAGGGAAATTCTCTGCAATCCGCCAAAAACGCCGAGACGCTCGGTTTGTGGACAGATTCTGAATTGGCTGCCGACCGGCGTTCTACCTGAGAATCAGGCGGAACGCTGGCCAGCGGTTGCTCATGCTCGGCGATTGTTCAACTCCGCCCCGCAAAGTGAGATTCGATTTCTTCGAGTGTCTTGCCCTTGGTTTCCGGCAGGAAAAATACAGCGACAAAGAAATATACCGCGGTGAAGGCCGCGAAAACGAAAAACATGGACGAGTAACCGTACTTGCTGACAAAGGGCAGAAAGATGCCAGCCAGGGTGGTGGAGACCATCTGATTGATGACCAGGGCAATGCTCATCCCGTTGGAGCGGATGCGGGTGGGCATGAGTTCCGATAGGGCAAGCCATACGCACACGCCCGGACCCAGCGCATAGAAGGCCATGAACACGTAGAGCCCAAAGGCAACCAGCCAGCCATGGTAAACGTCGGGGATCCGGCCGATCAGGGCTTTCTGGATTTTCAGTGGCGCCGTGCGGGCGGCTTCCGCATTGCCGAAGGGGTTCTTGAAGAATGCTTCGATCCGGTTGGTAGGAACGCAGCTTGCGCGCGTGATCAGAATGGGAGCGGCGGCTGGATCGTCGGAGCGCACAAAGCTGGTAGCCGCGGTGAAATCGCCGTAGGAATAAATGATGGCCAGCGAGGCGCGATCGCTTTCGACCTGCCTGCCAGCGGGGCCGCTTGCGGCCAGAAGCCGTTCAGCAGCAGCCTGATCGAAGCGCAGCGTCAGTTCCTGGTTTGTGCCGGCCATGGCCTGCACCAGATCGCGGGTATCCAGGCTCACTCGTTCTGTTCTCAGAAACAGGATGCCAACCCCAACGAGCGCAACGGCGATTCCGCTTGTGCCAAGCACCAGCAGAAACCTGCGCCCTTTGCGGTCGACCAGCACCATTCCCACCATGGTCATCAGGAAATTGACAACCGTAAAGAAAACATAGCCCCAGTGCGCGTGAAGGTCGGAGAGGCCGCTTTGCAACAGAATGCCCGTGTTGTATCCGATGATCGAATTGACGCCCGTGGCAGTGTTGCAGAAGAGGATGACGCAGGCTAGTAGAAACGGGATGACATACTTCCGGCGCCACAGCGAGTCTTGGAACTTCTGTCCAGGTGAGCGCCGCGCCTGAGGGATATAGGATGCCTCTTCCATCTCCCTCAGTTCAGAGTCTGCTTGTTCCTGGGTGCGGGAGCGAAGCAGGGCCGCGTAGGCCAATTGCTTTTTTCCCTTGCGGAACAGCCAGCGCGGTGACTCTGTAACCAGCAAACTGCCCAGAACAAACAGCACGCCGGGAGGAAGGGATACCCAGAAAATGCGCCGCCAGGTCTGGTCCTTGAAGTTGAACAAGGTACTGGCGTTAGCCGTCAGGGCCACCGCCTGCACACGATAACTGAAGTAAATGCCCGCCACGGCTGCCAGCACGATGCCCAGCGTCAGCAGCCACTGGAACATCCCGGTTCCTTTTCCCCGGTTGGAAGCGGAAAGGCACTCGGCAAGGTAAAGCGGAACCACTACGCCGATCAGCCCGCCGCTAATTCCTTGCAGCAGACGGCCGCAGAACAGAGTTCCATATCCAGTCGAGAGCGCAATCACCGGGATGCTGAGGACGAACGTAACCCCGCTGAGAACCATCAGCGGCTTGCGGCCCATCCAGTCAGCGAGAAGCCCTGCAAAGAGCGTAGAGAAGACGCTTCCAAGCAGAACGGCTGCCACGATCACAGAAAGCTGCGCGGCCGTCAGGTGCGAAGTTGCCTCCAGGTATGGGAGCGCGCTGCCGATGATGCCCAAATCAATTCCGTACAGCAAACCTCCCAGCCCCGCTACCAACAGGAGAAAAAGGCTGTAGCGGCGTTGCGCGTTGAAATCCGCGGACAGAGGCATAAAACGATCAGTGGTTGCCATTAGGGTTGTAATTCCCTTTCATTTATCAGGTTTTTGTTGGCGCTGTGCCAACGCAGCCTGCCGAGGCAAAAGGCATATCCAGGCAGCATTCCAATTTCAGGCCAAGGTGCAGGGGTATCTTAGACGGAGCCGCACTCGATTTCTGAAGCGCTCGTTCGGCCTGATGTTGCCTCGGAGCTCATTCATATGAGACACTTGCGGAACATTCGCGGAAGCCCATTGCAGCTTTTTATTCCGCGGCGTGAATACCCTTCTGAGATCTGTCACTTTCAGCGGAATTCTGCTCGATCGCATGGATTCCGTAGAACTCCAATTTGAAAACAGTCTAGCATCTTCGGCACTGTTTTGTTGCGGTATATTTTCGTTTTATATGCTATTATTTCTTTTGTGAACACGGGGAAGGAAAAGATTCGTGAAAATGATTAAGAATACAGAGGCGGATAAGGGAATGCCCATTTCCCACAGCAATCACCACGCGCAGAATGCAGCCACCATGGAACCTGGAGCAACAACCATACACGAGATCTGCAGCCAGCCAGAGGTATGGAGCCGCTGCCTGGAGGATTTGGATAGGCTCGATTTGAGCCAGCTTGTGGGCGATAGAGACCCACGCTCCTATGAATGGCTCTTTGTGGGTTGTGGAACCAGCTATTATCTGGCTCAGGCCGCTGCCGCCACATTCACCATCTTGGTCGGTGCGCCTGCGCGCGCTGTGCCTGCTTCCGAATTCCTTTTGTTTCCCAAACTGGTTGTTCCGTCAGCTGATGCTGCCATCTTCCCGGTTCTGATCTCGCGCTCCGGGCACACCAGCGAGGTACTGCGGGTCGCCGAACTCCTTCGGGAGCGCGGCATCGAATTTCTGGGACTCACCTGCGACGGAAACGAACTGTCGGGACTGGCCAGCCGTATTCTGAAGCTCCCGGTGACTGAAGAGAGCACCGTCATGACCTCTTCGTTTACCTCGATGCTGATCACGCTGCAATATATCGCGGCTTGGTTCGCGAAACAGGAGGGGTTTGTAAAAGCACTGCACTCGCTCCCTGCTTCTTTGGCGAGCCTATTGCCTGTCTACCGTCCGCAGATCGAACAATTCGCGCAGCAGCCGTTTGATGATGTAACATTCCTCGCACAAGGAGCGCTCTACCCAATCGCCTCCGAAACCGCGCTGAAGGTCATGGAGTCTTCGTCGAGTTATGCGCAGTTCTTTCACGCGATGGAATTCCGCCACGGCCCCAAGTCCATTGTGTCGAAGAAGGTTCTGGTGGGGTCATTGCTCTCCGAGACGGGTTACAAGGAAGAGAGCGCGGTATTGATGGAGATGAAGCAACTCGGCGCGCGCACCTTCGCCATTGCCAATCATTTCACGCCTGAAGTGTCGAACTCCGCCGATCTCGCCATTGAACTTGCCTTGCCGATTCCGGAACTTGCCCGGCTTGCCGTCTATATTGTATGGGGGCAGTTGCTCGGCAGTTATACCGGATTGCGGAAGGGACTCAACCCTGATTGCCCCACGAATCTCAGTCGCGTAGTCACTCTGGCAAAATAGGGCAATATGAAAAAGCGCTTCGATGTAACGATTGCGGGCGAGATCAATCTGGACCTGATTCTCTATGACCTCCCTGAAGTGATGCCGCTGGAGCGAGAGTTGCTGGCGAGCGGTTTTAAAGGAACGCTGGGCAGTTCCTCGGCAATCCTCGCCCATAACCTCGCGGCGTTGGGCGTTTCGGTCGGTTTCACCACGCGGCTTGGGGATGACGAGTTTGGCAGCATCGCCCTGCAACGTCTCGCGGAAAAGGGAGTTGACCTCTCCAGCGTCAAGCGCGTTTCCGGCGGTACCTCCACTGGCGTCACGATCCTTTTAGTCCATGACGGCAAGCGGCATATTCTCACTTATCCCGGAACCATGTCTGAAATGACCGCCTCTGACCTGGATATGAATTACCTTGCCTCTGGCCGGCACTTCCATCTTTCTTCGCTTTTTCTCCAAAAGGCGCTTCAACCCGACCTGCCCAGAATCTGCAGACAACTGAAGGCTGAAGGTCTTACTCTCTCGCTCGATACCAATGATGATCCAGACGATCAGTGGGGCGGCGTACTCGATGAACTGCTTGGCATCGTCGATATCTTTCTTCCCAATGACGATGAAGCCCGCCGCATCAGCGGAAAGCCGGATGCCGAGAGCGCCATCGAAGCATTGGCAAAACGCGTTCCGATCGTGGCCGTCAAATGCGGTAAGCAGGGTTCTCTGGTGCAGACGGGAGGCCATCGCTGGAGCCTTCCCGCCCAACTTGTAACTCCTGTGGATACCATCGGCGCGGGAGATAGCTTCAATGCGGGTTTTCTCACCGCCTTTTTGCGCGGCGGGGCGCCGGATGCCTGCGCGGCCTTCGGCAATCGTACCGCTGCGCTTTCAACCTTGCGCGCCGGCGGTACGGAGTCTTTTCGCGATCCCGTTTTAGTGCGAGAGTTTCTCTCCCAGGCAGGCTGAAAGGGTGGTGCGTTCATGAAGCCCACGAACAGCTATCCACTATCAGATTCGCGCAGAGCAGTTAATCACTCCATGTGCCCGATCCTGACCCATCCCGATAAAATCGTGTCATCAATATGTAGTCATCCAGGGTGATGAGTCGAAAGATGCGCACTCACTCTGATTTTTCCCTGGATGAATCATGAATACGGAAGAGGAGACAGCCCCACACGGGCGTTCAAATCCAATGAAAACTGCGATCAAGCTTATCCCCGGCATTCTTATGATGTGTCTCTTCGCTGTTCCGGCAAGCACCTTGCTGGCTGCTGAATCTGGTGCGGCACATACCTTTCGAGTGGAAAACGGCAAGTTCGCCCTCGACGGCAAGCCCTTTCAGATCATCTCCGGCGAAATGCACTCCCCGCGCATACCCCGCGAATACTGGCGCGCGCGGCTGCACATGGCCAAGGCCATGGGCCTGAATACCGTCACCGCCTATGTCTTCTGGAACGAGCATGAAGCGCAGCCCGGCGTCTTCGACTTCACCGGCCAGCACGACGTGGCGGAGTTCATTCGCGAGGCGCAGAGCGAGGGCCTCTACGTCATTCTGCGTCCTGGGCCGTACGTCTGCGCGGAGTGGGAGTGGGGCGGTTATCCGGCGTGGCTGCTCAAACAGCACGGCATTGTGGTGCGCAGTAGCGATCCCAAGTTCATGGAGCCGGCGCGTCGCTGGCTGATGCGCCTCGGCCAGGAACTTGCGCCTTTGCAGATCGGCAATGGCGGACCCATCATCGCAGTGCAGGTGGAGAACGAGTACGGCTCCTTTGGCAACGACCACGCCTACATGGAACAGATTCACCAGGCGCTGGTCGATGCCGGCTTCAACAAGGCGTTGCTGTACACGGCGGACGGCCCCGAAGAAGTTCCCGACGGCTCTTTGCCGGAGTTGCCCGCGGTCATCAACTTCGGACCGGGCGAGGCAAAAGACGGGTTTGTGTTGCTGAATCGCCTTCGTCCCAACGGCCCCTTTATGTCGGGTGAATACTGGGCCGGATGGTTTGATCATTGGGGCGAAAAACACCACAGCGCCAACGCCCGCGCACAACGCACCGAAGCCGACGAACTGGGCTGGATGCTCGGGCAGGGTTATTCCGTCAGCCTCTATATGTTTCACGGTGGCACCAGTTTCGGGTGGATGAACGGAGCCAATATCGACGGAAAGAAATATGAGCCTGACGTCACCAGCTACGACTACGACGCGCCGCTCGACGAGAGCGGGCGCACAACGCCAAAGTACGCTTTGCTCCGCGATGTTATTACGAAGGCGACGGGAGTCACACCGCCAGATGTACCTGCGGTGGCATCTCCCATCTCCGTTCCCGCGTTTGGTTTGGAATCATCCGTCTCTCTCTGGAAAGCATTGCCGCGCCCGGTCGATTCTCAGCAGTTGCTCACAATGGAAGACCTCGATCAGGCCTTCGGTTACATCCTCTATCGAACCAAAGTCGCTGAGCCCGTGCGTGGGGAACTTGTCCTCGACCAGTTGCACGACTATGCGCAGGTCTATGCGAATGGAACCCTGATTGGAACGCTCGACCGCCGTCTACAGCAGGACCGGCTCGCCGTCGACTTGAAAGAGCCAGATACGCGCCTCGACATTCTGGTCGAAAACAGCGGCCGCATCAATTTCACCACCGCCATCCGTGATGAGCGAAAGGGGATTACCCAGCAGGTCACGCTGGCTGGCAAGCCCTTGACTGGCTGGCAAATCTACTCTTTGCCAATGAAGGAACCCGGCAAGTTGGGCTTTGCGAAGGCCGCCTGCTCCGGAGCTTGTTTCTACCGTGGGTTCTTTGACATCAACGAGGCTGGTGATACTTTCCTTTACACTGGAAACTTCACCAAGGGTTTCGTTTGGGTGAACGGCCATCCGCTGGGGCGCGTCTGGAAGATTGGGCCTCAAAAATCGCTCTACCTTCCGGGCGTTTGGCTCAACAAGGGGAAAAACGACGTCATAATCTTTGACTTGGAGGGCGCTCCCGGCAGAATGCTCGAAGGCAGAGCCTTGCCGGTACTGGATGAAAATCTACGGCACGACCAGTAATCGACCATTCCATCGAGTATGATAGGTGACGAAGAATAGGGATAAGAAACATGGAAACAAAGCGCAAAGACGGAAGCAATATGCTCATTGACGAGCGCCGAATCCACCTGCTCAAACTCATACAGCGCGATGGCCGCGCCCTGGTTTCCGAATTGTCTGATGCGCTGAACATCTCCCGCATCACGATCCGCAAGGATCTCGACTACCTGGAATCCCGTGGGCTGGTGCAGCGCACCCACGGAGGGGCGCTTTCGGCGCAGGGCGGCACACTGCTCGACCCTTCGTTGCGGGAGAAAGAGCAGAAGCAGCTCAAGGAGAAACAGCGTATCGCCGCTGCTGCCGCGGCGCTTGTGGAAGAAGGCCTGTGCATCATCCTGGACTCCGGGACCACAACCACGGCCATTGCCCGCGAACTGCGAAGGTTTTCGCACCTTACGGTCATCACCAACGCCCTCAACATCGCCACCGAGCTGGCCGGGACGGACTTTGAAGTCATCCTGACCGGCGGAACGCTGCGCAAGAACTCATTTTCTCTGGTGGGGCCGCTGGCCGAGGATATGCTGAGCGAGATGCATGCTGACATTCTCTTTCTTGGCGTTGATGGATTCGATGTCAAGGGTGGACCCAGTACGCCCAACGTCCTTGAGGCGCGTGTGAATCGCGCCATGGTGAACGCTGCCTCGCGCGTGGTGGCTGTTTGCGACTCTACAAAATTCAGCCGGCGCAGCTTGGCGCTGATCGTGCCGCCCACCGCGATTCAAACTGTCATTACCGACAATCAATTCAGCGATGAGGATCTGGAAACGCTGACATCGGCAGGAATCGAAGTTATTCGTGTTTAGAGGCGTCTTCTGCCGGATTCGGCTGTAGAGTACCGCCGCTTCATGCGCCGGATCCCCCAAATGGCCCCGCAGTAAAGAAGAGAGCAAGGGGCCAAGCCGCGCAAAACTATGATTATTAAAGCAAAGTGGTAGGCGAGTTGGGGATCGAACCCAAAACCACCGGCTTAGAAGGCCGGTGCTCTATCCAATTGAGCTACTCGCCCGTGCTTTCTCATTGTAGCTTTGAAGTGGCCGTTTCGGGAGCGCCTAAATCGGAATCGTATCCGCAAAGGCAGCCAGCGTGGCGGCCAGAGCTTCGTGGGCTGCGGCGTGATCGCTACCCATCGCGCTCAGGTAGGCGGTCACCCCCAACCCCTCCGCCTCGCCCGCAAGCGCCTGGCGAATAATAAGGTCCACGCGGCAATCCGCCAGCGGGACCGGCGCCAGGCGGGCCACCCACTCTCTGCAAAATCCCTCAGCCTGTTCAGCTTGCGCAAAGACCTTGCCCGCCAGCGGCAGCAGGTCAACATAACACGCCAATGCGCTGTGCATCCCGGCTTGAGTGCCGCCCAGGTCCTTCGCTTCCGGCTCCCACAAATCACATTTCGCCGTCCACAGCGGCGAATTGGCTCCATTCAGCGCTCGGAGCAGCGCGGCAAGCGGCGAAAAGGCCGCCGCTTCCTGAATCTCTTTGATGCGCTCCGGCTGGCGGCGCAGGTCCACAAACCCTGCCCAGCGCGCCTCGATCACCGGTGCGCCTCCGCCCACCTCGAACTCCCAATCAGCTTCCATCAGCTTTATCGGTCGCGGCCAGCAGAAAGCGCATCACCGTCGCCTCCGCCCAATGAATTTCGTTGCCGGGGTCGCGGGAGAGGAAGGCGCAGTGGCCGCCGTGTTGGGTCTCCACCAAATTCAGATAAGGATTCGTGAGCATCTTAGAGCGTGTCTCCGGCAGCAGGCGGATGAAGGGATCGTCCAGGGCGCGCAGAATCAGCGTGGGAACCGCGATCTTCTCCACCACGCGGGCGCTGGCGGCGTGGTCATAGTAGTCGTCGGCGTCGCGGAAACCCCAGTACCGGGCCACAATCTTGTTGTCGAACTGGCGCATGGAGCGCACCGGCCCAATGGCCTTCCGGGTTGCATAAATGCGGGGAAACAATGCCGCTTTGCGACGGTAGCGCGCCATCAGGCTGCGCAGAAACTTCCACTCGTAGAGGCGGTTGACCGGTTCGTGCAAGGCATCCGAGCCGGGAGCCAGGTCGATGGCTGGGCAGACCGCGGCCACGGCGCACAAGGGCGCCCGGTTGCCCCACTCCCCGGCCAGTTTCAGCACCATGTTGCCGCCCATCGAGTAGCCCACCAGTGCCACCCGCTCCAGGCCGAATCGCTCGGCATAATGGCGCACCACCACGCCCACATCGCCGGAGAGTCCGGAGTGATAAAGCGTGGGCGTCAACATCTCCGTGCCGCCGCAGGTGCGCATATTCATCCGGACAACGTTGTATCCGGCTTCCCAGGCGCGGGCGGCGATGCCCTGAATGTAGCGGGAGTCCGACGAGCCTTCGAGGCCGTGAACCAGAACCACAGTCAGCCGATCAGCGCGCTCCTGCCCGGTCTGCCAGTGGCAATGGCACAGCACGCGGCTGCCATCCGCCGGGTCCACCTCAACCGTCTCTGAAACAGCCGCCAGCCTGAAGGCCGGCCGGGGAAGAAAATTCCCCACAATCGTTTGCAGGTGTCCGCTGCTCAGGCCGCGGCATGGCTCAAATGGAGCCAGCCACCCGTTCACTTTGAGGGATGGATCGGCAACTACTGTGTTTTCCTGGGTTTTTAAGGTCACGGCAACTCGGAAACAAGGGCTTGAGGCCTGTACGGTCCGTGAAAAATTGGGGCGGCGGGTGGGGATCGAACCCACGACATCCTGAGCCACAGTCAGGCGTTCTGCCACTGAACTACTGCCGCCATGTATCCCTTTGATTGTAGCATCGAACCAGGTTGATTCGTCTCACTCGCCAGAAGGGAACCGCCCATACTCCGTCCCAATCCAATTCCGGCCAACTCTGGTGCGTCAGCCGTCCCTCCGGCCGCGGACCGTTGGAACCGTGGCGCCTGGCTCTTCCGCGACCGGACCCTGCACGGGCTGGAGATTCTGCTCGACGAAGCCTTCGTCCTTCCCGGCGTTGGGATTCACTTCGGTCTGGGCGGAATCATCGGGCTGGTCCCCGGCCTCGGCGACGTGCTGGCAGGTCTGCTGTCGCTGGTGATTCCGCTGGCGGCCTGGACTCGCGGTGTGCCTTACATCACGCTGGCGCGCATGGGGGCCAATCTTGGCATCGAGGTACTGGTGGGCTCGATTCCCCTCTTCGGCGACATTTTCGACATTGCCTGGAAGGCCAACCGGCGCAATTATCGTCTGCTCTGCCGCCACTTGGGTGAGCCGCGACGCCACACCTGGCGGGACTGGGCTTTCCTTCTGCTACTGGCTGCGGCCGTAGGGATGATCTTCGCTATTCCCATCACGCTGGTTGTGTGGTTCCTGGTTTGGCTCATGAGCCACTAAGAGTCGCTTCTTCAATGCTGAGGAGGAAACCAATCCGCGATACAATCAAAGAGTCGGGGCGTGGCGCAGCCTGGTAGCGCATCTGCTTTGGGAGCAGAGGGTCGG
>Ga0224531_1000136_pt1 | contig 45433 bp, 36 predicted proteins | sample CBST100metaG_FD_179876 | JGI IMG/M metagenome (GOLD analysis project Ga0224531, IMG submission 179876) | Peat soil microbial communities from Stordalen Mire, Sweden - C.B.S.T100 | ecosystem: Environmental > Terrestrial > Soil > Wetlands > Peat | place: Sweden: Norrbotten County, Stordalen Mire...
TCAACCGCAGCGCATTGGCGAAGTCGATCATCTCCGAGACCGATGGGGGCTTCTCCAACGAATAGTTTCTGAACGAACGGGCAATGCCGGCAATCTCGCGGTGGAACTCCACACCGGCTCCCGGTGTGCGGCTGGCAATGATCTCCGCTTCGCGCTCCGGAGTCGGATGCTCGACCCGCACGTACAAGCTGCGCCTACGGATCGGGTCACCCAAGCGCCTCTCCTCGTTACTCGTGAGCACTACGAACGGAATGCTCTTGGCTTCGACCGTCCCGAACTCAGGAATGGAGAGCTGCCACGCCGATAGTATCTCCAGCAGCAGAGCCTCAAATCCTTCATCCACCTTGTCGAGCTCGTCGATCAACAGTACACAAGGCTTTTCGCATTCGAGCGCCCGCATCAGCGGACCCGGCCGAAAGAAATCGCGTCCCTTGAGGTTGGCCTGCAACTCACGCCAGTTCCCGCTCTCTCCGTTCCCCTTCGAAAACTCCATGTAAAGCCGCTGGAGGCTCTCGTCGAAGCGCCCGATGGCCTTGTCCTCCGTGACGCCGCGGTAGCATTGCAGCCGCTCGATATGCGTCCCGGCCGCCTGCGCAACCGAGACTGCGAGTTGCGTTTTGCCACTCCCCGCAGGCCCCTCCAACAGCAGCGGCTTTTGCAGTTTCGCTGCCAGGAAGACAATCCTGGTCATCACCGGGTCAATGAAGTACCCGGTCGCCTTGAGCCGCTCCATCAGTTCGTCGAACGATTCAAACATTGGGGCCCTCCCTCAACCTGGTCACTGGAACTTCAATTCCCAGTCGCGTTTCTCGTTTTCGCATTCGGGCATTCTCGAACTGCGACAGGATGTCTCCGATCGGAAACTGGGTCAAATCTCCAGATTTCTGTGCTGATAGTTGGCGCGCAACCGGACTGGAGGGCAACAACCGGCATGAATTTGACCGAACTCCGGAATCGTCCGATGATGCCAAAACTCGCTGGCCCAGTTCGGGCCGCACACACCACCAGTGGGAGGAATCAGGCCATGGCGCTAGGGCAAATGATTACGGTGCAATCACTTTCGGTTGAACCACTCTTGACCGCCGAGGAGGTAGCCGAACGACTGAAGGTCAGCAAGGATTGGGTCTGGGACCACTCCTCGCGGAGACTGCCCTATCTGCCAGTCATCAGGATGAGCGATGGGGCGTTGCGCTACCGCGCCAGCCAGATCGAAGAGTTCGTCATGGAGCGGGAACGGGTCTCCAGGATTCACAGAAGAAGCAGATAAAATGGAGATCACCCGCTTGTTCCCCCCACAGAACTGAGGAACCGATGGGTAAGTCGCATCAGGCTGGATGGGTCTCGTTGCGCGGAAAGCAGTGGTATGGCTATTTCCGGCAGTGGGTTCTCGATCCTGAAACAAACGAGGAACGAGTCAAAAAGATTTGCATCAAACTCGCCCTCAAATCAAAAATGACCAAGCTCGAAGCGCGAGAAGCGCTGCGGGCGGAAATCACGAAGGAGACAGGCCAGAATCTCGGGGGCAGAGTCCTGAAAGACAGCTCTGTAACCTTTGAGTGGTTTGTTCGCAACCGCTATTTCCCATTGCGGCAAGGGGATTGGCGGCCGGAGACGGCGAAGGAGAAGATGGCTCAGATCGAACTTGATCTTATTGCCAGGTTCGGTGACCACCCGCTCGATACCTTTGATCGCTTCATGCTGCAAACGCATGTAAACGGTCTGGCGGAGCGGTACTCGCAGGACCGGGTCAAGCAGGCGAGATCCTATCTGAAATCCATCTTCGACGAGGCCATGGAGCAGGAATTCCTGGTGAAGGACCCGTCCCGGAAGCTGAAGATTCCCAAGAATCTCCGGCCCAAGGATAAGCGGATCTTGAGTTGGGAAGAGTTGTGGTCGATTCTGGCGGAGACGGCCAGGAGAGACCGGCTTCTGCTCCTGTTGGATATGACTGAAGCGCTTCGTCCGAGCGAGTTGTTCGCTCTGCGCTGGCGCTCCTTCGACAATCTCAACACGTTGTCCATTACCGAGACCGTCTACCGGAGGCAGATTCGGCCTTTTGGAAAAACGCCGGGGAGTCTCACCAAAGTTCATCTTCCGGATGGTCTGGCGAGTGAACTCCGGCGTTGGAAGAGAGAGTGCAAAAACTCCTCTCCTGAGGTCTTCATCTTTTCCAACGCGGATGGAGGGTGTCTGGATACCAGCAACTACCGGTTCAGGGTTCTCAGGCCGCTTGCGGAGAAGCTGGGAATCGAAAGACTGAACTTCCAGATTCTGCGCCGAACGATGGCAACTCAGGCGCAGGGCATGGGCTCGATCAAGGACATTCAGACGCACCTGCGGCACGCCAAGGCCGACACCACGGCCAACGAATATATGCAGGCGCTGCCAGAAAGTGTTCGGGAAATGGTCGGATCGGTGTACCAGATGTTAGCGAAAGGAGGGGAGTCGAAAAAGCCTTTTGAAGAAATGCCACAAAACGCCACAAACTTTATACAGTAACCACCTGTAAACTATTGATTCTATGGTGGGCGCTGCAGGATTCGAACCTGCGACTTCCACCGTGTGAAGGTGACACTCTACCGCTGAGTTAAGCGCCCAGAAAAGGCATAGGAAAGGAAAAACAATCGTTATTCAGGCCCGGAAAAGCTGACCCCATGCCCGAATAACGCGGCTTGCGATTCCCGCATACCGGAATCCGGATTCGAGCCGGAAAGCGCCGTTACGCTGGGAGACGCCACAGAGGGCGTTCCGTAGGTTAGAGTAACACCAGCAGGGCTTTACGTCCAAATTCGGCCGCCGAGCGGGAGAAGCCGCGGTTGCGGGCCGAAATGGCTTCCATGGTCATGTTCTGGAGCGCGCTTTCAACCCGCATGGCAAGTCAACCGTCCCTCGCCGGGCAGGCGGGGAGCAGTCCCTTCTTTAGCCCGCCAAGCGGCCCAGGAAACCTGATGGCCTTCTCCAAGGCGACCCCCGGCGCAGGGGGCGCAAAACAGACAAAATCCACGCCTGAAAACACTCCCACGGCGCAACCTTCCAGCCCGAACGGGGTTCGAGAAGATATGGCGACCAGGGTGCTGAATGAATCGGCCTTGGAAGCCGGCAGAATGGTGCCGCCGGAGACGGTTGCGGCCTTGGGGAGCCGCGCGAAGCTGGATCCGACAAGCGATGCGGCCATCATGCTGCGCGTGGCCGAAGGCGACGAGGCCGGTTTCAATTATCTGGCAGAAAAATACCACCGTCCGATCATGCGATTTCTGTTCCGAATGGTGGGTAACCAGGCCGTTGCGGAAGAACTAACCCAGGAAGTGTTTTTACGCGTCTATCGAGCTAGGAGCAGTTACCGGGCCGAGGCGCGGTTTACCACCTGGCTGTACAGAATCGCGACCAACCTGGCGGTCAACCACGCCCGAGACACCAAGCAGGAACGTTCGGCGAAGGCTGTTTATCTGGACACGCCGGACGAAGAGAGCGGCACGACGCCGGATGTGGCCGACGACGAGCCGACGGCGGAAGAGAAGATTTTGCGCGAGGAACGGATGGCGGCGATTCGCGCGCAGGTGATGGCACTGCCCGAACGACAGCGCATGGCCGTGCTGATGCACAAGTATCAGGAGTTGGATTATCGGCAGATCGGGGAGGTGCTGAAGTTGAGCGAATCGGCGACCAAATCGCTGCTCTTTCGCGCCTACCAGACGCTGCGGACGAAGTTGAAGGATTTTGTGTAAGCGAAAAAAGATGAGCCGGAAACAACCGGCCGATTGTGGAGTGGCAAGTCATGAAAGAGAGAAGCACCCATTGCACGGAGATGGACGAGAAGCTGACCGATATGCTGCTCGATCCTGAATCCGCTTCTGCCAAGGTTCGCGCGCACGTTGCCGAGTGCGCACGCTGCGGGGAGGAACTGGCCCGGCTGCAGGCAACCATGAATCTGCTCGACGGCTGGGAAGCGCCCGAGCCGAGCTCATACTTTCTTACCCGGCTCAATGCCAGAATGCGCGAGGAACGGGCGGCCACGCCCTCCGGATGGGCCGGCGCGCTAGCCCGGCTGCGCGCTCGCTTGGTCTACGGTTCCAGCCTGACGGTGCGTCCGCTGGCGGCCACGGCGCTGACGATCGCGCTGCTGGTGGGCGGCGGGGCTTACCTGGGCGTTACAGATTGGATGCACCCGGCCCAGCCTACGGGCCAGACCGCGGTGGTGCACGATCTGCAAACGTTGGACAACAACGCCCAAGTGCTGGACCAGATGGAAGCGCTCAGCAACAACGAAAATGGCAATTAGTTTTCAGCGTTAAGCCTACGGCGTAGGGAGAAGGAATTGTGAGCCGGAGATGCAATACGGAAAGGTTGCGCCCGGCGGCGATGATCGCCGTCGCCCTGGCTCTGTGCTTGCCCGCAACCGCCGTAAAGGGGCAAAGCCACGCGGCGCAGCCACATTCAGCGCCGGCTCCGCAACGCTCGGCGCCAGCGCAATCGCGCTCCGTTCCCGCACAGCCGCGCGCGGGCGCGCCGCAAGGCCAGCAGCCGCGACAATATCAAGGCCAACCGCGGCAAATGCAGAATCAGCCACGGTCGTTCCAGGGTCCGCAGGGACAGATGCAGGGCCGTCCGCAAGCCGGCGGCAATCAGCGCCAGATGCCCGGCTACGCACCCGGCGCGCGGCAGACATATCCTAATTCCGCTTATCCTAATTCTGCTTATCCGGGACACGCATATCCAGGGTCCGCTTATCCGGGGTCAGCGTATCCGGGACACGCGTATCCGGGTTCCGGATATCCGGGGTCAGCCTATCCGGGTTCAACCTATCCGGGGTCCAGATATTCAGGTTCTGGCTATCCGGGCGCGGCCGGCGCGCGGCCGAACTATCCAGGAGCTTCGACTTCAGGCCACATTGGCGAATGGCTCAACCAGCACCAAGGGCTCCCCGTGCAGGAGCAGGAGCGGGTGCTGCGCAGCGACCCCAGCTTTAACCGGCTGCCGCGAGAAACGCAACAGCGGCTAGTCGACCAACTGCACCAGTTGAACCAGATGCCCGAAACGCAGCGCGAGCGCCGGTTGGCGCGCAGCGAGATGCTGGAGCACATGTCGCCGCAAGAGCAGATGCAGGTTCGGCAGGCGGGGCGCAACCTGATGACGCTACCGCCGGAGCGTCAGGTCATGGTCAAACGCGCCTTTCAGGATCTGCGCTCGGTGCCGCTCGACCAACGGGAGATGGTGCTGAACTCGGCGCGCTATCAGAGCGTTTTCAGCTACGACGAGCGCAACATACTCTCCAGCCTGTTGCGCGCCGAGCCCTACGAGCCGCCGCGCTAGGGCGGTGACCGGATCATTTCGATCGATCCTTGGCGTTGTGGTTCCCCGGTCTCAAAATCGAGACCGGGGGCACCCGTTTGTAGTAAAGCGATCGAGCTAGAGGCTAAAAGCTAGAAGCGGCTTTCTCACTTCCCTGCCGGCAGCTTGACCAGACGAGCTTCAAGCAGCGCTTCAATGGGTTTGAGGGCTTCGATGACCGCCTCGGAGACAGGTTCGTCGATCTGCACAACGGCCAGAGCCTTGACCGGAGCCTTGCCGGCACGCTCGCGACCCAACGCAAAGTTGGCGATGTTGACGCCTTCTTTGCCCAGAATCGTTCCGATCTGACCGATCACGCCCGGCACGTCGCGGTTGCGGCAGAGCAGCAGCGTTCCTTCAAGCGGCGTTTCGATGTCGATACCGTCGAGAGCGAGCAACCGGGGCTGCTCGCCGCGAATGACGGTGGCGCTGGCCGAGCTTTCACCCTGAGTGGTATGCAGCACGATGCCGAGCACTTTGGCCGCACCGCCGCGATGGCTTTCTTCTTTATCCTCATGCACGCGAATGCCGCGCTCTTCGGCGATGGTGGCGGCGTTGATGCGGTTCACATTCTCAGAACCGGAGAGCAGTCCGGCGATGGCCGCGTTGCGCACCAGATCGGTTTTGGCATCAGCCAGCGTGCCGCCGTAGACCAGATGGATGGCCTCAATGCCGCTGTTGCCGGCCTGCGCCAGGAAGGAACCGAGCCGGTCGGCCAAGTCGATGTACGGAGCCAGTTGCAGGTACTCCTCATGGCTGAGCGAAGGAACGTTGATGGCGTTTTGCACCACGCCCAGCTTGAGGTATTCGCGTACCTGGCGGGCGATCTGGATGCCGACGGCCTCCTGCGCTTCGGCAGTGGAACCGGCGATGTGCGGAGTGAGAATCACGCTATCGAGCGCGAAATAAGGCGAATCTTTGGGCGGCTCGACGGGAAAAACGTCGAGGGCCGCGCCGGCTACCTGACCGCTCTTGAGCGCTTCGACCAGCGCCGCCTCGTTAACCAACTCGCCACGGGCGCAATTGATGATGCGCACGCCCTTCTTCATCGTGGCCAGGGTTTTGGCGTTGATGACGCCGGTGGTCTGCGGCGTGAGGCCGACGTGCAGCGTGAGGTAATCGGCCGCGGCGAAGAGTTCATCCTGCGAAACGAGCTTGATGCCGTTTTCGCGAGCGACGGCGGCCGAGACGAAGGGATCGCTGCCGACGATTTCCATGCCGAAACCGCGAGCGCGCTTGGCGACTTCAATGCCGATGCGGCCCAGACCGAGAATGCCAAGGGTTTTGGCGCGCAGCTCGGTTCCCTGCAACTGTTTCTTTTCCCAACGGCCGGCGTGCATGCCGGTGTTGGCCACCGTCAGCTTGCGCGCCAGGGCCAGCATCAGAGCAAGAGTTAATTCGGCCACGGCCACGGCGTTGGCGCCGGGGGTATTCATGACCACGATGCCGCGACGGGTGGCCGCCTCGGTATCGATATTATCGACGCCGACGCCGGCCCGACCGATGACGCGCAGCTTGGGCGCGTGCGCCAACAGCTCGTCGCCCACCTTTACCGCCGAGCGCACAACCAGCGCGTCAGCATCGGCCAGCGCGGCCGGCAGCCCCTCGGGCAGTTGGTCATGCGTTTTGACTTCCCAGCCCGGCTCGTCGGCCAATACCGCCAGCGTTGCCGGGGAAACCTTCTCCGCCAATACGATCTTCATCGCCGCTCCCTTGCTTGTTTCACCGCTTTTATATCTGTCAAAGCGAATGCCCTGCTGCTCGCAAAGCAGATCGAACATCCGCACTACCGCCGCATGAGGCTTGCCCTCGCCGCGCTCGTACTTGGTGAGCGAGTTGGGATGAACCCCCAACCGCTCGGCCATTTGATATTGATACAACCCAAGCTGCTTGCGCGCGATCAGCAGCTTTTCCGCGAATGTCAATTCACCCATAGTTCAGCTCTCAGCCGTCAGCTTTCAGCCGTCAGTTCATGCACTACCTGCTGATCTGATAACGATCAAGCTGATAGCCGACGGCTGACGGCTGATAGCTCTTGTCTCTGTATCTACTTGCTCGCCGCCGCAAAGACCTTCTGCGCCGCAGTCAGGCCTTGTCCGTATTCGACCTTGAGGCCGAGCGTGTCTTTGGCAATGTGTTCGGCCGCGCCCAAAAAGGCGACCGTATCGAGATAGTCGAAAAAGCCCAGATGCGCCACGCGGAAGATTTTGCCCTTCATGGTTCCCTGCCCGTTGGCCGTAATCAGCTTGAAACGAGTCTTGAGCGCCTTAACGACTTCGCCCGAATCCATGCCCTCGGGAACGGCAACGGCGGTGGCAGCGGCCGAAGGCGAGTCCGGCGCAAAGAGCGTGAAGCCCAGCGCAACAAGACCGGCGCGCGTGGCCCGGGCGTTAACCTGCGCGTTGTCGATCAGCGCGTCGCGCCCCTTGGCCAAATCGCCATCGGCCTGGCCGGCAATGTAGTCCAGCGCCGCGCCCAGCCCGGCGACCAGCGCCACCGACGGCGTAAAGGCCGTTTCGCCCTTGCTCTGATTCTTGCGCTCTTTGCGCAGATCGAAGTAGTAGCGGGGATTGGTGCTGGTCTCCATCGCCTTCCAGGCCTTCTCGCTAATGCTCAAATAAGCCAGGCCGGGAGGAATCATGACGGCTTTTTGCGAGCCGCCGATGAGAATGTCGACGCCCCAGCCGTCCACGTCGAAGCGCTGCGTGCCCAGGCCGGTGATGCCATCGACGACCAGCAGGGTCGCGGTCGGCTTGGTCAGCTTGGCGATGGCTTCGATGTCGTGGCTGACGGCGGTCGAGGTTTCTGAGGCCTGCACGAAGAGGGCCTTGTGCTCGGGCTTGAGGGCGGCCTTCACGTCTTCAATCTTGAAGGTCTTGCCGTAGGGAGCTTCGAGCAGGTCCACCTGGCAGCCGTAGGCCTTGGCGAGATCGGCCCAGCGCTCGCCGAATTTGCCGGCCGAGAGCACCAGGACGCGGTCACCGGGCGAGGTGAGATTCGAGACCGAGGCTTCCATCGCGCCGGTGCCGGAGCTGGTCAGCAGCAGCACATCGTTCTGGGTGCCGACGAAGATCTTGAGCTGACCGATCACCTTCTGAAAGAGGGCGCGGAACTCGGGGGTGCGATGGTGAATATCGGCCGCAGCCATGGCAAACTGCGCCGCGGGAAGCAGCGGCGTGGGACCGGGAGTGAAAAGCCGAGTCTTGAGAATCATTTTTAGCCTCGCCTGAAAGAGATTTTTTGGGGGATGGCCGAGAGGGGGCCTGCCCGCCACACACAGAATACACAAATTTGTGGTTTATGTGATTTTTTATTTTGTGGAAATCGGCTCCTTATTCCTGGTCCTGATTCTCGATCTTGGCCGGAAAATCAGGCCGCCACCCACCGCGCCGGCCTGAATCATTACAATATTTCTTAGGCAGAGGCCGAAACCGCCAGGCGGACGAAGCCGGCAGCGAAGGGCCAAAAGCCGAGGAGCCAGAGGAAAATGTCAGAAGCAAGCGCACTGCAAACTTTGATTAGTCAGCAAGTTGTAACGTCTATGAAGGCCCACAACGCCGAGCGAACCGGCGCGCTGCGGCTGATTAAAGCCGCGCTGATGAACAAAGCCGTGGAAAAGCGCGCCGTGCTGAGCCAGGCCGAGGGCGAGCAGGTTCTGACCTCGATGATTAAGCAGCGGCGGGATTCGATTGAGCAGTTCACCAAGGGCAACCGGGTCGACCTGGCCGACAAAGAAGCGGCCGAGATCAAGGTGATTGAGGAGTTTTTGCCCAAGGCTCTGGACGAGAACACGCTGGCCAAGCTGGTGGGCGAGGCGCTGGCGGAATTGGAAGCCACGCTCGGCCACAAGCCGGCAATGAAGGAGATGGGCCAGGCGATGAAGGCCGTACAGGCCAAGCTGCAGGCCACAGGCGTGCGCGCCGATGGGCGGGCGACCAGTGAGTTGGTGAAGAAAGCGCTGGCGAGCTAGCGTTTTTTCATCAGGGGCGTATCGGAGTATTGATCGACTTGCACGCCGCCCTAACCGCACGGCGCGGCGAACGACTGTAGCATTTTCACAATTGCGGTAAAGCAGAAATTTTTTCTACCCCGCCCTAGTACCGTGACCAGATCATTTCAAGCCTTAGTGTTGAGGTTCCCAGGTCTGAAAATCCAGACCTGGGGCACCCTCGATGGCACAAATTTAAGCGATCACGGAGCTAGCCGCAAAGAACGCGGCTAGAGAAAATCGCCTGATGGTATAGAGGGAGAAATCGTCCCTCGGGGGCTAAAGAGGCTGCGGAAAAACATGGTAGTGGAAGATCGAAGGTTAGCAGGGCCTAAAGGCCACATTGATTTGATTGCGTTTGCGGCACGACTAAAGTCGTGCCCTGTTACAAAACCACTCGTTGAAAGACATTCTGCGAGTTTTTCCGCAGCCTGTAAAGCCCGCGATTTATGGGCACTTTAGCGGCACGGCTAAAGCCGTGCCCCTTCAAAGCCACTCTACACCTACAAGAGATTTGCTCCAGAATGGGGCACCCTCGTTCGGTTTGCACCCACACTCAACTTGGCCCGCGCTCAGCTTGTGCCCACACTCAGCTTGTGCCGACGTTCAGCTTGTGCCCACGTTCAGCTTGTGCCCACGTTCAGCTTGTGCCCACGTTCAGCTAGCGACGGGCCAAAGGCGTGCGGAATGCACCAGCTCTTCGCGCATCGGTGGAAAGCCCTTTTCGGTTAGAGCCGCGAGCTCAGAGCGAAGGCGGTCGATGACTGGCTGCCAGTTGCCGGGCTCGGATTGCCGGAAGATACGCATGGTCGGGTACCAGGGGCTGTCATAGCGATGGCGCATCCAGCGCCAGTCGGCGGCAAAGGGCAAAAGCAGCCAAACGGGGAAACCAAGAGCGCCGGCCAGATGGGCCGCCAGCGTATCGACGGTAATAACCAGATCAAGCTGTTCCATTTGCGCGGCGGTGTCGGCCATGTCGTGCGTGGCTGGGGCCAGATCGGCGATTCTGCGCCGCCAGGGTTCGAGCTGCGCGGCGGCTTTGCCCATCTGCAGCGAGAAGAAGTGGGCGCCACCGAGTTGCAGCAACGGCTGAAAGCGCGCGAGCGGAATCGAGCGAAATCGGTTGTATGGATGCTCGGGATTGCCGCTCCAGGCCAGACCGATGCGCAGACCGCGCGCGGGCCAAGGCAGAGAAGCGGCGCGCGTACGGGCCTGATCGGGCACGGAAAGATAGGGCACGCGCGCGGGAATGGTATCGAGCGTAATGCCGAGGGCCATCGGCAGGCTCATCAGCGGGCAATGCCAATCAAAAGGCTGCGGCGGCGTGGTGGCGAAGGTGATGCTGGAGAGGCCGGCCAGTTGCGCGGCCAGCGTGTGTTGGCTGGGAGGAAGAGCGAGGATCACTTTACCGCCCAGAGCCTCAACCTGCGGCACGAAGCGGAGAAATTGAATATTGTCGCCGAGGCCCTGCTCGGCGTGCAGCAGGATGCGCGCGCCACCCAGCGGCTGGCCGCGCCAGAGCGGTTGCGGAAAATTGCAGGGCGCGTTATCGCGCTGCCAGCGAGCTTCGTAATTACCCCAGCCTTCGGCAAAATCGCCTTCGAGCAGTTGCACCAGCGCGAGATTCCAGCGGGCATTGGCGTTTTCTGGCTGGAGCAGCAGAGCGCGGCGGTAGTGCGCGACGGCTTCGTCGATCAGGTCCAGCTCACGTAAGACGACGCCGAGACTGTTGTGGAAGCTGGCGTTTTCTGGCTGGAGCTTGAGCGCGCGCCGGAAGCAGGCGGCGGCTTCTTCATAGCTGCCCATCTCGCGCAGCGCGCTGCCCAGGCAGGCGCTGGCTTCGGCGATGTTGGGGACGCGATCGACGATGTGGCGGTAGCAGAAGACGGCATGCTGAGGCAGGCCGAGTTCCTTGAAGGCTCCGCCGATCCGGTTCCACAACTGCAGATCGGAGGGATCGAGAGCGAGCGAGCGCTGGTAGCAGACGGCGGCTTCTTCGTTTTTGCCATGCTTTTGCAGCGCCTGGCCCATGCGGAAGCCATCGGCGGCGGTGCGCGGAAGCAGCGAAATAGAGAAGTGCGTCGCCTGCGAACGGGAGGTGGAGGAGTGTTTATGCATATCGATTGCCTACAAGTTTTACGGTAGCGGAGAACGGAAGGCGGGTGGCGCAAAGTTTGCAGTTAAAGGTTGGCGAATTGTTGCAAAGGGAAACGGCAGGACCGGAGTGGGAATGAGAAGAACGCGAGGGCAGAGAAAGTTTTTATTGGGGTGATTTGGTGTTGGGGATAGTCCTTTTGCTTCGGATGCTAACGTTTTTTTCGCAAAAGGTGTATCGGAATATATTGATTGATTTGCACCCATTCTAGCCGTCCGCCACGGCGGACGGCTAGAATGGGGCACCCCATTTCGTACATATTTAAGCGGCCAGAGATTTGGTTGCCGCGATTTTTATGCGTGGACTTTTTCGGTGGCCAACTGCTCCTGAATCTGACGCGCGCTTTGCAGCAGATCGCCGCCGGCCTGTTTGAGGCAAACGATGTCGTTGGTGCAGAAGAGCAGGTCGATGCCGAGTCCGAGCCAGAAAGCGTAGTCGTTTTGTCCGCAAGCGGTGGCGACGCATTTGTTGTTGGCGCGGGCGGCTTTGACGATTTTGGTGGCGGCGGCCTGCACGGTGGGATGCGCGGTCTGCGAGGGCAGGCCGAGGCTGGCGGCCAGATCGGCCGGGCCGATGAACAGGTCGATGTCGGGTTCGGCGGCCAGCTCATCGATGCGGTTGGCGCCTTCACCGGTTTCGATCTGCGCCATGAGGCAGAGATCGTGATTGAGGCTCTGCTGCCTGGAGACGACGCCGGCAATGCCGTAGTTGATGGCGCGGGAGACGGAGAAGAATCCGCGGCTGCCCTCGGGGGCGAAGCGGGCGTATTTGCGCAACTCGTGGATCTGCTCGGGACGCTCGATCATGGGCACGTCAATGATGTCGGGGCCGCACTCGGCGCCTTTGAGGACGTTTTCGCGGCGCACGTCGGGAATGCGAAGCATGGTCAACATGCCGGTGCCGGCGGCCATGCGGCAAAGATCGGCGGCCTCGGCGAAGGTGATGTGGCCGTGCTCCATCTCGATCCAAATAGCTTTGTAGCCGAGGTGGGCGCAGATTTCTAAAAATATTGGATCGTAGAAATAGACGGCCGCGCCGAAGATGGTTTTACCGTCGTTATCGCGGACAGCTTGCTGTAAACGATTCATTGATTATCTCCCAGTGAAACAGCAGTGGATTGCTTGCGGAATGCAAGCCAGCCCCAGAGCGTGTTGTTAGTTGAGGTGCCGGCCGGCGCGGGGAATAGCGCCGCGTAGAGCAGGCCGACGGCCAGCAGCAGCAGATTGCCGATGGCGCCGATGGCGTACTCGCTCCACGGATAGTTGTAGTTGTGGAGGTTGAGAATTTTTCCGCCGCCGAGCGTTAGCGTGGCGTAGGCGGTGAAGAGCAGATTGACGACGATGCCGGCGATGGCCGCCCCGCGCCCGGCGCGACGAGAGAGAAAAGCGAGCAGGAAGAGTCCCGCCAAGCCGCCGGCGACGATGGCGGTGGCGGTGTAATACATGGCCAGCGCCGAACCGTGCGTGTTAGAAAGTATCAGCGCCACGCCGATAGCCAAAAAGCCGCAGAGCACGATGGAGATTTTGCCGAAGCGCAGCCGCTGGCCGTCGTTATGTTTGGGAAAGAAGTAGGCGTAGAAATCCTCCACCAGAATCAGGCCGAGGCAATTGAGATCGGAGGCGAGCATGGACATGGCCGCGCCGAACAAGGCGGCGAGAAAAAGTCCGCCGACGCCGATCGGCATTTGCGAAACCATGTAGTAGGGAAAAACCTGATCGGGGCGTGTGATGGCGGCCGGCAGCACTTGTCCGCTGAGCTGGTAGAAGGCCCAGAGCAGCGAGCCGATGAGCATGAAAGCCACCCAGACGGGCAGGCAGAGCGAGGCGCCCATGATGATGCCGTGCAGCGCGGAGCGGTCGGACTTAGCGGCGAGATAGCGCTGCACGACGGTCTGATCGGCCGTGTATTTTTGCAGGTAAAAGAAGAAGCCGTAGATGGCCAGGGTCCAGAAGGTGGGTTTGGCCAGATCGAAGCTCATGCTGCCGAGGCTGGTTTTGTGATGGACGGCGATCAGGTGAAGCATGGCGCCGGGGCCGGCCGGGGAAGCGAAGAGCAGAAGAAGAAGCGTAACGCCGACGCCGGTCCACAACAGCATGCCCTGCGCCACATCGGTCCAGATGACGGCTTTGAGGCCGCCGACAAAAGTGTAGAAGATGGTGATGACGCCGAGGCCGACAAGCAGCATGGTGATCGACCAGCCGGTGAAGCCGGCGACGGAGAGAGCGAGCAGGTAGAAGACGAAACCCATTTTGGCGAAGTGACCGGCGGCGAAGGCGAAGGAGGAGTACATGCGAACGCCCGCGCCGAAGCGCTTGCCGAAGTATTCGTAAACCGACATGGAAACGACGTGGCGGAAGAAAGGCACCACGATCGGCCCTAGCGCGGCAATGACGGCGATAAAGAGGAGGCCGGGAACGATGAGGTTCCAGTTGCCGGCGTAGGCCGCGCCGGGATAGGCGATAAAGGTTACGCTGGTGATGATGGTGGCCAGAAGCGACATGCCGGCGGCCCATCCGGGGATGGAGCGGCCAGCGACGAAGTAGGAGTCGGTGGTTTTTTGCTTGCCGGAAAAGTGCAGACCGATGCCGACCAGGGTCAGCAGGTAAGCGGCGATGACGATGAGATCGACGAGATGCATTTTTTAGCGAACGCCTCCCGCGGCAGCAGCGGCCAGATCGCGCTTGCCCTCGGCCATGTTTACGGCCAGCTTCATGGCGGCCTTCATGTTAGTGGGATTGGCCTGATTGCGTCCGGCAATGTCGAAGGCGGTACCGTGATCGACCGAGGTGCGGATGATGGGCAGGCCGAGCGAGACGTTGACGCCGCTTTCGAAGCCGATGACCTTCATGGGAATGTGTCCCTGGTCGTGGTACATGGCGACGACCAAATCGAATTCGCCGCGCAGAGCGCGGACAAAGACAGTGTCGGGCGAAAGCGGTCCGGAGCAGTCGATGCCCTGCGCGCGGGCTTCTTCGACGGCGGGAGCGATGACTTCGGCGTCCTGGCTGCCGAAGAGTCCATGCTCGCCGGCGTGGGGATTGAGGCCGCAGACGGCGATGCGTGGCGCGCGGCGGCGCATCCACAGCAGCGCGTCATTGCCCAGTTGGATGGTGCGCAGGATGCGCGCGCGATCGAGGTGGCAGGCCTGTTCGAGAGGAATGTGCGTGGTGACGTGCACGGTGGCGAGCTTGTCGGAGTAGAGCAACATGCGCGACTCGGCGGCGTGGGTGAGCTCGGCGATGTATTCGGTGTGGCCGGAGAAGGCACGGCCGGAGAGGGTGACGGCCTCTTTGTTGAGCGGGGCGGTGGCCATGGCGTCGGCTTCGCCGCTCATGCAGAGTTCGACGGCGCGGCGGACGTAGCTGATGGCGGCCACTCCATACTCGGCGCGAATCTGCCCGAAGGCAACCTGATGGTCGGCGGCCAGAGCGCCGGTTTCAATCACGGTGCAAGGCAGCGTGGCGGGATCGATGCCGGTGATGCGGCTGGCGGCGGCGAGCGCGGCATGGTCGGCAATCAGCAGCCAGTTGGCGAGCGCGGCCGTGTCTTTGTCGGCGAGAGCCTTGAGAGCTATTTCGGCGCCGACGCCGGCCGGATCTCCGGCGGTAATGGCTATGCGGACAGGCTTGTTCATAGAGAACCTCGAAATGCGGCAAGAATATCGTTGAAGGCCGAGGGCGCGCCAAAGCCGCCCGACTTGGTGACGACGGCGCAGCCATCGGCGGAGCCGCCGGCGACAATTCCCCAGGGAATGCCGGGCGCGACTTCGCCCCGAAGAATAAAGGAGTGGGCTTGGAGCGCGCGAACCGCCAGCAGCGCGGTATCTCCGCCGGTGAGGATGAGCGCTTGCGGCGTCTGCGTTTCAAAAGCGCGACGGATGAGCGCTCTGTCGCGCTGCGTCCAGACCTGCAGAACACTCAGCCCGTCGAAAGCTTCGCGGTCGAGCTTCGAAAGCTGAAGCAGGGTGACCGGGTGGTCCGATCCGACCACGAGCAGCACGCGCTCGGCGGTGGGCATCGGAGCGGCTGGCGCGGCTGACGCGGCTGGCGCGCGGAGGTTTGCGATCGCCTGCGCCAAGCCGGCCGATCCTGCATACAAAAGCCCAGGAATCTTTTCCGCGACGCGAACCAAATCGTCAAGCTCGTTTTGCGTCGTGGCGCCGCAAAGCAGTACGGTAGCGCCGTCTTCAATTGCCTGCGCGATTTTTTCGTGATGATCGAGACGGGCGATGCGAGAGCGGATTTCTGACGGGAAAAGGTGGGCCAGATTAATGAGCTTGTGCTGCCCGGCCACGTCTTCAATTTCCAAAATGCCGTTGCACACGGTGCGCCCCGCGGCCGGAAAGGCGGGAGCAAGAAGAATGGCGCGAGTGCCTAACGCGCTTTGGGCGGCAAGCAACTCGGCAGCGAGGGGGCCGCGAGCAACGGAATCCACTTTTTTGAAAATTAACGTGTCGGGCGTCAGATCGAGCCCCGCCGCGGCGCGCGAAACCACCTCGGCCGCCTCTTGATCAGGAAGGGCGCGCGATGCGGTGTTAAAGGATTGCACCGGTTCGCGAGCGGAGAACCGGGCCTCGGCGTCAAACCAGATGCGGACTTGCTGGCCGGTGCGCAAAAAGGCGGCGGCGGCATCGCAAGCGCCAGTCAGATCGTCGGCCAGAATACAGACACGATTCCAGTGCGACGAGCGGGGCTCGGGAGTGGCGCGGGTTGTACAGTGTTCTTTCACGTTGCCGGGACGAAACAACTTTATTTTCGAGAGTATACAATTATTTTCTATAAATCGGAAACATGATCTTAAAACCGGGGGATTATATTTGCTAATGCATTGATAATAAATGCATTAATTTTTGCGGAAATTCTTGTAAATCGTCCTCGACCTTCGGTTCTGTACCGGGGCGGCCGATTCGGCGATTCGTAACGTCGATCTGTTGCGCTACGAAAGAAAATTGCGCTGGCGGCTGCGGCTTGCCACGGAGACACTTCCGGGCCTTACGGAGATTTTTCGTAAGGCCCGGATGATTTTGCCTTTACTGGTTTTTGCAGCAAAGTTTATTGCAACTTGAGCTGCGTGGTTGCGCCGGTGTATTCCACGCTTTTGAATAAGGCCGCCGTGAAGGGAAAACCGGCGGGTTTTGTTTTGGAGACCAGCACGATTTGGAAGGTGCGATGGAGCAACATGCCCGCGTAGCTGCCACTGCGTTCGCCGATGGAGAGCGTGCCGGTTTTGTCATCCCAGCGGATGGGAATCTGCGAGAAAGCGCCTTTCTCATAGTCGTAGGTGGTGCCCTGATCCTCATAGAGGGTGAAAGCGCCGTCGGCACCGGCATAGACGTAGAGCGTGATGGGATCGTTGGGCTTTTCGCCGATGTACTGCGTTTCGGGACCGTAGGGCAGAATCGATCCGGCGCGAACGAAGACGGGAATCTGGTCATAGGGGGCATCGGCGGAGATGCTGCCCGAGGCGGCGGGTTTGCCGGTCCAGTAGTCGTACCAGGCGGCGGCCGGCGGCAGGTAGAGCTGGCGGGAGCGCTGCTTATATTGCGTGATGGGCGCAACGAGCAACGCCGGGCCGAACATGTATTCGTCGGTCAGCTCGCGAGCGGCGCGGTCTTCGGCAAAGTCCATCACCAGCGGGCGCAGCATGGTGTAGTCGCGCCGCGTGGTCCAGCCGGCCATCGAGTAGATGTAGGGGAAGAGAGCATAGCGCAGCCGGTCGAATTTAAGCTCGGCGTTGTAGGCGGGCGAGTTTTCGCCCAGGGTCCACATTTCGCGCGGACGCAGCTCGCCGTGCACGCGCAGGAAGGGCGTGAAGGTGGAGAGTTCGAACCAGCGCGCATTCATTTCGCGCCATTCATCCTGGTCGGCCGCGGTCATCGGTTCGTGCGAGAAGCGCTGCTGCATGGTGTAGCCGCCGGTGTCCATCGTCCAATAGGGCAAGCCGGAGATGCTGGCGCCGAGGCCGGCGGGAATTTGCTTGGCCATCGCCGTCCAGGTGGAGGTGATGTCGCCCGACCAGATGGCGGTGGCGTAGTGCTGAATTCCGGCAAAGCCCGAGCGGGTGAGAATGAAGACGCGCTGATTGGGCGCGGCTTCGCGTTGTCCGGTATAAACGCCCAGGCTGTTTTCCAGCGCGTAGCCGTTCAACATGCGCGCCGCCGTGCCCTGCGCGTTGGGCGTCATGTGCGTCAGTTGGCCTTCAAGCGAGGGCGGCGAGGGCAGCAGGTCGGGTTCGGTCGCGTCCATCCACCAGGCGTCGATGCCCTTCGAGAAAATATTCGCGTTGATCTGCGACCAGAAGAGCTTGCGCGCGTCGGGATTGAAGGCATCGTAAAAGGTGTAAGGCTGGTCGATCCAGTCCTTGATGTGTTCGGTCAAGTTGGGCTGGTAGAGATAGCCTTTGGCCTGCATCTGTTTGGCGTTTTCCGTATTGGGATTGAACTTGCCCCAGACCGAGATCATCAGATGCGCGTGGGCGGCGTGGATGGCGCGGGTCCAGCCTTCGGGATCGGGAAAGCGCGTGGGATCGAACTGATGCGAGCCCCAGGCGTCCGCCTTCCAATACTGCCAATCCTGCACGATGTTGTCGAAGGGAATTTTGCGCTCGCGGAATTGCTTGACGACGTCGAGCGATTGCTGCGCGGTCTCATAGCGCTGGCGCGACTGCCAGAGCCCGAAGGCCCAGTTGGGCGGTATCGGAGCTTTGCCGGTGAGCAGACGGTAGCCAGCGATGACCTCGTCGATCGACGGTCCGTAGACGAACTCGTAGTCGATGCCGTCGCCAACCTCGGACCAAAGCGAGGTGTTCGTATCGGGCGCCGGAGTCTTCCAGCGGAGCTCCAAAATGTTTTGCTGCTCGGGATCGTTTTCGATGCGGATGGGCAGCTTTTGCCCCGCCGTGAGATGGATGCGCACCTGATCGTTCCAGGGCAGCCAGTTCTGGCGCCAGTGATCCATCGCCAGCTTGCCGTCGAGCCAGACGCGAATGCCGCCGTTCGAGTAAGCCTGAAGCTGGTAGTCGCCGGTCGTAGGAGCCAGAATCGATCCTTCCCAGTGTTGCTTCTTTCCGCTCCAGGACTCTTCCACGCTTTCGGGATGATTGACTTCGGCTTGGTTCAGCCGGAGATGAAGAACGAGATCGGCGCTTTTGCGCACCGGCTCGGAACCGTCGTCGGTGGTGACTGTGAGGCCGCCAGCCTTACCGTCGGCGTCAAGCAGATTGACCGCGGGAATCGGAGTAAAGGAATGCAGATCGCCGAAGCGCGTATAGGAGGTGTTCTCCCACAGGATTCCGTAACCCCGCGAGGAAACCAGAAACGGCGCCACGACGTTGGTGTTGTGCTGCCACAGATCGAGGTCGTAGCCCTTGATGTCGACGATGCCCAGTTGCATCTGTCCCAAGCCGTAGAGTGACTCGTCCTGTGCCTGCCAGCGTTGCTGCACGTGGAAGGCTTTTTCACCCTGCACCTCTGCGGGGTACAAGATTCTGCCCCCCGGCGCTTCGGCGAGCAAGGGATTGCCAGCCCTGTCAGCGAAGGCGACGCTGCCGGATTGGCGATTGACGATTACGCGCAACTTGGCGGTAACCAGGGTAAAGGCAGCGGGCGACTCTTCGATGGTAAAAGGCGTTTTGCCCGAAGGCTGCGCCACACGATCAAGCGCGGGTCGAGTAAAGGCCTTGGGCGATTCAGCATAGGAGACGCGCAGGATGGTGTCGGAAAAGAGCTGAAGGTGAAGCTCGCCAGCGGCCAGGTGCAAGACGACGCCGTCAGCCTGCCGCTCGAGCAACGGCTCTTCCGCAAGGCAGATTCCCGCTCCTACCGCGGCAAAGACCGTCACCAGTAACACGCAATAAAAACGCCGGATAAGTGAATGATGAAAGAGGGCAATGATAGTGGTAGACGATGTCGGCATTGGTCCTTTTGATCTCCCTGCTGGGCGCAAAAAACAGTCTGTACGCTAACGCTAGCAACTAAAGCGGATGCCGCCAGAGTTTTATTGGCGCGCCTGCTCGCTCCAGCCAAAAGCGTTTTCAAAGTGCACGATCTCGCTCTTCTGGCCCGGCACCAGGTAGACGCTCATGATGTCGAAGCGCGACTGCGGAATGGTTCCTTCAGGAAGCTGACGCAGATATTGACGCGCCAACCGGCGCAGCGTTGCACGCTTATGCGCATCGACGGCGATTTCGGCCGGCGACAGATCGTGCACCGTGCGCGTTTTGACTTCGATAAAACAGAGCATCGATTTTTGCCAGGCAATCAGATCCAGATCACCGGGCAGATTGCCCGCCAGCCAGCGCCGCGCGACGACGGCGTAGCCTTTTCGCCGGAGGTAAAAATAGGCCGTCTGCTCGCCGGCCACGCCGGTTTGCAGATGCGCGGGCAAGGCAGACGAGCGCCCGCGCCGCCCGGCCAACCAGTTCAGTCCGGCGATAGCGCGCTCCAGGCCGCTGATTCGCATCTGCCGCAGGCATTCCATTGCCGACTATTGTGGGCCCGAAGGTGGAGAGTACGCAAATTCGAGACGTAAATATAGAGTGGGTGTATCGGAATATTGATTAACTTCTACCCCACCCTAGCCGCAAAGAACGCGGCTAGAATGGGGCACCCGTATTCGTACTTTCTATGCACCATCGGTGAAAATGCTTTAGACAGGCCCAGGCGATGCGCCGCTCAGGCAAGGCCGAATTCTTTTTCGGCGACGGTCAGAGCCTCTTCAAGAATGTCGAGCGCGACGGTGGCTTCTTCCTGGCTGACGATCAGCGGGGGCGACATGCGCAGCGAGTTTTCGCCGCAGCCGAGCACCATCAGGCCGCGCTCGAAGGCCAGCGTCTCAATGCGGTTGCGCAGCTCGACGGCCGGCTCGCGCGTGTCTTTATCTTTCACCAGCTCGATGCCGATCATCAGGCCGCGTCCGCGCACGTCGCCCACTGAAGGATGGGTTTGCACCCAGCCGCGCACGCGGTCGATGATGAACTGGCCGACGCGGGCGGCGTTGGCCATCCCTTCGCGCTCGATAATTTCGATAGTTTTGAGCGCCGAGGCGATGGAGACCGGATTGCCGCCGAAGGTGGAGGCGTGCGAACCGGCGCCCCAATCCATGACCTCGGCCTTGGCCATGCAGACGCCGAGCGGCAGGCCGCTGGCGATGCCTTTGGCCAGACAGACGATGTCCGGCTCGACGCCCGAGTGCTCGATGGCCCACCACTTGCCGGTGCGCCCGCAGCCGCTCTGCACCTCGTCGACGACCAGCAGAATGCCGTGGCGGTTGCAGATGGCACGCAGCTCACGCAGAAAATTATCGGGCGCGACGACGAATCCGCCCTCGCCCTGGATCGGCTCGATGAAGATGGCCGCCACTTCTTCGGCGGGCACGATGGTCTTGAAGATCTTCTCTTCGATGTAGCGCGCGCAGCCCAGGCTGAAGGCCTCGGCCTCTTGCGGCCCGCCGGTGCAGCCGCGATAGACGTAAGGGTAGCGCACATGCGTTACGCCGGGAATCAGCGGACCGAAGCGGCGCTTCTGCTGCGCTTTGGAGCCGGTGAGCGAGAGCGCGCCCATGGTGCGGCCGTGAAACGCGCCGAAGAAAGAAATCACCTGCTGGCGGCCGGTGTGGTAGCGAGCCAGCTTGAAGGCGCACTCGATAGCCTCGGCGCCCGAGTTGCCGTAGAAGAAGCGATGCGGGCCGGGCATGGGGGCCACGGCCGAAAGTTTTTCCGCCAGCGCGACCAGGTGTTCGTCGTAGAAGTCTGTGCTGGAGATGTGCAGCAGCTCGGCGGCTTGTTTTTGAATGGCGGCGACCACCTCGGGGTGGCAGTGGCCGGTGGAGACGGTGGCGATGCCGGCGGCGAAATCGAGAAACTCGTTGCCGTCGGCATCTTCTACGCGTATGCCGCGGCCGCGCTTGGCGACGAGCGGATAGGAGCGGGTGAAGCTTTGCGAGATCAGCCGGCGGTCGGCCTCGACGACGGCGCGAGCCTTGGGCCCGGGCAAAGGACAAACGAGTTTAGGTCCGTACTGGGCGTGCATTTCCTGCTTAGTCATTTGATTTTTCTCCTCAGCGATGCGGTTGTCGCGGCCCGGCGCGCAGATGCGATGCGGCCACGCGATCCCGGCGAGGGGATCGGAAATGATGGAGCCTTGGGGGAGGGAAAATCCGTGCGAGGATATGGGGCGAAGCAGTTAGTCGCCGGCAAAGAGGCTGGGCTGGATGCGCGTGGGCAGTATGCGCAAGTACCAGCGCGGGCAGATGCGCAGCGCGCGCAAATGCGACCAGCGTATGGTAGCCGGTACGAGCATTGCGTCATGTTTGCCGCGCGTTGGCATGGAAAACCCCGCTACCGACGAGGATAGCACGCGGCCGGGGCGAAGATGCTTTGACGCCGTTGCGTGTGCCAGCTTTCAGCTATTAGAGCAAATCGCCTGATGGTATAGAGGAAAAACGTCCCTCAGGGCCTAAAGGCCATCTTGATTTGATTGAGTTTACGGCACGGCTAAAGCCGTGCCCCTTCAAAACCACTCTACACCTACAAGAGATTTGCTCTAGCGTGATTCCCAGGTCTGAAAATCCAGACCGGGGGCACCCACGATGATGGAGATTAAATTGAAGAACAACTGCTGGTTCTTCGACTTCGTTTACCCAAAAAAATGCGCGGGATCTTTCCAGAGGAAAGATTCCGCGCGCTTGTCTGCCTTAAAGGTTAGCTAACGGTCAGGGTAAAGGTCGCGGTCTCCGTCGTGGTGGAAGCGTCGCTGCCTGTGCCGGTAACGGTGATCGTGTAAGTTCCGGCGGTGGTGCCGCCGCTCGATGTTTTGCTGCCCGACGAGCTACTGGTGCCGCTGCCGCAAGCAGAGAGACCGCCTAAAACGGCGATCAACAAAAGCGCGCCCAGCAGATTGCGCCAGTTGCGGCGGCGTGCGGGAACGAGGAAGAAGAACAAAACGGCCAATGCCGCGCTGGAACCGGCGGCGATTCCCGAGCCGGGCCAATTGCGTTTGGAAGCGGGAAGCGCGGGACGGGCGAGGCTGGCGCTGGTGGAGGTCGTCGAGATGGTCAGCGTCGCCGTTCCGCTGGCCGTGCCGTTACTCATCGTCAGCGAAGCCGGGCTGATTGAGCAGGTAGGTGTATTGCTGCTCGTCTGCGAGGCGGTTATCGTGCAGGTCAGCTTGACCGTGCCGGTGTAACCGCTGGACGAGCTGAGCGTGATGGTCGAGGTGGCCGATCCGCCGGGTGAAACCGAAGCCGAGCTGGACGAGAGCGCCACCGAGTAGGTGGATGCCGTGACGGTAACACTGGCCGTGCCCGATTCGGAAGCGTAGGTCGAGTCGCCGCCGTAGGTGGCCGTTAGCGTGTCGGTTCCAGTGGCCAGCGAGCCGCCGCTGATTGTAAAGACGCAAGCAGAGTAGCTGGTGCAGGGGCTGGTGCCGATGGTTTCCGTAGCCGAGTAGCTGCCGCTGGCCAAGGTGACTGAACCGGTGGGCGCCGTTGAGCCGGAGGGAGAGATGGCGACGGTAACGCTGAGGCTTTGGCCGGCGTCGATGCTGGTTTCGCCGGGCGAAACGGTCACCGTAGAGGATGTGGTTCCGGTCGAGGTCGAACTCCAGTAAGTCAGCAGCTTGGTGGCGTCCACGCTGCCCAGCCCGGTGGCCAGATCGTAGCCGGTGGTGGTGTCGTAGCCGCTTTCAAAGTAGTAGCCGGCCGAGTTTTTGCTGCAATTGGTCGAGCCGCTTTTGCAGGGGACGGAGATGTTGCCAACGGTGATGTCGTGGAAGATCGTTGAGCCGTAGGTATTGAATAGCGTGTAAAGTTCCTTGGCCGCCTGCCCCTGCCGGCTCCCGGTTTTCTGCACGATCAGCGCCATGATCCCGGCGAAGGCCGGCGCGGAGGTCGAAGTGCCGCCGTAGCCGTCGACATAGCCGCTTGTACAGTTGGTTGTCACGCCCTGGGAGGTCTCATTGTCGCAGACCGCCCACACCGCATCGTCGTATCCGTTGCCGGCGAGTAGCGAAACGTCGGGAATATCGCGGACGCTGTCGGTAGGAACGCCGGTGCCGGTTTGCCAGGAGGGTTTGGAATAGCCGGCGCAACTGCCGGAGGACGTGCTCGCGCAACTGCTCTTGCCCCCTGAGCCGGCCACGATGTTGTTGTCGCTGGAGTAGGAACTGCCCTTGGCCGACCACGGCTCGTTTTCACTGAGCGTCGTGTTGTTGATCGTCGAGTCGTTCCAGGTGGACTCGCGAATGTAGCTTTTGGCGGTGCGGTAGTAAGTAGAAGAAGAACCTTCCGATGTGCTGGCGTAGGTGCTGTAGTTGCTTTCCAGATTGTAGTAATCCGTGCCGCCGACGGCGATGTTGTAGGGCGTCGAGGCGTAGCCGCTGACCGCCAGCCCGCTGCTGGCCGTTGTAACGTTGTTACCGGAGCTGTCTGAGGTTGCATCGCAGCCGGCCGAGCCGCTGTCGCCCGAGGAGACCACTACCGTGATCCCCTGCGCGGCCGCCTGCTGCCACCAACTGTTCATCTGCGAGTTACCGGAGGTTCCCATATCCTGTTCGCAATCTCCGAAGCTCAGGCTGAAGATGTCCACCGTGTTGTCGTTGAGCATCTGTTGGATGCCCAGGTAATTGTCGTCCATGTAGTAGTGGATGGTGGCCGCCGGCGCCATGGCTCCGGCCAGCTCGGTATCGATATAGGCTTCGTCGGCGTCGGCGCTTTCCTGCTGCGAGGTCACGGTAGTGACCGTGGGCGCCGTCGTGTTGCCGAGAAAGTATTCGCGGTAGGCCTGGACAATGCTGGTATCGATCGTCGCCGCTCCGCCCACCCCGATTGTGACCCCGCTGCCGGTGTAGCTGGTCCCCGAGCTGTAATTGACGTTGAAGGTCGAGTTCGGCGTGTTGTAAATGGTAGCCGCGTCGCCGGGAACTACATAGAGATAGTATGTGCCGCTGCTTGTCTCCGTCAGATTGGGCTTGGCGCTAACGCTCAGCGATTCCACGCGCTTGCTGTCGTTGTTCAGTTTGCCCGCCTGCCCGCGTACCGACAGCGGCTTCGGCTTGATTGTATTCATGTGCGCCACGCCGGCCACCACCCCGGCCAGCGCCGAGGGAATCTGCGGCTCGGTGGAGTTCGAGTAGAACTGCCGGCCGTTGGCCTTATACGAGTGGATCGAGGTATGAAAGGCTTCTTCCAACTGGCTGGCCGAGCCGGAAAAGCTGATGCCGGTGCGGCCGGATTCGACCGCGTCCACCGTCAGTCCGTGCGACTGCAACCACGCCGTCAGCGCGGCAATATCCGAGTCCGCCGGGCCGTAGAGCGCGCCGAACTGCGCGGGGGTGAGCCACTTGTGGTAGTTGGCCGAGGACGCATTCTGCAATTCGACTAAATATTTGTCGAGCGCCGTCTTCTGCGCGTCCGTACGCGAAAAGACCAGACGGACGCCGGTAATCTGCGTCGAGGCATCGGCCGCGCCCTGGTCATACTGCGAGCGGGCACTCGCCGGCACGTTGCCCTTGAGCGTCGTTAGCGAGGCGTCGCTAACCTGTTCGGTGATCCTCGGCAGGGCTTGCTGGGCTGCCGAAGCGACGGAGAAAAGTAGCGCGAAGCTCAGCAAATAGGGGAGGGGCAAACGGAAGAATGCCATGGTCTCGTGAGTCCTTTCAAGGGAATAACCCGTTTGGCGTTTGCATGTTGCAAGAGCGCTTACTCCGCAAACGACGGCTGGTAATTGATGGTTCAAAGTCGCTGCCAGGCACTCATAACTAGCTTGATCGATCCCGGCCACAGAAGAAACCGACTTGCGGTAAACAGCCGCCTGACCGTTCCCATTGCGAAAGGCAGCATCCCGATCCAGGATATGCGCACTAACCGCACAAACATGAGCAAATAAAGACTTTTGCACTACCAAGTGCAGGATAGCGCCCACCTCCGTCCAACCGTACACATCGACTTGCTCACCTGATTATTTAGACGTTTCCCTGCACCCGCGGCATTACATCGCGGAGAGCAAAATACGAGGCCCGACCAGCAGACTCCCGGCGCAAAGCCAAAAAGATATGCGCTCCGGCAGGAGAAGGGGATAAGGTAAGGATGGATTGGCAGGGTGGGCGGTTTTTGCAATAGACAATTGTTTTCGTATCTTATATCATCCGGTTTCTAGGTTAAATAGATCATGCGCGCTTCGCTATTCATAACCTGTTACAACGACAGACTGTTTCCCGGAACAAGACACACGGTGGTCCGTCGGCTTGAAAGACTGATGGTTAGGGCTTAGGACCAGGGACTCGGACGAAAATGTGTGTGCCAGGGCTACCGGGTGAATTTTAATTACCAGCGTTTCCGTGGAAGACGCGGCAAGGGAGGTCTTGCTTGGCCAAGACAAAGATTAAGCGGCTGTATCTGATTCCGATTCTCTCCAAAGCGCTTGATGTGATCGAGTTGTTCGAGCAGGGCAACGTGCCCATGACGCTGGAGGACGTGTATCAAAAGACGAAAATCTCCAAGACCAGCGTTTACCGGATCTTGAAGACGCTGGTGCATCGCGGTTATCTGGCGCAAACGCCGAGCGGGCAGTACAGGCTGGTTTCGCGTCCGCGGCGGCTGCGCTTCGGTTTTGCCATACAGAGCGCCGAAATGCCCTTTTGCGAAGCGGTGGCGCAAAGCGTCATGATGGCCGCGGCGGCTTCGGGCGTGGAACTGCTGGTGCTCGACAATCGCTACGATCCCGACATGGCCGTGCGCAATGCCGAGGAATTCGTGGCCAAACGCGTCGATCTGGCGCTGGAATTTCAGGTGGAAGAGGCCGTGGCGCCGCGAGTGGCGCGCATCTTTAAAAAGGCCGAGATTCCGCTGGTGGCTATCGACGTGCCTCATCCCAACGCGACCTACTTCGGCGTGGACAACTTCGAAGTCGGCTACGAGGCCGCCTCGATTCTGACGCAGTTCGCGCTGCGGCGCTGGCAGGGCAAGGTGGACCGCGTGGTAGGCGTGGGCTTCAGCGAGGCGGGCAGCTTTGTGCAGAACCGCATCGTCGGCGCCTTCGACGGCATCAAGGAGTGCTTCAAGGATCTGACCGCCGATCGCTTCGTTCAGATTGAAGGTCGCGGCATGCGCGAGGCCAGCAAACGCGCCATGAGCGAGCTATTGCGCAAATCCGGCGCCGGCGAGCGCACACTGGTGGCCGCCGCCACCGATACCAGCGCGTTGGGGATTTTGGACGCGGTGCGCGAGGCCGGCCGCGAGCAGAACTTCGCCATCGTAGGCCAGGACTGCATTCGCGAGGTGCTCGACGAAATGCGCAAGCCCGCCAGCGCCATCGTCGGATCGATTTCACACGAGCCGGAAGCCTACGGCCCTCGCCTAGTGCAATTGGGAATTTCGATTCTACGCGGCTATACCGTGCCGCCTTATAACTATGTTCACCATCGCGCCGTGACGCCGGAAATTTTGGTTGCCGAAGCAGAAGCGCTCAACGCAACGCACAAGAATTCCGCCTCCGCAGACGCCGGCGAGTTGGACTGAGAAAGAATCCTCTCCGACAGACGCGGTGGTGGAGCAGAAGCCTTGCGCGCGAAAAAATAAAGGAGTCGTTCTGCCGTGATCGAAGAAGCCGCGCGTGTCGCGATCGATTTGGGCGCTGAAAGCTGCCGGGTTTCGCTGCTACGCTGGGTGGGCGGGCAGCCCAAGATAGAAGTGGTTCATCGCATCGCCAACGGGCCGGTGCATCGCGGCGATGCGCTCCACTGGCCGCTCAAAACGATTCTTGCCGGCCTGGAAGAAGGATTGCGCAAGGCCGCTGCGATTGCGCCGGAAGGGATCGCTTCGATCGGCGTGGATTGCTGGTCAGTGGATTACGTACGGCTGACGCCGAAGGGCGAAATATTGCGCGAGCCCTTTTGCTATCGCGACGAGCGCACGGCGGCGAGCAAAGAAGCGGCGGACAAGATTATTGCGCCGATTGAAATCTACCAGCGCACCGGCGCGATGCCGCTGCGCATCAACACCGTCTATCAACTGCTGGCCGATCCAGCCGCCGGCGTCGATCCCCGCGCGCCGTGGGCGATGTTTCCCGAGTTCGTGATGTATTGGCTCAGCGGCCGGCGCGTGGCCGAGTACACCAACGCCACGCACACCGGGCTGGTGAGCCTGAAGACGCACGACTGGGATCGCGAACTCTTTATGCGGCTGGAAATCCCCATCGAAGCCGCGCCGGAAATTGTTCCCGCCGGAACGGTCTTGGGCCCGGTGAAAGGGCCGCTGGCCGCGCTCGACGCCTATCGCAATACGCAGGTCATCGCGCCCGCCACGCACGACACCGCCAGCGCCATCGCCGGCATTGCGGGCGATCAGAGCGAAGCGGCCTACATCAGCGCCGGCACATGGTCGCTGGTGGGCGCATTGACGCGCGTGCCGGTAACGACGCAGCGCGCCTTCGACGCCGGCTACACCAACATTGGCGCGGCGACCGGCGAACTGCTCTTCCACTCGCTGATCAACAGCATGTGGGTGCTCAAGCAATGCCGCAACGCATGGGAAGCCGACGGACGGCCCTGGGAGATTAACAAACTTGTCGAAGAGGCTGCCGCATGCAATGCCGCAACCGGCGTGCTCGATATGGACGCCGAGCCGCTGATGCTCGACAGCGACATGCCGCAACGAATCAATCGTGAGTTGAAGCGGCTGGGCTACGCGGAGATTCCCGACGTGGCCGGCAACGAGCCGTGCTTTGCGCGCACCATCTTCGAGAGCCTGGCGCTGCGCTACGCTTCGGCGATTGCGAATTTGGAAAAGATGCAGGGGCGCAAGCTCAAGTGCATTCAGATGATCGGCGGACCGACGCGCAACAAGCTGCTGGTTAAACTCACTGAGCAAAGGACCGGATTGCCGGTGAAGATCGGCGAGACCGAAAGCGCGACGGTGGGCAACTTGGCCGTGCAACTGGCGGCGGGCGCAGCGAGGGACCAGCGGATTACACCCGAGGCGGTGCGCGGCTGGGCGGGAAAACTTTGCCGGCGCCAAGCCAGCGCCAAGATTGATGCGCAGGCAAGTTCGAGGAAAATCGCTCAAGGAAGCGGGAGCAAAGGGAGACAACGATGAGTACAGTGGAGCGCGATATTGAAGAGGCGTACGGGATCGCCAAACAACGTTTCAATTGGCAGGGCGTCGACGCCGACAAGGCTCTCGCCGTGCTGGATGCGATTCCGATCTCGATTCAATGCTGGCAGGGCGACGATGTGCTGGGTTTTGAAAATCCAACGGGCGGGCTGACCGGCGGCATTCAAACCAGCGGCAACTATCCCGGACGCGCGCGCAACGCCGCCGAACTGCGCGCCGATCTGGAGGTGGCCTTTGCGCAGATTCCCGGCAAAAAACGGCTGAATCTGCACGCCATTTATCTGGAAACGGACAAGGCCGTCAGCCGCGACGCCATTGAACCGCGCCACTTCGCCGGCTGGGTCGATTGGGCAAAAAGCCACCAGCTCGGACTGGACTTCAATCCCACCTGCTTCTCGCATCCTAAAAGCGAGCAGAATATGACGCTGAGCCACCCCGACGCCGCCATTCGCAAATTCTGGATCGACCACTGCATCGCCTGCCGCAAGATCAGCGAATACTTTGGCCAGGAATTGGGCACGCCGGCGGTAATGGATATCTGGGTTCCGGACGGGTTCAAGGATCAGCCTGCCGATCGGCTTGCGCCGCGTCAGCGATTGATCGCCGCGCTCGACGAAATTCTGGCCGCGGTGAAGGGCTTGCACCACAAGGTCGCCGTCGAGGGAAAACTTTTCGGCATCGGCGCGGAAAGCTACACCGTGGGCTCGAATGAGTTCTACATGGCTTATGCCGCCACGCGCAAGGTTCTGCTCTGCCTCGACGCCGGGCACTTTCATCCGACCGAAAACGTGGCCGACAAAATTTCGACCGCGCTCTGCTACCTGGACGAGATTCTGCTGCACGTCTCCCGGCCCGTGCACTGGGACAGCGACCACGTAGTGCTGCTCGACGACCAGACGCTCGCGATCGCGCAGGAGATTGTGCGCTGCGACGCCATCGACAAGGTGAATATCGGCCTGGACTTTTTCGACGCCAGCATCAACCGCGTCGCGGCCTGGGCCGTAGGCGCGCGCAATATGCGCAAGGCCCTGCTGCAGGCGCTGCTGGAGCCGCGCAAAGCGCTGGTCGAGGCGGAAAACAACTTCGACTTTACCGCGCGGCTGGCGCTGCAGGAAGAACAGAAGTCGATGCCCTGGACGGCGGTGTGGGATTACTACTGCGCCAGCCAGAATGTGCCGGCCGGCATCGAGTGGCTGGATGCGGTGCGCAAGTACGAGCACGAGCAGCTCAGCAAACGCAAGTAAGTTAAGCGGGTAGAGATGCGACCAAAGGCGGCGCGTTATGCCTGGCATAACGCGCCGGCGGTCGAGCAACTTCTCCGGTCGACGCAAGGCCGGTTTTCCAAGCTGACCATTCGCGAGGCAAACAGTAATTTTGGGAAGCTCAAGCGGCCGCAGAGAAAATCGCCCGTAACCGCGTGTGGACCTTTCTGTTTACCATGCTCTCTTTTTTACGCCCATGCCGTAAAATGCTCGCAGCATGAAGTGTCCCTATTGTGGATTCGGGCAGGACCGTGTGGTGGACTCGCGCGAGAGCAAAGAAGCCGACGCGATCCGGCGACGGCGGGAGTGCGAGCGCTGCAACCGGCGCTTCACCACCTACGAGCGCATCGACGAGATTCCCTACATGGTGGTGAAAAAGGACGGACGGCGCGAACGCTTCGACCGGCAGAAGGTGCTCAGCGGTCTACTGCGCGCCTGCGAAAAACGGCCAATTTCATCCAGTCAGTTGGAGTCGATCGTCGACGCGGCGGAGAGCTTTCTGGTTGATGCGCCGGAGCGCGAGCGGACGACGCGCGAGATCGGCGAGTTGATTATGGATCGGCTGAAGGTGCTGGACACGGTAACCTACATACGCTTCGCCTCGGTTTATCGCGACTTCAAGGACGTACGCGAGTTCAAGGAAGAGCTGGAAGAACTGCTGGCGAATCATGGAACGGCGAAGAAGAAAAACAGGGACTAGGGACTAGGGAAAGTTCTCGTGGGCACGTGGAATGGGCTACGGCGCGGACGCGAAGTATGTTTTCTTACGCGCCAGCGGTTTTGCGCAGCGTGGTGACGATGCCGCAGATGGTGCCGTAGTTCTGTTCGAGAATCGGCGAAGTGATAATTTCGACGGTGACCTTTGCATGGTCGCGAGTAAGAACCGTTGCGGTTCCCTTGCTGCGCCGTTCGATGATGGCGCGTATGTCGAGCGGCTGGTTGGCCGCGGGCCTAAACGAAAGAATAGGCAACGCCATGCCGATTCCCTGTCCAACAACTTCGCTGGCCGGCCAGCCGGAAATGGTTTCGGCAGCCGCATTCATCTTGTAAACAATGCCCATTACATCGGTGAGAATCACCGCATCGGCGCGCGCTTGAACGGCGTTTTCCTTCCAGTAGCGATCGCGCAGAGCTTCGTCCCATACGAGCTTCATCTCGGTAACGTCGATGCAAATCGCGCGCATGCCAACCGGCATTTGCTGTTCGTCCAAAATCAGGTTGCGGTGAATCTCGTAGATGCGGCAAAGGCCGGACTGGTTGTAGAAGGGGCGATAAACCACGGGTGGTTCTTCGCCGGTGGCGATTTGCTCCTGAAAGGCGGCGAAGCTGCTGTCCCGTTCGTCGGCGTCAATCAGATCCCAGACGTTTCGGCCGACGAGATCACCCGGAGCGCGGGTATGCATGGCCAACGCCGCGCGGTTGGCGCGCATGATGGTTCCGCTGGCATCGACTTCGATATAGGCCACGGGAATCTCGTCGATGGCGATTCTGGTACTGGCGGAATGGACGGCTTCACTCATCGCGCGCTCCCGCCGTAGCTAAGCAAGCTGATCTTGTTCAGATCTTCAGAGGACTTGAGCCGTTCGATGGGTGTCACATCGAAGGTGAGGGGAATGCGGAGCATGGTGCAGTGACCGCCGATGCTGACGGTGGTTTCGCGATTCTGCATGGAGATGCGCTCCAACTCCGAGTTGAGAATCTGCTCGTTGGGCCGGCCTTGCAGAATGGCCAACAGAGACGAATCACTCCAGTGATAGATGGTGTCGTCGGCGTGCAGCCGCTCGGTGAGAAAAGCGGCGACGGCCATCAGACAATCTTCCACGGCCTCGGGGCCGAAGCGTTGGCTGATCATGTTCAGGCAACTCAGGCGGAAGATGACGACGGAACCTTGATTGTTTTTCTCCATGAGCTTCTTCAGATCTTCGATGGCGCTGCCACCGCCGCGCAGACCGGCGGCATTGTCGTTGGCGGTGCTGAAGTCGGATTTTTTCAGTTGCGAGGCTTCGACGGGAGATGAACTGGTCCCGGCGGGATGGAGATAGGCTTCGAGCCGTTCGCGGAGATCCTGGAGGCTTTGCTCGCTGGTGGCCGTAGCAATGGCGCGCAACAATTCGGCGGGCCGGCAAGAAACGCAGTCGATGCCGAGGCTATGGAGAACCTCGTTGAACAGGAGGGTGACCAGCGATCGCCAGCCGGCCAGCCGTTCACGCAAGACCTCCTCGGTGCTCTTGCGGTAGTTTTCAAACTCCTGCAGCACGGCGCGAATTTGCGCCAGTTTCTCCTCTTCGGGCAGCCGGTCGGGCAACTGCAACGATTGCTTTGACAAGTTGGCGCGAAAGGCCTTGTAGGCCGTTTCGTCTACCTGCGGTACGCCCAGCGCAGCGCCATCAACGAGCAGCGAGAGAAATCGCTCGCTGCCGGAGGCTTCGGCGTTGTTGGGTTTATCGTTTTTGACCGTCTGGCGCATACGGATTTGTGACGCTCCGTTTCCCAAAGATCGGCAGGCGACTCAGCATAAAAGGAAGCCGCGCCCGCCGCAACCAGGCTTCCGCATCGAAAGGCTAGGCTTTTGTTTCTGGCGCTGGTTCTTTTACTTCGTGTTTTTGCTCGACCTTCTTCTGGTCGGCTTTTCGCGATGAACTTTCGCGCAGCCGGTGCAAAATGCTGACGATGCCGAGTGTATATCCCCGCTCTTTGTCGAGAATCGGTGAACTGCTGATTTCAACCAGCATGGTCTCGCGCTTTTTGTTAAGGACAGTTGCTCTGCCTCGCGTGGGATTATCCAGTTGCGCGCGATGTGTAAAAGGGGTAGGGGTGTTGTCGTTGGCAGTGTACGACAGCACGGGCAGCTTCTTTTCGACCACCTGGCCCAGCAATTCGCTGGCCGACCATCCAGAAAGCTTTTCCAGCGCCGGATTGACGTAGCGGATGAAACCCAGCGTGTCCATCACGAGCACCGCTTCATTGACCGAAGCCAATACGCTTTCCAGCCACTGGCGCACACGGTTCAATTCCTCGTGCTCATATTTCATCTTGGTGACGTCGACGAACTGGTAGCGCATTCCCAGCACATTTCCCTGGGCGTCGAGGATCTGGTTGCGGAACATGTCGTAGACATGAAACTCGCCGTTTGCGTTGTATAGCGTGCGTCGAATCGGTTTGAGCTCTTCCTTGGATTGCAGCGCCTCTAAATAGACTGCACGGCTCATCTCGACCTCTTCGGTGGCCATGAATTCCCATGCGCTTTTGCCGAGTATTTGTTCCCGCTCCAATCTAAAGAGCAAGCAAGCTGCACGATTGGCATAAATGATCGTGCCAACGGCGTTGAGCTCTAAATAAGCGAGAGGCAGCAGGTCAACGGCGTCCGTCGAAAGCGGTTGGGTATCCGAAAGAGATAAGGTAGGCAGCGTTTCACTCATGGCATTCACCTGGCTACTTGAGGTTGGCGGCGAGAGTTGGTACCGCTCGCCAGCGCGGTGGAAGAAATGGGGGAAAGTGGTTGTGGAATTCCGGTCGGCAAGATTTCGGCCACCGAGGCCAGCGCATGCTCCAACCAAAGGGTGGAATCGCGCAGTTGCTCATCCTCGAATTGTGATTGTGTGACATCGACAAGCATGTAGCGCAACCCAATCGTTTGCCCGCTGGCGCTGAAAATCCGGTTGCGGTAGATGTCGTAGACGCGAAACTCGCCGTTTTTTTCGTAAAGCGAGCGCCGGATCGGCTGCGGTTCTTCGTTTGCCTGAATGCAGGCGAAGAAGGCCGAACGACTCATCTCGACTTCGTCGCTGGCCACGAAGTCCCAAGCCCACGCGCCGAGCATTTTTTTGCGCTTGGTGCTAAAGAGCTTGCAGGCTTTGCGGTTGGCGCGGACGATGATGCCGCCGGTGTCCAACTCGATATACGCCACAGGCAGCAGGTCGATCGCGTCAGGCTTCTTCCTGGCAGTTGGCTTTTGCGTGATGGGGAGCGAATCAAGCATAAGTTTCACCTAGTTGACGCCACACCGGACGAGATATGGTGCAACTCATCGGCGCTGCGGAAAAGTTGAATGGGATAGATGTCGAATTCCAAAGGAATCCTGAGCACGATTTCGCGGCCATCGACTTTGATGGAGATGTCGCGGTTCTGCATCACGACGCGGTTCAACTCCGCGCGCACGATTCGCTCATTGGGCCGGCCCTGCATAATCGTCAGCAGCGACGAGTCACTCCAGTGGTAGATGGTGTCGTCGGCGTGCATGCTGTGGGTCAGATAGGCGGCGATGGCCATCAGACAGTCCTCGGTCGCCTCAACGCCAAAGCGCTCGCTGATGATGTTCATGCAGCCCAGGCGGAAAAAGGCCACGAACCCCGCGCCGCCGCGGTCGATGATCCGCTGCAGGTGTTCGATGGCGCTGCCGCCGCCGAGCAGCCCGGCGGCGTTGTCGTTGGCCATCGAGCGGTCCGTTACCTTCAACGGCGAGGCAATCTCCTGCACCCGGCCCCGTGCGTCAACTGGATGCAGAAAGGCATCGAGTTCTTTTTGATAGTGGAGAATCTCTTTGGCTGAACTTAACTCGGCGATTTTGTCTACCAACCGCGCCGCTTCGCCCGAAACCATATCGGCGCTGAGCCGCTCGATCAGTTCGCGAAGCACGAACTGCAAAATTGCCCGCCAGTTGATTTGCCGGTCGCGCAACTCCACCGTGGCGCTGTTGCGGTACTCCTCGAACTCGTGCAACACCGCGTGAATCTGCGTCAGCTTGTTTTCTTCGGGGAGAGGGTCGGGCAAATGTAGCGTCAGTTGGGAGATATGGGTCCGGAACTCTTTATAGGCTTCCTTGTCGACTTCGGGCACACCTTGCGCTGCGCCCTCGGCTAGCAGGGTAAGGAAGCGTTCGATGTGGGAAGCCTGGGCACCACTCTCACCGGGATGAGACTGGGCCCAGGAGGTCATCTGGCGCAGGTTCATCCAACACGCTCCAGGTCCGTTCATCGGCCAATTTCGCGCGACCATGAGCGCCGGCGCAAAGACAACTGCTGCCGTCGCGCTCCTTGTCTTGTACACTGGAGGGTTAAGGCTATGAAAAGCAAATACCCTATCGGCATCCTGGGCGCGACCGGCATGGTCGGCCAACGTTACATTCAACTGCTCGCCGACCACCCGTGGTTCGAGATTGTGTGGTTGGCGGCCAGCGACCGCTCAAGCGGCAAGCCTTATGGCGAGGCCGCTAAGTGGCGGCTGGAAACTCCGCTGCCTGCGCGGATCGCGAAAATGATCGTTTCGCCGGCCGAGCCAGAAAACGCGCCGAAGACCATCTTCGCCAGCGTTGACGCGACGATTGCCCGCGAACTTGAGCCGGCCTTCGCCGAGGCAGGCTGCGCGGTGATCTCCAACTCGAGCGCCTTCCGCATGGCGGCCAACGTGCCTCTGGTGATCCCCGAAGTTAACGCCGACCACCTCAAGATGATCGAGGAGCAGCCCTGGCGCAAGGAATCGGGCGGCTACATCGTCACCAATCCGAACTGTTCGACCATTGGTTTGGTGCTGGCGCTGAAGCCGATCGAGGAGCGCTTCGGCATCGAAAAGATCTTCGTGACGACCATGCAGGCGGTCTCAGGCGCCGGCTATCCGGGCGTTGCCTCAATGGATATTTTGGACAATGTGGTTCCATTTATCGGTGGCGAAGAAGAAAAGATGGAAGCCGAGACGCTGAAGCTGTTGGGCAAGCTCGGCGGTCGCACGGTAACGCCGCTGGCAGCCGGAATGACGGCGCACTGCAACCGCGTGGCGGTTGTTGACGGCCACACCGAGTGCGTTTCAATCAAGCTGGGCAACAAGTTGGGCCGCAAGGTTACGCGCGAAGAGATGCTGGCCGCCTGGGCCGAGTTCAAGCCGCTGGCCGGGCTGGACCTGCCCTTTGCTCCCGAGCAGCCCATCGAGTGGACGCCGCAACCCGACCGGCCGCAGCCACGGCTGGATCGCCATCGCGGCAAGGGCATGACGGTGACCGTGGGCCGGCTGCGGCCTTGCAATCTGCTGGACTGGAAGTTCGTGCTGCTGTCGCACAACACAGTCCGGGGCGCTGCCGGTGCAACCATTTTGAACGCCGAAATGCTGGCTAGCCAGAACAAATTGCAATAAGTTGACGACTGATAGCTTTCAGCCGTTAGCTGTCAGCTATCAGTTTTTTGAAGCAGCTTTTGGCTTGTTGGCCTGTAACCTGGCCCTCACGCGAATCAACGTAGAAAATAGCCTCTTTCAACCGCTAGCTCTCGATGCCAGCGGTTGAAAGAGAAGAGCTGAAAGCTGATAGCTAGACGGCTGAAAGCTGCATTTTAAGGAACTCTCGATGAGCATTGTTGTAATGAAGTTTGGCGGCACGTCGGTCGAGGATACGGCCGCCATCGGGCGCACCGCGGCCATCGTTGCCGGGCGCGCGGCTAGCGGCAAAAGTCCGGTTGTCGTCGTCAGCGCCATGGCCAAGGTAACCGACCAGTTGCTGCGCGCGGCCTCGGCTGCTTCCGACGGCGATCGCACCGGTTCCCTGGCCATCAGCGCGCGGTTGCGCACGCGACACCTGGACACGGCTGCCGAACTGGTTAAGGACGCAGGCGAAATCGCCACGCTCACGCAATTCCTCAATGAGGAATTCGACGCGCTCGACGAGGTGCTACGCGGCCTGGCCGTGATTCACGAGCTCACCCCGCGCATCTCCGACCTGATTGTCAGTTACGGTGAACGGCTTTCCAGCCGCATTGTGGCGGCGGCCTTCCGCGGCCAGGGCATCGCCGCGGCGCACGCCGACGCGCGCGAGATCGTCATCACCGATGCGGAGTTCCAGAAGGCCACGCCCATCGATGCGTTGATTGAAAAGCGCGCCCAGGAAAAGCTGTTGCCGCTGATCAAGGCGGGCAAGATTCCGGTAATGGGCGGCTTTATCGCCTCCAGCGAAGACGGCCTCACGACCACCCTCGGCCGCGGCGGCTCGGACTATACCGGCGCTCTGGTCGGCGGCGCGCTCAACGCCGGAACCATTGAGATATGGACCGACGTTGACGGCATCATGACCGCCGACCCGCGCGTCTGCCCCGACGCGCTGCGCGTCAAGGTCATCAGCTTTGAAGAGGCCGCCGAGATGGCATATTTCGGCGCCAAGGTTTTGCACCCGGCCACGATTCTGCCGGCGGTCCGCAAGAACATTCCCGTGCTGGTGCTCAACAGCCGCAACGCCGCCTGCGATGGCACGCGCATCATCTCCGTGGCGCCGCACTGCAAAAGCCCTTTCAAGTCAATCGCGGTGAAAAGAAAACTGAGCATCATCGACATCGTGGCCAGCCGTATGCTGATGTCGCACGGTTACATGAGCAAGATGTTCGCCGTCTTTGACCGGCGCAAGTGCCCGGTCGATATGGTTTCAACCAGCGAGGTTTCGGTTTCGCTCACCGTCGACACCAATGCCAGCTTGCCTGAGATCGCCGCCGACCTGAGTGCGATGGCCGACGTGAAGTACGAAGGCAAGAAGGCGCTGATCTGCCTGGTGGGCGAAGACATTCGCGGCCAGAACGGCATTGCCGCGCAGGTTTTCAACGCCATTCGCCACATTAACGTGCGCATGATTTCGCAGGGCGCAAGCGAGATCAATATGAGCTTTATGATCGACGAAGATGATGCCGATGAGGCCGTGCGCTCGCTACACGCCGCCTTCTTCCAGAATCCCGATCCGGCGATCTTCGACGTGGAAGCGAGGAAAGCAGCTTCTAGCAGCTAGCTGTCAGCTATTAGCTATCAGCTTTCAGCTACTCGATGCCTGAGTCTGAAGCTCGCGGATCGTCGAAGGATCGGCGGTTGTTCTTCTGCAAAGTGTAGATCCAACACGCCGATTTACTTATTTCACGCTTCTTTGGCTTTTCATATTCATCTATTAGCTGTCCGATAAAAATCGAAAATGCTAGCTAATAGCTGAAAGCTGAGAGCTGACAGCTATTAGCTAGCATCTAGGAGCTGTTTTCATGCTGATTCTCGTACTGGGCAAAGGAAAAACCGGATCGCTGGTTGCTGAAGTCGCGCGTGAGCGCGGCCACGGCGTGCGCGCGCTCGACATTACAGAAAACGAGCATGCCTCGGCGCTCACTGCTCCCAATCTGGCCGGCGTCGATGTCGTTGTCGACTTCACAGCGCCAGAAGCAGCGCTCGAAAACATGCGCGCCGTGCTCTCTTTGGGCAGCCGCATCGTCGTAGGCACCACCGGCTGGTACGCGCACGTCGACGAGATGAAAGCGCTGGCTCAACAGCGCGGCGGCGGGCTGCTCTACGGCACGAATTTTTCCATCGGCGTGCAAAAACTTTTCCGGTTGACCGCCCAGTTGGCTCACCTTGACGGCTACAAATTCTCCGTCGACGAGACGCATCACGTCTCCAAGCTCGACGCCCCATCGGGCACCGCGCTGACGCTCAAGGAGATTATTCTGGCTCAACGGCCGGGAATCGAGATCCCCGTCACTTCGCACCGCGTTGGCGACGCCAAAGGCGAGCACATTGTGCGCGCCGTAAGCGACTACGACGTGCTGGAACTGCGCCACGATGCGCAGTCGCGGCGCGGCTTTGCGCAGGGCGCGGTACGCGGCGCCGAGTGGCTGGCCGGCAAATCCGGAGCCTGGGACTTCCGCGAAATCTTCGACCAGTTGTAACGTTCTGTCGTGGTAGACAACTCAAAAATGAATCGTCTTTCTGAACGCCCGGAGTCCGCTGTGTGGAACTTCGGGCGTCGAGGTATCCGCGGTCGTGTTTCGGACGACTTCAGCGGCCGGAGATGCGCCGGTACGAAATAACAAAGATTGACAAATATCGTTATTCATCCCAAGATCAAAGCCAGGGGGGGCTCCATGAATGTTTCGTTGACTAGTGAACTCGATCAATTCGTTTCTTCCAAGGTTGCCTCCGGGCGCTATGCCTCGGCTAGCGAAGTGGTGCGTGAGGCGCTGCGGCTGCTCGAAGAGCAAGATCGCGGCCGCGCCGTGCGGCTGGAAGAGTTCAACCGTGCACTTCAGAGGCGCTTAGAATCCGCGGATCGGGGAGACTTTGTCACGGCCGATGAATCATTACGCCGCATCCGGGAGAAATCCGCGCAGCGGAGGAAGCGCATCGCATGAGCGGCTACGTCCTGACGCCGGAAGCCGACGAAGATTTAAGCGGCATCTGGGAATATATCGCTCAGGACGATATCGAAGCCGCTGACCGCTGGGATGCCAAGTTGCGCGACGCCTTCAAGTTGTTAGCCGGGAATCCAGGCTTGGGTCACGCGCGAAAAGATCTTACGGACTTCCCCATTCTTTTCTGGCCAGTCGGCGACTATCTCATTCTTTACCGAGTTCGAAATAAGCGCCTGGAAGTGGTTGCCATCACCCAGGGCGCGCGGGATATTCCATCTTTTTTACGTGAGAGAACAGAATAGAAATTCATGCTGCTGGTTTCAACGGCCGTGTATATGCGCCGGCTCTCGGTTTGTTACTCGCAGAAACTCCATTCGTTATAAACTTGATCTGTTATGCAAACGACTGGCTGCGGTACGGCAATTGTGACGCCCTTCAGGGCGGACGGTTCGGTGGACGAAACGGCGTTTTGTTCGCTGGTAAACTGGCAGATTGAGTCGGGCGTCGACTTTCTGGTGGTCTGCGGCTCGACGGGCGAGGCGGCGACTCTCGACGAAGAGGAGTGGCTGCAAACGGTACGGCTGGCGGTTGACGCGGCTGCCGGGCGGGTTCCGATCTGGGCCGGCTGCACGCACAACTCGACGCGCGTGCTGATGCAAAAGGCCGCGTTGCTGCGGCGCGTAGCCGGAGTCTCAGCCGTGCTTTCGGCCAATCCCTACTACAACAAGCCCACGCAGGAAGGTCAATTCCAGCACTTTTTGGCGTTAGCCCGCGCCGTCGATCCGCTGCCCGTTTGCGTCTATAACGTGCCCGGACGCACGGCAGCCAATCTGGAGCCGGAGACGGTGGCCCGGCTGGCCGCCGAGGCGCGCAATATTCAGGCGGTTAAAGAAGCCAGCGGCAATCTGACGCAGATCTCCGAGCTTGTGCACCTGCTTCCGCCCGAGTTTAAAGTTTTTTCCGGCGACGACAATCTGGCGTTGGCCGCGCTCGGCGTTGGCGCCAGCGGGCTGATCAGCGTAGCCTCCAACGAAGCGCCGGCAGAAGTTTCGCGCATGATCCACGCCGCGCTCAACAATAACTGGAACGAGGCTCGCGAGCTCGAACGCCGTTACGCGCGACTCTTCGAAGCCAACTTCTGGGAGTCGAACCCCGGGCCGGTAAAAACGGTGCTGAGCCTGATGGGCCGCTGCGGCGATACGTTGCGGCTGCCACTGGTGCCGCCCGCCGCCGCCACGCGCGCCAAGCTCGAACGACTGGCAGGCGAGTTAGGACTGCTCAAATTCGTGCCGCCGCCGGCTGGCGTACGCTCCGAGGTCTACTGAGGCACGGGCTGCTCGCGTTTAGAACAGATGTACTTGCTGCTTTTTGCGGGAAAAGAGTAGAGGTTTCTCGATCATCTCCCAAGGATCGATCAGAGTGGTCGTAAACGCGCCTTTTTCCGGCAACGGAAACTCATACTCACCCACGCAGTGATGGTCAAAATAGTAAAATCCCCCTCGCCGTTTACGGCACGGCTAGAGCAAATTTTCTGATGGTGTAGAGGAAGAAAACGTTCCTCAGGGGCTAAAGAGGCTGCGGAAAAACTCTGGATTTTGGGCCCGTGGGAGAAATACGTCCCTCGGGGCCTAAAGGACGCGTTGATTTGATTGAGCTTACGGCACGGCTAAAGCCGTGCCCCTTCAAAGCCACTCCACACCTACAAGCGATTTGCTCTAGCGCCTGAACGCCCCACCGCACAACCGTCTCCGCGACGTCTTCCGCGGCCGTTGCCCGACCCGAGGCAAATCCGGCGGCCATCTCTCCAGCGCCTAATTTCAACAGCTCTCGCCGGTCCATCATCGCTCGTTTCTCCTCGAATCATTTTCAACGTTAACTTTCGTATAATTAATTCAACAGGGGAATATTCTTCCTCTTATCGGAATACAAACCAATGTAAAACTCGTTCTATACAGCTTTAATAGAAGTGTCAAACAAACGCAATAAAAAATGAAAATTATTGCATTCTCCTGCCACCCCGACGTATAAAGACTTGGAGGGGATTTCTTGCAGATTAGCCCGTAAGACGTCTCACGACAGAAAGCAAAGGTGCTTCGTACCGTGCCCAGCAAAAGTAAATCCACTCCCACCCCAGAAAAAGCCCCCACGCGCCGCCGTATTCCCAAGTGGGCGCTGCAATCGGGCGAGGCCGTATCGAACGAACAATATTACTTGCGCTCCATCGGACGCGCGCTTGAGGTTTTGGATACATTCGACGGCAAAACCCCGCTGGCGCTCAAGGAGATTGGCAACAACACCGGGCTGCCGGAATCGACCCTGTTCCGCGTGCTGCTAACGCTGGAAAAGCACGGTTATCTACAGCAGGCAGTCGACGGCACCTACCAGCTCGCACCCAAATTGCGCTTCGGCTGGCTGGTGGAGCAGGCCAGCATCTTCCGCGAAAAGATGCGCCCGGCGCTCGAACAACTGGCGCAGCGCTTCAATGAAACCGCCAGCCTCGCCTATCTCTACGACGACCGCATCCACGTTCTCGACTCGATTGAGACTTATCACGAAATTCGCATGTCGAACCGCATCGGCCGCGTTCTGCCTCCCTATTGCAGCGCGATGGGCAAGGCGATCACCGCTTTTCAGGAGCCGGCGCGGGCCGAGCAGATCGTAGAGACCTACGGCTTGCTGCGCCGCACCGAGTACACCATCACCGACCGGGCGCGGCTCTTTCAGGAATTTGCCGAGATTCGCAAAACCTGCATCGCCTGCGACCGCGAGGAATCGATTCTGGGCGGCATCTGCTATAGCTCGCCCATCCGCCAGGAAGGGAAACCGGTGGTGGCGGCCATCAGCCTTTCCTCTCCCGTGGTCCGCATGACGCCGGAGCGCGAAAAAGAAATTCGTGAGGCCGTATTCGAAATCGCCGCGCGCGCATCGAAGCTCTAAGAATGCCGCCGGCCGAATAAGCAGACTCGCTCGCGAGGGAAGCGATGGCAACCCTCGCTACTTGTTCCATTTTGGTTCGCAGTTTCAAACCGACTCCGACCTGACGCGCTTGTGCCGTTTCACTCTTGTCCGCCGCTCTCCTCGGCCGTAGGCTCGACAGGATGGCTATCCTTTCCGTCGATCTCGCCTTCCGTAGCTGGTCCGAACTGGGCGTGGTGATTCTGCGCCGAGCCACGCGGGAGGAATCAACCTCGAACGCCGCCGCGCAAGTCGAGTGCGAAATCGTTCCCATGAGCGCCCCTGGCCTTGATCCGGCAATCGATCGCGGGCCACACGGGCAACTCCTCGGCCGCGAAATGGCAAATGCTCGTCCCGGAAAAAAGCGCGCCGATCGCATGGCCAAAAAACAGAATGCCGACGGAAACCTGCTCGCCAGCAAGCCCCAAAACAGCAGCGCAAGCGAGCCGCGCCCCTTGCCCGCGACAGAAGAACAGGGCCCGATCGACGCCGAGATTCTCGCCGGCCGGCTCAACCATCTGTGCGCGATACGCAACATTCATATTTTGATGTTGGACGGCCCGCAAGCCTGGAAGTCGGGATCGAGCCGGCAGGAGTATGCGCGCGACTGCGAATTGCAATTGAATACGACTGCCAAAACCGGCCTGCCCGGTCTGGTCCAGCCGCCGCCCTACCGCTCTTTTGCCGAGTTTTGCATGGACGTTTACGACGCGCTCGGCCGCCGCGGCTGGCATCGTTTTGAAACCAGTCACGCCCCTCTAGACGGAGAGGCGAAAGAGCGGATGCTGGTCGAAAGCAATCCCCAAGCAGCCTGGGAAGCTCTGGGGCTACAGCCGCTGCCCGCCAAGCACGAGGCCCGGATCAGCGATCTGGCCCAAGCCTATGCAGCGCTGCAATCGGTAGCACCCTTTACCTGCAACCGGCCGCCCAATCACGGCCAATTGCAAGCCATCGTCGCCGGCTTGCCCGGTTTAGCGCTGGAAACCCACGATACAGCCTCGGTGCGCATCGTGGGCAAGCCACCATGCCGCGAAGAAGGCCACTGGCGCGAAGGCTTCATTGTTCTGCCGCTGCCTCCAGCGCGCCATTCATCTTTACGCTGGCTCAACTAGAAGCGATAGGCCGCGCCGAAGCTCGCGCGGGTATTCCAACTCCGGTGCGTGGAGTAGGCCAACTGCGCAGAGTTGTCGGTAAGCGAAAACGACCCCTGCAGACGATCGCCAGAGACTTGCACCATCCAGTGGCGCGTCAGATCGTAGGTCATACCGACACCGAAGCCGCCCGCGAACGAAACGCTGGGGGTCATGCTTTCGCCGCCCGTGTGTTCTCCGCCGAACTCGGCCCAGACTCTTCCGCCCAGTTTTTCGTAAATTTCGGCGTGAACGCCGGGACTGACCAGGAACGAATAGATCGACGGATTGCCGGGATTCTTTAACCCGCCACTCCCCAAAGGCACCCTTAAATAATCGTACGAACCGGTAAGCATGAAATACTTGCCGAAATCGCGCGTAAGCGCAATTTTGCCGCCCTGCAGTGGGTGACGCGAAAGATTGATCTGCTTAAGGCTGGTGTAGGCATAGCCGGCATAAACCTCGTACTTATAGGGCGAGGCCTGATCGCCGGAGAGCGTTGCTTCGGGATTCACTTGGCCGACGGCCAGCATAGGCGCTACCACGGCCACAGCCGCGGCTAACATCGCAAACATCAGCGTTCTCTTCAACTTCAAACTCTCCTCGTACCAAGCTCGGACCGAATTGCCGCCACCCCGGGTCTCGCCCTGCGGCAGCCAGAGGAACAGCTTTTTCCGTACCCTCCTAGACTACCCTTTCACCCCGGCTTTCATGAAGTCCACGGAAGGCCAAAATCTCTCGCGCGTGCACACCGATTTAGACGGATCATCGCCCCATCGGGCAGCCGTCCTGTTCCCGATTCCCTGCCCTATGGATACTCTTCGATGGTCACGCTGGCCGTCGCCGTGTTGCCCGAGACGGCCAACCCTTGCAGATTGGTCGCCACGCCGCCGATCCGCTGCGGAATAAAGCTGACCGTTCCGTCCACCGCCGAGCTGGCCGTGTTCGACTGCGCGGCCAGCAACGCTCCCTGCGCGCAGACCGTATGCGCCGCGCAAGGCTTGGTCCAGGCATAAAGCGACTGATAGAGCGTGACCGTTCCGCCGGCCATCTGGTTGCCATTGGCGTCGAGCAGCCGCAGCACAATCTGGCTGGGCGTGGCCGAAGAAGCCAGACTCTGGCTCGTGCCGGAAACCGCGCGCAGTTGCGCATACTCCGGCTGCGCGCCGTAGGCCGTATAGATGACGCAAGAGCTGGTGCCGTTTACGCAGGCCTCGATCGTCGCCGTCTGGCCTTCGCTCAGTGGCCCCACGGCGAGCGTTTTGGTGGCAATGCCGCTGGAGTTGGTCGTCGCCGTCGCCACAGCCGGCAGCGCGATGCCGCTGGCAGGCGATTGCCAGACGATCGTCTGGCCGCTCGCCGCCGCGCCACCGGTTAGCGCCAGCACTTGGACTGTCCAGGAAAAGCTAGCGCCGGCGGCCAGATACAGCTCCGAGGTAAGCGAAGCAATCGCCGGAGCACTTCCGCCGGTAAACTGCGTTTGCACGCTCACACCATTGGCCAGTGAAGCGGTTACCGTGGCCGCGCTGCCGTTGACCGCCGTCACCTTGATCGTCGCAATGCCGTCCCCCGTCGCCGTCACCGCGCAGCTTGCGTAACCGCAGCCGAGCGTTGCCGAGCCGCTCGAAACCGTATAAGTCACCGTCACGCCCGAGGCCGGCGTCGCGCTTGAGGTCGTGGCCGTCACCGTAAAGGGCAGCGGCTCGCCGATCGGCACCGTACCAGCCGGCGCAGTATCGATGGTGAGCTTATCACCGCTGCCCGCGTTGTAGCTGACGCCGCCAGAAATGATCGCCGCCGCATAATACGAAGACTGATCGTCAACCTCGACGTCGACCGAGCCCGTCGTACTCGAAGCCGGCGCAATGGCCGTAATCTGGTTGGGCGTAATGCTGGTGACCACCGCCGCCTTTCCGCCGACCAGAACCGTATCCACAATGCGGAATCCCGTTCCATAAATCGTAATGTCTCCGCCGGAGGCCGGTAGATGCGCCGGCGTCACGCGGTCGGCATAAAGCACCCAGCCCTGGTAGGCGTAGTCGGGCCGGCCGTCGCCGCGCTGGTCAGTAACGCCTAAGCGAACAATATCGTCGCCGCTGGCCGTCACCCGCAGCCAGCTTTCGCCCGCCGCATAACCGTTCAGCCCAGGCGCGTAACCGATCGCCGTCGCGCCCACCGTGTCGAATCCATCCCAGACGCCGATTGCCGGCAGCGCTTTATCGTCAACGGCCTCGCCACTCTCGTTCAATGCCACCGTCACCACCGTGAAAGTGCGATTGCCGCGCACCGAGAAACTGAACCAGTCGGTCTGCCCCACCTGGCTCAGCCGCCCCACCCAAAAACCGCCGTAGGGAAGCTGTCGCGGCTGGTTCTCGCTGC
>Ga0224531_1000137_pt1 | contig 45402 bp, 43 predicted proteins | sample CBST100metaG_FD_179876 | JGI IMG/M metagenome (GOLD analysis project Ga0224531, IMG submission 179876) | Peat soil microbial communities from Stordalen Mire, Sweden - C.B.S.T100 | ecosystem: Environmental > Terrestrial > Soil > Wetlands > Peat | place: Sweden: Norrbotten County, Stordalen Mire...
GGCGGAGCGCGCGGAGAAGTGGGGGCGGTCGTCATCGTCATCGAGGCCGTTGATGACCCCGAGCGTCTTTGCGGGCCGCAGGGTCGAGGGCTTGGGTGGAGTCGGCGGGACGAACTTGCCGTAGCCGAACCATCCGTCGTCGTAGGGTGTGGCGGCAGCGCCGGAGGCGGCCATGTGGCGCGCGAAGGCCAGGTCGAGCGTGCCCAGCGCAATGCCAGCCTGGTCCAGCTCGTAGACGTTGCCGGAGGCGAGCGCGAACGGTACGGGCCGCGCAAGGTATACGGCGGCGTCTTTGAATTTGCCGTCGATGAAGAGTGAGACGGGAATGAGGCGGCTGGCGGCTGGCTTCGCCATATCGCCCGTCCACTCGTAGACGCCAACCGCGCGGACGACGTTCTGCGGCGCGGAGACCTTGTGGGTCTGGGCGTGGAGAGAAATAGACGCGGCAACCGAGATCAGCAGCGCGCCCAGTGCTCGGGCGCTGGCGTACGGGCCGCGTTGGGTGCGATGTGGGTCCATGCTCTTTTTCCTGCGTTCTGTTAGACGCGGTCGGAATGCGCTGCGTCTCATCCCAGAGTATCTTGAGCGGACCGCCGCGCGCTCGGCTAACATCTACGAAGTGGGTACAACGTCAACTTCCGGCAATGGCGCACCGCTCGGCACCGGCGCAGCGCCAGGCACACCGCCGATTCTGCGGGTCGAGGACCTGTCGATCGGATTTGGCGGCCGCGAGGTGGTGCACGGCATCTCGTTCGAGATTGCGGCGGGCCAGACGCTGGGCGTGGTGGGCGAGTCGGGGTCGGGCAAGTCGGTGACCGCGCTGGCGGTTCTGCGGTTGCTGCCAACCGAGACGAGCGTCACGGGCAGGATTCTGTTCGCGGCGGCGGGCGATGCAGGAGCGGTCGATCTGCTGGCTCTGCCGCAGCGCGAGATGCGGCTGCGGCGCGGCAGCGACGTGGCGATGGTGTTTCAGGAGCCGATGACGGCGCTGAACCCGGTGATGCGGGTCGGCGCGCAGATCGCCGAGGCGGTGCGCGCGCACCAGCCGGGGCTCTCGTCGAAGGCCGTCGACCGGCTCGTCCTCGACGCCATGCGCGAGGTGGCGCTGCCGGAGCCGGAGCGGCGAGCGCGCGACTACCCGCACCAGTTCTCCGGTGGGCAGATGCAGCGAATTCTGATTGCGATGGCGATTGTGAACCGCCCGCGGCTGTTGATCGCGGACGAGCCGACGACAGCGCTCGACGTAACGGTGCAGGCACAGATCCTGGCGCTGCTGAAGGAGTTGCGCCAAAAGCATGGGCTCTCCATGCTGTTCATCTCGCACGATCTGGCGGTGGTGGCCGAGGCGTGCGACCAGCCCGGCGATCGCGTGGCGGTGATGCAGCACGGGTGCATTGTGGAGCAGGCGGCCACAGAGGAACTATTCGCCAGGCCACGGCACGCGTACACGCGTCGGCTGCTGGCGTCTGCGCCCACGATGGCGACCGACCGCTCGCGGCCGCTGGCAGTTTGAACCGGCCTCAGGAGAACGGATTGCGGATCGTGATCGGACCGATCTTCTGCCCGTCCTGCATGTCCTCGGAATAGAGCGTATCGCATCCGGCATCGAGGGCCGAGGCAAGAATCAGGGCATCGTAGATGTGGTACCCGTGTTTCGCGGCGATCTTCAAAGCCGCGTCGTGGATCGTGACGGTGAGGGAAGCTGCCGGTTCGCACAAGCTGCGAATGTCATCCAGGGCCTCGGAGATTTCCTTCCAGGACATCTTCAGCTTGCGGCGCGCGACCGCTGCAAACTCATTCAGCACTTGGACGCTGATATGTCCGCCAGATGCCAAAAGACCTTCCGCGACAGCCGCGCGTGCGTCTGTCTCCGATATTGCGTAGATCAGAATAGTGGTATCGAAGAAAGCGCTAACGCTCATTCGCCTCGACCCGATCAAATTTGAATCCTGCAGGCAGCGGCCGCCGCCGCCGCCGCAGCCGCTCGATGGCTTTCTCCCGGCTTCGGTCGCGGCCAATCTCGAACTGCCGTGCTCCGGCGACCCGGACCTCGATCCGATCGCCCTCCTTGAGCTCCAGCGCTTCGACAACGACAGCGGGCAGACGTACCGCAAGACTGTTTCCCCACTTTGATACCTGCATCGCACCTCCTTGGATATACATATTATATTGTATATCTAATTTGCGGTCCAATAGGGACGCCCCTACCAATTGCGAACCTTCGGTGCGATAAACTGAAGATTCGTGCGGTATTGTGCGAATTGAGTTTCTCTATGCGCGCTCTTGTTCTCTCCGACATCCACGGAAACCTGGAGGCACTGACCGCGGTACTGGCTGCGGCGGGCGAGTGGGACGTGTTGTGGAACCTGGGCGATATGGTGGGCTATGGCGCGTCTCCGAATGAGGTCCTGGATGTGATTCGGCCGCTGGCGACGTTGACGGTGCGCGGCAACCACGACCGCGTCTGCAGCGGGCTGACGTCGACGCGGAACTTCAATCCCACGGCGCGGGCGGCGGCCAAGTGGACGATGGAGACCCTGAGCGCGGAGAACATGGAGTGGCTGCGCGCGCTGCCGCAGGGGCCGCTGGAAACCACCGCGCTGGGGCCGGATGAGGCGCATGTGTCGCTGGCCCACGGATCGCCGCTGCATGAGGACCAGTACGTCCAGAACATGAGGGACGCGTGGGCCCCGTTACGGCAGATGGCTACGGCGATCACGTTTGTGGGGCACACCCACATCCAGGGCGGCTTCGCGCAGAAGGACCACGACTGGCACGAGCTGCGGCCTCGCTACGCGAGCCGCGAGGACGGCGAGATGTGGACACTGCCAATTGCGCCGGGAATGCGTTACCTGATCAATCCTGGCTCGGTGGGGCAGCCGCGCGACTTCGACTGGCGCGCGGCGTTTGCGGTCTACGACAGCGAGGCGCGCGAGGTGGTCTACCACCGCGTGCCGTACGACGTGGCGGCGGCGCAGGAGCGGGTGCTGAAGGCGGGGCTGCCGAGGCGGCTGGCGGCGCGGCTGAAGGAGGGGCGCTGACGCTACCGGAGTGCTCTGGGCTGAGGTGCGCGATTCGGCCTGAATCCGTGGCATCGCATCCCATCCATTCCGCAAAATGCGCGGAATGGATGGGGCAGCCGGCTGATAGTATCGGAATCAGGGGGTACTCGTCATGCCGCAGGCATCTACACTACAGGTCAAGCTCTCCGTAAAGTCTGTCGAATATCTCAAGAAGAAGGTCGCCAGCGGTGAGTTTGCTAGCGAAAGCGACGCGCTCGATGACATGGTTGCTGCGCGGCGGGATGAGGACGCAGAACTGGAACGGTGGGAGCGTGAGGTGGTAGTTCCGGTGCACGACCGCCTGATGGCAGACCCCTCTTCTGCGATTCCAATCGAAGAGGTAGAGCGACACCTCGAAGAGAAACGGCGGCAGCGGCGACAGTTGAAAGCAAGCTGATGGCTTATTCGGTTGCCTTCTCCAAGGAGGCGGAGATTCATCTGCAAGAGATTGAGGCGTATCTCGCTGAACGGTTTTATCCAGCAAATGCAGAGCAATTTGTTCAACGGCTCACCAAGGCATGCCTTGCATTGGGAGCTGCGCCGTATCGCGGGACCAAGCGCGACGACCTCGCTGACGGTATTCGAACGACCGGATTTGAACGGCGCGCCACGATCTATTTCAAGGTTGTCGAGGAGCGGGTATATATCCTCGGCGTCTTGTATCGGGGACGGCAGTTCGAGATTGAGCCCTGATGGATTGAGCCTTGATTGCTAGTCGCGCTGCTCTTCGAGCGTGGTGGCGCGCGATTCCCACTCGGCCAGCAGCACGCTGCGCTGGGTGCGTAGCTCTTCCAACTCAGCGGCGGTGCGCTGCGATTCCTCGGCGGAGATGTAGTGGCCGAGACTCTGCTCGGCTGCGGCGATGCGGTTGTCGATGGCAGCGAGTTCCTGTTCGATGGCTGCGACGCGGTCTTCCAGCTTCTTCAGCTTGATGGGGTTGAGGCGCTTGGCGGCTGCGGCGGCTTTGACCGGCTCGGGCGTTGCGACGGGTTCGGGCGCGCTCGGCTCGGGGATGGCGGGTTTCAGGGAATTGGTAAGAGAGACGGCGACTTTTTCCGGGCCGCCGGACTTGCGCCAGAGGTAGTCCTCGTAGCCGCCGGGGTAGATGTGAACGCGGTGGTCCTCCACCTCGAAGACGCGCGTGGCCAGTCCGTCGATGAAGTAGCGGTCGTGGCTGACGAACAGCACCGTACCGGTAAAGTTGGCGATGGCCTCAAGTAATACGTCTTTCGCTCGCAGGTCGAGGTGGTTCGTTGGCTCGTCGAGCAGAAGCATGTTCGCTGGCGATACCAGCATTTTTGCCATAGCGTAGCGGTTGCGTTCGCCGCCGGAGAGTACGCCCAGCGGCTTGTACACGTCGTCGCCGGAGAACATGAAACAGCCGAGCAGCGAACGCAGCTCGACGACTGGAACCTTGGGCGCGATGCCGCTGATGTCGTCCAGCATGACTGCGGCGGAATCGAGCACCTTGTACTGGTCCTGGGCGAAATAATCCGCCAGGACGTTGTGGCCTAGCTTGATCTTGCCGTTGGTGGGCGGTTCGAGGCCACTGAGCAGGCGGATCAGCGTGGATTTGCCCGCGCCGTTGGCTCCGACCATGGCGATGCGGTCGCCGCGCTCGATCTGGAAGCTGACATCCTTGAGGACGTGATTCACTCCGGCCGGTCCCCCATCGACGGGCGGCATCGGGTAGTCCTTCGACAGATGCGAGACCTCGATGACCGTGCGTCCGGAGGCGGGCGGCTGCGGAATGGTGAAGTGGATCGTCGCCTCCTCTTCCGGCACCTCGATGCGCTCGATCTTGTCCAGCTCCTTGATGCGCGACTGCACCTGCTTGGCCTTGGTGGCCTGGTAGCGGAAGCGGTTGATGAAGGCCTCCAGAGCGTCGATCCGGTCGCGCTGGTTCTTGTACGCGGACATCAACTGCGTGCGGCGCTCCTCTTTTTGCGTGAGGTATTGTTCGTAGTTGCCGTGGTAGGTATGCAGCCGCTTGTTCCAGATCTCGATCGTCTTGTTCACGGTGACATCGAGAAAGTAGCGGTCGTGGGAGATGAGGATGAAGGCGTAGGGATAGTCGTGCAGGTAGTTCTCCAGCCAGTTTCGGCTCTCCAGGTCGAGGTGGTTGGTAGGCTCGTCGAGCAGCAGCAGCGAGGGCTTTTGCAGCAGCAGCTTGGCCAGCGCGATGCGCATCTGCCAGCCGCCGGAGAACTCCTCCGTCCGGCGCTCCCAGTCCTCCTTGGCGAAGCCGAGCCCGCCCAGCACGGCGCCAACCTGCGAGTCCAGCGTGTAGATGTCGTGGACATGCAGGTGGTCCGCGATGTCGGAGTAGCGGTCGGCGGCGGCGCGGTACTCGTGCGATTCGGGGTCGGCGGTGGAGAGCGTGGTGGTCAGAGCGAGCGCCTCTTTTTCCAGCGCGTAGAGGTCGTCGAAGACAGAGAGACACTCGGCAAAGACGGTCTTGCCGCCGATGGCGAGGCCGTCCTGCGGCAGGTATCCGATGGTCATGCCCTTGACCAAGGTCAGCTCGCCGTAGTCCAGCGTCTCGATGCCGGAGAGGATCTTGAGCAGCGTGGATTTGCCCGTGCCGTTGCCGCCAACCAGGCCAGTGCGCTCGTCCGGCGTGATGAGCCAGTTGACGTCTTCAAACAGGAGTTTTGGGCCGAAGCGCTTGCCGGCAGAGGAGAGTTGGAGCATCGCTTTCTATTTTCTCATCTCAGACGCACAAAAGAGGATGCACAGCGCAGAGTAGAAACCGGCAACTGGCTCTGCTACTGTCAACAGGAGGGCCTGATGCCTTTTGACGCACACGCACCTTCCGAGGATTTAGCCGCGCCGAGCGCGCCGCCGCAGATGCCGAATGCGGAATCTCCGCCCCCGCGGACCTCGCCGGAGCCGCAGACTGGCACCGTTGCGCCCATTTGGCTGCAACGGCTTTCCTTGTTTGTGCTGGTGTTGTTCTGTGTTTACCTGGGCGTGCTGGTGATGGTCCTGCCCTGGTGGACAAAGGCCTGGGACCGCAACCTCTTCATCCAGTCGCGCCCCGCTCTGGCGGCTGTGCTGCGCAACGGGGCGGTGCGCGGGCTGATCTCGGGGCTGGGTCTACTGGATATTTGGATCGGCGTCTCGGAGGCGATCCACTACCGCGACCACCGTCGATAGACCGCGCTCGCTTTGCGGAAGACAGAGCAGACGTCAACCGCAGGAGGAAACGAAGAACGATGCAACGCAAAAGTCCTGACCCGCTTTACCCCGCGCCGCTGGCGTATGAAAATCCGGAGTTTCTCAACTCACCCGACGGCCGCGTGATGCGCATGATGGCCGAGTACCAGGAGCCGATGGTGCGCTTCCGGCGAGAGCGCATCCAGGACACGGTGGTCTTCTTCGGCTCGGCGCGCTTCCGCGCGTTGGACGTATCGAGCCACGAGCTGGAGCTGCTGGAGAACACCGGCTCCACAACGCCCGCGCCCGCCGACCAGCAGCCCGCGCGCGCGCATGAGGTGGAGCGCGGCGAGGCCTCGGAGCAAAAGCTGCGCCTGGCCGAGGCCGCCGTCGAGATGTCGCGCTACTACGAGGACGCGCGCACGCTCTCCGGGCTGGTCTCGCGCTGGGCCATGACGCTGCCTGGCCGCCGGCGTCGCTATGTGGTCACCTCGGGCGGAGGGCCGGGAATCATGGAGGCGGCCAACCGCGGGGCATACGAGGCTGGCGCGAAGACCATCGGCCTCAACATCAAGCTGCCCTTCGAGCAGATGCCCAATCCCTACATCACGCCCGACCTCAACTTCGAGTTCCACTACTTCTTCATGCGCAAGTTCTGGTTCGCCTACCTGGCCAAGGCGCTGGTGGTCTTTCCCGGTGGATTCGGCACGCTGGACGAGATGTTCGAGCTGCTCACCCTGGCGCAGACCCAGAAGCTGGCCAAGAAGATCACCGTGCTCATCTATGGGCCGAGCTACTGGAAGAGTGTCCTCAACCTCGACATTCTCGCGGAAAAGGGCGCCATCGCGATGAAGGACCGCGATCTCTTCCAGTTTGTGGACACGCCGCAGGAGGCGTTCGCGCTGCTGAAGGCGAACCTGACCGTCGACCTGGAGCATGAGGCTGCATTCGATCGCGAACACGCGCTGCCGCGCGTCGGTGTGCCGGAGACTCCAGCGCCCAGCGCCGAGGAACTGATGGGGCCGGACATCGCCAAGACGCGGTAGGTTTTTCAGCTTATCCTTCGCGGAATCAAGAAGGACAAGGCGCGTGCCTCGGAATCGCGCTCTGCATCCCCGTGCCCACTTTGGTACAGCTTCGCGCACAATTCTCGGTGCAGTCATCTTCTCTTCACACGGTTTCAGGAGACTGGAGGTGCAGGAAAGCCGGAGGCACCACCATGAGCCAGAGCGTCTCCTACCTATGGCGCGAACCGCGAGCCGCCGCGGGATTCACCGCTGGAGTGTCGCTGCACAGCCACACCAACCAGTCCAAGGAGACGCTGGACTTTATCGCGGAACTCTCCAACGACTGGGGTGTATTGCAGCCGCTGATGCGCTGGGCGGAGCGCCGCTGCCAGCGGACAACCGGAATCTGCCCGGACTACGCGCGCAGCTACTGGACCCCGCCTCTCACCCCGCGCCTCGCCTTCGACCTCGAGCGCACGCAGATCGAAGAGAAGTTGCAACTGCCGGCCATGGTCTCGCTCACCGACCACGACGACATCCAGGCGCCCATGCTGCTGCGCTCGCTCGCCTCCGCGCGGCAGATTCCCGTCTCGCTGGAGTGGACGGTGCCGTATGGTGCCAGCGCCTTTCACCTCGGCATCCACAACCTGCCCAGCGCAACCGGCGCGGAGTGGATGCGGCGCATGGAGGCCTTCACGGCCATTCCGGTGGCCGAGCGCCCGGCAAAGCTGCTGAAGGAGATGCTGGCCGAGCTGGACGAACTCCCCGGCGTGCTCATCGTCTTCAACCATCCGCTGTGGGACCTCTACCGCATCGGCGACGCGAAGCACCGCCTTCTGGTCAACGATTTTCTCGCCGTCTACGGCCAGTTCTGCCACGCCGTCGAGCTGAACGGCCTGCGCCACTGGGACGAAAACCGCGAGGTCGCCACCCTCGCCGCGCAGTGGAACCAGATACTCATCAGCGGGGGCGACCGGCACGGCGTGGAGCCCAACGCCAACCTCAACCTGACGCGCGCTCGCAGCTTCACGGAGTTTGTGCTTGAGGTGCGGCGCGACCGCCAGAGCCATGTCCTCTTCATGCCGCAGTATGCCGAGCCGTGGAAGCACCGCATCCTCAACTCCACGCTGGCCGCCATCCGCAACTACCCCGACTTCCCCGAGGGCTCGCGGCACTGGGACGATCGCGTCTTCCACCCCGACGCGGAGGGAAACACGCGGCAGCTCTCGGAGCTTTGGCGCGGTGGCCGCGCGCCCCTCTACCTGAGCGCGGTGCTCGCCTTCGTGCGCCTGCTTGGCGCCGCGCCGCTCTCCAGCGGCCTGCGCCTGGCCTGGAACGACAGCACCGCCATGCGCACCACCCTCGCCGCGCGCAAGGCATAGAGCGGTTTCTATAGCATTTTCACAATTGCTATAGACCAAAAATGAATTGTCATTCTGAGCGAAGCGAAGAATCCCCGCATTTTGCCCGCTGCGCGATACATTTCGCTATCGCTGAAAGTGCTCTAATGCTGCGCGGGAGGGGAATTCGCCGGCGGAGCCTCGCTGTCGGCCCAGTAGCTGCCGCGCGCGGTCACGGCCAGGTTGGCGTAGTTGGGCAGGCGCAGCGTGATGGCGTGCAGGCCGGGGTGGGGCGACTGCGGCTGGAAGCTCAGAATGTAGCGGTTGGGGATGTGGTTGGAGATGGTGGCCAGGTCGCGTTCCAGGTTCTTCTCACTGCCCAGCTTGAAGTACTCGCCGCCGGTCAGCCGCGCGACGGTCTCGGGAATATTTTTCTGCAGGCCCTCGAAGATGGCGATCACGGCTGCCTTGGCCAGTGCCAGCGGAGGCGCCAGCAGCTCCAGGCAGCCGTACGCCTGCTCAGCGGGGCTTTTACTCAGATCGACGTTGGGGTCGTTGGGGTCGCGGCTCATGCAGCCGTGCGCCGGGCCGGGGGTTGAGCTGCCAAGTGCGTTGGCGGATCCGTTCTTCAGCTCATCCATGCCGCTGGAAAAACCGATGCTGTAGATCGCCGTGTTGGTGTCGCTGATCTCGCGCAGCGCCTCGTCCAGCCGCAGCTTGCTGCCGTGGTCGTTCGTCTCGCTGACCAGCAGGATGGCGCGGCGGTACTCGGTGGGCTGCTTGCGCAGCAGGTCGAGCGAGAAGCCAAGCGAGTCGAGGATGGCCGCCCCGTTGTCTCCGCTGTCGTCGGCGATAAGCGCGTTGATGGCATGTGCGGCGCGGTCGTTGTCCGGCGTGAAATCCTGCACCAGCACCGGCGAGCTGTCGAAGCCGACGACAGCGATCTTGTGGGGTACGCCTCCGACGACGGAGCTGAGCATGGGAGCCAGCGCACTGTACTTATCCAGCTCATCGACGCCCGCGCCTCCGCCCTCGATGTCGATGACCAGGGCGAGCGGTTCGCCGCCTGTGTCTTGTTCGAGCGTGAGCTTCTGCGGGACACCGTCGTCGGTGAGCGCGAAGTCCTCGGCCTTCAGCGTGAAGACCAGCGCGTGTGCCTTGTTGCGCACCAGCGCGGGAACCAGAACCAAAGTGGAGCGGCTGGTGAGGGTGGACGCTTGCGCGGCGTCGGCACCCGGCGTCGGCGCAGATTCAGCCTGTACCGGAGGCTGCGCGTCTGAGAGCGTCGCCGGAATTGCCCAAAGAATGCAGGTGAGCGCGAGTGCGGCGTGGCGCCTCATGGTTTAGTCCCTCAACCCCAGTGTATCCGGGACCGAGTGCGGCGACATCGTTCGCTATCGTTGGCTAAGGGAGCGGTAGCCAGAAGAATCCTATCGGGGCGATCACAGCGCGCTCGGAGCCGTCGGTGGGCTGCTCCAGGCTGGAACGCCGCTTGCTGTCTGGAGTCAGCGTAAGGGTCTGCTCCTTCTTGTCGCGCAGCACCACGACAACAAGGGGCCGTCCGTGGCTGTCCTTGATCGCGCGAGTCCAGTCGGCGGAGCTGGCCACGGCCTTCGCGTTGGCCCGCACCACCACGTCGCCGGCGCGCATTCCCGCAACCGCCGCGGGCGAGTTGGTTTCCACGTTGCGCACCAGCAGGCCAGTGCCGCCGGACACGCCAAAGTACTCTGCGAGTTGGGCGCTCATCGTCTCCAGCATGGCTCCGGTGTAGGAGGGGTTCATCAGCAGGGGGCCGAGGAAGTTGTTGCCGTGCGCGGATTGAGTGGGGGAGGACGGATCGGCGAAGTAGATGCTGCCATCGATCTCGGCGGGCGGCAGCGGCTCGGGGACGGTGAGGTGCTGCTCCCACGCCTGCCGTTCGACCTCGTCGCGGTTGGCGGTCTGCGTGGTCACGGTGCTCCGCTGCCCGTCGCGGCTGACGAGCAGCGTGAGCGGCGTTCCCGGCGGCGACTCGCGCAGCATCCGGCGGAGCTGCTCTTCGCCCTCGATAGACTGGCCGTTCATGCGCAGGATGACGTCGTGCTCGCGCAGGCCCGCCTTGCCGGCCGGAGCGTCGTGGTCCACCAGGACGATCTCCGCGCCGCGCGGCTCCTTCAGCTTCAGCGCCGCAATCTGGTCCTCGGTCACGTCGCGCACATCCACGCCCAGATAACCCTGAGCGACGCGCGCGGGAGGCGCACCTGCACTGCTGGCACGGGCGCACCGGGTTGCCGCGGCCCAAACCGCCAGCAGTACCAGCGCGTATCCCAGTGCCCTTTTCATCGCTTCGAACCTCGTACCTCGAACCTTGTACCTACTGAATGTCAGCCGTTCCCGCCAGCGCGTGCGTGCTGACGTTGCGGATGTACGGATTCTCGTCCGTGGTGGAGACGGTGCGCATCACCTTGCGTACGCTGGAGTCCGACTCGACCGGCTGCAGCAGGCTGATGGCGCGCGTGCGCACCTCCGGGCTGGCATCGTGCATCAAGGCCTCCAGCACCGCGTCGCGCACCCGCTGGTCTTCGACGACGTACGGCTGCAACCCATCCAGCGCATTCATCCGTACGGCGGGACTCTTGTCGTAGCGCAGGCTCACCAGAAGCGCGCTGCGTATGCCGCCGCCCTCCGGCCCGCCGACGCACTGGTGTCCGGAGCGGCACTCGTTGGCCAGCAGCGCGACAGAGTCCATTCGCACTCCGTTGGTCGCCGCGGCATTGGTTCCAATCAGCAGCAACTGTCGAATCTGCGGGTCGTCCAGCGAACCCTGCACCGTCTCCGGCACCACGCGGTTGTACGTCACCTGGACGATCGCCGAGTTGGGAGTCTGCACAATCCCGCTAACGTTTGCGATCGTCCCGTTGGTCGTATTGCTCAGCACCACCGGCGACGGCAGCCTGGGCTGGTGCGCCAACTGGTAGCGAAGGGTGGAGATGCCGCTCAGAAACCCCACACTCAATCCCGCGCCCACCAGCAGTGTCATCAGCCCCGGCGCGCTCTGCATATACCCTAGCCAGCCAAACAGGTTGCCGCGCAGAAGGGTGAGAAAGCCACGCGGCGGAATCGTGTCCAGCGCCTCGTCCAGCCTCATGCGCGAGCTTGCCAGCAGGTTTGGCGAGGGATCGGCCACGGGGTTCAAGGCCAGCGCCTGGTGCAGGGCAAGTTGCGCCTGCAGTTCGCGGTTGCACGCCTCGCAGCCCGCCAGATGCTCCTCCAGCGAGGCCATCTGCTCATCCGGCAGCTCGCCGTAGGTGACAAGAATTATATTTTGCTGCGCCTTTTCGCACTTCATCGCTCTACCTCAACCGGCCTCAAGGAACTGCCCCTTCAAAATGCCTTCTTCGGGTCTATACAATCCGGCCGCCTGTTCTTCCCTTACCCCTTACCCCTGATCCCTTACCTCTAGCTTCTCAACTCTGCCAACTCGGCCCTCAGCTTGCGGGTCGCGCGGAAGAGCGTGTTCTTTGCCGTCTCCTCGGTGGTGCTCAGCATCTCGCCGATGGTGCGCAGCCGTAGTCCCTGGTAGTGCTTCAGCTCGAAGACGGTGCGTTCGCGCGGCGTCAGCTTGTCCAGCGCCGCATGGATGCACACGCCCATGTGCTTGCGGTCGAGCTCGCGCGCGGGGTTGGCCATGGCGCGGGTGTCGGAGATGTTCGACAGCAGGTCCATCTCGTCGCCGCGCGCGTCCAGCACCGTGGCCGGGTCCTCGCGCCGGCTCTTGCGCCGCCGCAGATGGTCCAGGCAAAGGTTGGTCACGATGCGGTAGAGCCATGTGTAGAACGAGCACTCGAAGCGAAAATTCCCGATGTGGCGATAGGCCTTCAGGAATGCCTCCTGGTGCACGTCCTGGGCGTCCTGCTCGTTGCCGAGCATGTGCAGCGCAAGCCGCAGGACGGGTTGGTCGTAGCGCCGCACCAGCGAGTCGAATGCAGTGCGGTCGCCGCGCTGCGCCTCGCGGATGAGGTCGTCGTCCTCGCTGCGCTGCAGCGCGCGCGCGTCCAACTGCGCCTCGGTCAGCTTGCCGCCGTTCCTGTCGGTCTTCGTTCCGAATTGCGCCGCCTTCGCCATCGCTGGGGACGATTCTATCGCCCCAGAGCGACTTGCGCCCACGCGGGCGGCTGCGTCCAGCAGCGCGGAGAGACGTAGCGCAGGCGGCAACGCGCTCGCGCCTCGTGCGCGGCCGCCGCCAACCATCGCCGAAAGCATCGGCGTAATCCCGCCGTCCAGTCCCATCGCATTTGCATTCATCGTCTCTGACTCCGGAGCCAGGAAAGGGGTCACTTCAATAGACCGCCACGCCGCCAAAAGGTGAGCACCGTCAAAAGGTGAGCGCCACCAAAAGGTGAGTACCGCGAAAGTCGTCATGCTGGCGATACACCACTTCGAGTCGTCATTCTGGCGAAGCCAGAATCTCCGTATTTGCTCTTGTCGTTGTTTGTTTTACGTCGTTGCTCGTTCTACCCCGCCGAATGCGAACTTCAGACGGCAAACCCTATAAACTCTACCCATGCCCTCAAACCCGACCACGCCCAGCCTCTTCCCCGAGTCCCGCCCAGTCTCCCGCCCCGTTATGCGCCCAGCCACGTCCCCCGGCCCTGTCTCCGGCAAGTGGATCTCCGCCCACTGCGACGGCGGCGCGCGCGGCAATCCCGGCCCCTCCGGCTTCGGCGCATTCATCCAGGACGCCGACGGCGCGGTCCTCGCCGAACTCTCGGAGTTCCTTGGCATCCAGACCAACAACTTCGCCGAGTATTCCGGCCTGCTCGCCTCGCTCGACTACGCACTCAGCAACGGCCATCCGCGCCTGCGCGTCGTCTCCGACTCGGAGTTGATGGTCAAGCAGATTCAGGGCAAGTATCAAGTGAAAAGCCCGATCCTTCGCCCGCTCTACGATCAGGCGAAGAAGAAGATCGCGCAGCTCGAAGCCTTCCAGATCACCCACGCCCTCCGCCACAAAAACAAGGACGCCGACCGCCTCGCCAACCAGGCCATGGACCGCGGCATGAGGCGCGGTTGAACCCAACGCAAGCTCGCAGCCCACAGGGTGAAGACTGTCGAAGATCCAGCAACCCACGACATAGGAAACCTCATCTGATGAGAATGCTCCCTGTGGTTCTGATGGCCTCGACCTTGATCTCCACTCTTTCCTTTGGCCAGACGGCGCTGCCTCTGGGTAAGCCGATGCCTCCTCTGAAGGGCGAATTCCTCACTGGACGACAGGCCCTGCTGCCCGATGCTGCCTCCGGTCGCGTCGCACTGCTTGCACTGGGCTTCACCTACAATTCGAGATTCGCCGTGGAGGCCTGGATCGGCCGCTTCCGCAAAGACTTTGCTGCCAATCCGCAGGTCACCTTCTACGAGGTCCCGATGATTGGCGGCATGGCGCGTCTGGGAAGCTGGTTCATCGACAGCGGAATGCGCAGGGGAACTCCCCTGAAGGACCAGGAGAACGTCATCACCGTCTACGGCGGCACGGAAGCGTGGAAACAGCGTCTGGGCTTCCAATCCCCAGATGCCGCCTACCTGATTCTCCTTGACCGGCGCGGCGTCGTACGCTGGCGTCACAGCGGCGTTCTGGACGAGGCAGCATACAAGGACCTCTCAATCCAGATGGAAACCTTACTCAGGGAGCCGCACTAACGCCGCCGCTCTAGTTGTAGGTGACTCGCCGGTCGCCGCGTGTGATGCGCCCGATGATGTGGTAGCGCTCGTTGGCGCGGTTCAGCACGGCCTTGGCCTTCTTCACCTGCTCTGCGGGCACCACCACGATCATCCCGATCCCCATGTTGAAGGTCCGCATCATCTCGTCCTCGGCGACGTTGCCCAGCTCCCGCAGGTGCTCGAAGATCGGCGGCACGGTCCAGCTTGCCAGATCGACAACCGCAGCCGTTCCGCGCGGCAGGATTCGCGGCAGGTTCTCCGTGATGCCGCCGCCGGTGATATGCGCCATGCCGCTCACAATCCTCGCTCCGCAGAGCTTCTTCAGAATCGCCAGATAGCTGCGATGCGTCCTCATCAACGCCGCGCCCGTCTTGTCCTTCAGCTCGTTGACGTAGTGGTCGGGCGCATATCCCGCAACCTCGAACAGCAGCTTGCGCGCCAGCGAGTAGCCATTGGTGTGCAGCCCGTTCGAGGGCAGCCCGATCAGCACGTCGCCCGCCTCGATCTTGTCGCCGGTGATGATGTCTGGCCGGTTGATGCAACCGACGATCGTACCCGCCAGATCGTATTCTCCGTCGGCGTAGAAGCCGGGCATCTGCGCCGTCTCGCCGCCGATCAGGGCGCATCCGTTGGCCTTGCACGCCTCCGAGAGCCCGCGCACCACGGTCTCCACCGTCTCGCTGTCCTGTTCGCGCAGCTTCCCCGTCGCCAGATAGTCGAGGAAGAAGAGCGGCGTCGCGCCCTGCACGGCGATGTCGTTGACGCAGTGGTTCACCAGGTCCGCGCCAATGGTGTGGTGAATTCCCAGCTCAAACGCAACCTTCAGCTTGGTGCCCACCCCGTCAGCGCTCGACACCAGCACCGGCTGCGGGAATTTTTCCAGGTCCAGCGCGAACAGTCCGCCGAATCCGCCAATCTCCGAGAGCACATGCTTGTTGAATGTCTTGCGCGCCAGCATCTTGATCCGTTGCTTGGCGCGGTCGCCCGAGGTGATGTCAACCCCGGCATCGGAGTATGTGGCACGGGCCCTCGCAGCGGGCTTCGCATCTGCGCGCTCTGCGTGGAGCACAGCATCGTGCGTGGCGTGGTCCGGTTGGTCTGCAAGGGGATGGTCTGCGAGGGGATGGTCTGCGAGGGGCGGGGCGGGCGGATTGGAAGACACTTCAGTCACTCGAGTTCTCTTTTGTTTGCTGCAAGCCAGTCTGCGCCAAACCGGCCTGCTCTGTTCCAGCTTGCGATGCGCACCTCCGCAGCAGGCGTGCGGACGGATTGGGACGCTGCCGTCTACAGGGCCGCACTTCGCCGCGCAAGGTGGCGAAACACCAGTCTATCAGCCGCGCATGAGGATAAATGCGGCAGACAAGTTCCGCGGGGAGGTGAATTCCGGTCGGATGCCGAGGAGGTGGGCACGTCTGGCGGCGGCGGACGAGGCGCTCTCCTATACTGGATCGATGCGATCTGACAGCAGGACCAAGCCGCTTGCGCACTCGCGCGACCTCGCGCGGCGGGCAGAGGAGTTCTTCCCCGGCGGGGTCAACTCGCCGGTGCGTGCCTTCCGCGCCGTGGGCGGCCATCCGCCGTTCATCGAGCGGGCAGAGGGCGCGACTCTCTTCGACGCCGATGGCAACCGCTACGTGGACCTCTTCGGTTCCTGGGGCCCGATGATTCTGGGCCACGCCTTCCCGCCGGTCGTCGAGGCAATCCGCGAGGCCGCCGGCCGCGGCACCAGCTTTGGCGCCTCTCACACCGGCGAGGCGGCGTTAGCGGAATTAGTGCGCCGCTGCTTCCCCTCGGTCCAGAAGATGCGCTTCGTCAACTCCGGAACCGAGGCCTGCATGTCGGCCATCCGGCTGGCGCGCGGATTCACCGGGCGCAACTTCATCATCAAGTTCGAGGGCTGCTACCACGGCCACGCCGACGCGCTGCTGGTCAAGGCTGGCTCGGGCGTGGCAACGTTCGGAATCCCCGGCTCGGCAGGCGTTCCGGCAGAGACGGCGCAGCACACGCTGGCCCTGCCGTACAACAATCTCGCGGCGGTTGAGGCAGCATTCGCCGCCCATCCGGCGCAGATCGCATGCATCCTAGTCGAGCCGGTGGTGGGCAACGCTGGGACAATTCCCCCCGCTCCCGGCTACCTCGAAGGTCTGCAGCGGATCGCGACCGAGCAGGGGGCACTGCTCATTCTCGACGAGGTGATGACCGGCTTCCGCCTCTCGCTCGGCGGCGCGCAGCAGCTCTACGGGGCTGAACTGAAGACGGGGCCCGACCTCACCACGCTGGGCAAGATCCTCGGTGGCGGCCTGCCCTGCGCAGCCTTCGGAGGCCGCGCCGAGGTGATGGACTATCTCGCGCCGCTCGGCCCCGTCTACCAGGCCGGAACGCTCAGCGGAAATCCGCTGGCGATGGCCGCCGGAATCGCGACGCTCAAGTACCTCATCGCGCACGAGGGTGAGGTTTATCCGCATCTCGATCGCGTGACGCAAAGCATTGCGGATGGAGTTGCAGAGCTGGCGCGCAAAGCTGGCGCGCCGTTGACCACCAACCGCGTGGGATCGATGTTCACCTGGTTCTTCACCGGCGATCCGGTGACGGATTTTGCGTCGGCAGCAAAGTCCGACAGCGAAGCCTTTGCCCGCTTCCACCGGCGAATGATGGCCTCCGGCGTATGGCTGCCGCCCAGCCAGTTCGAGGCCGCCTTTGTCAGCACAGCCCACGGCGAGGCCGAGGTTGAACTGGTGCTCGCGGCCGCGCGCGAGGCTCTGGCGGAGTAATCCCTTCGACAGATGGATTCGCCGGCTGCCGCTCCCGCATACGTCACGTTGCCGAGAACCTCGCGTGGCGCTTTCTACCAGCCGGATTTGCCAGAGTCAGCCTCTGTGCATGTAGCAAGCCCCACCATCCCTATGAGAGTTGAAGGCGTGCGAAGACGGGAAGCTTGACCGCAGCCACCACGGCCCCGAAGACAACTGCCGCTGCAAACTCACACGCGATGACCGGCAGGGGCACGGGCGCCATGGCAATTCCGCGAACGGCCAGCGTCGTGATGATCAGAACGTCCGCCACGGAGGACGCTACCAGCCACACCGTTGGGCGCAGTCCCCACATTTGGTGGCGCGATCGTATGGCATAGACCGTGGCCTGGCTGCCAAATACCAGTGAGACGACGACCAGCGTTCTCAGCGCCTCGATCCCGTAGTGCATCTCGAACTTCCCCGCCGCGAGCACCGCCGTGCTGTAGGCCAGAAAGCACACCCCGAGGCTGCTGCTGGCGAGCGTAATCCGCCCGATCTTCCATGAGTTTGGCGCGGCTGAGGGCCGCACTCTGTCCGTGGTCAACGACATGACGAGAAAGTCCCCGGTCACCATCACAATCACCATCTGCATCGGGGTCAGCACGGCATGTCCGGTCATCAGCAGGCCAACCGCCAGCAGCAGTACCTGCCCAATCTTCTTCAGTACGGAGTTCAGCGTGTAGGTCAGGATGCGCTGGAATGTGGCCCTGCCCTCTTTTACGGCAGCGACGATGCCGCCCAGCCCAGCCTCGGTCAGAACGACGCCCGCCGCCGACTTGGCGACATCGGTGGCCGTTGAAACGGCAATGCCGATCTGCGCCTGACGCAGCGCTGGCGCGTCGTTTGCTCCATCGCCGCACATGCCTACCTCGTGCCCGGTCTTCTGGAACTGCTTGACCAGGTCGAATTTCCCCTCGGGAAGAATGCCGGCGAAGACCGCGAAGTCTTCCGGCTTGACGCCATCGGGAATGGGGCCTGGCGGGCAGACCGGGCCAGTCAATCCCACATCGTGGGCGACGATGGCCGCGGTCGCCGGTGCGTCGCCCGTCACCATCACGGTGCGCACGCCGAGGCCCTTCAGTTCTGTGATGAGCGAGGTCGAGTCGTCGCGCGGCGGGTCGCTCAGTGCGATGAAGCCAATCAAATGCATCGACGCCGCCGGGCCAGCGGCCACCGCCAAGACGCGGAAGCCTTGTTTTTCCAGTTCATCCGCGATTCCCGCGGCATCGGGCGAAGCCGCCGCAAGTCCACTGACCACGGTATAAGCACCCTTGATAATGGACTCTACGTTCCCCTTGGCATCCGTCGCTGTTGCTTCGGATGTCTTCTTCGCTGGGTCGAATGGCACAAACTTGATTAGCTTCGGCAGGTCGGTTACAGGCTTATGCGAGGCCGCGTCGCGGATCGCGGCGTCAACGGAGTCCTGTCCTCCATCGGAGCTGGCCAGCGCGGCCATCCCAAGCAGGTGCGCCTCGTCGAAGCCGGACATCGGGCGAACGCTGGTGACCGAGAGCTGGTTGCGGGTCAGCGTTCCCGTCTTGTCAGAGCACAAGACGTCGATCGAGGCAGCTTCATCCACCGCCGAGAGCCGCGTCGGCAGAACGCCCTGCCTGGCCAGCGCGCGTGCGCCCAGCGCCGACGCCAGCGTGAAGGTCGCGGGCAGCGCCACCGGGATCGCCGCCAGCACCGATGTCAGCAGCAGCGGAATCATCTCGCTCCACGGCATCGAGTGCGCATAGGCGTATACGCCCATCAGAACAATCACCCCGCCGTTGAAGATCGCCAGGTTGCGAACGATCTGCAGCACGGCCTTCTGCTGCGAACTCACGCCATGCGCGCTGCGCACAAGCTCCGCCGTTCGCCCGAATTTGGTGTGGATGCCAGTCGCCGTCACCTCTGCCGTAGCTTCGCCGCGCCGCACCAGCGCTCCCGCATAGCTGTCCGCTCCGGCGCCCGCCTCGATGGGCAACGATTCGCCGGTCAGCATGGATTGGTCCAGCAGCACCGATCCATCCATCAGGTGAACGTCCGCCGCAACCACGCCGCCCAGCGACAGCTTCACCACATCGCCGCGCACCAGCTCAGCGGCCGGAACGGTCTTCCACGCGCCATCCCGACGCACCGACGCATTCAGCGCCAGGCGCGACTTCAACGCAGCCAGCGTGGCCTGCGCGCGGCCCTCCTGAAAGTAGGCCAGCGCGGCGTTGAAGACCAGCAGGCCGCCAATCACCGCGGCTTCAATATATTTGTGCAGCACCACCTGAAGCACAATCGCGGCTTCCAGCAGCCAGGGCACCGGCGCCCAGAACTTCGCCAATGCATCGCGCAACGGATGAGCGGACGTGTCCGGCATCGCATTGGGCCCGTCCCGTTCCAGACGGCTGCGCGCCTCATCTCCCGTCAGTCCGCCGGATGGAGCACTCCCGCCGGGCGCGGAACTCTGAGGCGGATTGGTCGATGAATCTGCCGGCTTTGCCGGCGAATTGGCAACCGCGGACCCGGTGTTCTTCTCTTCGCTCATGGATTCCCACCGGGTTGCAGACGCTTATGGCTCAATGGTCGCTGCGTGGGCCCACAATTGTCTCCAAGCGGGACCGCGGAGTGCATGGGATCTCATCCGCCTTGAGAGAGATAGACCTCTGCTCTTTTGGATAGCCTGTAGCGCGCAAAGGTTGCTGCCTTAATCGACGAAGTGGCTGAGCCGGCTGTCGTACTCCTCCTCTGGTTCGAGTTCCGCCTCAGGTTCCTCCACCGCCTTGGGATGAAAGCCCGGCTGCTGGCGATCTTTCTTCTTTACAGGAGAATCGGGAGCCTCCGGCCGGAAGGCGAATTCCACCGCCTTCGCTGGATCGGAATACGAGTCTGGCTGAAACAGAACGCGCAGAGTGCGGCGCAGATGTTCCAGGTTCTCGTGTACAACCTCGGGGCCCTGCTTTGCCTTGGCAAGGATGAAAGAGCCTTGAAGCACGGCCTGGATGAAGTTGCCCACGCTCTCCGCGCTCCACGGGGCGGCGGGTGCGTAGAGTTGCTTGGCAGCCTCGATGTCGCGCGTCAACTCGGCAACGTGGGAAGACAAGGCCCGCTCGCAGGCAGCGCGGATCGCAGGGTGGGTCGCGTAGGTCTCCTGCACCAGGGTGCCCAGCGGGCATGTGTACTCCGCCGGTTCGCCGATGAGGATCGCGGCGCGAAAGTCCACATAGCCAAGCAGGCGGTCCAGCGGGTCCGCGGCCTGGTGGTACCCCGCTGCCGCGAAGAGGCTGGCTGTACCAGCCTCCCAGTGCGCGACAGCGGCCAGCGCCAGATCGTCCTTGCTCTTGAAGTGGTGGAAGAAGCTGCCCTTGGTTACTCCCGCGCGATGGCAGATGTCGTCGACGGTTGTGGCGGCGTAGCCCTTGGCGCGAACCAGATCGAGTGCCGCATCGAGCAGCCTGGTCCTGGACGGGGGCTTTTCCTGTGGGTTGGATTGTTTTCGATTAGCCATAACGCTCCTCGCACTTGCGCATACTGACCAGTACGGTACCAACTAATCGGTATTGGGTCAATGGGGCTATCGCTTCAGGTACAGGCAAGCAGCAGCCCGGTGAATCCACAACAGAGGGGCACCACAATGAAACCACCCATCTAGGCAGAGACGGCGGCGATGCTGCGGCTGGGGACCATGGGGGCGGAGGGCATCGAGTACTTCTTGGGGCCGCGCTTGCGGGCCACCAGGATGCGGATGCGTTCCAGCAGCTCTGCTGGCGAGCACGCGCCCTTGGGCAGGAAGACGTCTGCGCGGCCTGCGCGGTCGTACGCCGTGACGGTGCCGGAGACGATCAGCGCGGGCAGTTGCGGGTGCATGTCCTTGGCGCGGCGCACCAGCTCATTGCCGTCCATCTGCGGCATGATGAGGTCCGTGAGCAGCAGGTCGAGCGTTCCGGGCAGAGAGTTGTCAATGACTTCCAGCGCCTGGTGCGGGTCGGTGAGGGCGATGACGCGATAGCCGCGCGTCTCCAGCAGGAAGGTCCGGACGGAAAGGACCTGTTCGTTATCGTCGACGCAGAGAATGGTCTTCTTGGGGCGCATGACTTCTCTCTTCTGCCTGCTGACACTGTTGACCGGCTTCAGAACCGGGTCGAGCGGTGCAGCCTGGCGAATTGTGCCGCCGGGCGAGTCTGTTGGTTGGCAGACACGCCGGCGGGCGGTGGGTGTTGGCCCGCGGTCCGGGCCGAGGAACTCGGCTACGGAGGCTTTGGGAGCTGCTTCGACAAAGCCGGCAGGAGGGACAACCCTTGAAGCCACACCCTCGGGGGCGAAGCTCTCCTGTCTGCTCCGTAAGGAGACAGCTTCCCCGGCCGCCGAACGAGCTTATGCCGGCGCGACAGACCGCGGGTAAGAGAGGGCCGGCGGCAGGTGCGCGGGTTGCCAGGCGGAACTCCGGGATGGCAGGTGTCTGGACTGCCGCGGATCGAGTGGATCGGAGTGCCGCCAGACGATATGTCTGAAGGTCCGAGGCCAATTCGACGGGGTAGTTCAGCCAGGACTGTGTGCCGGAGGGCCGCGACCGCGAGGCCGTTGGCTTCTCTCAACTCAAATTGTGTGAGAAACAATTACTTTTTCTGGTTCAAGTACGGGTATCGGATTGCTATTGCCAAGTCAGCTTTCGTTCCTCAGCGCTTCCCCACAGTAAGGAGGGTTATCCATCTTGGCAACTGCGAATAAATAACGAAAACGAAGGGAAATTTCCCTTGCGCATTCACCGATTTTTCATAGATGGCTTGATTGCTGGCGATTTGCGAGATTGGTCTGTTGAAATTCAGTGCATCGTGGCCGGAAAAAGCGTCCGGTTGCAATGGGAATGGTGCGGCCGCCCACGCACCATCTCAAATCGGAACTGCATCCAATGCCGTCAAGCGCCAGTGCGTCTCTTGCGAGGATGCGCCGGATGCGGTCCTTGTCGATGCGGGATTTGACACATCCTCCCCTCCAACGTATCTTTCAAGTAGACCGCATTGGAGCAAACTGCTTCAAGCCAGTTCTACTGGATGCGGTGCTGGCACAAGCTGCAAGAAGACAAGATTAGTTATGACGATGATGCCCAACGCGAACTTCACCTGCTGCCGCCTCTGTTGCCGCGACTATGCGGAGTGGGTGCGCGGATAGGCGAATCGTAGCAAGCGGCCTTTCGATTCGAGCAACGCGGAACCCACCCAGAGCCAACGAGCCGGGTGGTTTTTATTTTGCGCGCAAGTTCATCCAGTCTCGTTGTAAGCTCATCCAATTTCACGGGCCAGGGAAAACAATCAAAGTATCGAGGTAATATTTCATGTCGCTCCGCATCAACGACATTGCTCCCGACTTCACCGCGGAAACCACGCAGGGCGCCATTCACTTTCATGAGTGGATCGGCGGCAACTGGGTGGTTCTCTTCTCGCACCCCAAGGACTTCACGCCGGTCTGCACTACGGAACTTGGCGCCGTCGCAAATCTGGAATCGCAGTTTGCCCAGCGCGGCGCAAAGGTCATCGGCCTCAGCGTGGACCCGGTCGGCAACCACGAAAAGTGGGCCGCGGACATCGAGGACGTGGGCGGCGCGAAGGTCAACTTCCCGCTGATCGGCGACCCCGAGTTGAAGGTCGCCAAGCTCTACGACATGCTCGCCGCCGACGATGGCGCCACAAGCGAAGGCCGCACGGCCGCCAACAACGCGCCCGTCCGCACCGTCTTCATCATCGGGCCGGACAAGCGCATCAAGCTGACGATGGCCTATCCCATGACCACCGGCCGCAACTTCGACGAGATCATCCGCGTGCTCGACTCCATCCAACTCACGGCCAAGTACAAGGTCGCAACCCCGGCCAACTGGAAGCAGGGCGGCGACGTCATCATTACCGGAGCCGTCAGCAACGAGGACGCCGAAAAGATCTTCCCCGGCTATAAGACGGTGAAGCCGTATCTGCGGACGACCGCGCAACCGAAGTAGGCGTCCGCGACAAGTTGCACCGCCGCGCGCAATGCTGTTTCAGAGCACGCGGCGAACAAGAAGCACCGATGGCGAAGTGGCTAACGCGCTGGTCTGCAAAATCAGTATTCGCGGGTTCAATTCCCGCTCGGTGCTCCAAAAAATTCGTTTCTTCCTCTCAATCCAGCGTCACCGCACTCAGCCCAGCATCGCTGCACTCAATCCAGCATTTCCGCGCTCAGCGCCAAAGGCGCGATCCATACCAGCCTAGGGCGAAGCCCTAGGCCGCAGCCCAAACAATCCATCAAGGGCTGAAAGCCCGGCCTATACATTCCAAGCCGCCACAAATCCTCCCCGTCGAAATGCAGTACGATTCATAGGGAGGAGGCACCCCTTGCAGCGACTTGGAATCCTACTCTCTGGACGCGGTTCGAACTTCATGGCCATCGCCAACGCAGTTCGCGAGGGCCGCCTGCCCGGTGCGGAGATCGCCGTCGTCCTCTCGAATCTTCCCGGCGCTGCCGGCCTTCAAGCCGCGCGCGAACTCGGCCTGCCCGCCATTGCCATTCCGTCGGCTGGCCGCAAGCGCGCCGAACACGACGCCGAGGTTGTCGCCGCGCTGCGCCAGCATCGCGTCGATCTGGTCTGCCTCGCCGGGTACATGCGCATTATTTCTCCGGACTTCGTGCGCGCCTTCCCCAACCGCATCCTCAACATCCATCCCGCGCTTCTGCCCGCATTTCCCGGCCTTGACGCGCAGGCCCAGGCGCTAGAGTTCGGTGCCAAGGTCGCGGGATGCACCGTGCATTTTGTGGATGAGCAGATGGACCATGGCGCAATCATCCTACAGCGGGTGGTTCCGGTGCTCGACGAGGACACGGCCGAGAGCCTCTCAGCGCGCATTCTGGAGCAGGAGCACATTGCCTACCCGGAGGCCATCGCGCGTGTCCTCAGCGGCGAGTACCATCTCTCGGAACGCCGCTATGTGCGGCGCGGCAAACAGTAGTGCGCGAAACAATCTGCGAGGTCCAAGCTTCAAGGTTGAACTGCACTCGCTGCCGATTCATCGAGCAGGATGAGCGGGGCTGAAGAGGTTGTGGACTGACCCCATGAACCCAAAGGCCTGCAGCAGCCAGACGATGACCAGGACAATAATGATCCCGCGGATGATCTGCTTGATCGTGCTATCCATCGGGATGAGGTCGATCAGATACAGCACCAGACCGACGACGACCAGCGTAACGATGATGCCGATGATTCCAGGCGTGAGCATTCCGGTTCTCCTGCATTGGTTGGATGCAGGAAATGCGTGGTGCTGTCGCGGATCGGCAAGAATAGGCAAGCAAAGTTCTTTGTCGTCAGACTTCCATGATGACCGGCAGGATCAGCGGCCTGCGGCTCATGTTCTTCTGGATGTAGCGCTTCAGGTCGCCGCGCACCTTCTCTTTGATGACGCCGTAGTCGGCCTTCTCCTCGTCGCTGGAGGCCTCCAGCGTGCGCTGCACCACCAGGCGTGCCTCGGCGATCAGCGCCGGATCGTCAACGGTGAATCCGCGCATGACGACCTCGGGCGCAACCTCGACCTTGCCTGTGCGCTTGCTGATGGTCAGAATCGGCAGCACGATGCCGCCTTCGCCGATGCGCTGGCGGTCGCGCAAAATGACGTCCTCGACCACGTCGATCGAACCGCCGGCATCGATGCACACCCGTCCCACGTTGACCTTGCCGTTCTTCTGCGCGGAGTTCTTGTCCAGCTCCAGGATCTCGCCGTCTTCCAGCAGGATCACCTTCTCCACCAGGCCCAGGTTTCCCGCAAGCTCGGCGTGGCGCTTCAGGTGGCGATAGTCGCCATGCACCGGCACGAAGAACCGCGGCCGCAGCAGGTTGATCATCAACCGCATCTCCTCCTGCGATCCGTGCCCGCTGACGTGGATCAGGCCCTGTGTGCCGTCGTCGTAGATGACTTTGGCCTCGCGCCGTTCCAGGTGGTCGATCATGCGGAAGATTGACTTCTCGTTGCCAGGGATGATGCGCGAGCTGAGCACGACCGTGTCCCCGGCGTCGATGTGCGCGTACTTGTGGTTGTTCACCGCCGCCCGCGAGAGCGCCGACATCGGCTCGCCCTGCGTGCCGGAGATCAGCACCAGCACCTTGTTGTCCGGCATCTCGCGCACTTGCCCGGGGTTGATAATCAGTCCAGCCGGCAGGTCCAGATAGCCCAGGTCCTGCGCAATCTCGGTGGAGTTATCCAGCGAGCGGCCGATCACCGCGACCTTGCGCCCATGCGCGTCGGCCAGCTCCATCGCAATGCGGATGCGGTGGATCGACGACGAGAAGCAACTGAAGAAGAGCTTCTTTTTGGTCTGCGCGAAGATCTCGTCCAGCCGCGGCCTCACCGCGCGCTCGCTCGGCGTGTAGCCGCGCCGGTCCACGTTGGTCGAGTCCTGCAGCAGGCACAGCACGCCGTGCTTGCCCAACTCGGCAAAGGAGTGCAGGTCGAAGGGCTTGCCGTCCGGCGCTGAGAGGTCGATCTTGAAGTCCCCCGTATGCACCACCACGCCCACCGGCGTGTGGATGGCATAGGCCACGCTGTCCGCCAGGCTATGGGTCACGCGGATCGGCTGGATCGCGAACGGTCCCAGCGTGAACCGCCGTCCGGGCAGGACCTCGATCAGCTCGGCGTCGTCCAGCAGGTGGTGCTCGTCCAGCTTGCCCTCCACCAGCGCCAGCGTGAACTCCGTGCCATACACCGGCACATTCAGCTCGGAGAGGATCCAGGGCAGCCCCCCGATGTGGTCCTCATGCCCGTGCGTCAGGATGATGCCGCGGACCTTCTCGCGGTTCTCGGTCAGGTAGCTGATGTCGGGCACCACGATGTCCACGCCCAGCAGCTCTTCTTCGGGAAACATCAGGCCGGCATCGATGACGATGATCTCGTCCTGCCAGCGCAGCGCCGTGCAGTTCATGCCGAACTCGCCAAGCCCCCCCAGGGGGATAATGCGTAATTTATCTTGTGCCATTTACCTCGATTCTACAGCACCCATGCAACGGCTGACTCAATAGCCGACGATGCGTCGGGATATGCAACATTGGATGCAACGAACGCAGACGCGGTGATGGACACATCTCCATTCAATTTTTCTGTCGTCATTCCGATCCGTTCTTGTTGTCATTCTGAGCGAAGCGAAGAATCCCCGCATTTCGTCCCGGCGTGATGTCGTCAGAATCGAGAGGAGTAGTCGTCGTGGGAATGCCGCCAAGCCGCGCCGCAGTGCCACAGCCAAGCCGACCCTCCGCAGCGGCCTGCTCGAAGTCTTCAAAGAGTTCGTCCTGATGATCGAACCACCACTTCGCCTCTTCGTCTTCATCCTTGAAATCAGGAAGGATTCTCTTTTCGATCATCCCGCTGCTCCTTTGAATTTCACGGTGTAACTACAGGGTCTCGCTTGCGTAGAGCCCTCCATATCCTTCCTGACCTAGCTCCTGATAGACAGTCGAGCTAGTTCATGGCCGTCTATCAGGCGAATCCCAGTTTTTTGTGCCAATTCCTTTGCCGACCGGGTAAACGTCGAATTGGTGACTACCCAGCCCTCGTCTCCAGAGTAGAAGTGCAGAGCACTGACGACCTCTTGAACCGCGCTATTTCCAACCGGGCTAGCATATCGCTTAGCTTGGATTACAAAGGTTCTCCCTTCCTTTTTCGACAGCAGGTCTGCACCTTGGTCATTTGTCGCGGACGTGCTTCGAATGTCAGTAAATCCAAGATGGTTTAGAAGTCCAATCAAATAGACCTCGAACTCGACGCCGGACATCGTTGTGTAGTCCACCCCTTGGACACGCTCAGCTTGTCCTCTTTGGTGCCGTTTCCTAAACGACTGATTGAGAAAGGCGGATAACAGCTTGTATTCTTCAGGCATCCATAGGCCATACTTTTTGGAACGGGAAAAGTCTATACAGTTTTCCTTTGTCGCAATCTTTTGAAGTACCGTTTCGATTTCCTTGTCAAGTGCATCCCACCGCTCCTCTCCATAGTCATCTCGCAGCGAGACCTTTCTCTCGGCAACTTCATAAAACGAGCTAATCAATGTGGCGTAGTTCTCTTGAAGAGTATGCATCTTTGATTCAATCTCTAACTTCTGTCGTTCTCGCTCTAACTGAGCCAGATTGTCGAGGCATTCGCGAAAGCGGATCCACAGTGAAGTTGTGAGCGATTGGAATTCAGGTGATGCGTTATGCGACCACCTGTACAGATAAGCGTGATTCGGAGCATCTGAGAGTCTACCCTCAGCTTCCGCAATATCCTGAATGCAGTCTCTGATGGAATCGTCTAGGTAATGCGAACGATGGTGACAAGCATCAAGCCGTTCGAGATGGCCTTGGATAATGTCTTCATTGCGTTCTTCAAGCGTCTTGGCGCGGTCCCTCAGCCTAGTTCCCCATTTTTTCTTTGCCGCATCCTGTACCACTTTGGAACGCTGAAGGTCTTTACCTTTCTCGACAACGCTGGATATAGCCCACCAACCAAGTCCAACAATCAGGATGAAGAGGAAGGTGTCCATATTGCCTCATCATAAGTGAATGCACCATTTTCAACCAGCCTTACCGCAGCAATTCTTCCAGCGTGGTCGAAAGGTCCGTCTTCTCGTCGCGGTACTTCACGATCACCGGCGTATAGACGCTCAATCCCATCTCCTTGCCGTAGCCGCCCGTCACCGCGCGTGAGCCGGGAACCACCACCGCGCCCTCGGGAATAATCAGCGGCGTGGCTGGAGTCGCTTTCAGCGTGGTCGCGTTCACCAGATCGTAGACCGGCGTGCCCCGCGTCAGGATGGTTCCCGCCGCCAGCACCGCACCGCGCCGCACGATCGTTCCTTCATACACTCCGGTGTTTCCGCCCACCAGCACGTCGTCCTCGATAACGACCGGCGAGGCGTTCACCGGCTCCAGTACGCCGCCGATCTGCGCCCCGGCCGACAGATGCACCCGCCGCCCGATCTGCGCGCAGGAGCCAACCAGCGCGTGCGAGTCCACCATCGTTCCCTCGTCGACGTACGCCCCGACGTTGATGTACGCGGGCGGCATCATCACCACGCCGCGCGCCACATACGCGCCCGAGCGCACCGAGCTGCCGCCGGGAACGATCCGCACGCCGTCCTCGGGAACAAATCTCCGCGCCGGGTAGGTCGCCTTGTCGAGAAAGCTGAGCGCGCCGTCACCGCTCATCTGGGTCAGCGCGCCAATGCGAAATCCCAGCAGAATTCCGCGCTTCACCCACGCATTCACCCGCCATCCGGTGGGCGCGGAGGCGTCCGGCTCAGCCGCGCGCAGCTTCCCCGCCTCCAGCGCGTAACGCAGTTCAAGAAACGCGCTTAGCGCGTCCACATCGCTGACTGTATCGGTGCCCGCGGCAAATGACTCTTCGATTCTGGATTCAAGGCTTGCAGTCGTCATGGCTGCTCCGATTGTAGCGGGAACGCGGCAATCCAGCGCATCGCCGTGCAGCGGTTGCATGGAGATGCAATCGTCCGCGGCTTACGCGGGACCTACGCGCTCGGCAGCAGGCCAAGCTCGCCCAGCAGCTTCTCCAGCTTCTGCCGTGTGGCCGCCGTCACCGGCACCATGGGCAGGCGCAGGCGGTCTTCGATGCGGCCCATCAGCGCCAGCACAGCCTTTACCGGCGCGGGACTCGGCTCCGAAAAGTGCGCCTGCATCAACCGGAAGTACTTGCGGTTGATCTCTCTTGCCTTTACCCAGTCGTCCGTAAGCGCTGCCTGCACCATCTGCGCCATCTGCGCGGGGATCGCGTTCGACGCCACCGATACCAGCCCAGCCCCGCCCAGCGCGATGATGGGCAGCGTCATCGCGTCGTCGCCGCTGAAGACCTTGAATCCTGCGGGTGCCTCGTTCAGGATCGTTGTGATCTGCGCGATGTTGCCGCTCGATTCTTTGACGCCCACGACGTTGGGCAACTCGGCCAGGCGCAGTGTCGTCGCCGCCTCCAGGTTCGTGCCCGTCCGCGAAGGAATGTTGTAGATCAGGATCGGCAGCGCAGACGCTTCAATGACCGCGCGGAAGTGCTGGTACTGGCCCTCCTGGCCCGGCCGGTTGTAGTACGGGTTCGCCGTCAGCAGGCCGTCCAGCCCCGGCAACTTGGACAGCTTTTTGGCTCGCGCTACTGCCTCGCTGGTCGAGTTGTGGCTGCATCCGCCGAAGACCGGAATGCGGCCCGCCGCGGTGTTCACCACAATCTCAATCACGCGCGCGTTCTCGGCCTCCGTCATCGTCGAGGCCTCGCCCGTCGTCCCGCACGCGACCAGAAAATTGACGCCCGACTCGATCTGCCATTCGACCAGGCTGACCAGCGCAGCTTCGTCGAGCGTACCGTCCGCGCAAAAAGGTGTTACCAGTGCTGTGCCACAACCGGAGAGTTCCATAATGAGTGTCAGTTTACCCCTTTCGCGCAGTGGAATTCGCTGTCTACGCCGCGAAGTTGCAGCCGTTGTCCGCGCTTACACCCACTCGCCCGCGCGCATCAACGGCTCCGCCGCGCCGCTTGCGCCGATGCCGTCCACATCCATCTCCGCCGAGCCGATCATCCAGTCCACATGGATGAGGCTGTCGTTTGCGCCCAGCTTAGCCAGTTCTTCTTCGTTCATCTTCTCCCCGCCGACGAGGCAGGTCGAATACGCCTTGCCCAGCGCAATGTGGCTCGCCGCGTTCTCGTCGAACAGCGTGCTCCAGAACAGAATCCCCGCCGCCGCAATCGGCGACGAAGCCGGAACCAGCGCCACCTCGCCCAGCTGCCGCGCGCCCTCGTCGGTGGAGATCAGCCGGTTCAGCGCGTCCTCGCCCGCCGTCGCCGTCGCCTCCACAATCTTCCCGCCCTCGAACCGGCAGCGGATGTTTTCGATCAGCGTCCCCTGGTGCGAGAGCGGCTTCGACGCGCGCACCACGCCGTCCACGCGCTCCCTGTGCGGCGTGGTGAAGCACTCCTCGGTGGGAATATTGGGCTGGCAATAGACTCCATTTCCCGCCGTCGTCCCACCGCCCGCCCACAGATGCTGGTCGGCGAGTCCCACCTTCAGATCGGTGCTTCCGTCTTTGGATTTAAATCTCAGCGCCGCGAATCGCTTCGCATTCAGCGTGTCCACGCGCTCTTTCAGACGCGCTCCGTGGGCCAGCCAGTCGGCCACGGGATCGTCGCCGGTAATCCGCGACGCAACGAAGATCGCCTCCCACAGCTTCGCCACCGCCTGCTCCACCGGCTCGTTGGGGAAGACCAGCTTCGCCCACTCCGGCGTCGCCGAGGCAACAATCGTCCAGTTGATCTCATGCCGTGTAATCAGCTCCATCGCGGGCTTGGCAGCCTTCGACGCGGCAATATTCGCGCGCGAGACCTTCGCCGGGTCCTCGCCCGCAAGCAGCGCCGGATTCCCGCCCGCAATCGCCATACGCGCCGCGCCATTCTTGAACGCCGCCGCAATCGCATCCTGCAACCACGCGGGCGAGTAGTCGAAGCTCGCATCGGGCGCGTGTTCGTAGCGCGCCAGCACGCAGGGATCGTCGCTATAGAAGGTGGTGACCAGCAGCGCGCCCGCGCGATACGCGTGCTCCGTAATCCGCCGCACCAGCGGCAGCGCCTCCGTCGGCGCGGTCAGCACCAGCTCCTGCCCGGCGCGCAGGTTCAACCCCACGCGCACCGCGACCTCGGCCAGCCGGTCCAGCTTTTCATCAAACGAAAGCGAAGCAAACGAAGTGGAGTGTGAAGTTGAACTCATGCCAATAGGCTAAAGCACTTTCACAATTCGTGTAGAGGTAAATGAATTGTCATTCTGAGCGTAGCGAAGAATCCCCGCATTTCGTTCGAGGCACACCCTCCTACACTATCGACGAAGCTACCCTAACCCGCTCACTCCGGCAAACCCACGCTGCCAATCTTTCCCAGCTCCCGCTTGACCGCCATCTTATCGAGCGTCGCCAGCGGCAGCGCCAGCAGCAGCGAGATGCGCCGATCCAGAATCGTGTACGCCTCGCGGTAGGCCCTCGCCACCTCCTCGCGCGTGCCAACCGCCGCCGCCGGATCGGCCACGCCCCAATGCGCCGTCATGGGCTGCCCCGGCCACAGCGGACAGCTCTCCCGCGCTGCGTTGTCGCACACCGTGAAGACGAAGTCCATCCGCGGCGCGCCGGGCGCCGCAAACTCGTCCCACGATTTGCTGCGCAGCCCTTCGGTGCTCAGTCCAGCCATCTCTAATTGCCGCAACGCCTCCGGCCGCACCTCGCCCGCCGGATGGCTCCCCGCGCTGTACGCGGTGAACTCCGGCGCACCCTTGCGGTTCAGAATCGCCTCCGCCAGAATCGACCGCGCGGAGTTCCCCGTACACAGAAACAAGACGTTATAGTGCGCCATAAATCACCTCGAAACCTGAAGTTGTCATTCTGAGCGTAGCGAAGAATCCCCGTATTTCGTCCGTGATGCAACACACGGCACCATCTCCGTGAAGATGCTGTTGGCCTAAGCTTCTGTGCGAGATTTGATCGCGTAGACCTTCACGCTAGCCGCGGCCGCGTTGATGTCGTACTGCGCCAGCAGGGTTTTCAACTCCTCGTGCAACGAAGCCTTTGGGCTAGCCGCAATGCCGCAGCAAGGCTCCGGCATCATCTTGAACGGCGTCGCCTCCTCCATCGCCGGAGAGCAGCAGCCCGACTGGTTCTCCACCTTGGCGTACGCGTTCAAGTCCTTCCCGCTGTCCACAATTTCGACGTGCTCGAACCCCGCCGCCAGCAATCCCGCGCGATACTCCTCCATCCGTATCGCTCCGGCAATGCACCCGACGTACGCAGCAACGCTCTGCGCAACGGCCTCCGGCAGCTCATGCTTCAGCGCAATATCGCTCACCGCAACCCGGCCGCCGGGTTTCAGCACGCGCGCAATCTCGCGGAAGACGGCAGGCTTGTCGGGCGCCAGATTCAGCACGCAGTTCGAGATCACGCAATCGACCGATGCATCCGGCAGCGGAATCCGGTCAATGGTGGACAGATGAAACTCGACGTTGGTGTAGCCGCCTGCCACGGCATTCGCCCGCGCACGCTCGATCATCGCAGGCGTCATATCGATGCCGATGGCGCGGCCCTGCGGCCCCACCATCTTTGCCGCAAGAAACACGTCCAGCCCGCCGCCCGAGCCGAGATCGACAACCACCTCACCCGGTTGAATGTGGGCCGTCGCCGTGGGATTCCCGCACGAAAGCCCCATATTCGCCCCCGCCGGAATCGACCGCAACTCCTCAGCCGTATACCCGAAGGCCTCCGCCACGGCCTTCACTCCCGCGTCCTTGCTCGATAGCCCGCTCTCTGCCACCGCCCCATACTTCGCTCGCACCGACTCCAGAACCTGCTCCGCCATTCCATCGCCTCCAGAAACATATTCGCTAAAACGACTATATGGCTTGCCAACATATTCGTCAAGGCGTATAAGTAAGCCATGCCAGCAAAGCCGCCACAATTCAACATGCAGCGCTTCTTTCAGGCCCTCGGCGACACCACACGCCTGCGCCTGCTCAACCTCATGGGCGGCCAGGAGCTGTGCGTCTGCTATTTCGTTGAGGTCCTCGACCAGCCACAGCCCAAGATCAGCCGCCACCTGGCCTACCTGCGCCGCGCCGGAATCGTCGAGGCGCGCCGCGAGGGCAAGTGGATGCACTACCGCATCGCTCGCCCGGCGGACGCCGGCGCCGCCCAGCTCCTGCGTCAGACGCTCGCCTGGCTCAAGCAGGACCGCGTCATGCAATCCGACCGCGCGCGCCTCACCAAGGCCTGCTGCGCTCCAACCAAATTTGTAACCCTGCAATCGGCCCCCGCGCCCACCGCCGTCGCACGCACCCGCACCCGGAAGGCCCGCTAGCCATGTCCACCGCGCCGCACAACCTGTGCCGATGTTGCGCTCCGCTCGCGCGCAGGCATCTCTCCTTCCTCGACCGCTTCCTCACGCTCTGGATCTTTCTCGCCATGGCCGTCGGCGTTGGCCTGGGACACTTCGTGCCTCACGTCTCCGGCCTTGTCAACCGCTTCCAGAGCGGCACCACCAACATCCCCATCGCCATCGGCCTCATCGTCATGATGTTTCCGCCGCTGGCAAAAGTTCGCTACGAAAAGCTCGGCGAAGTCTTCCGCAACCGCCGCGTTCTCGCGCTTTCGCTGGTGCAGAACTGGATCATCGGCCCCATCCTGATGTTCCTTCTCGCCCTCGTCTTCCTGCGCGGAGAACCGGCCTACATGCGCGGTCTCATCCTGATCGGTATAGCCCGCTGCATCGCCATGGTCCTTGTCTGGAACGAACTGGCCGAGGGCGACACCGACTACGTCGCCGGTCTGGTCGCCCTCAACAGCATCTTCCAGGTCCTCTTCTATAGCGTCTACGCGTGGGCGTTCCTCACCGTGCTGCCGCGTTGGTTTGGCCTTGCGGCGAGCGTCGTCCCCATCGGCATCGCGCAAATCGCAAAGAGTGTGGGCCTCTATCTCGGCGTCCCGTTTGCCGCAGGATTCCTCACCCGCGCCATCCTCATCCGCCGCAAGGGAGAAGAATGGTACCGCACGCACTTCCTCCCGCGCATCGGCCCGCTCAGCCTCGTCGCGCTGCTCTTCACCATCATTGTGATGTTCTCGCTGAAGGGCGATCTGATCGTGCGTCTGCCGCTGGACGTGGCCCGCATCGCGCTTCCGCTAGTGCTCTACTTCCTCATCATGTTTCTGGTCAGCTTCTGGATGGGCAAGCGTCTGGGCGCGGACTACGCGCAGTCCGCCGCGCTCTCCTTCACCGCCGCCGGCAACAACTTCGAGCTGGCCATCGCCGTCTCGGTCGCCGTCTTCGGCCTCAACTCCGGCGAGGCCTTCGTCGGAGTCGTCGGCCCGCTGATCGAGGTCCCCGCCCTCATCGGCCTGGTCAACGTCGCCTTCTGGATTCGCCGCCGATTCTTCGTTCCCGCCTCGCCGCAGACCGCCCCACCCCGAGTTGCCGCCTAAAACCTCGTACCTCGTACCTCGAACCTAGATCTGGCAGCTCACCATGCCGCGCTTCTCCAGGTACCGCTGGTGGTACTCCTCGGCCTTCCAGAAGGTGCATGCCGGAACCACCTGCGTCGCCACCGGCTTGCGATAGGCGCCGGTTGCGTTCAGTTCCGCGATCTTCGCTCTTGCCTCCCACAGTTGGTCGTCCGAATGCGCAAAGATCACGCTGCGGTACTGCGATCCCCAATCCGGTCCCTGCCGGTTCACCTGGGTCGGGTCGTGCATCGCGAAGAACGCATCCAGCAGCGTATCGAACGACACGCGCGCGGGATCGAAGGTCACGTCCACCACCTCGGCATGTCCCGTGTGGTCGTTGCACACGTCCTTGTAGGTCGGGTGCTCCAGATCGCCGCCCTCATATCCAGCCGCCGTATCGATCACTCCCGGCATCTCTGCGAATCGGGCCTCAACGCCCCAAAAACATCCCGCTCCAAATGTTGCGTGCTCAATTCCCACTTTGTCTTGCTCCTTTGCTGCCCCCGAATCCTGTCCCGGGGGGTCTCTCGATCGTCCGTCTGCTCAATGCCTGTTTCTATATCGGCGAATCTCCACCTTGCTTCGCTCTCCACTTCGCGTTCCGGCCCGTGCTCCAACCGCTCTCTCTATTTGGACGGTTCTCACCCCATCTTGTCTTCCACCGCAGTGTTAATCCGCGTGTATTTCTAGGCTCTCCGGCCCACTCTCGTCAAACCCTCTTTTGGGTCATGCCCACATCGCCAACCCCATCCGCCGCGCTCCGGCCCCATCTCTGCCCGGTCCCCGCGCACATGCCTCAGTCGTTCGCTCATTCCCTGAATGGAACCCGCTTCCGGCGGTGTAGTTGCTCACTGCAAACCCATCCCGCCGTGCCACAGAAGTACGATCCCCTTACCCCTGCCTTTTCTTCTTCTTCCCCGGGGCCTTCAACTGGGCAAACTCCGGCGTCCTCTTCTTGGGAACCACTTTTTTCCCCGCCGCCGCGCGTCCCAGCGCCATCACCTCGCCCAGGGTCAACTCGCGGAACTCGCCTGGCGGAACGTCCAGTCGCAGCGCGCCATAACCAATTCGCCGGATCTTCTCCACGTGGTGCCCAATCTCCTCGAACATCTTGCGCAACTGCCGGTTTCGCCCCTCGGTCAGCGTCACCTCGTACCAGGGATTGTCTCCTCCGCGCACCATCTCCACCCGTGCCGGAGCGGTCACAATCCGGTCTCTCCGCCCAGCCCTCACCTCGTCCAGCCGTCCCCGGTCGATCACGATTCCCCGCCGAATCTGTTCCAGCCCCGCCGCCTCCGGCACACCGCTCACCTTCACCAGGTAGGTCTTCTCCACGCCCGCCGCCGCCTTCGATAGAGCGTTCGCCAACTCGCCGTCGTTGGTCATTAACAACAACCCCTCCGACAGATAGTCCAGCCGCCCCACCGGATACAGCCTCACCCGGTCGCCGTGCGGCCCCGCCTTTGGCTTCATCATCAGGTCCATCACGGTAGGCCGCTTCTGCGGATCGTCGAGCGTCGTCACATATCCGCGCGGCTTGTTCAGCATGTAGTAGCGCCGCACCTCCGGCCCCTTCAGCAGCTTGCCATCCACGCGGATGTGGTCGCGCGCGGCGTCGTGCTTTGTCCCCAGTTCCATCACCACCGTACCGTTGACCTGCACCCGCCCGGCCAGAATGATCTCCTCGGCCTTCCTCCGGCTGGCCACCCCCGCCGCCGCCAGTATCTTCTGCAGCCGCTCCAGCTTGTCCTCACTTTGGGAGCCGTCATTCTGGACTGCTCGCAGTCCAGAATCTCCGTATTTGTCCTGCTTCTCCGCCCCCGCCAACTTCACTATCGCCTTCGTCATCCCTGCCTCATCCTTCTGTCCGCGGAGTTGCTCGTCGCGGTCGCGCTCTTCTCAAGTGGCCAGTCAAAAGCAGCCCTACTCCATTATCGCCCACCCCACTCCTCGGCCTCTAATCCCTTCGAGAGTCGTCATTCTGGCGCGGCACCACAGAAGTCGTCATTCTGGCGCAGCCAGAATCTCCGTAGATGATTATCCAGTCTGCTCAGGCAGGACCGCAAAAGCGCCAACGGCGCGCCCTATACCAGCATGGGGCGCAGCCCCATGAAGGCCTCGATTTTGGGCCTTGCGGCGTGAGCGCCGGAGCTAATTGCATAATCATCTCTCCGTATTTGCCTTTGTAGTCCCCTCCGCCGCACCCTTCTCATACGCCAGCAAATCCCCCGGCTCGCACTCCAGAACCTCGCACAGCCGTTCCAGCGTGCTGAACCGGATCGCCTTGGCCCGCCCCGTCTTCAGCACCGACAGGTTCTGCGCCGTAATCCCCACCAGCTCCGCCAGCGTATTCAGCCGCATCTTCCGCCGCGCCAGCATCACATCCACATTCACCACAATCGGCATCGCTCGCCCTCGCTCAAACGATCAGCTCCTGCTCTTCGCGCATCTCCGCCGCCATCGCCATAAACCACGAGATCCCCACGATAATCAGCCCGTTCACCACCGAACCCAGGCCTTGGCCTGAGCTCATGTATTCACGAGCACCGGCAAACGGCACGAACAGGGCTCCAAACTTCGCAGTTCCGAACAACACACAGGCAATGCCCCATTGACGAATCTGCTCCACAGACCCGGCAGTGAAAATCTCCCCACGCGAATAATTGCCGAGCAGCCGATAAAGATGGTACCCGCACTTGAACAAAAGTCCTGCAGTGACAGCAACCAACCCAAAATGAACGAAGCGGGCACCGCCCGAGCCAAACCCGGAGGGAATGCCCCACACGCAGAACATCAACCCAAAGATGCCGAGCACAAGAAGGTAAAGCCCCAAAATCACTTTGCAGATCGCCCGCATAATTCCGCTGACCCACCGAATCTTCCGTAGCCTCGCCTCGTTTTCAGGTCGCATAAAAACTCCTCCACGCCTCGATCATACGCAGAGTATTCCGCTTGTCAATAGTTTTTTATTGTTTATCAATAATTATTGATTGCTATACGCGATCAACTGTCCATGCCGGGCAGATCATCCATTGCACTCTCATAGTGATCGTGCACTGGAAGAGATTCACGCGTTCTCGCCGCTCTGTATCTCGGTCTCCTCAGCAGGTGGATTCTCCGCCGTCTCGACTGTCTCCAGCGGCGCATCCTCCATCGCCATCTCCTCCTGCTCGGCCAACTGGCCGGCTATCTTCTCGAACTCCTCGATCGAGGGCAGCTCGGAGACGTCCTTCAGCCCAAACTTGATCAGGAATTCGCGTGTTGTCTTATACAGAATGGGCCGCCCGATCACATGCTTCCGCCCCGCCGTCGCAATCAGCTTGCGCGCCAGCAGCGAGCCCAGCACGCCGCTCGAGTCCACGCCGCGAATCTCCGAGATCTCGGGTGCCGTCACCGGCTGCTTGTACGCCACCACGGCCAGCGTCTCCAGCGACTGCAGCGTCAGCTTCAGCGGCGGCTTCAGAGTGCGCACGAAGCCGCGCACCGCGTCGTGGTACTCCGGCTTGGTGGCAAAACGGAAGCCGCCAGCGACCTCGCGAATCTCCAGCCCGCGGTCCGACTCCGGTGCCGCGTACTCCGCGATCAACCGGTCCAGCAGCACACGAAAGTGCGCGCGCAGCCGAACCATGCGCGCCCGCTCCGCCCGCGCCGCCGCCGCATCGACCGCAGCCGCATCGGTCGCGGAGGAGTCAGTTGCCGAGTCCGTCGGCTCCGCAGTCTGAGGATTCGGTTCCGTTACTGTGTGCCCCACGTCTGGATTCTCAGACGTGGGTTCAGCGACCGCTTCACCAGCCGTCGCATCGAAGTCCGCCAGCAGCGTTGGGTCTGCCTCCGCCGCTTCCGTCTCGTTCAGCGAGAGCGTCTGCTGGGCCGAAACCGCGCGGTCCAGCTCCGCCTGCGCCTCATCGCCCAGCAGGCCCAGCAGTTGCGCCAGCGTCACCGGCTCTTCCGACGCATAGATAACAGCTTCGATCTTTGCTTTCAGGCTCATGATTCGTGTCAGAGGTAAGCATATCAACCCTGCGGCCTCTGCGCAGAGACAAATGACGCGCGCAGAAAGATTGAGCCGGCGGATTCAACAGCGAAGCGCCACCGGGCAGGGACTAATCGAACGAGATCATGATCTTGGTATACGCCGCCGGGTTCTCGCTCCACGCGCGCAGGATCGCCGGCGCCTCGTCCAGCGGAACGGTCGCGCTGATTGCCTTCGCGGTGGGGAACCGTTTCTGCTCGAGCATGCGGATCACCTCTTTGAAGTCCTCGGGCAGCGCGTTGCGCGAGCCGCGAATGTCCAGCTCCTTCTGCACAAACAGCCGCGTCTCGAAGCTGACGTTGTCCTTGGCGTATCCAATGTAGACAACGCGCCCGGCGAACGAGACCTCCTCGACCGCAGCGCGATAGGTCTCGGGCCTGCCAATCGCCTCGATAATCACATCGGGCCCGTGGCCGCCCGTGATCTCCTGTAGCCGTGCATGTACATCGTCGCGCGTGGAGTTAATCAGGTCCCGCGCGCCAGCGTCCTTGGCAGTCACCAGCTTCTTGTCGTCGATGTCGATGGCAACAACGCGCGCATCGCGAAAGGCCGCCGCCGCCACCGCGCCCAGTCCCACGCCACCGCATCCATACACCGCAACCGTGTCCTTCGCCGTCACCAATCCGCGCGCAACCGCATGGCAGCCAACAGTAAGAGGCTCTACCAGAGCCAGTTCTTCCAGGGGCAGCGGGGCCGCGTACAACTTCGCCATCGGCATGGAGATGGTGTCCATCAGCGCGCCGTCGCGCTGCACCCCCAGCGTCTGATTGTCGCGGCACGCATTGAAGCGCCCCTGGCGGCAGGAACTGCACTTGCCGCAGCTTGTATACGGCGACAGCGTCACATTCATCCCCGCCGTCAGTCCGAGGTCGTTTGCCGGCACATGCTCCAGCGTTGCGCCAACCTCGTGGCCTGGAATCCGCGGATACGTCACCATCGGGTTCTTGCCCAGATACGTGCTCAGATCGCTCCCGCACAAACCGAGGCGGCGAACCCGCATTGTAGCTTCCCGCGGTCCGGCAACCGGACGTTCCATCTCAATGACTCGCGCCTCGCCGGGCCGGTCGATCACAAGTGCTCTCATCGATTTCCTTGTCCCTCTATATCTCTTCCGTCGGCAAGTGCTTCACCAGGGTCAGTATAGAAGATCGCCAGATGCCTTGAAGCGAACAGCAATACGGCCGGGTTGACCCATGGCGCGCCAGGAAATGCGAATTTCCGGGAACATCTCTCCGTGAATGTGGGAAGATAGGCAGAATGGCTACGGTCGGCGTAATTATCCCTGCGTTCAATGCTGCAAAAACTCTGCCGATCGCACTCGATAGCGTCGCGTCGCAGACCTTCGACGACTGGCAGATTCTGCTGGTCGACGATGGCAGCACAGACAACACCGCCGAAGTCGTTGCCCCCTTCCTCACTCGCTTCGGCCCCAAAATTCTCTACATCAAGCAGGAGAACCGCGGCCTGCCCGCGGCAAGAAACACCGCCATTCGCGCCTCGTCCGCCGAGTTCCTCGCCCTGCTCGATGCCGACGATGTGTGGCTGCCCTGCCGGCTCGAGGAGTCGGTGAAGATTCTGCGCGAGCGTCCGCAGGCGGGCCTCGCCTATGGCGGCATCACCGGCATCGACCAGGATGGCCGGCCCGGAGATTCATTCGTGGGAAATCGCAGGTTCGCCGAAGGCCGCATCGCGCCCCACATCTACATGCGCCAGGTTGAGCTGCCCTGCCCCACCATTACATTCCGCCGCAAGTGCATCGACGAAGTCGGCCTCTTCGACGAGACCATGCGCGCCACCGAGGACCGAGACCTCTGCCTGCGCATCGCCCTGCGCTACGAGGTTGCCTTTGTCCCCAGGGTCATCGCCTGCTACCGCGTCTCGCCCAGTTCCATGACCACCGATCCCGAGCGCATGCTTCAGGCCCAGATGCAGTTCATCGAAAAACATTACGGTGCTCCCGGTTGCGGCTGGCTGGCGCGCCGCATCGCCCTCAGCCTGTGCTACAAACAGCGCGCCGATGCCTTGTCGCTCCGTCGCCGCCCGTGGCCTGCCCTGGCCAGTTCCATGCGCGCCCTGGCCCTCTATCCATTCGATATCGGCAACATCCGCACCGCCGCATCCATGCTCCTGCGTTGCGCCGGACTCAGAGTAATGACCAAGTAGGTGTTACCATGTTTCAAAGTTGTCATCCTGAACGCAGTGAAGGATCCCCGCATTTTCTTTTGTTTGTTCTTGCTCGCGAGAGACGCCTGGTTTGAAGACACTCTCGCAGTTCATGCACTTACTGCGGACTGGCTCCGGAACCCCGCGCCGGGCTCGTTGCCGACAGATGATAGTCGAACCGGTCGAGGTCCTGCTCCCGGTAAAAACGCGGCTCGGAGACGAACTTCGGGTCCCCGCAGCTCTCGTGCATGGTTCCGGCGGGGCACCCAACGCCCCGTATTCCGTAGTACAGGTTGTTGGTGCGGATCACATTCCCGATCTTCTTCTGGTAGTAGAAGCCGCCCGGCCCGCCCGGCTTTCCTCCCAGGTTGTAGGTTCCGGGATTGTCGTATCCCAGAACTATATTGTTCTTGAAGATCAGCGTGCTGGAGGAGCAGCCGCCCTCGTCCCAGCACCCAATGTCGAAGCTGGTCGGTGCATAGGTAACGATCGTATTGTTGGCGATCTGCGCCCAGCCTCCCTGCCGGAAGTTGAACGAGAGCGCATCGTTCGAGCGGCAGAAGTCGCCCAGATGTGCGTTGTAGCTGCTCGGCAGGCCCGCCATCGGCTGAGACATCCTCATGCAGTTCGCCATCACCGTGTTGTTGGTGAACACCGCCGGGTTCTCGTTCGGCCCCCACTTGAATGGCTGCCCATTGTTGCCCCGCGCCGTGGAGTTCGTGATGCTCAACGAGCATCTGCCCGTGTCCATGTGCCCCAGGTCCAGCCCGTCCTGCGTGTTGTAGTTGAACGCGGAGTGGTCGACGTTCGCCGTCAGGCACATCCCCGGCGGCGTTCCTACTCCATCGCCATAGCCTCCATTGCTCTGTCCGTAACAGGAGGTGGCCCCCGTACCGGGATAGATCTGGTTGCATCCGCTCCACTCAATCGTGGAGTAGTTGAAGTTCCACACTCCATGGACGCTCGCGGTCTGCCTGCCATCGTCGAAGTCCCACCCGGCCATGCCGTTGTACGCAATGTCGCAGCGCAAACAGCTAACGACTCCACCAATCGCTCCGATCACCCCCCGGTCCGTGTGCCCATGGATCCATAAGTCCTGCATCGTTAGATCGTGTGTATGCACGTCGGTGGAGACGCCGTCCGAGTCGTAGTCGTCCAGCGGGCCGCCCCTGCTACAGCCCCTTGGCAGCATCGGATCGCCATGCGATATGCACTGCGCGTGGCTGGTCACCTCCAAGCACTGCACATCCACATACTGCGCTCCGGCCAGGTTGAGCGTATTGCCAACTCCAAACCCGCCGAAGATCCGCGTCGTCTTTGTCTTATCGACCGCGTTCCCCACGCTGCAACTTGCATGGTTCTCGCCCAGGATGCGCGTGTGCCGGCTCGGTGTCCCAGCCGGAATAACGGGGTTGGTGCAGGCGTATGGCCCCTGTCCTCCATAGCACCATGTGTACCCGGCGCCCTTGCCGGTTGCGGCATCGAACCCCACCCGCCACGGCCCGCCACGAAGGATCACCGTGTCGCCGCCGGCGATCACCCACGCATCGTTGCCGTAGCTCTGGTCGTCCCACAGATAGCGGTAGTCCTTGAACGCGCAGTGCTGGTTCACTCCCCGGCCGCGATACGCGGCGTCCGCCTTGCCATCGCATTGGCCCGTCGGCGCCTTTGCCGAATAGCGCGTCCCTCCATCCTTGCGCACATACCAGGTCTCCCCAAACGCCGGCGCGCAGATCGACAACAGCAATAACATCCACAGAATATTGCGACGCATTCTCACTCTTCGGTTGCTCCAGTCGAGGGCGGTTTCACCGTTGAGCGCCAGTATAGCCGAAGGTCGTGCCCCGCCGTTTGAGCGCAACTGGCGCACTGCCACGCCCCCCAGGGCAATTGCATGAATCGAAAAATCTTTCTGCCTTTCCCGGCAAAATCGCCGTGTCAAGCCCCTGTCACTCCGAAAATCCATCTAACCATAACAAAACAATCCAGATAAAAATCCTCAGAAGTTGGCATAGTAGTTTCCCTCCAACGCGTATAATTAAATCAGTAAGCAAATTCAAACAGACCCGGCCAACTCGCCGGGCCTTCGATTTTAACCCTCAACCGTCTCAACGAAGTCCAGACTTAGTCCAGACTTAAACCAGACCAAGTCCAGATAAGTCTAGACTTAACATGCCTTTTTTGAATACTTTGAGACTTTTTCACGCACAAAAGGAGAACCCGCATGTCCGAAGCAACCGAACCCAGTCTGGTCTTCGCCTTCAACTGACCACCTACCACTTACCACTGTCTTCTTCGCCTTTTATACGTCTCAAGCGCTTAGCGCGAGCTTAACCAACATGTTTTGAATACTTTACGCTATTAGCACGGGGGGGGGTACATGCCGATCAACTGACCTGGCCACACACTCCCGCAGCCGGCACAACCCGCGCCATCTTGATAAAATTGAAGCGCAGACAACGCACAAGGAGATCCATGGCAACTCTTCTCGAACAGCTTCGCACCATGACCAAGGTCGTCGCCGACTCCGGCGACATCAACTCCATCGAAAAGTTCAAGCCGCAGGATTCCACCACCAATCCCTCGCTCATCGCGGCTGCAGCCCAGATGCCCGCCTACCAGTCCATTGTCGACGGCGTCCTCAAGCAGGCGCGCGCCGAGGCAGGCCCCGCCGCCACCGACCAGGCCGTTGCCGCCCTCGCCTTCAAGTCTCTCGCCGTCGCCTTCGGCCGCAAGATCCTCGCCATCGTCCCCGGCCGCGTCTCCACCGAGGTCGATGCGCGCCTCTCCTACGACACCGAAAAGACCATCGCCCAGGCCCGCGAGATCATCGCGCAGTATGACAGGGCCGGCATCGGCCGCGAGCGCATCCTCATCAAGATCGCCTCCACGTGGGAGGGCATCAAGGCCGCCGAGGTCCTCGAGCGCGAGGGAATCCACTGCAACCTCACCCTCCTCTTCGGCCTACACCAGGCCATCGCCAGCGCCGAGGCCAAAGTCACATTGATCTCGCCCTTCGTCGGCCGCATCCTCGACTGGTACAAAAAGGACACCGGCAAGGACTACGCCGGCCCCACCGATCCCGGCGTCCAATCCGTCACCACCATCTACAACTACTACAAGAAATTCGGCTACAAGACCCAGGTCATGGGCGCGAGCTTCCGCAACATCGGCGAGATCACCGAGCTCGCCGGATGCGACCTGCTGACCATCGCCCCCAAGCTCCTCGCCGAGTTGGAAGCCAGCTCCGCCGACCTGCCGAAGAAGCTCGACGCCGCTAAGTCCGCCACCATGTCCATCGAGCGGCTCACCATCGACAAGGCCACCTTCGACCGTATGCACGCCGCCGACCGCATGGCCCACGACAAGCTGAAGGAAGGCATCGAAGGCTTCTCCAAGGCCCTCGAAGACCTGGAAAAGCTTCTTGCCAAGCGCCTCAGCGAACTCAGCTAGAAGACCGCCGTCGCCGCCCACTAGCGTCGTATGGTGTACCTCTGAATCTGTATTATTAGACCGCGCCCAACCCAGGTGCGGTCTTTCATTTCAACCGCACGCATCAGGGAGTAACCCGGAATGAATCAGCAACGCGGCTCACAATCAGATCTCACGCGCAGGTCACTGCTGGCGAAATCCAGCCTCATCGCGGGTGGTCTCTTGCTCCCTTCCGCCCTGCGCGCCCAGACCGCGTCCGCCCCAACCCCGCCTCCGCCCATTCAGCCAGTCCCGCCCGGAGGCATGAACGGTGTTGCTCCCGGCACGCCCATGCCCGCCGACGGCAAAAGCCCCTACGCTTATACGGGCATCAGCGGCCCCGGCAGGCCCGTCGACGCCGCCAGTGGTCACGGCGGCTATCGCTCCGGCAGCGGCGGCCTCGCCTACGCAGGCGAGCATCCCTACCCGTTCCCTACTCAGCCTCTCACCGACAGCGACGCCTCCGGCTCGGCGGTCACCGCGGGTCTCATTCCGCCGCTGCTTCCGCTCATCGAAGTCCAGGTGCGCGACACCATCGTCTGCCATGGCGGCGACGGCAACTTCTATTTGACCGGCTCGACCGGCGAGAACATCTGGGCCTACAATCGCGGCGTCGAGATGTGGCGCTCCCCCGACCTCAAGACCTGGCACTACCTCGGCCTGGTCTGGGACATGGACAAGGAAGGCACTTGGGAGAAGGCCTGGCGCGGCCTCCACGACAAGCCCTGCCGCGCCATCTGGGCGCCCGAGATCCACTACCTTCGCGGCAATTACTACATCTGCCTCTCCATCGCGCCCACCGGAATCTCCATCCTCAAAAGCACCACCGGCAAGCCCACCGGCCCTTATGTCCACGCCTTCTCGCCGGACCAGCCGTTCATCAACGCCATCGACCCTACCCTCTTTGAAGACACCGGCGGCAAGGTCTACTTCACCGCCAGCTCCGCCACTCGCATCGTGCAACTGAAAGACGATCTCTCCGGCCTCGCCGGCGACTGGCACCCCATCACACTCGCCGGCCCGGACCACACGCCTTCTCACCACGCCGAGCGTTGCGCAGGCCGCGGCTCCAACGACCTCGGCACCGAGGGTGCCGTCCTCTTCAAGGCCAATGGCCGCTACTACCTCGGTGCCGCCGACAGCTATGAGGGCCGCTACTCCACCTGCCTCGCCATCTCCGACAACATCTACGGCCCCTACCACACACGCCACGAGTCCGTCCCCTGCGGCGGCGGCACCGGCTTCTTTCAGGACAACTCCGGCTCCTGGTGGTCCAGCTTCTTCGGCAACGACAACCAGGCCCCCTTCCGAGAAAAACCTGCCATCGTCAAGGTCGACTTCGCCCCCGATGGCCGCGTCATCGTCGCCGCCAAACAGCCCTTCGTGCCAGGCTGGAAGCCAAAACCAACTGAGGCTCCCAAGCCCGCAGCTTCGTAGTCATCTTCACTGTACCGACATACCATAATGAAGTTGTCATACTTCTATGAAGAAAGGCGCACCTATCCAGCGGTATTTGCGAACAGATTGCGTACAGACTTCTATTCGTGCTCGTGGCACACAGGGGGGGACGAATCCCGGTCGCTCCATCTGAGGATGTCCTGCGGAGAAGATCTCTCGCGGGACAGAGGATGAGCGAGCTGACCGGGTACCCTTGCAACCGTCGCAAACGCCGTTGTTGAAGCTCTTGTCCTGCT
>Ga0224531_1000138_pt1 | contig 45376 bp, 34 predicted proteins | sample CBST100metaG_FD_179876 | JGI IMG/M metagenome (GOLD analysis project Ga0224531, IMG submission 179876) | Peat soil microbial communities from Stordalen Mire, Sweden - C.B.S.T100 | ecosystem: Environmental > Terrestrial > Soil > Wetlands > Peat | place: Sweden: Norrbotten County, Stordalen Mire...
GCAAGGAGCTTTTCTTCATTGACTCGCGCGGACGCCTCTCCGTTGGCATCGATCAGGGCAACTTCTCCAAGGTGTATAAGATTGGCGAAGGCGCAGAGCTGACGATTCCGAAGAAAGCCGCGGAGTAGCGCCTTCTTTACAGGCTGAGAAAAACTCGGTCCGGAGGGAGGCGGGGGGGTTCAACCCCCGCAAAAAGCCCGCAAAACCAGCGCGGCGTTAGCCGCGGAAGGAAACAGCCAGTCAGTAAATGGGCAGGGAGAACAGCATGATGGGAAAAGCAATGCGAGTTTGCGTGTTGGCCGGGATGGTTGTCGTAGCGATTGCACCATTGGCGGCTCAACAGCCCGCCCCACAACCCGCTCCGCCCGCGGCTCATCACTGGGCGATCCAGGTGCATGGCGGCGCGGGCGTCATTGAGCGCTCGGCGCTGGGTCCTCAGGCTTCGGCTGCCTATCGCGCCTCGCTCACCCAGGCTGCTGAAGCCGGCGCCAAGGTTCTGGACAGCGGCGGCTCCTCGCTTGACGCTGTCGAGGCCGCCATCAAGGTTCTCGAAGACGATCCGCTCTTCAACGCCGGCCGGGGAGCGGTCTTCTCCGCCGAAGGAAAGAACGAGATGGACTCCTCCATCATGGACGGCTCCAACCTGATGGCTGGCGCGGTGGCCGGGGTCGGGCGCACTCGCCACCCCATCAGCCTGGCCCGCGCGGTCATGGAGAAGTCGCCGTACGTGATGATGATCGGTCCGGGCGCAGACGCCTTTGGTGGTCGCGTGGGTCTTGAACAGGTGGACCCTAGTTTTTTCTTCACGGAAAGCCGCTGGCAGAATCTGGTCAAGCAGCTCCAGAAGGATGGCCGTCCTGTCCCGCCGCGCCCAGCCGGAGCGCCGCCTCCGGGCCCCACCGTCCCCGTGGCCCAGATTGACGAGTCCGCTCAATCCCGCCGCTACGGCACCGTCGGCGCAGTCGCTTTGGACCGCCAGGGCAACATCGCCGCTGGCACCTCCACCGGCGGCATGCAGGGCAAAATGCCGGGCCGCGTCGGCGACTCGCCCATCATCGGCGCGGGCACCTACGCCTCCAACGCCTCCTGCGCCGTCTCCGCCACCGGCAGCGGCGAATACTTCATCCGCCTCGGCGTCGCCCGCGAAATCTGCAACCTCGTCCAGTTCAAGGGCATGACGTTGCAGCAGGCCGCTGACCAGGTCATTCACAAGGAACTCGAGACCCTGCACGGCGACGGCGGCGTCATCGCCCTCACCCCCGACGGCCAGTTGGCCTGGACCTTCAACACCCCCGGCATGTTCCGCGCCCGCCAGCGCGAGGGCGGCAAGCTGGAAACCGGCATCTACAACGACGAGCCGTAATGGATGAAGGCCCTTGCGGCCGATGGACCAATAGGGTGTCACGATGCCCACTGTCTTTCGAGAACGCGGTTTCAGATTCTTCTTTTACTCAAACGAAGGATCGCCTCGCGAGCCTGTCCACATCCACGTTGAGAAAGATGACGTGGAAGCAAAATTCTGGCTGAGACCAGAGGTTTGTGTGGCCTACAATGATGGCTACGATGCCCGCACGTTGCGCGAACTCGCAGCCGTTGTGGACATCCAACGAGAGCGAATCGAGAGGGCTTGGGATGAGTATTTCGGCTAGCGCCACGCGCGTACGATTCGACGAGGACAGCATGTGGGTTGATCTAAACGACGGCCGCGTAATAGGCGTGCCGCTGGCCTGGTTTCCCCGACTGCTGCGTGGCACTGCCGAAGAGCGCGAACAGGTAAGAGTCAGCAGCCGCGGCCTGCACTGGGATGCCTTGGATGAGGACATTTCCATCGCCGGCCTACTCGCAGGCTTGGGCGACCAGAACTCCAGCGACAAGACTTTCGCGGCATAAGCCCGTATAACCACTGAAGCTGGTTGCCCCAGGTGCCTCGCATTTGGGCGCCTGGGAGAGCAAAGGCCTTGCCAGTCCGGGTCTGCCACTCCGCCATAAGCCCGAAAAGTCTAAGAAAGCGACTGGCCCCCCCGCAGGTGGCGGGCCAACCGAATCCCAAGCTAAGAGCTGGAATCTGTCTTTTGCAGTCCGGCATGGGGCGCATCCGCACCCAGAAAGGATGAAAATGCGGCGGATCTACGCGACGCTCAGCTGAAAGGACTTAGCCGCTATTTTCACTGCAGATCATTCACCCCAACAGGCGCACACTAAAAATATGAAACGTAATCCCCGGTTCCATCTGTCAGGGACGTGACCGGTCAAGACCCAAAAAGGTCGTGCCCGTTCTTTTGGGGAAGATTCACCTTTTGTTCGCTTCTTGCGGCAATTGATCGACATATCTATCTGTATTTAAACGGTTTGCGGGCTTGACAAATCGCGGAGATTCTCAGTTTTCCACAGGGTTGCGATTTCTTAAGTTCAATGGAATCAACGCGCAGGCGGTTGATTTCGGGGCAAAAACGCCTGTCTTTCGCCCAAAATCAGGCGTTTTTCGCCAAAAAACAGGGCCATTTGACCTGTCTCCCAACGCGGAATTCCCCACATCTCCAGGTGTCTTCTGCCTGGAAATGTGGGGAATCCTCAAACCGCTGCAGCGGAGAAATCTCCGACAGCCCTGTTTTACCGAATGATCTCGAACTTCTCCCACAGGCAGTTGCACACCGGGCAACGCTCGTGCTCCTCTTCCGTCTCCGAGGTGTAGCCGCAGACCGGGCAAACGTAGAAATCGCGCGCTTCGCCAATCCAGGAGTCCTTCTTGCCGGCTGCCAGCAGGGCGATGGCCTCGCCGTAGAGCCGCGCGTGGGTCTTCTCCGCTTCCAGAGCGAAGCTGAAGGTGCGGATCGCCGAGGTGTTCTTGTGCTCTTTGGCCTCTTCCAGGAAGCCGGGGTACATCGTGTCGATTTCGTACTGCTCGCCGTTCAGAGCGGTCTTCAGGTTCTCGAGCGTGCTCTTGACCTCTACTTCGTGAATTTCGCACTCCGAGCGGCTACCCAACTGATGGAGGACCCGCGAGTGATTGGTGGCGTGTATCTGCTCGGCACGCGCGGCGGCGCGGAACAGGCTTGCGGCGCCATGCAATCCGTCTTCGTCGGCTTTGGCCGCAAAGGCTGTGTATTTGGCGTGCGCGTTCGACTCGCCCTCAAAGGCGGCTAAAAGGTTTTGAACCGTGATCGTATTTTCCGCGACAATTCCAGACATGAAAAAACTCCTCCAACTCCGAACAAGAGCCTACGGGGGCCGGGTTACCTTTGCTGTGATGCAGGTTACATTCGATTGAAACCGAAGTGCGGCCTCCGCTTGCGCTGTGAATCAACGGGAGGGCGCTCGATCCTTCGGCGTCATCGGCTGACGATGCTCTCGATACGGAGAAACGCTTGCCGGCCGAGTCTCAGATAGGTGTGGGGGTGAAAGACCGCTAACGCTTCAGGTTCCTGGTCATCCCATTGAAATTGCATTTGCCGGAATAGCCAGTTGTCTCCATTGCGCGCAAGAGTCGCAGAAAAGCGTATGGGGCGCTCTATTCCCTTGAAGTTGACCGATCCCACCGTTGCCACCCAGGCCACATCTCCCGAAGAAGAGATGATGGACCCATCGACGTTGAACCGGAAGTTTCCCCAGTCCCGCCAATCTTCCCGGATCAACGTGGCGGCCGCTGGGTAGCCGCGCACCCACTCAGCCGTGCCGCCCTCGGTTCCCAGAATCAAAACATCTCCGTCCCTGGGGAAGAGGCGGCTCATGAAGGCGTCCAGATTGCCTGGATCGCGCTTGACGTAGCCCTCTTGAAACGCTCGCAACGAAGCCAGAACCCCGGCGCGAACGGCGGGAGGCGCGTCTCCCGCTTGCCGCAACTCCAGCTCGCGGAGCTCGGGGTTGGGTGTGCTCTTCGAATGGAGGCAGGCGATGAAACCGAAGACGAAGCCGCACATTGCCATCAGAGCGGCAGCGGATGCAAAAAGGACTCTCTTCCGAGTGAGTCTCAATGCCGTCGTTCCCCTCTTTCAGTCGGAGAATGATGATGGACAGATCATACGAAGGTCGCGTTCTGTGTGCAACCTGCGGCAACGCCGTCGCCACGGATCTGCTTTTGGATTGCCCGGAAGCCAGCACCAAAACTACCGCCAGAAACAACGAGGCCATCTCCGCGGAGATGGCCTCGCTGTTTATCGATGGGCTCGCATTATGGCGCAACGTTCCGCGCTTCTGCCTTCTGTGTCAGCACCTTGTGGGCGTTGTCTTCCAGAGCCTGGGCTTCGGGCAGGTAGCCGAGCGCTTTCTGGATCGCTGGATCCCAGTCCGCCATGGCGCGCAAGCCCGTCAATTCGCCGAAGTCGGTGGTCAGAACGTGCTGCTTGATGCTGACCTTCAACCAATCCATGATTCCGTTCAGGTCCGCTTCGGTCCAGGGAATGTTCTGGGCCGTCAGGTACTGCTTGAACTCGCCGATCACCGCGTCGTCCACCTGGAAGTTCTTGTCGACCGTGTGGGTAGCCAGGTAATGCGGTCCAAAGTGGAAGAAAACCCCTTTGTACAGCAGCTCATCCTGGAAGCGGTTGCTCTTGGGGCTCTCGATCTTTTCGTCCGGCGTAATGCCGCCGCCGCCGTACACCGTGCGGCCTGCGTCGGTGAACTTCACCTCGCGGTTGGTGGTGTCGGCCGGCTGCGCCCCGGCATGGTTCATGTAGTAGTCGTAGAGCGAAACGCCGGCGTAGTTGCGCTGGATGAGGCGTCCCGAGGGGGTGTAGTAGTGATAGGTGGTCAGCGCCAGGCCCATGGAGTGATCGGCCAGGTCATACACCGTCTGCACCAGTCCCTTGCCAAAGGTCGTTTCGCCCACGATCAGGGCCCGGTCATGGTCTTGCAGCGCGCCAGAGACAATCTCCGCCGCGGAAGCTGTGCCGCGGTTCACCAGCACCACGATGGGAAAGGTCTTTCCGCCGTTGCCGTGAGTGGCCGTGTAGACCTGGTCGGGGTAGGCCCGCCCCCGCTGCGAAACGATGTTCTGTCCCTTGTTCAGCAGGTGGTCGCAAACCTCCACCGCCTGGTTCAACAGTCCGCCGGGGTTGCCGCGCAGATCCAGGACCAGGCCTTTCAGCCCGCTGAAGCCGTCGACCGCGTCCTCCACTTCCTGCGCCGTGGTCTCCTGGAACTGGGTGAGGTGAACGTAGCCCACCCCGGGGCGTATCTCATACTTAAGGTCCACCGAAGGGTGAGAAATCTCCCCGCGCACCAAGTCAAAGACCAGCGGCTTCGGCTGTCCGTCGCGGACCGTGGAAACCTGGACGTGCGTCCCCTGGGGTCCCTTGAGCGCCTTGGCTACCAAGTCCGAACTCATTCCGTCGGTCGATTTGCCATCGACGGCGGAAATGATGTCGCCGGCATGGATGCCAGCCCGGAAGGCTGGTGTGCCCTCGGATGGGTAGACGACATAGACCTTTTTGTCTTGCTGCTGGATGGTCATGCCCACGCCGAAGTAGCGACCGTGCTGGTCCTCGCGCATCCGCGCGTAGGCCTTCGGATCGTAGAAGTTCGAGTGCGGGTCCAGGACGCGCAACATGCCCGGAATGGCGCCGTCGTAAATGGCAGTGTCGGCCTTGTCGCCAGTGATGGGCTCGGCGTAGTTCTGCTCCACCACAGCATATATATTGGTGAACGACTTGAGGTTATCGCGTAACTGGCTCTCGTCGGCGGCCGATTGCGCTCCTACTTTGCGCTGCAGGACGCTGCCCACAACGGCACAGACGGCAAAAAACAGGACCACGGAGAAAAGTGCGCGACGGGCGCGGGGAGTCATAGGCGGGAAGAACCTCCAGGCTGCGGACGGCCCAGGCGCTCGAACAGGGCCTGAAATGGCAGTCTTGGGCTAAAGTATAGCACCGCCCTGTTTGACGCCGGCCGGGCCGATTCCGGTAGCCGCGCCCCGTTTTCCGCTCGGATTCCCGGCTGCTCGCGCGGATTTGTCCGAGCGAGAATTCCGCCGCGCCTCCAGAATCTACGATCGAACGTCGAATTCGCCCCCAATCGCAGCCAGATTCGACTTCGCTGCTCCCCAGGCATTTACAATGGCGTCTATGCATAAGGTAGCGATTCTTCGCTGTCTGTGTGTCCTGACCCTATGACCCTGAGACCCTTTCGCACTCCCGCGGCTTTCGTGTTCGGCACGGTGCTGCTTGCAAGTTCCACTCTGGCGCAAACGCGTCCTACCGCGCCCGAGAGCCCCTACGGTGGCACTACCGTTGCGGAGATCATCGCCCGCGTCAACGACCAGGTCATTACCCGTGCGGATTACGAGCGGGCCATGAAGGAACTGGACCAGGAAGCGCACCAGCACGGCGCGTCCATGCAGGATATTTCCGCGGCCCACAAAGACCTGCTCCGCGGCCTGATCGACCAGCAGTTGTGGCTCTCGAAAGGCAAGGAGCTGGGCATCACCGGCGAAACCGAGCTGATCAATCGCCTCAACGAGATCCGCAAGCAATACAACCTGGAAACCATGGATGACCTGGAAAAGGCGGCCAAGGAACAAGGCGTCTCTTTCGAGGATTTCAAGGCCAACATTCGCAACACCATCATTACCCAGGAAGTCATGCACCAGGAAGTGGGCCGCAAGGCTCAGTTCACCCCGGGTGAGGCGGAGCGCTATTTCGAGCAGCACAAGCAGGAATACGCGCAGCCGGAGAGTGTGACGCTTTCGGAAATTCTGGTGTCCACGGGTACCCCCGCGCCTTCGGTAGTTGGCCCGGGAGCCGCGGAGCCGGACGATCCGGCCAAACTGGCGGCAGCCCAGGCCAAGGCAGACGAAATCGAAGCCAAGCTCCATGCCGGCGGCGACTTCGCCCAACTGGCGCGCACCTTCAGCGACGGATCTACGGCCTCCGAGGGCGGCAATATCGGACAGTTCGGACGCGGCAAGCTGGCGAAGGTCTTTGAAGAAGCGACCTTTGCCCTCAAGGCCGGGCAGATCACCGCTCCGATTCGCACCCGCCAGGGCTTCGTCATCTTCAAGGTGGCGCAACACGTTCCTGGCGGCATCCCGGATTTCAAGGATGTTCAGGAACAGGTGGAGCAGAACTTCTATATGAGCCGCATGGAGCCGGCCACGCGCGAGTACCTGACTACGCTGCGCGAGCAGGCCTTCATCGACATCAAGCCCGGTTTTGTGGACTCCGGCGCCAGCGGCAAGGAAACCAAGCCGATTTATAGCGCCTACACGCCACCCGCTTCCAAGAAAAAGAAGAAGGTTGAGCGCACCCGGTTCCGCGAGACCACGCGGAGCTTCCGCCAGAAGTCCGCACAGACCGCAATAGCGGCCGAACCGGCGGCTGAGCCGGCGCCGGCCCCTAAAAAGGCCAAGAAGAACGCCAGCGCGGTTGCCGACAACTCCATGAAGCCCGGCAAGAGAGAGAAGATCCGTCTTGGCAAGGCGCCCACAAAGACCCTGCCCGAAGCTGCGACGGAGACCAAAACCGAGGACGCAGGTGCAGTGCCGCCGAGCGCGAACGCTGCGCAGGAACCGGTGAACCCGCTCGAAAGCAACTCCGCAGCGGAGAAGAAGACCCGCTTCAGCGAACGGGCCAAGGTGGCCAAGGCGCAAAAAAAGAAGGTCGCCAAGGGCATGCAAATCGACGCCCAGGCGCCCGCCCCGGCCGACGCCGCCGAGGTTGCCGACCGTCAGACCCAGGCCGGTCCGCTGGGATTGTCCGGCGACACGGCCACCAAGAAGAAAAAGAAGTCCACCACAACCGGCGACAAGAGCCGCCTGTCCGACAAGAAGAAGGCCGAGACTCCGGCGCAACCGACTGGCGATCTGCCCCTCGGTCCTGCTCCGCAAGCGACTCCTCCCGCAGCGCCGGCTCCTGCACCGGCTCCACTCCCGCAGAAATAGCAGCATCCGTTTAAAAAGCGCCGGGCCTGGGATTCCGATCCCAGGCCCGGCGTCTTTTTGGCTTCCACGCAAACTGAATAGCTCCATGCTCGCGCCACGTCCGGCCTCCCGCCAAGCGCGCAGACGTGCCGATGCGCGCACTGGAAGCCTCGCGATTTCGGATTCTCATCTCTCGATCCCGCGCCTTTTCCGGACGCGGACCGGCCCAACAGGCTGCGGATAAACCCGGGCCGGAGCGAGGCGCGGGGCTTTAACCCCCTCATAAAGCCAGCAAAACTAGCACGGCTTGAGCCGCGGAAGGCTCTTTCTCGTGGATTCTATCCAAAAATTGCACCTTTTCCGCGGCCTGCAAAGGCAGTCGTCCGCACCGTGGGGAATTGCAGATCATTACCCGCCACGCGCGCACAATAAAAACATAATCTCAATCCCGATCCCGGCCGGGAGCCAGAAAGCCCTCCAAAGGGTGCACCCCCTTGAGGCAGGCAGGCGTGTTCGCCTCTTGTTTGCTTTTGGCGCGTACGGTTCAGTGTAAGCTATTTTATATCTACAACTTGCAGGATCATCGACTTATCGGGATCTCCTCCGGAATCATTCCCACGGTGTCGTAAGTTGAATGGAATCAACGCCGATGCGCGATTGAAATGCACCTGCAGATCCTTCCGCCGCGCGTCCGGATGACAGTGATTGTTGCGGCGCGGCCGGGAGATCGCCACTCATTTCAGCGGCGGGGAAGGAGTGCGCCACCCGCCAGGTAGGCAACTGCCCCTTCCCCGCAGACTCGATGGAGCGCAGCAGCATCACCGCCACGCTCACACTCATCGAAAGAATGGAGAGATCCGATAGGGACAACAGCATCGAAGTGATTCTCATGACCGCAGGGCTCGTACATATTTGGTTGTAGAAGCTGAGCATTCGTTCCTTTCCCGGCAGCCTTCCACTGCGAGCGTTCGTCGACGCGTTCAGAGCTCGTCGATCGCTTTGGCAGCGGCATTGATGGCATCGGTAATTTTCTTGAGTTGGTCCGGCTTCACGCTCTCGCGCGAAACACGCGCCACGACGGCGCCGCGCAGGTTGAGAAAAGCCTTCATGAGCTCGGGCGACCGGCCACGCTCAAAGCTGCGGCCTGCCTTCTCAAGGCGTTCAAACAAGCGGCCGATCTGCTCCTTGTTGGCTTCAAGGTACGCGAAGCCTTCAGGAGTGAGGGAATAGACCTTTTTGTTGTTCTCGGCAGTTGCCGTGGCCAGGCCCTCTTCTTCGAGCATGGTCAAGGTGGGGTAGATGACGCCGGCGCTGGGCGTGTAGCCACCCGAAAGGCTCTGCTCCATGGTCTTGATGAGTTGATATCCGTAGCTGGGCTTATCGGAAAGCAGACGGAGGACGACCAACCTCACATCGCCGGCATCGAAGAGGCGCCCTCGCGCTTCCCCGAAGCCACGATCAAAGTCGCCGCGCCCTTGACCGCCAAAACCGTGCTCGTGTCCGCCGTGCCCGTGGCCCCCGAAGCCGTGCATGAATCCTCTGTGTTCTCTTTCGCCTTGGCCATGCTCGGAGCGCTCGCGCTCCCATGGTCCAGTTCGTTCGCGCCCGATGAAATGGCGGGCCCAGCCTTCATTCATTCCAAAAAATGGTGTGTGCATTGTTTTCTCTCCTTCATTTCGATACATCGAAAGATATATCGTGACTACGAAATGAACTATAGCTGGAGATATATCTTTTGGCAAGAAAATACCGAAGTGAGGCGCGATTTTCTTCTGAAGTGGCGGCTCGGCGCCGCTGGCGAGTCAGACGGGCGGCCTGCGAGCCGGCTGCCCGCTATGAGCAAAGAGTGTGAACGGAGAGTTTTGTGAACAAAATCAGCAGGTTAGCTTCCGCTTCGCGGAAATCGCGCGTTGGCGAGTTGGCGGCAGTTGATTTCAGCCGCAACAGGTGCTGGCGATTCGGGTGGCTCGCTATGAGAGCGTTCGCTGTCGATAGTAAGGGCAGGGCGCAGGCGAACTATCTAGTTGCGAGCTAGAAAGTTCGCAGCGCGATGTGTTTCAAGCCCGAATTTTGCAGGGATCCAGGGGCAGAACAGGTGCCTTGAAGCGCCGGAACGGTGAGGAAAGATAGCACATAAGACGTTTACTATGTGCGCGTTATAGTTAATTTTCAATTATTTTACCTGGTAAAGTGACCGCTGTCACAGTTTTCCAAAACGGGTCCCAATACACTCGCTATATGGTTATCGATATAACTTTATCGAATCGAGAACCGGCAAGTGAGCGGTACCGCCATTTTTCCCACTGGCGAGCCTGAGAAGGCTGCCCTTGTAGCAACAATTCGACGGGCCTGTCCCTGAAGGGTTTCAAACTGCAGGCACGAGAAGAAGGAAGAGGAGAGCATGACAGATTTCGAGACGTTTCTAGCTGCCAATAAGGAACAGAAAAACCGGGTCAGCACCGCGGAAGAACTGGATGCCTTGGTTGCTCGCGTGAAAGCCGCGCAGCAGAAGTTCGCCAGCTTTACGCAGAAGCAGGTGGACCACATCTTCCGGAACGCAGCTCTGGCAGCCGCCGATGCGCGCATTCCCCTGGCCCAGATGGCGGTTCAAGAGACAGGGATGGGCGTGATTGAAGACAAGGTGATCAAGAACCACTTTGCCTCGGAGTACATCTACAACAAGTACAAGGACGAAAAGACCTGCGGCATCCTGAGCCAGGACGACGAGGCGGGCACGATCACCATCGCCGAGCCTGTGGGCCTGATCTGCGGCATTATCCCTACGACGAATCCGACATCGACGGCGATTTTCAAGACGCTGATCAGTCTGAAGACGCGCAACGGCATCATCATCAGCCCGCACCCCCGCGCGCGCAAGTGCACATGCACCGCGGCGCGCCTGGTGCTGGAGGCGGCAGTGGCCGCCGGCGCTCCGGAAGACATCATCGGCTGGATCGATGAGCCGACCGTTGAGCTTTCCAACCAACTGATGCGGCATGCGGATGTGAGACTGATTCTGGCCACAGGCGGGCCGGGCATGGTTCACGCGGCCTATTCGTCGGGCACTCCGGCGATTGGCGTGGGCGCCGGCAATACGCCGGTGGTGATCGACGAGACGGCGGATCTGACGCGCGCAATTGCTTCGATTTTGATGTCGAAGACCTTTGACAACGGCGTCATCTGCGCCTCGGAGCAGGCAGTGATCGCTGTGGACTCGATTTACGAGTCGGTGCGGGATCGCTTCTCACGGCACGGCGGTTACATCCTGAACAAGAAGGAAACCGAGGCGGTGGGACGCATCATCCTGGTGAACGGCGGAGTGAACGCGAAGATCGTGGGCCAGGCAGCGCCGAAGATTGCGGAGTTGGCGGGCATCACGGTTCCGTCGACGACCAAGGTGCTGATCGGCGAAGTGACGGACGCGACCACGGCCGAGCCTTTTGCGCATGAGAAGCTCTCGACCATTCTTGGACTTTATCGCGCCAAGGACTTCAAGGATGCAGTGGAGATTGCCTCCAAGCTGGTGGCGTTGGGCGGCATCGGGCACACCTCGGTTCTCTATACCGACCAGGATCAGCAGAAAGAGCGCGTGAACTACTTCGGCGAACACATGAAGACCTCGCGCATCCTGGTGAACACGCCGTCCTCTCATGGCGGCATCGGAGATCTGTACAACTTCAGCCTGTCGCCAAGCCTGACGCTGGGCTGCGGAAGCTGGGGAGGAAATTCAGTGTCGGAGAACGTGGGACCGAAGCACTTGTTGAACAAGAAGATCGTGGCCAAGCGCGCCGAGAATATGTTGTGGCACAAGCTGCCGGCTTCCATCTACTTCCGCCGCGGCTGCATTCCCGAGGCGATGAAAGAGATTGCCGGCAAGAAGCGCGCGTTGCTGGTGACCGACGACTACCTGTTCCGCAATGGCTATGCCGACGATGTGATCGACACACTGAAGAAGCTGGGATTGGAAGTGGAGACCTTCTCGCAAGTGAAGGCCGATCCGAACTTGACCACGGTGCGCAAGTGCGTGGATGTGGCCAATGGATTTCAGCCGGACGTGATTGTGGCTCTGGGCGGCGGTTCGCCGATGGACGCTGCGAAGATCGCGTGGGTGATGTACGAGCATCCGGAAGTCGACTTCGAGGATCTGGCGCTGCGCTTCATGGACATCCGCAAGCGCATCTACAAGTTCCCGAAGATGGGCATCAAGGCAACGATGATCGCCATTCCGACGACCTCAGGCACGGGTTCCGAAGTGACGCCGTTCGCGGTGGTGACCGACGACGCGACGGGCAAGAAGTATCCCATCGCCGACTACGAGCTGACGCCGAACATGGCGATCATCGATCCGAACCTGGTGATGAATCTGCCCAAGTCCCTGACCGCGTTTGGCGGCGTGGATGCGGTGGTTCACGCACTGGAAGCCTATGTGTCGATCATGGCCAACGAGTTCAGCGATGGACAGGCTCTGCACGCGCTGCGGCTGCTGAAGGAGTATCTGCCCTCGGCGTACAAGAACGGCGCGAAGGACCCCAAGGCGCGCGAGAAGGTGCACTACGGCTCGACACTGGCCGGCGTGGCTTTTGCGAATGCTTTCCTGGGCGCTTGCCACTCGATGGCGCACAAGGTTGGCGCGGCATTCCACTTGCCTCATGGCCTGGCGAATGCATTGCTGATCAGCAATGTGATCCGCTACAACGCCAATGACAATCCCACCAAGCAGGCGGCCTTCTCGCAATATGACCGGCCGAAGGCGCGGTGCCGTTACGCTGAGATTGCCGACATCCTCGGCCTGGGCGGAGCGGACAAGGACGAAAAGGTCGAGAACCTGATCGCCTGGGTGGATGGACTGAAGAAGCAGCTGGAGATTCCGGCATCGATTCAGGAAGCCGGAGTGAGCGAGGCTGACTTCCTGGCCAAGGTGGATGCGGTGGCAGTGGATGCCTTCGACGATCAGTGCACGGGCGCGAATCCGCGCTACCCGCTGATCAGCGAGTTCCGCACGATCCTGCTGGACAGCTTCTACGGCAGAGCCTTCACGGAACCGAAGCAAGGCGACGAAGCGGATGTCGCCGCTGAGGAAGCAAAGACGGCTGCAGCCCGCAAGGCGAAGGGCGGCAATGGCAAAGTTTCTGTGAAAGCGGAAGCTGAAGTTGAAGCTGTCACTGCAAAGTAACGCAAAACAATAAACAGGTGGCGGACTCCTGAAATGGAGGGAGTCCGCTGCCGTTTAGGTCAATAGGACCGCGCGGATGCGATGCTCCCGCGCGGAAGAGAGAACTTTTGTCTCTTGCGCATGCGTAATTGGCTGCCCGGTCGCGAATAAGGACGGGCTTGCAAGTTTCCAAGACGATGTGCACTCCAATCAACGATTCACTTATGAAGGAAGGGCGACAAAGGCGTGACGACTCCCCACTCAACACGCAAGATCGGGCGACCGGAGGCGGGCTTTGAATTTTTCATCTGAAACCTTGGTTCTATGGGCCATGCTGCCGCTTTTGGCCGGCATTCTTTTGCAATTAGCCGCGGCGCGCGTGCTTTCATCCCGCGCCAAGGGCGTACTGGCGCTGGTTTGCTCGGTGCCGAGCTTGCTGGCGGTGCTGGCCACTTATCTGCGCGTGAGTCAAACCGGACCTATCGATTTTTCCGTACTGCCGTGGGATGGACCGCTTGCATTGGTCTTCCACGTGGATGCGTTGAGCCTGATGTTCGCGCTGATGGGAACGGCTCTGGGTTCGATCGTGCTGCTTTACTCCATTGGCTACATGGCGCACGACCGCTCGGCAACGCGCTTTTACGCCTTCATGCTCACCTTTATCTGCGGCATGGTGGGGCTGGTCTATAGCGCGAATCTCTTCTTCCTCTATCTCTGTTGGGAGGCGATGGGGCTTTGCTCCTTCAGCCTGGTGGGCTTCTGGTATAAAGAGGCCGCATCCGTGGCAGGTGCGCGCAAAGTGCTGCTGATGACGCACCTTGCGGGTTACGGACTGCTGGCTGCCATTCTACTGATCTTTTCGCGCACCGGTTCCGCGCTGTGGACGGATCCCGCGGTGGCGCAGGCGTTTTCCGGCGGCGTTTACACACTGATGCTGGTGGCGCTGCTGGCGAAGTCGGTACAGTTCCCGCTGCACACCTGGATTCCCGAAGCCATGAACGCACCGACTCCAGTGAGCGCGCTGCTGCACGCGGCGTGCTATGTGAAGGCCGGTGTATATCTTGCCGCGCGCATGCATTGCTTCAATCAGTGGCCGGGTTCGTGGAGCAACGCAATGATGTGGCTCGGCACGGTGACCATGGTGGTGGGCGTGGCGTATGCCATGGTGCAGCACGATCTAAAGCGCATGCTGGCCTTTCACACCGTCAGCCAAATTGGCTATATCATCACCGGCCTGGGTATTGGAACGCCGCTCGGCATTGCGGCGGCACTGTTGCACTGCCTGAATCACAGCTTGTTCAAGGGCGGACTCTTTTTGGCGGCCGGTTCCGTGCAACATGCGACCGGAACACGCGACATGAATCAGTTAGGCGGCCTGGCCCACCGCATGCCGCGCACCACAATTGTGTGGCTGGTGAGCGTTGGCAGCATGATGGGTGTGCCGTTGATGAGCGGCTTTGCGAGCAAGTGGTTGCTCTACACGGCTGCGCTGCAAGCGGGGCAGGTGGTGCCCGCGCTGGCGGCCTGGGTAGTCAGCATCGGCACGGTCTTCTCTTGCGTGAAGGCCACCAGTTGCGTCTTCCTCGGGCCTACATCGAAACAGACCGAAAACGCGCATGAGGCGCCTCCCACGATGGTGTGGGCGCTGGGTCTCTTTGGATTGGGCAGCGTGATACTGGGCGTGGCTCCGCAACTTGCCGTGCACTACATCATCAACCCCATTCTGCCGTTGTTCGGCCTGGCCACGGTACAGGTTTCCTGGTTCGGGCTTACGCCTACGGCTGGTTCCTGGTGGACGACGGGCGGCCTCGTACTGGGTGTGGTTTCAGCAGGCGTGGGCATCATGCTCTATCTCTTCGCGGGCATGTCCAGGGCGCGCAGTTTCTCCATGGGCGGCTCGGTGATTCTCGCCGGCTCCACTGGCGGCGGCAATGTGGGCGTTTTCACGGGCGGTGAATCGATGCAGGGACCCACACGGTTGCCTGCCAGCGAATTCTCAGTGATTCTGAAGAAGGCGTGGGCGCCGTTCTACCAAAGCACCGATGTGGATCGCGTCTATCTGGGCGTGTGGCGCGTACTGCAAGGGATCTCTACCTTGGTGGGCCGCGCAATCGCTTGGGCGGAGAAGTTCGCGATTGCTTCCACACTTGTTCTGACTGTTGCTCTAGTTTGCGTGGTGCGTTGGCTTGTTCCTGGAATTCAACTGACCGGCGAAGCGCAGGAGAGCGCGATTCCCATGTTGCTTGGCGTTGGATGCGCTGTGGCGTTGGCGGCGCTTCTGCTGGCCGGCACGCAGAAGGCATGGCGCAATCTGCTTCCGCTCCTGGCGATAAGCGGTGTCGCCGCGGTGACCGCGGCGTGGATGGTGCAACCTGTCGCGCGCCTGGCACTGCTGGAGATTGCGAGCGTTGTCACTCTATTGTTGGTGTGGCGTACGGGCTCGCGGCGAGCTGCGGGAATCTATCTGACGGCGATCGCGCTTTCTGCAGCCAGTTTGATTGCGGGCGAGGTTGTGTTGCAACAGGGAAACGGCGATTGGGCGCGTGCGCTCTTGCTCGGCGGCTTTCTTCTGAAGCTGGCCATTGTGCCGCTGCTCCTGTGGTTGCCTGCACTGGCCGAAGCAGTGCCGGCGCTGGTGATTGGCGTCATCATCGCTGTGGTCGACATTGCGGCGTTCGGCGAACTCTATCTCACTGCGCAAGCTCATCCTGAACTTCTGCTGCCGCATGAACTCTGGATTGGCGCGGCGATTGCATCTTCGCTGTTGGCTTCGTTGTTGATGCTTACGCAACACAACATCAAGCGGCTGCTGGCTCTCTCGACCATCGAAGACGTGGGCTTTCTACTGCTGGGCGTTACGGTGGCCAGCGAACTGAGCCTGCGCGGCGCGTTGATTGGAGCCACGGTGCATGCACTGGCCAAGGCTCTGCTCTTCATCTCCATCAGCGCTCCGGAAGCCGATGGAATGCTCACAGCAGATGTACGCGGGTTGGCTTCGCGTTACCCGGTCAGTGCCTCTGGATTTCTTGCCGGCATGCTAGCCATGCTGGGCGTGCCGCCGCTGCTTGGTTTCGCCGGCCGCTGGCGCCTCTACCAAACTGCAGCCGAAACAAGCCCATGGCTTCTGGCGGCATTCATTCTCTGCTCGATGTTTGCGCTGATCGCCTACGTGTTGTGTCTCACACGCTGTTGGTGGGGGCCTGCGGAAGCGGAAGAGAACGAAGCGCAGTCCGGCGGCGAGTCATGGCCTCTGCGCATCGCCATCGTGGGCCTGATCGTGGTTCTACTGGCGGGCGGCCTGTGCCCCAATGCGCTGCTTGCCCTGGCGGGAGGAGTTCAATGAACATACTCAAGCAATTGATGCACAAGTGCCGCAGCAAGAGTCCGTCGCTGTTTCACCTGAATACCGGGAGCTGCAACGGCTGCGACATCGAGTTGGTCACCTGCCTCTCGCCGCGTTACGACGTGGAGCAGCTTGGCATTCATCTCGAAGGCAGCCCGCGCCACGCAGACATTCTGTGCATCACCGGCCCGGTCACGCGCAACACGCTGGAAGCGGTGAAGAGCGTCTATGCGCAGGTTTGCGAGCCGAAGGCCGTGGTTGCGCTCGGCTCCTGCCCCGCTTCGTGCAATGTTTTTGCGGGCAGCCCGGTCATCGCGGGGCCGCTCAGCAAGCACATTCCTGTGGACGTCTATGTGCCAGGCTGCCCGCCGCATCCCGACGCGATCATCAGCGGCATAGCGCGCGCAGCAGAAATCCTGGCGACGCGCGGCGTTCCCGACCAAGCGAAAGGAAAGCCGCAGAAATGAATCTCACAGGCTTGATCCATCTCTTTGTATTTCCCGGACTGCTCTTCGCCGTTCCGGCTGGCTGGTTCTTTGTGTGGGGCGAGCACAAGGCTGTCGCGCGTATGCAGCAGCGCATAGGTCCGCCTCTTCTGCAGCCTTTCTATGACTTCGTTAAGCTCATCGGCAAGCGCACCCCGTCGCGTCACGGGATTGAAGCAAACTTGCTGCGGCTGTGGCCGGTGCTCTCAGTGCTTTCGCTCATCGGCGCACTGGCTCTGTTGCCTGTCGCTCCCGCAGGCCGCGGCTTCTCCGGCGATAGCGTGTTGCTGGTGGCGCTGCTTGAACTGCCGTCGATCTGCTTCATTCTTGCCGGCTTCACATCAGGCTCTATCTACGGCGAAATCGGATCCATACGCGAAGCCGTGCTCGGCGTTGCCAACAACGTGGTCTTCCTGCTTTCCATTGTGACCATCGCGGTCACCGAGAAAACATTCCGTCTCTCCGATCTTGCCGGCCCTTCATGGAATCCGGGGCACTGGATAGGCGTCTTCGGCATCCTACTTTGCATTCCTGCCAAGCTGCGGCTCAACCCCTTCTCGACATCCAGCGCGGAGCAGGAGATTTACTCCGGCCCTCTTACCGAATACGCGGGAGCGGCGCTGGGACTGTGGAAGCTGGCGCATGGACTGGAGTGGGTGGCGCTCACTGGCTTTATCGCCATCCTGGTGCTGCCGGTCGGCGGTCCGTGGTGGATGTATGACATTTCCTTCGTGGCGCTTTCGTTCATCGTGGTGCTGCTGCTCTCCGGCATCGCCGCAGCCACTGCGCGCTTCACGTTGCAGCGGTCGATCGAATTCTACTGGCGCTGGGCGATGATCCTTGCGGTTCTCGCCATCTCTTCCGCGATCTACATGAGGTATCGCTCGTGAATATCTTCCGGCTTATCTTTCAGAATCTCTGGCGCGGCCCGGTCTCGTTTCGCTTGCCGCATCATCACGAATGCACCAGCGAGGAGTATCGCGGCCTGATTCAAAACGACGCCGAACGCTGTGTGGGTTGCGGCAGTTGCGCGTATGTCTGTCCCACCGCCGCCATCGAGGTGAAGCGCAGCGGAGACACATATGAGTGGATCTACGATCCAGGCAAGTGCACGTTTTGCGGACGCTGCATCGATCGGTGCAAGCCGAACACGTTGACCATGGAGTCGAAGCTGCCGCCGCTCTACAGCACGCAAGGCGAATTGCGCCAGGTGCTCACCATGCAGCGCAAGAGGCCCGTGCGGCCGGCTGTAGCGCCGGTGGTCAAGCCTATAGCAGAACCTGCGGCTGCCGTGGAAATTGCAGCGATACCCGCGAGTCACCCCGAGCCTGCCGCGCAGGCTGAGAAGTAGCGCGGAAAGAGGAACAGAATGTTGACCCCAAAAGTCGGATTTGAGAAGACGCTTCAGCAGTTGGGCCTCGGCGAGGGCTGGGAATGGAAGAACGGTTCCTGGTGGATGACAGCGCCGGAGACCTTCAATCTCCGCGCCATTACGCGCATTGTGCTCTCACTGGAAGCACGCTTTGTGGCTATCACGGCCATGGAACGCGAGGACAAGGAGATTCGCCTGGATTATCAGTGGGATTTGAACGGCGATCTGCTCAGCTTTATCACTGCCACTTCGGCGCACCGGATTCCCTCGATCACTGATCTCACGCCGGCTGCCGACTGGGTCGAACGCGAAACCCATGAGTACTTTGCCGTGGAGTTTACGGGCCGCGAAAACACCAAGCCTTTGATGATGCGCGCCGGCGATACGTTGGGCATCAATCTGCACAAGGAGGTTACGCAATGAGCTTCCGCATTCCCATTGGACCTTATCATCCCGCACTCGAAGAGCCCTACAAACTCGAATTGGTTTGCGACGGCGAAACCGTGACCGACGCTGTGATGAATGTCGGCTTCAACTTTCGCGGCATCGAGTACTTGGCCGAGCGGCGCAACTACCTGCAGGGAATCACACTGGTGGAGCGGGTTTGCGGCATCTGCTCGAATGTTCACTCGCTCTCTTTTTGCCAGGCAGTGGAACAACTTAACGGGGCAGTGCCGCCGGAGCGCGCACTGTACATTCGTGTCATCCTTGCCGAACTGGAAAGGCTGCACTCGCACTTTCTCTGGTCTGGTGTTGCCGCGAAACTCATCGGGTTCAAGACCGTTTTCATGGCCTGCTTCACACTGCGCGAAAAAGTGATGGATGCGCTGTCGGCAATCTCCGGCAACCGCGTGAATTACGGCATGAATCGCATTGGCGGCGTGAATCGCGATATTGCCGATCCGCAGGCGGTGCTGAATATTCTGGACGAGATGGAACGCGACATCACCAGGACGATTATTCCCCTCTTTCTTGAAGATAAGACGGTTGCATCGCGCTGCAAAGGTGTAGGCATTCTGACCAACGAGTGGGCCAAGTCCATGGGCGCCGTCGGTCCGCTGGCGCGCGCATCGGGCGTTCCTCAGGACATACGCAAAGCCGCTCCCTATGCGGCTTACGAGCGCTTCGAGTTTAACGTGCCGGTGGAGACGGCCGGCGATGTGCAGGCTCGCTTGGTGGTGCATGCGCTGGAGATGGTGGAGAGTTGCCGCATCCTGCGCCAGGCGCTCACCACTCTGCCCGAGGGACCCTTTCACAGCACAACGCCAACGGCCGCGCGCTTCAAGGTGCCTGCAGGGACAGCGATCAGTCGCGTCGAAGCACCGCGTGGAGAGGTTCTCTACCAGATGGTTTCCAACGGTACGGAAATTCCTCAGCGTGTCCGCGTGCGCACGCCAACCTTCATGAACATGGCCACAGTTCGCTTTACGGTTCTGGGCCAGGAACTTGCCGACTCGCCGCTGATTCAGGCCTCGTGCGACCCGTGCTATTCCTGCACCGATCGCTGATGCGGTTTCCGGAAGTTTCGAAGTGTTCCTACAAGCGTTCCTCATTTTGAATGGGGTACGACGCGGAGCCGCACTGTCCTATTGTGTCTGGCAGCACAGGAGGGCAGTTGCGGCATACGCCAAATTTGCCGCCCTTAAAGCATCACTTGCATCGGTGTAGAGTGGGCGTGGGTCAGGAGACCCACGCTACAGCCGGCCGGGAGGCCGGCGTTACAAATTCTTGCGAGTACAGATCTGTGGTCAGAGGTACTGAATGAGAGCGCGCTTCATATATTTGCTCTCCAGAACTTGCGCAATGCGCTTCACGATCGTGCGCCGCAGGCCAAGCTCAACGGGAATTTTGGGATCCTGATGTGCCTCATTGATGCGGGTGCCCACAGCAAACTTGACGATATCGCTATCGAGCAGCAGGTTGGCCAGGCGCACGGCCGGATTGGACCTCATGTCTTCCGGAGCGAATCCCTCTTCAAGCAGACGAAGCACTTCACTCAAGGTCAGCATGCCTTCCGTCACCAGCTCGAAGCCTTCCATTTTAGCGGATGGAGGGACCTTTGGATCGAGCGGTTGTCCGGTGTCGATCTTGATTTCGCGATCCAGCAGCCGGGAAATGATATTGGCCGTGGTTCCTCCGCAGATCACTTTGCGTCCGTGCGTCTGCTCGGCCATTTTGGCCAGATCGCGGTCGTGCGCAAAACTGAACGGCGGACCGGTGAGCACCAGCAATTGACGCGGGCTGCGGAAGTAAACCACGCCGCAGGTGATATCGTCCTTCGCAGAAGAGCCATCGATCTCTTCCGCCTTTGCAACCAGAAGGCGTGACAGCTCACGGGCCGAGATAAACGGATTCCAGCGGATCTGTTCGCGCACAAAGCTGTCGGCGCTCTCCAATCCCCATCCGCGCGGCGTGCGGAACTCGCCCATTCCCGCTTGCGTGATGCCGTCGGAGAAGAAAACGATGCGATCTTCGCGCTGCACATCGAATGTGGAGGAGCTGATCACGCGGTCCTGCCAGCGCTTGGGATGCATCTCGGTCTTCGAGATGATCAACTCTCCCTTGGGCCGAATCAGCAGGAAGGGCGGGTTTCCGTGTTCGATAATGCGCGTTTCGCCGGTGGTGGCAATGTCGACAACCGTGAAGGTCGAATAGCTGATCTTGCGCACGCTGCAGATGGGCAGCGTGTCCATGATGATTTCGGCAGACTTGAGCGTGTCCATCGCGCTGGCGGCGAACTTCAGAGCCATGGTGGCTGTGATGGTAGCCAGCACGCTGGCTTTTACCCCGCTGCCCAGGCCGTCGGAAAGGACAGAAACAATGCGGTCCTCGTGCTTCACCTTCTCGGAGAGAAAGGTATCACCGCAGATCGACTGGCCGTGCTTGGCCCGCTGACAGTAATCGACCTCGATAAAGCTTTCGACAGCGCTAGGCATTGTCTTCCTCGGCGTTGCTGTCGTCAAGCTCTTCCGGGCGGAAGGAACGCACGATGGAGTTGAGAATGACTTCCGAGTCGGCGGCATTTTCGCCCAGAAGATACGCGATCTGCTGCACGGTCTTCAGGTTCTTCTCGATTACCTGCTGGGCGCGCCCGATGATCTGTTCTTTCTGAAATGTCGGCTCGGTGATGTCCTGAAAGATGCCGCCAACCACGGCATAAGGTTCGATGGTGAAGATACTCGTGTTCAGGATTCTTCGGCCATGACGGATGTCGTGGCTCAGGATATCCTCTCCGGAGTCGAGCACGCGGCGGAAGAGATTGGAGAACGGCAATTCCCCGGCTGGAGATGGGACTTCGGGCTTTTCCGACGGCTCCGCATCGCTCGGAAACAGGCGGGAGAAGTTTGGATTGCATTCAATGATCTTCAGGTCTTCGTCGACGATGACCACGGCAGACGGCATCCTGCGAAGGAGTGCGTTGGCCTTTTTCTGCGCGAGTTTGCGGGTGTAGGTTGCGCACATCATGCGCTCGGCGGTACCGGCCAGCAAGGCGTGGGCAAAGTCGCGGCACGATTGATATCCGCAGCCGCCGCAGTTCAGCTCGTCTTCCGGGGTATACTGCCCCACCCAGCGCAGCGCTTCACGCAAGGGCAGTTCGCCGAATTTCTTGGGGGCAATGGGCGAGGCTGAATGTTGCTGCGCGATATCCAGTGAGACCTTGCGCGGCAATTCGCCGGATGGTTTTGCGCTGCGCACGATGTCGTAACGGCGCCGTGCAATCGAGGTGTCGGAGGTTGCCTTTGGCCCGTTGATGCAGGAGCCCGCACACGCGTTCATCTCCATAAAGATGGAACGTTCGGGCTTCCATCCGGGAATATCCTTCAACGCCCGCTCCACGTTTGGAATTCCTGAAAATGACATGAACTGCAGGTCGTCGATTGCCGGATCGAAGGCAATGCCGCGAGCCATTCCGCCCTCGATGGCATAGAGCACGCCCTCTTCCGCCTCTTCCGGCTCGAAGCTGTCGGTGGGCGAGTCCACGGTCTCCGCGAGACGAATGCTTTTCTCGTTCAGCCAATGTTCCAGGTCTTCAAAAGTAAGCACCGCATCCAGAAGTTCGGGATGGACCTCTGCCTCTTTCTTCTTTGCAATGCAAGGCCCGATAAAAACAATGGCGATGTTCTCCCCATAGTGCGAGCGCAACATCTTGCAATGCGCCAGCAAGGGCGACAGGACGTTGGTAACCTGCGCCTCGCATTCCGGGTGGTACATGCCGATGAAATCGACGACGGAGGGACACGCGGATGAGATCCAGATGCGCTTCGGCTGACTGCGCATCAGCGCCGAGATGCTGGCTGAAACTTGCTGCGCGCCCAACGCGGTTTCTGACACGGCAAAGAATCCCAACTGCTTGAGAGCATGAATCAACTGCGGCGTCCGAACGCCGGGAAACTGTGCCACATACGAAGGATCGAGCGATGCGAAAACCTTGCGCCCGTTCGTGAACAGCGCCTGCGCACTGGGCAAATCGTTGCGTATTTGAACGGCGCTGTTCGGACAGGAGAGCACGCAAGTGCCGCACATGATGCAAAACCCCGGCATCACCTGGGAGTAGCTGTCTTCAACGCGGATCGCCTTTACGGGACACTCGCGGATGCACTTGTGGCAGTCCTGGCACTCGCGCTTCTTCGTGTAGATTGGATCAAGCTGTTCCATGATCGGCCCCAAGCTGCATGCCGCGCTGTTGCAGCAGTTCGCGCAATCTTGTCGCGGTCACACCGTGATGAAGCTTTCCGCGAATCATCAGATTGGGCCCTTCCATGCATTGTCCCTGGCAGAGCCTTCCGGTCAATCGAAGTGTCGCGTTCGACTCGGGACTCTGCACATACTTCTTCAAAATGTCGAGATTCTCCGAGTTTCCCCGCGCAAAACAGGCGGTTCCATAGCAGACCACAATTTCGAAGGGATCATTATCGGTGGGCATAGGTTGCACTCCTTCTCCTTGCAACTCAAGAAGCTGCGAGGAACAATTGGACACTGCACTCACGCGACCTGACGCTGCGCCTCTTTCGCCCGGTGCGCGTCCTCAAAGAACGGGTGAGCGAAGGGCTGCGGTCGCGCCTGCAACTTCAGCTCTCTTGAATGGGAACGCGGAATCGCTTGGCCAGCTTCCAGGAAAGCGAAGCCAGCGAGGAGTAGAGATCTTCGTTGTGCACAAATATCTGCTCGGGAACCTTCAGCCTCACGGGAGCGAAGTTCCAGATGGCGAGGATGCCGGCCTTGACCATTTCATCCGCCACCACCTGCGCCACTTCGGCTGGAGCCGTGATAATTCCCAGGTGGATGCTCATCCGCTGCGCCAGATCGACCAACTCATCGAGGGGCAACACCGCTTTCTCGTGGATCCATTGGCCAACCTTGGACGGGTCGGTGTCGAAGGCCGCTACGATGCGCAGACCGAACTTCGAAAACCGCTCATGTCCCAGCAGAGCTGTGCCCAGGTTGCCCGCGCCCACCAGAAAAGCCTCGTTGACGTTGTTCCAGCCGAGAAATGTTTCAATCGACTGGATGAGTTCGGCCACCGAGTAGCCTGTCTTCGGTTTGCCAATAATGCCCGTATACTGCAGATCCTTGCGGACTTGGACGGGGACGCAACTCAGGTCGCGGCCGATCATGCTGCAATTGACCTGGGTAATGCCTTTGGCCGCCAGGTCCACCAGGTAGTGGTGGTACTGCGGCAGCCGTCTCAGGCTCGCCTGCGGAATCGCTGGCGGCGCCGCCCGGTCGTCAGGCGACCCATTCGATAAAGTTATATCGATAACCATTTAGCGAGCGTACCTCTGTGCAGGATTGAAAACAGTGACCGCGGTCACCCGACCCAGGAAGTTGCTCAACCTCACTGCGAAAAGTCGCGCGATGGAAGTGTTCACCCAGAGCCTGCCCTGGGGCTCAAAAGAAGAACTTGGACGCAAATTGGATCAAACGCGGATTTGTTCCCGGAGCGGTGCTGGTGATGACGCCGAAATTCGCATTGTTGCTGGTGCAGCAGGTCGTGTTTGGCGGCGCGAACTGGGTGCGATTCAACAGGTTGAAAAACTCCACGCGTAACTCAACCCCGGTCCGTTCTTCCTGGCCGATAAAAAGTCTCTTGAAGAGAGCTACGTCTATGTTATCCACACCGTCGGAGCGCATGGTTGGATCGACCCGCGGCTCGGTGCCAAAGGTAAAATCCACTGGGGCGGCAAAACATGCGGTATTGAACCAGTTTGCAAGCCGGTCGTGACTGCGGCTGGAAGTGGATTTGGGGCAGGAAGGCAAGAGGTCAGGGCGCGATGAACCGGCTCCGAAGAGAGTCGCGTCGTTGGCCTGGCCGTTACTGAAGACCAGAGGGAATCCTCTTTGGAAAGTCGCCACGCCGTCGACACCCCAGCCGCCGACGGCCCTGTTCAGCTTACTGCCTATATGAGACAGATAATGCCTGTCCTGACCGAGTGGAATATCGAGTGCATAACTTACGACGAGGCGCTGAGGGACATCCTGCGAAGAAAGAGAGCGCTCACCGCGCAGGTTGTTATTGTCCTGAACGATGCCGACAGCGGTCTCCAGCCAGGCCGTGAGAGTATCTGTGTTACTGATCAACTTGGAGTTGGTGTAAGCCGCCAAAAGCGATCCTCCGGCCGGGAAGCGCTTTTCAGCCGTAAGTTGAAGCGAATGGTAAATGCTGTCAAAAGATCCCTGGCCGGCAAGCTCGAGGCTGGTGTATTCAGGGTAAGGCCGCTCGAGTTGTCCCACCGTGGTCGTGGGCGTTGCCAGCGCCAGCGCGCGGTCGTTGACAAAGAAGGGGTTTGGCGTGGCCCTCAACAGCGTGACGGCGGATCGCCCGCCGGCTGCGAATTCGGTGGCAGCCTGAGAAAGCAGGCTATCGGATATCTGGTTGATCTGCTGCGAATACTGCGCCAGGTGGGTTCCCTTCGATCCTACGTAGGCGGCGATGAGAGATAATTTCCCCGGCAGTTGTCTTTCCAGACTGAAACTCCATTGTTGAACATAACCATCGGGGTGATTGCCGCGATCCACTTCCGTAATGGATTGCACCACCTGGGTAAGAAACTGCTGCGTACCTTCGGCGCCGAGCGCCCTTCCTGGCGGCGCGGAGACACCGTACGGGAAGGGCAGAGAGATGGAGTTATAGGGGTGAATTCCATCCACCGTGCCAGTGTAAGTGGTACTGGCCGCATTGACCATATCGTTGTTAGGGTTCAAGCCGTAGGATACATAGTTGGGTATCCAGAAGATTCCATAGCCACTGCGGAGGATGGTCTTGGGCGCGACGCTGTAAGCTATGCCCAATCTTGGCGCTACGTTGTCTTTTGCCAGCGGGAGATTGTTGCGCGCATCGGGAGAAACCAGAAATACGTCGCCCATCACCCTGGGAGATGGTGCTGAGACAAACCCGTTGAGGTAACTCGTCGCCGTAGGATCGAAGTAGGAAAGACGGTTGTGTCGCTCCGACCACGGTCCCTGCAGTTCATAGCGGAGACCGAGGTTGATGGCAAGCGCATCGGTGGCGTGCCATGTGTCGTTGAAGTAGAGTGCTCGATACACCTGCTTTCCAGCGGTACTTTCAGGGACGACAGCTTGCGCTGAAAAGTGGTTATTAACATTGCTGAAGTTGTCGGCATAGCCCAAGAGGAAGTCGGCGATCGGCAATCCAGTGAAGCAAGCTTCGCCGATGCCGCAGAAGTCGAAGGCTCCGCTGGCCACATTGGTCTGCGTGGCGTTGTCGTAACTCACCTCGACTTGAACGCCGAACCGGTAAAGATGGCGTCCGCGCACAAGAGTTACGCTGGGAGACAGGTTGTACTGCGTGTTGTGGTCCTGAATAAAGCTTTGTCCCTGGGTGCACATGATGTTGTCGGCAAAACTGGCAACGCAGGGAGTGGGAGGCGTGCGCATCACAGTGGGAATTGCGCTATTGTAGCCCGCCGGCCAGCCTATGGACGTAAGGTCGAAGTTTGCGTTGTGCGGAGCGCGAAGATAAGTGAAGTAGCTGATGCTGGCGCTGGCGTCAAAGATGGTCATCGAGCTGATGCTGTAGTTATATCCGGCCACCATGGCCCTGGTCGTGTAGCTCTCCAAGCATCGGTCCACGCACAGTCCATTGCGCAGCGGATCGATAGGCAGGTCCAGAGTGTCCCAGTAACTGAATCGGGCAAAGAGTTTCTGCTTGCTGGTAATATCCTGGTCCACTCGCGCAACTGCCTGGTTCTGATTGCCCCCGGTATTGGCAACCGTATTGAAGTTATTGAAAGTTCCGGAGGGGGCAACGGTGCCGGGGGCATTGGGGGCCGGCCAAAGATAGAGCAGGGCTTTGGACGTGGGATTGATACGGGCCGGGGGAATCACGTTGGCAAGAAAGGGCGAGGGCAGGGAAGTGCTGGAGGGGCAAGCTCCCTGGGCATTCAGGAGGCTCCCGGCGCATGGATCGAGGACAGTGGTGCTGACGGCCGAGAAATCGCCTTTCCGTTCTTCCGGGGTGGGAACAGTTGCGGTTAAAGGGCTGCCGGTACGAAGCCGGAAACCTTCCCAACTCGCAAACCAGAAGGTGCGGTTACTTTCGCAGCAATGGCGGAAATCCAAAGGGCCGCCGGCCTGGGCGCCAAACTGATTCTGTACCCATGGGGGACGCGGCTTGCCTGCCCGGTTCAGAAAGAAATCGTTGGCGTTGAACATGCGATTGCGCAGGTACTCGTAGACTTCGCCGCGCATAATCTGGGTTCCACCCTTGGTGCTCAGGTTGGTAACTCCACCGGCGAATCGACCCCATTCTGCGGGAAGATTGCCGGTTTGGACCTTAAACTCCTGAATCGAATCCTGGCTGGGAATCAATATCGGAAGATTGATATAGGTAATGTTGAGAGGCTGACCGTCGAGATACTCCGCGCTCTGGTTTCCGAAAGCTCCACTGACCTGGTAGTTGCCCCATCCGAAAGGGTTGACGCCCACCGGAGTTCCTGTTGCGCTGCCCTGGGGAGTGACGGAGGGAGCGAGCGCAATCAGGTTGAAGACATTGCGCCCGTTGAGGGGCAGTTCGTTTGCCTCGCGGCGCTCGACCACCGTACCCAGGCTGGAAGATTCTGTATCGAGCGGCAGCGAGCTTCCTTCCACCGTCACGCTTTCCGAGGCCGACCCGGGCATCATTTCGAAGTTCACCTCCAGCGCGTCCTGCACATGGAGAATGACGCCGGATTCAATGACCGCGATGAAACCCAACTTCTCGATTTCAATCCGGTATCTTCCCGGAGGCAAATCGGAGACATAGTATGTCCCGGCCTCGTTGGTCAGGCCATGGTATCCAATCCCGGTGCCGGTGTTGATGACCCTCACTGTGGCTTCGCGGATCACTTTCCTGCCTGAGTCAGTAACTCTGCCGGTAAGCGAGGCGGTGGTTGATTGTCCCTGCATGAGAAGGGGGAAGATTACGAGGAAGAGAAGAGCAGTCAGCGCTGTTCTTATGGGCAGCCCCGCGCGCATTGACGACCTGTTTCGCAATCGCCCTCCTCCCGCAAACTCAGGAAAAGATTCAATCGTGGCGAACCGTGATCCTGGCGACACCAAGCCGTTCATTCTGGCGAGCACCAATATATACGTTCCCGCCAGCCAATGTGTACCACGATTTTTCAACTATTTGCGATGCCCGCAGCCAGGGGACATTCCTCTGGAACATGTCTTGCACGCAGGAGTATAGTTCATCTGTCTTATGGGAGGGTCACCTTGGCCAGTGATGCTGATCTGATCGGAGGAATTGCCTTATCTGGCAACTTCGACCTCCTCCCGGCGCGAAGAGTAGAAGAAGTAGAGATGCAGGGTGCACTGCAAAGCAACTTCCCTGGCGTATCGGCGACTGCCGAGGCCTCAGATATGAGCGATGAAAGACTCATAGTTCGATTGAGATCTCAAGATCCGCAAGCCCTGGATTTGCTCTTCAGCCGCCATTCCAGGCTGGTTTACAGCATTGCCCTTCGTATCCTGCATGACGCCGGCGAGGCAGAAGAAGTCGTTCAGGAATGCTTTCTGTATGTCTACCGGAAGGCTCTGGCCTTCGAGCCATCCAGGGGAAGCGCGAAAGTGTGGATCGTTCAAGTTGCGTATAGCCGGGCCCGAGATCGGAAGGCGCACCTGTCGCGCCGGGGTTTCTATGTACGCAAGGATATCGATTCTCTTGAGTTAGAAGATACGCTGGCAGGACAAGAAGACGTTGAAAGTGAAATTGGGGCCAGGCTCGACTTCAGCCGCCTGCAGTGCGCCTTCGACGATTTGACTGAACTGCAACGCGAAACGCTCAAATTGTTCTATTTTGAAGATATGGGACTCCGGGAGATTAGTGAACGTCTCCATGAGCCGCTGGGCAATGTGAGGCACCACTTTTACAGGGGTCTGGAACGACTGCGCAGGAGCGCAATGGTTGAAAGGCTGCGGAATCACAACAATGGAAAGAACTGAAACACAAAACGAGCACCGGAAATTTGAGGAGCTTTGCGCTCTGGCGCTGGCGGGTTCGCTCAGCATAGAGGAGAAGCGAGACCTGGAGCTTCATTTGCGGAACTGTGCGCCTTGTCGGAAAGTCTACGATGAGTACGGTACGATCGCCGGAGTCGGCATGGCGTTTCTGGAAGGGAATGATGCCCTGACAGAGGAGTCCGGGAACTGGGATCAACGCCAAGCCCGGCAAAAGCTATTCGCTTCCATCCGGAACCAAAGGCCGCATCCGGTTGTTTCCATCGACGCCGGATCGTCTCGCGTGGCCTGGAAGCCGTTTCGCGGGATTGCAAATCGACAATGGGCGATCGCGTCTCTGGCGGCATGCATAATGATCGCCGCGGTGTTGGAAGCTTATTATTTAGGCGAATCGAAGATGGGGGAAGAGAAGAAGATTGCTGCGTTGCAGAGGCCGGCTGCTTTGACTTCGGAGCAGCATGTTCTGGCGGCGAATGTTGACGCAGTTTCCGATGCGGGCGCCTCGCAGAGCGCGAAGATGTCCAGGTTGGAACAACAGGTCTCGCAAGAACAACAGGAAGTTGAGCGACTGCGTACGGAAGCGGGCCTTGCGGAGCAACGTGTGGCGGAACTTCAGAGCATGAGCGGCCAAAGAGAATTGGTAGCCCGGCAACTGACAGATGAGCGGGATAAGCTGGCCCGCCAACTGGAGGAAGCCGGAAACGCCTATCGGTTCCTGCAGACGGAATTGTCCGATCTCAAGTCCGAACATAGTCGTTCCTTGTTGCACATGGCGTCTCTGGAATCCGAGGTCACGGAGCTTACTGCGACCGCCCGCGAGCATGAGCGTCGTATCAAGGACGATGAACAGTATCTGGTGTCCGATCGCGATATTCGCGAGTTGATGGGGGCGCGCAAGCTCTATATCGCCGATGTCTTCGACGTGGACAGCGTCAGTCGCACGCGCAAAGCATTCGGCCGGGTGTTTTACACGCAAAACAAGTCGCTGGTGTTTTATGCTTTCGACCTCGATCATCAACCTGGCGCGAAAAATGCAAGCGTTTTCCAGGTGTGGGGACAGAAGGATTCCGAACCGAGCGGGCAAACGCATCCCATGAACCTTGGCATTCTGTACATGGACAGCGAAACGAATCGGCGCTGGGTACTGCGCTCCGACGATCCGAGGCAGTTGGCTGAAATTGACGCTGTTTTTGTGACCGTGGAGCCGCACGGAGGCAGCCAGAAGCCTACCGGCAAGCCGCTTCTTTACGCGCTCTTGAGGAAAGAGGCGAATCATCCCTAAGGTGTGTCACTTCCAGCCGCGGTTGGGAACGATGCCTGTGCCTTCTTTGATGGTGTAGAGCTGATCTGCTTTGAGTGCGGTGAGGGACTGGTGCTGACCGTTGGGCCATCGGACGGTGAGATCGGCCAGGAGCGCACTGCCCAATCCGAAATGGAGCCGGAAATCGTTGCAGGAAAGAAAGCTGGACTGACTTTGCAACTCCTTCATCTGCTTCTTTCCATTCGCGAATAACTCGACGCGCGCGCCCAGCCCAGTTCGATTGGAGACCGTACCCTCCAGGCGGATTTTGATCCAATGATTCTTACCGGAGACGTCGTTACGGAACAGAGATGGGGGCTCGCCGAGATTCACGACCAGCATATCGATGTCGCCATCGTTATCGAAATCTCCGTAGGCAATCCCCCGGCTCGAATGCGGCTCCAGGATGGCACTACCGGCTTCGTCGAATAACTCCTCGAAATGGCCGCGCCCCAGATTGCGATAGAGCAGCAGGGGACCCTTGTAGGGCGAATCAGGATAGCGGCGCTCAAGCTCCGGATAGATATGGCCAGTAGCTACAGAGATATCGGGCCATCCGTCGTTGTCGAAATCCTCCAGGCCCGTTCCCCAACAAACGAACCGGTTATCCACCGCAAGGCCACTCTCGCGAGTTACATCGTCAAAGTCCCCTTTGCCGAGATTCCGGTAGAGCACGGGAAGATCGCCGGCGAAGTTGGTCTTGAAGATATCGAGGTGACCATCGCCGTCGTAGTCGCCAACCGCAACGCCCATGCCTGCCTGTTCCTTGCCATCGGCGCTATAGGCAACACCGCGGATTCCACCTTCCTCGCTGAAGGTGCCGTCGTGATTATTCATGAAGAGAAGACTGGGGCTGGAGTCGCAGGCCACATAGATGTCAGGCCATCCGTCGTCGTCGAAGTCGCCAGCGACCACAGTGAGGCCATAGTTACTGCGCGCGCCGGAGATACCCGCCGCTTCGCTCACATCGGTGAAGGTCCCGTCGCCGTTATTGCGGTAAAGACTATGTTGTCCGAATGGCAGACCGCGCGGACCGCAGTTGACCGGCATGTTCAGAAAGAAGCAGTATGACTTGTCGCCAGGGCGAGGCGTCTTGCCATAGTCGAAGCCCACGTAATTCGAAACGAACAGGTCGAGATGTCCGTCGCGGTTATAGTCCACGAAAGTGCAGCCCGTTCCGTAACGTGTGGTGGCGCCCAGCAGACCAGCCTCGCGAGTTACATCCGTAAACGTGCCGTTTCCATTATTGCGATAGAGAACGTTTTGTCCCCAATACGTCAGGAAGAGATCGTCGAATCCATCGTTGTTGTAATCGCCAACGCATACGCCGCAGGCCCATCCGGTCTTGGTTAGGCCTGCTTCAAGCGTGACATCGCGGAAGGTGCCATCGCGATTGTTATGGTAAAGGCGATTGGTGATGCCAGGATCCGGGCCCGTGAAGTTGCTTCCGCCCGGCACCAGGATATCGATCCAGCCGTCGTTGTCGTAGTCAAGAAAGGCGCAGCCGCAGCCGATGGACTCAAGGATGTAGTCTTTGGGATTGGGCGAGCCATACAAGATGGGGTGGTCGATTCCAGCTTTCCGCGACATTTCTACAAAGTGTGCGTTGTAGGGCAAGCCGGATCTTTTGCCGCGGGGCAGGGCTGCGATCTTGTGCGGAACCACGCCTTGTCCGAAAGCCGCCGCCGCGGCAGCATTCATGGTCCCTAACAAAAATGCCCGCCGTGACTGTTTCATCGCTGCCCCCGTGCTCGAAGACGCCGCGCTTCAATTCGTCGAACAAAGGTTATCATATGTTCCTCGGCACGCGGTGTTTGAGGCGGGATCGTGGATGCAGGTTCATCTTGCTTGACAAGGCCGGGGCCGCGGAGGAAGCTAAGGGAGTTCCTTCACGCCCACCTTTCGAGGGACTTCCTACGTGTTATAAGGGGCGTGGTTCCAGGAGGCGTGCCTGCATGGCTCGCGCACGATGCAGAGCAACACATATGGATGGTGTGCCGTTGACCTGCTTCCTTAGAGGACGCCTGCTGGCCGCGCTGCTGCTGGCTTTCATGGCACGTTCCGCGCAGGCCCAGCAGTCGGCAACGCTTCAGGCCGCGCGCCAGGCAATGGAAGCCAAGCAATACGACGTCGCCGAGCAGGAATACAGGAAAGCGCTGGCTCAATCGCCATCCTCCGCTGCATTGCTGACCGATCTCGGCCTCAGCTTGCAGATGCAAGGCCGCTCGGCAGATGCCATGCGCTATTACTCCCTGGCGCTCAAACAAAAGTATGTTCCGGAAACGTATGCCTTGCTGGCCGAAGAGAAATGCAGGATGGGCGACCTGGACGGACTCAGGCCCATGCTGGGAAAGATCTTCCACGAAGAAAGAAAGAATCTACGAGTTATCTCAGCGGTAGCTCCATGTTATCTGGACATTGACGAGCCAGTTGAGTCCGCGATCATGTACCAGGCCATTCTCGGCACGAAGGACTATCCGGCGGATCTGGCCCTGGTGCAACTGGGAAAGTCCTACATTCGAGCCGGACAGTTCTTTGCCGGAAAGTTGAGCAAAGCGGCGGGAGCGGAGCCCTTTATCCAAGCTCTGAGAGATGCTTCGACGGCTGGTTCTTCGGGTGCAAGAAGCGCATTTCCGGAGGCGGCGCGCATTTCTAAGTACTTCCAACCAGACCTGAGTTGGTCTGACGCGGTGGAGAGATGGCGCCAGCATCCTCAAGACATAACGCTTCTCTACCTGTTATCCGTATTAAGCGCCGAAGAGGGCATGCATCAGTTCGAGTTATGCGAAGCACAGTTTCCCGCATCAGCTTACCTGAAGCAATTCCATGCGGATATGCTGGCAGACCAGGGGCACGCAGAAGAGGCGGCGGAGGAATATGAACAACTGATGCGCGAGCATCCCGATCTATCCGAACTGCGCTACAGCCTGGGTTTGCTCCGCGAGAAGCGGGAAGAGTGGGAAGCGGCTGCAGATGCGTTCCGCCAACAACTGACTGCCTATCCGACTGACGAGCGAGCGGCCGCGCATCTAAGCAGTTGCATGCTGCAGATGGAACAGTATGCGGCGGTGCGAGAGTTTCTTGAGCCGCGCATGCGCGCGGCGCATCCGCCGCAGTGGGCGAGTCTGAGCCTGGCCGAAGCGGAGCAGAAGTTGGGCAAGGTGGAGGCAGCCATCCGGATCCTGGTGGCGGCGGAACAGGACCCCAGCCCGGACAAGCTGGTGCATTATCGCCTGATGCATCTCTATACGATCTCCGGCAAGCCGGCCGACGCCAAGCGGGAATATGCGCTTTTTCAAGCCGCATCGCGCGAATAGTGCGCTCTTTTTGCTTCCAATACTGGTACAGACGGGGAAGTTTCTCCGTAACCCTCTACGTGGAGTGTGCGCATTTTCAGGTGCGCTCCACAGCAGGAAGGGATTTTCGGAGGCTCCATGTCGAATCTGAGAAGAGCAATACGAGGCCGGGCACTCATGCACGGCCTTCTCAGCGTGATTCTCCTCGTGTCGTGCTCCCTTTCACTGAGAGCGCAGTCCACCTACGGCGCCCTGTCCGGTACGGTTGTGGATTCGACCGGTGCGGCGGAGCCAGGTGCAACCGTCACACTCATCAACACCGGCACATCGGAGAAACAGACCCAACTCACCGGCGATACCGGGCTGTATTCCTTTGTGAACCTCAACCCTGGGCAGTACCGTATTTCGGTGGAAAAGACCGGGTTCAAGCGTGTGAACCGGGAAAACATCGTGATTCAAGTCCAGCAGACGGCCCGAATCGACATCACGCTTGCGGTCGGTCAAGCCACTGAGACGGTGACCGTCACCACGGAAGTTCCGTTGCTGCAGGCGGAGACCTCCTCTCTGGGGCAGGTGGTGGAAGAACGCAATGCCGATGAACTTCCACTGAATGGGCGCAACGTCTTCTCGCTGGTTGAGGTCGCGCCTTCGGTGGTCATGCAAGGTCAGGCCGGCGCCACGGCGACGGGGCAGAATCCATTCTCCTGGGGCAACTTCCAGATTGGCGGCGCCTTTGCCAATCAGAGCGCCGAGTATCTTGATGGCCAGCCACTCAATATCGGCTACATCAACCTGCCTATCCTGATTCCGACGCAGGATTCAGTGGGAGAATTCAAAGTTCAAACCAATAACATCGGGCCAGAGTGGGGCAAGGTGGCAGGCGGCGTTCTGAACCTGAGCACCAAGAGCGGCAGCAATACCTTCCACGGCGAGGCCTATGAATATATCCGCAACAAGGTATTCAATGCCAACGACTTCTTCTCGAACCACGCCGGATTGAAAAGGGCGCCGTGGATTCAGAATCAGTTTGGCGCCAACTTTGGCGGAAGAATACTCAGGGACAAGACGTTTTTCTTCTATAGCTACGAGGGCTTCCGATTGCGCTCCTCGGCGTCCTGGGTATCCACGGTTCCGACGGCCGACGTGGTATCTGCGGTCAAGGGCGGCAACGATGTGGATCTCAGCAATCTACTTGCGGCCAATAAGCTCAGCGGGATTACCGATCCATGCGGCGGCGTGCTTCAAACAACTCCCAACTCAGATGGGCTGGGCGTGGGCGGCTGCGCCACCAATCCGACAACCGGCGCTCCTCTCGGCACTGCTGCACCTTTCGCCAACAATACGATTCCGGCAGCTCGCATCAATGAGACGGCAAAGGCGTTGATGAAACTGTGGCCGGCGCCGACGAACTCCGACCAGTTGAACAACTATACGTCCAGTTACTCGCTCGGCGGCAATCAGAACCAAAACCTCGTGCGCGTGGACCAGAAGATCAACGACCAGCAGCACCTGTTTGTCCGTTTCAGCCAATGGAACAATCTGAACCAGCCCGAGGACCCGCTCGGCACTGGCCTCTGCCTGGATCGTTGCACAGAGACGATGACCTCGAAGGGAATTGCGACGGGCTACAACTACGTCTTCACACCCAATGTGATTGGCAACCTGGACGTATCGGCGACCCGCTTCAACTACCTGCGTACTCCAAAGAACTCGGGTTTCGACTTCACAAGCATCGGTTGGAACTCCGCGTTCAACACCGAGTTGTCCTCCTCTGAAAGAACGCCGCCAACGATCGGGGTGGTCGGAGAGTCGGACAACGTCATGGCCACCCAGGGACAAAGCTACATCGTGGACCATGACACGCAATACTGGATATCCCCCACCCTCACTCTTGTCCGGGGACGCCACACCATTCAGGTGGGCTATCAGGACGAGATCACCATGGACAACTACGCCCAGAGCAACATCATCAGCGGGTATCTTGGATTTGACGGCACCTATACCGGGAATCCCGGGTTCGGCTTTGCGGATTACCTGTTGGGATGGGCGACGAACCCGGAACAGGTGGGCAACCACTTCTATGGCACCGCTGTCATTCCCAACCTGGTGGCCGGAAAACAGAAACTCCTCGCGGGCTACGTCAACGACACCTACCACGCAAGCAGCAAACTGACCCTCAACCTGGGCCTGCGCTACGAGTACCAGAGCCCCTGGTCCGAGCGGCATGACCGGCAGTCGTACTTCGATCCGACCGCGGTCGATCCGCTTGCCTCCGCGGCAGTCGGCACGGCGGGGGGACCCACCTCCGAAGTGCTCGGCGCAGTGAGGCTCGTCAACAGTTCCACAAGAAGTAGCCGCTACAACCTGGAGGAAAACAAGTTAGGCGTCGGGCCGCGCGTTGGCTTCGCCGAAACCATCGACTCCAAGACAGTACTGCGCGGCGGATATGGATTGTTCTGGATTCCGCTCGATGCCAGTTGGGCGACCAATCCTCTCAACGACCCGGTGAACTCCATTCAGACGGAGTACACAGGGAACAATGGAAACCCCAACCTTCCCACCAACACCATTACCACTCCCTGGATCAACTTTGTCCAGCCTCCGGGCGCAAAGGTAGACACAAAGACCGGGTTACCCTTAGTTGCATTGGATTTGGAGGGCGCAACGAGCCCCACATTCGAGAATCCGCAGTACAACTATGGGTATATGCAGCAATGGAACCTCGATATCCAGCGCACCCTTTGGGGCGGATGGTTCACCGACATTGCGTATGCGGCAAACAAAGGGACGCACCTGCCCGCCTACAACCAACAGGTTGCCCAACTGGGAGACAACTATCTGGCACAGGCGGCAGCCCAAGTCGCCGCAAACACTGCCACCACGTGCAGCGCCACAGTGACTGCGCCTGCCGGAGAGGCCTGCATAGCTCAGCCGGTGGCCAACCCATTTGCCGCCACCTCTGCGGCCGGCAGCGCGCTGTCGTCTGGGACAACCACTTATGGACAATTGCTGAGACCCTACCCACAATTTAACGGCTTGCAGTATGCCGGGGCGGGAAGTTTCTCCAGCACCTATCATTCGCTTCAGGCCACGTTGCAGAAGCGCTTTGCCGGCGGAGGCACTCTGTTGGCTGCCTACACCTGGGCCAAGCTGCTGAGCAACACAGACACCATCACCTCCTGGCTGGAACCTGGAGGCAAAGGCGGAGTGCAGGACTGGAACAATCTGCGCGGCGAGAAATCCATCTCTTCGCAGAACGTCCCACAGCACCTGATTGTCAGCTACGTTCTCGACCTTCCCATTGGCAAAAACAAGGCATATCTCAGCGATCTGCCGAACCTGGCGGACAAGGTCGTTGGTGGTTGGGGAATCGACGGCGTAACGACATTCCAGAGTGGCTTCCCGATTAACATCGCTGCGGGAGGCAATGGCGTCAACTACTATGGCGGCGGATTGCGCCCCAACGTCGTCGCCGGCTGCAAGAAGGCAACCTCCGGATCAGGCGCAGCACGCGTGTTGAGCGGCTTGGCCGGCAATACCGGTTGGATCAACCCGGCGTGCTTCACCGAGCCCGCTCCATATACCTGGGGAAATGAACCGCGTGTTGATACCCTGCAAGCTTCCGGCATCGACAACTGGGACTTTGCGGCCTTCAAGAAGACGACTTTCGGCCCGGATGAGAAGATGGGCTTCGAGTTCCGTGTAGAAATCTTCAACACCTTCAACCGAGTGCAGTTCATCCCTCCATCCAACACAACCGGGACTTCCAATTTCGGCGTGATCTCAGGCCAGGGACAAATGAACAGTCCACGCCTGGTGCAGTTTGCCGGCAAGTTGGTCTTCTAAACTGTGGTTCAACCGTGAGAGTGCGGCATGGCGCCGCACTCTCACATCCTGAACGGGACTGTGTTATCCGAGGTCCGAAGTGTTGGCCTGACGTCCTTCGTCATGCTGGCCGATCCACTGGGCCAACCGCAGCCCTCTGCGGGTAAGGAATGCCGACACGGTTCCGAAAGCCTCCGTCGCAAATTCTGTGAGGGATATAGCCGGATGATCTGTTCATCCGGGCTCCATCCTTATTTGTTGACCAATTCCGACTCACCGTAGGACGGGCGGCCTTTGGATTTTGTCCACCGCTGGGAACTGACAGGGTTCCCGTAATTGCCCATCCCAAATTTTGATTGGACATGAACGCAATTCAGGCGAATTATATTAGGCCGGAGGCTACGACTATGAGCATCAAGTCACGACTCTTCACCGGAACGCTTGCGGCGACTGTCCTGGGAGTTGCACCTCTTGTGTGGGGGGAAGAGGCGCAAGTGATGTCCCATTCCAAGGACATCGTCGTTGTCTTGCCAGCCAGTTTGCCCGAGCTTGCGCGGCACGGAATCGCGTTTCAATTGTATTCGGGAAGCGGAGACGGCAGTTGCTACCTTTACATTGAGCAGCATCAGGGAGAAGGCCTCCTGGTGCTCAATGTTACTGATCCCGGGCACGTCATCCTGACGAAGGCTGTGCCTCTCACTGTCCCGGGCCCATTCGACTTTGTTCGAATGGTGGGAACTTCGGCATACCTTGTCCGCTTCCGCGACGGGCTTGGAATGGGCGTCCTTGATCTTCGCAAACCGAAGGCGCCGGTGCTCAAGATGGTCAACAATCTTCAAGTTCCGGGCCCAACTGAATCGCTCGGCGACACTGCATTTCTGACAGTAAGTGGGCTGCCAACGGGCGTTTCGGCAATCTCGCAGGATTATCAAGTTGTCGATACTTCAAATCCGGCCTATCCCAGCTTGCTTTTTACGGTAAAGCAGGTGAGTGGCGAGATTGCGCGCGACGAGACGGGAACGACATTTCTTCTTGGAGCCGATGGATTGACCATCATCCGCCGCCCATGCGTGGAGGAGCAGTACAAAATGGCCCAAAGCTACACAAACTAGGAGTGTCGTCGAGCCAGCCACTGCCAAGGTGCGATTCTCCCGGAAGCGTGCGGGACACTCTTCCAGCGCCTGCGGGATACTCTGGCTCCCTGAAAGCAAGAACTTCCACTTAAGAAAAAGCAAAAACTTTCCGAACAACCGGAGCTACCCAACTTTTCTTGTGAACACCTTGCGGATAACGTAGGTGGGCTCTTTTGTGTCTTTGTGGCCGGCCGACCAGCGTTCGAGAGCAAAGGCAAGAGTGATATTCTTGTCCCGCGCGGCGGCGGCATTCGCAGCCTCTTCTACCGCCTTCGCCGCTTGTTGGTCTTTGATTTCGTGCGACTTGAGCTTGACCGGGTCACGTTGATCCCGTTCAGCCGGGGCAAGGGTAGACGCTCCCTCCCATGATCGAGCTCATTTCTTTAGCCATTCTTTAGCAATACCGACAGCGTCGAATGACAGCCATTTCTTTTCAACAGGAAGTCCGATGAAAGACATTTATATCGCCGAACTGGCCGCCTTCGAAGAGGGCAAACTTTTCGATGGGTTCTTCCTGGTCCTGGCCAGGCAGCAGCGCACCACCTCCACCAACAAGCCCTACCTCAGCCTCACTTTGGGCGATAAAACCGGCACCATGGAAGCCCGCGTCTGGGAGCCGAACGACCCGCGCATCGCCCGCGACTTCGACCGTGGCGACATCGTCAAGGTCCGCGGCAGCGCTTCCCGCTTCAAAGACACCACGCAGTTGAAGGTCGACCAGCTCCGCAAGGCCACTGACGGCGAGGTGGACAAAGCCGATCTCATGCCCTCGACCACGTACGACGTGGCTGCCCTCTGGGCCCAGCTCCTCAGCTTTGTCGACAGCTTCACTGAACCCGACCTGAAGCGCCTGCTGACCACCATCCTGTCCGACCCGACTCTGGCCGCAGCCTATCGCGAAGCGCCGGCCGCCAAACAGCTCCACCACGCCTGGCTCGGAGGCCTGCTGGAGCACGTGGTCAGCCTACTCACCCTCGCCGACCGCGTCGTTCCCCATTACCCCATCCTCCATCGCGACCTGGTCCTCACCGGCGTCATTCTCCACGACATCGGTAAAATTCGCGAGCTTTCTTGGGAGATCGGTTTCGAGTACACGGTCGAGGGCCAGCTCCTTGGTCACATCCAGATCGGCTCCGCCCTGGCCGAGCGCACCATGGACAGCCTTCCCGACTTCCCCCCGCGCCTCAAGACGCTGGTTCTGCACATCATCCTCTCCCACCACGGCAAGCTCGAATTCGGATCGCCCAAGCTGCCCATGATTCCCGAAGCGCTGGTGCTCAACTTCCTCGACGACCTCGACGCCAAGATGCAGGCGGTCGCCAACGAATTCGAGAAATGCGCCCGCGAAGGCAAAGCTCCCGACGAGCTGACCGGTAAAGTCTGGGCCCTCGACCAGCGCCAGATGCTCAACACGCGCGGCTGGCTGGGAGAAAGCAAGAAATAGGGAGTAGGGAATAGGGAATAGGGCGTAAAGAAGAGGGATCAGCCTTTTAGCGCCTGGATTATTTCTTCTGCTCCTCGACCAGTATCCTGCGTCGATAGTTTTCCGGCGTTTCGATGAGGAACCCGGTCTGTCCCGCCAGCGCCAACAGGTCCTGGTCGCCGGTCACCAGCGCCTCAGCCTTGCCGCTATGTGCCAGATCGAGCAGGGGCTGATCGTGGGCATCTCGGCATGCAACGGAGCATTTGTCCTCCGGATCGCAGGTCTCGCTAAAGGGAAGGTACATCGCCAGCAGTTCCAGGCGGTACGGCACGGAGAGCTTGAATTTGGGGTACGCAAGAACTCGCGTAAGCTCTCGCGCCGTTGCAGGCGAAATCAACGGCACCGCGCCACCCTCCTGCCAGTGCAAGCGCAGCCATGCCAGGCGGCCGGTGGAAGACAAAAGCGCGGAGAGAACGACATTGGTATCGAATACCACTCGACGCACCGGCTGCGCGGTCACTCGGATTCGCGCGCCCAGCGAACGGCGTCGTCCACGTCCTTCTCGGTGATACCCAGCTTCTTCATGTGCGCCCAGACCTCACCCACGCGGCTGCGCTGCAGCGGGCGCAGTGTAATCGACGCTCCATCCGTGCTGACTTCGAAATATTCCACTCCGGCGAAGCGTGTAACCACTGCTTTGGGTAGAGTGAGCTGGTTTTTAACCGTGATTTTTGCCAGCATGATTCGCCTCATTTAAGGAAACAAGGAAATCTTACCATGTTCTCGATTCACCAAGGCGGGCAAACTGCCCCCTATTCCCTACTCCCTACTTCCCTCACGCCACAAACCACTCCCACTGCTCCTCGGTCAGCGGCACCACCGACAGCCGTCCAATGATGACTAGAGGCGACTGCGCAAACAGCGGCTCGGCCTTGATGGCGGCCAGTGTTTTGGGCTGTTTGAGACGCTTTCCCACCTTGACCTTGACGATGGGGACCTTGGGATCGGCTGGGTCCACGCTGACCACGCTCCCAGTGCCCACGGCGGTGCGCTCGTCGCCGGTGTGGTAGAAAATCCACTTCGTCCCCGCCTTCATCTCGCGCAGGTATTTGACGGCAGTAGGGTTGGTTACGCCGTCCCACACGGTCTCCCGGTCTCGCAGGAAGTCGTCGAAGGAGTAGACAGCAGGCTCGGTCTTGAAAAGAAAGTAGGTCATAGGCAGGGATCAGGGTTCAGGGGTCAGCGGGCAGCCAACGCAGCTAAGGATGCAGTCTGCACGATGACGAGAGCAGAATACACTAGACCCCGGCTGCTTCGAATGAAACAGCTCGTGCCGCTTTCGATGTGTAGCGCGACTGACCCCTACTCCCTACGTACCGCCACCTGCCTCTTCCCGTTACAATCAATACAATATGATTCGTTTTTCAACTGCCGGTGAGTCGCATGGGGAGGCTTTGATCGCGTTGGTCTCCGGACTTCCGGCCGGCGTGCCGGTCGATCTGGACTTCGTCAACCGCGAACTGTGGCGGCGTCAGCAGGGCTACGGCCGCGGCGGCCGCATGAAGATCGAGACTGACAAGGCCCATGTCCTTTCCGGCGTGCGCCATGGCAAGACCATCGGTTCCCCGGTGGCCATTGAGCTGGTCAACCGCGACTGGAAGAACTGGGAAGAGAAGCTTCCCGTGGAGGTAGGCGACCCGGCCAAGCATCAGGCCGTCGCCTCGCCGCGTCCCGGTCATGCCGATCTGGCCGGCGCTCTCAAATACGGCTTTCCCGACGCCCGTTACGTGCTGGAGCGCGCCTCGGCCCGCGAAACCACTTCCCGCGTGGCCGCCGGCGCCCTGGCCAAGCTGATGCTGAAGGAGTTGGGCATCGAAGTCGCCAGCCACGTTCTCCGCGTGGGCCGTGTCGAACTGGACCGCCCCGCCGCGTGGGAGGAGATTGTTGCTCTTGCCGCTAAAGATGAAGTGGTTCTCGGCTGCGTGGATCCCGTTACCGAAGCCCGTATGAAGGAAGAAGTGGAAGAGGCAGCCCGTACCGGCGACACCGTGGGCGGCATCTTCGAAGTGGTGGTTCACGGCGTTCCCGCCGGTTTGGGCACCTACGTCAATTGGGATGAGCGGCTCGACGGCCTGTTGGCTGGGGCCGTGATGAGCATTCAGGCGGTCAAGGCGGTCGAAATCGGCCGAGGGGTGATGGCTGCCGAGTCTTTCGGCTCCGCGGTGCATGACCCTATCCAGTATGCGGCCCAGGACAACGGCAGGCCCACCCGCTTTACCCGTCCGCACAACAACGCCGGCGGCATCGAGGGCGGCGTCTCGAACGGCGAAGACCTGGTGGTGCGCGGCTACCTGAAGCCCATTTCCACCCTGCGCAAGCCCCTGGAATCGGTTCGCTTTGACAACCGCGAGACCACCAGCGCCAGCTACGAACGCTCGGACATTTGCGTGGTTCCAGCGGCTGGGGTGGTGGCCGAAGCCATGGTGGCGCTTACCGTCGCGCGCCTGGCACAGGAAAAATTTGGCGGTGACTCGGCCCTTGAAATGAAACGAAATTTCCTCGGGTACATCGAACAGATACGGAGCTATTAGTCAACTGAGATGATATTAAAGATTGTCAAATATCCCGACCCGGTGCTCTCGAAGCCCGGCGAGCCGATCACCGAATTCAATGCCGAACTGCGCCAGCTCGCGGCCGACATGTTTGAAACCATGTATGCCGGGCAGGGCGCAGGACTGGCGGCGCAACAGGTGGGCATCGCCAAGCGCCTTGCCGTCATTGACCTGAGCAGCGGCAAGGACCCGGCGCAGAAGCTGGTGCTGGTCAACCCCGAAATCATCTCCCACGACGGTCGGCTCTATGAGACAGAAGGCTGCCTCAGCTTCCCCGACATCATGGAGAAGGTGGTCCGCTCGGCCAAGGTCCGCGTTCGCGCCCAGGACCTGGATGGCAAGTGGTTTGAAATGGACGGCGATGAGCTGCTTGCGCGCTGCTTCCAGCACGAGATCGACCACCTCGACGGCATGTTGTTCATCTTCCGCATGAGCGCCCTCAAGCGCGACCTTGTGCTGCGCAAAATCCGCAAGATGCAGCGCGAAGGCACGTGGTAAACCCGAAAGGCCTCCTGTGAAACTCGTTTTTTGCGGCACTCCCCAGTTTGCCGTTCCCACGCTGGAGGCATTGATTGCGGCGGGGCATGAGATTGCGCTGGTGGTTTCGCAGCCCGACCGCCCCGTAGGCCGCGCTCAGCAACTCACGGCTCCTCCGGTCAAAGAGGCAGCCCTGGCCGCCGGTCTGGCCGTCACGCAACCTGAAAAGATCCGCAACAACGCCGAATTTCGTGCGCAGCTTGAAGCCATCGCGCCGGAAGCCATCATCGTCGTGGCTTACGGGCGCATCATTCCGCCCTGGATGCTGGCCCTGCCCCGCCTAGGCTGCATCAACCTGCACGGCTCGCTCTTGCCCAAGTATCGCGGCGCAGCGCCCATCCAGTGGGCAGTGGCCAGGGGCGAGACGTTTACGGGCAACACCACCATGCTGCTGGAAGAAGGCCTCGACACCGGCCCCATTCTGCTGCAGCAGGCCCTGGCCATCGGACCCGAGCAGACTGCCGCGGGTCTCTTTGAGGAACTGGCCATCGGAGGCGCGCCCCTGGTGGTCGAAACCCTGGCTGGATTGGCCGACGGGAGCCTTCAGCCTCACGCGCAGGATCACGCCAGGGCTACGTTGGCCCCGATCCTCACCCGCGAAGACGGCCGCATGGACTTTGCCGCGCACACCGCCGCGGAACTCAAAAATCGCTGGCGCGGTTTTCAGCCTTGGCCGGGCGCTTTCACGGCTCTCGAAGGGAAAAAGCTCATCGTTCACCATCTGGCAGTTGCGGATGCTTCCACTTTCACTTTCACTGCCACTGCCTCCGCGCAGCCGGGCGAAATTCTGGTCGAAAGTCACCGCCTTCTGGCCGCCTGCGCCAGCAATACCTGGCTGGAACTCGTGGAAATTCAGCTTGAGGGCAAAAAGCGCATGGCCGCCGCCGACTTCCTGCGCGGTATGCAACTGGCTGCCGGCAAGAGGCTCGGTTGAAGCCCAAGGTCCCTATCTCCGTCCCCCGTAAGGCAGCCTCTCCGCAAGAAGCTCGGTTGAAACCCAGGCCCGTCATTTCCGCAGCCCGCAAGGCAGCATTCCAGGTCCTCATCGCCGTCGAGCGCGGCCAGTCCCACTCCGACGACCTTCTGCGCGGCAAAGCGGTCAACGACCTCTCCGTTCCCGACCGCAACCTGGCCACGGCGTTGGTCCTGGGCGTTCTCCGCTGGCAGATCCAGCTCGACCACCAACTGCAAACGCTGCTCAAGCGCCCCAACGCCAAGCTCGACCGCGAGATTCTGATTTCGCTCCGCTTGGGCGCCTTCCAACTGCTGCACATGGACCGCATTCCCGCCCGCGCCGCCATCGACGAAAGCGTGGAACTGGCCAAGCAGGCCGGCCACAAGTTCGCTTCCGGCATGGTCAACGCGGTTCTACGCAAGCTCGGAACTTCGTTCTTCAACTTCTCGGAAGGTTCTGCGGCGGAACTGGCCCAGGCCCAGGCGCATCCTGCCTGGATGGTCGAGCGCTGGGCAGACTCTTTTGGCTTGGAGGCGGCCAGCGCCATTTGCCGCCACGGCCAAAGTCAGCCACTGCTCTCCGTCCGGCTCGAAAGTCCTGCTGTCGAAGCAGAGCTTGGCGCCGATGGTATTGTCTTTAAGCCCGGCAATTTGCTCGCCGCCGCCCGCACCGTGGTCGCAGGTGACGTAACGGCGACAACCGTCTTCCGCGAGGGCCGCGTGCGCCTCCAGGACGAAGGCTCGCAACTGGTGGCTGAGCTGGCCGCTTGCCGGGTCGAAACTCCCAAACTAAACGAGCAGAGGATTCTCGATGCCTGTGCTGCGCCGGGCGGCAAGACGCTGATCCTGGCCGAGCGCAACCCAGCGGCCCATATCCTCGCCTGCGAATCCAGCGCACCACGACTGGAACAGTTGGTCAAGCGGCTGGCTCCGCTCGGCGACCGGGTCGAGTGCCGCCACGCCGACGCAACCGCTCTGACTGAAGACTCGGTCTTCGATCTGGCGCTGGCCGACGTGCCCTGCAGCGGCACTGGAACGCTGGGCCGCAATCCGGAGATTCGCCACCGTCTGCGTCCCGAAGACTTTGCACGCCAGGCCGAACGCCAGCAGGCGATTCTGACGACCGCGCTCCGAGCTGTTCGTCCTGGCGGCCGCGTCGTCTACTCCACCTGTTCGCTGGAGCCGGAAGAGAACGAGCAGGTGATTGCCGCAGCGCTCAGAACCACACCGAACGCTCGCCCGATCTCTCTTGATTCCGGCATCGAGGCCTTGGTCGCTGATGGCATTTTGACCGTTTCCGGCGCGGAAAGCTTGCGCACCTGCCTCACGCCGGAAGGTTACCTGCGCCTGCTCCCCGGCGTTTTTCCGACCGACGGCTTCTTCATTGCGGCAATCGACAAAAACGCCTGAAGGCTGCGCCCGATCCTCTTTGAGAACTCGATTCGTTTCGAGAGTCGAAGCACAGCCGAAGCTTGATTTCTTGCACGTTTAGCAGTGCATTTGTGGCCTTTTGCAGAATTTACTTTTCGTTAAAGTGTTTATTATGAACGATTTATGAATGAGGTTATTTAAGGAATTCACTGCATAAATCGTTTATTTTGTTATGCTTACATCCGATTCTTCGTTACCCCCCC